>Ga0209398_1000686_pt1 | contig 19987 bp, 16 predicted proteins | sample AshMeaBigSpring_FD_184125 | JGI IMG/M metagenome (GOLD analysis project Ga0209398, IMG submission 184125) | Groundwater microbial communities from Big Spring, Nevada to study Microbial Dark Matter (Phase II) - Ash Meadows Big Spring (SPAdes)... | ecosystem: Environmental > Aquatic > Deep... | reverse complement strand
TCCATTTTTTAAAACTTCTTTTATGTGTGCTTCGTAGAGTAGATTTAGCAAGCCTATATAATCTGAGGTCCATCTGCTAAAGGAACTTCGAGATAGAATGATATCGTGGGTCTGTTTTAAGTTGTCCATAAAACGATAATATTGTCCAAAATACTTTCTGAAACTATGTACCTAGTGAAACGAAACCTTTCCTGATGAATGGGAGGAAAAGCAATAGAATTTATCGTTATGATAGAAATGAAAAGGGCATTATTTTATAGCTAATGATTTTATCACCTGCAGGATATCCTCGCTATGTGATTTGCTCTTTACCGGAAAGAAAATGTACTGTATGATACCCATTTCATTTATAAGAAAACTGCACCTGTGTATCCCCTGTATCACCTTTCCGAAAAACAATTTATCGCCATATACGCCATAGGCACAGGCCATTTTTTTTTCTGTGTCGGAGAGGAGCGGAAAGGGAAGCAAAAATTTCTCAATAAATTTTTGGTGTGATTTTTTATCATCTGGGCTTATACCTATAAGATGGTAACCCATTCGCTTTAGTTTTTTATAATGATCACGCAGATTGCAGGCCTCTATGGTACAGGTAGGCGTATCATCCTGTGGATAGAAAAATAAGATTAATTTTTTACCGGTGAAGTTTTGAAGGGATATAATCTTTCCATTCTGATCGGGTAGAGAGAAATTCGGAGCAGGGTCTCCGGCTTTAAGAAAATGTATCATCGGTCATCTTTTAAAGGGGAGTAGATATTCTCTTTCATTTCCCACCATATCTTTTACTACTAATCGCATAATGTGCTGGCCACGGCTAAGGTCCGATTCAAACGTGTGTGTAATGCGATGATATTTTTTATCATATTCTGCCAGCACCCAGCTATCATCTATATACATATTATAACTGGCTATACCGGATAAGTCGTCTGTTATTTTATACATCATCTGAGAGAGGGTAGCCATAGATATTTTAGCATAATTTTTTCTGGGCACTATCGCTGGAGGAGTTTGGTCTATGGCTATAAAATATTGCCCAAATTTATAGGCTCTGCCGGAGATCCAGTCACCCTCCCATACTGGCATACTCACAGGTTTTGGGGTGGAGCCGGCTTTCTCTCTATATACGATAAGGGCTTTGTCTCTTTGTGCAGCAGGTACTTTATCGCCTTTTATTCGCAGCTCATAACCACTGTGTACCGGAGTGGTATAATTATCTATGTGATGAATGGATGAATAGCAATTTCCGGATTCTCTAGGGAGCAATTTATATTCAAAACAAAGATCTCGATAAAAACATCTTTCTGGAAAATGGATATCCGTCTCGTCGTAGGAGAGATGATGGGCGCTTTCATAAGTCAATTTTGATGGAGATGTTGTAAGCGTGTCTTTGGCATATATGCCCTGTGCATCGCGGAGTAAATTAATTTGCAGTGTACTAAGGTTTCCTTTTACATCCCGCACTTCTAAGCGTATGGGATGCGGCAGGCCATCTGCGAGAGATATGATTCCTTTATTTATAGTTTCATATATTCTAAGGAAGTTTCCGGGTTCTACAAAGCATTTGTTATACGAGGCATCATTTACGACTTCCTTATAATAATCCAGATGTGCATTTATATATTTACTATCATCGAAAGGGATATCATCTGCGGTCATTTCATAGATCTTAAGGTCATTATCATAGATGCTGAGCTTATAGATTCCATTCCAATTGGTAGATCCGTTTATCTGATCAAAAGTGCGGGCGGCTATGCCCACTGATTCAGCATTTATTCGCAGGGTGTCTACACCGGCACTATAGCGATGATTTCCCAGTGCTTTCACCTTGTATTCTATACCCGGCTCTATATGGCAAAACATATCGGCACCTGGATAGAAAAGTAGGGAGGTAATAAAGGGAAAAATCATATCACTCACTGGCAAATTAAAGAGTAGTGGATTTAGGGCATTTTCCGTATCGGTATCTCTGATCTCAAAGTGGAGGTGAGGTGCCCCAGTGCTGCCGGTATTGCCACTCAGGGCAATTTGTTGTCCTTTTTTTACACGAAACTCATCGGGTGCAAACTCCAGATCAATCTCAAATTGTCGGGTTTTGTACTGTTCATTTCTCACAAAGCTAGCTAATGAAGCATTCAGCTCATTGAGGTGGCCATATACCGTGGTATAGCCGTTTGGATGATTAATATAAATGGTTTTTCCATATCCGCTGGCAGCTATTTTTACGCGAGAAACATATCCATCTCCCGCCGCTAGTACGGGCAGTCTTTCGCGACCCTGGGTTTTTATATCTATGCCTGCATGAAAATGATTAGTGCGCAGCTCACCAAAACTTCCGCTTAGAAAAAGAGGTATGGATAGGGGAGAACCAAAAAAATCCTGCGGATAATCTTTCTTGCTCGTTTTATAGGTAAGAGCTATAAAATCTTCGATTATATCGGCATTATCAGTATTCGTCCTAGTATGGAGTCCCGGAGTTATAGGAGGATAAGATGCCGGCAGGTTTATGAGCAGAAGATCACTAGGGCGGCTAAGATTCCAGACAGTAGAGGCTATAGCGGAGAAAATAACCAATATAAAAACAAATCTCATGGCGTATTCGTGCGAAATTACACTCATTTTGCCAATAGTACGATTACGTGGGCAGCTATGCCTTCCTCGCGGCCCACAAAACCCAGCTTTTCGCTCGTAGTGGCTTTTATAGAAACTCGGTCTTCCGCTATACCCATAATCCCGGCCAGTACGGTACACATAACCGGCACCCGGGATCTTATTTTGGGTTTTTCCAGCATGAGGCTACAGTCCATATTTACTACATTAAAACCCCTTTCGCGGATTAGAGTTATTACTTTTTGCAGAAAAATTTTGCTGTCGAGATTTTTATTGGCGTTATCTGTATCTGGGAAATACATTCCTATATCACCCAGTGCCAGTGCGCCTAGCAGGGCATCGCAGAGAGCATGAATAATAACATCTCCATCGGAATGTGCTTCTGGTCCTTTGGTATGTGGTATGATGATGCCACCCAATGCGAGCGGACGCCCTTCTGTAAGTCGGTGTACGTCATAGCCCAATCCTATCCGTATGTCCATCTGAAAATGGCTTACTCAGTAGGTTCTTCTTTAAGCTTCATTTTATCACCGAAATTAAATAGCAGTGATACACGGAGGGTATTTTCCAGTGGATGATTTCTGATAGAGGTGGTGGGTATAAGATAGGAAAAATTAAAGCCCAGAATATTATATTTGAGTCCCACGCCCATCGTCACATATTTGCGATTTCCCTTTAAAGCGTTTTCATTAAAATGACCTAAGCGCAAGGCAAACTGATCGTTATACCAGTACTCCATACCTATAGAATACATAAGTTCTTGTAATTCTTCCTTCGCCCCATTAGGCGCGTCTGAAAACGAACCAAACATTCCGCTCAGTAAGGATTTGTCATTAGAACTTCCCAATGAATCTGTAGGCGTAGGTACCATAAGTTTGTTTATTTCGCCCATTATACTCACATTGTTATAGTCATTTAGGTGATAGGTATATCCTGCACCAATGCCTAAATTTACCGGTATAAAATCTTTCTTAGCATTATCTGAATAAGAAACTTTATTTCCTACATTAGTGATAGCTGCACCTACTCTCAGATCAGATTTGTAGTTCAACTCTTTTTGATAATAAAAGGAAATATCTGCCGCCACTGCATTGGCTGATTTTATTTGGCCGCCATCCTGAGCTTGGCCACGGGCCAGATTAGAATTTACATATTTTAAAGTGAGGCCGGTAGAGAAGTTTTTAGAGAGTTTACGGGCATATCCAAAATCTATGGCCAGTTCTTTAGGGTTGTATTGTCCGGCATCCGCACCATTAATATCGGTAAACTGTATAGAGCCTAGGTGAAAATACCGGAAAGAAGCTCCGATGGTTTGCATATCATCTATACGAAAAATACCGGTAATATGACCTATATAGATATCATTTACCAGCTCCCTCAGCCAGGGCGTAAAATTTAATTCTAATGCAATAGGGTCAGCGGCAAAAGCCAGTTTAGCACCATTCCAATAGAGGGAGGAGGCATCGGGTGTAGAGGCCAGACCCAGATCGCCCATACCACCGGCACGAGTATCGGGATTGATGCGTAAAAAAGGTATAGCCGAATAAACCGTATTTATCCGTCCGGTGAGCTGTCCGGTATTGATTTGAGCAGATGCGGACTGCAAAACTAAGATCATTAGAAACAAGAAGGCGAAACTTCCCTCGCGAAATTGAAAATTCATATTTGAGAAAAAACTTTGCAAAAGTAAAGAATTATTATTTCAGAATGACTATTTTTTCCAGTTTGCTGGCAGTTTCTAAATCCTGGGAAGAGAGAGATACGCGATAAACATATACACCGCGGCCTATTTTTTGTCCAAATTCGTCGGTTCCATCCCACTCAATATCTGAGATGCGGTTTCCGGGCGAATAACTATAACGCTCTAGTGTGCGAATTAATTTTCCGGATATCGAAAAAACTTGAACTCTTACTTTTAACTCCTGTCCGGGTTTATTATGCTCTACCCAAAACTGGGTATGATCTGTAAAGGGATTGGGATAGTTTAATACATGTCCCAGCGCTAGTACGGCATCGTCTTCTACTATAAACTCCGTATATCCGGTACCACTGTTATTAAGGGCGTCCCAGGCTTTTACTTCTATCTGGTGGCGTCCGGGCTTTAGGTCGGATATAGGATACCGGATTTCGCCTTGGGTATATAGATTCAGGGCTGCTTTATAGTAGTCGTTTAAGACGAGGAGATGTTGAGCATCTTCATCTATAACGGCAGTGAGATCGTGTCCTATGCCAGTACCTACCGTATTTATTCCACTTTCGTCTGTCAATTTAGCGATGAGTACGGGATCTTCGTTTGTGATGCCACCGAATACAAATTTCTCATCATTTAGAAATAATTTTATTTCGGGTCCGCTATTATCATCCGTGCCTATAGCACTGATTCCGCCTACGGCGATGGTGGTATCTGCTCCACCGGCAGAGTTTGTGGTACTATAGGCATAATAACTCACCTTACCGGGCCCTATATTTACGGCTATATCCTTGGGTACTTTACAATTAAATTCGAAATAACCATTTTCTACGGAGGATCGGCCTTTAAAGACCACACTTTTTTGTATCTCAAAATCAGTAACAAGGCTATTAGAATCCTGACCTCGGGTATGAAACAGCAGGGGCTTATCATAAATAACCGGGATGATTTCTCCCGAAAAATCTGTGGCCCTACTACCTTGTGCATTTCTCACTTCGCCGGTAATTTTTATAAGGCTTTGGGCTTTGAGCGTATCGGTAATGTTGTCATTTTCATCTTTGATAGAAAGAGTGGCTACGCCCAGTTCCGAATAGTGCAGATGTAAGGCGGGGTCGCCCAGTAGTGTAAATTTGCGATTATTATCACCGGTAGCACTGGAGCCAGCGGCATTTTTGGCCATTCTGGCGGCATCCCCTAATGCCGGAAGATGGGTTTGTCCAGGTATAAAGAGATTTTCCAGAAAGTCTTCATTCATCGTTTTGTTGTAATCTGCAAACACCAGTCGTACCGTAGTCATATTGGCGATAGAACCTCCCTGGGGGTTCATCATCAGATATTCGCCCGCGCTTCTTTTGGAGGGGTCGTCATATCTACTAAAGCTGCAGGTAGCCGTTATAAAGAGGGGTAATTTATTCAGATTTTGCCAGGCTTTAATTTGGTTTACATTGAGGATGCCTTCGTGAGCCAGCCCGCGCTCCCCACCATGTCCTACATAATTTAAAACCAGGCTGCCATTAAATATTTTGTTATTAATGGCCGTTACCACTTCCGGATAGGTGGCACCGGTAGCGCCACTTACCTGCTCATAGGCATCTAGATAGATTTTATCCACATTATATAGGGGAAAATTCTCCTTAATGTAAAAGGCGTGCGATTCTGCATGCTCCAGATGGCGGTTATTATCTTCATCATCACCTATAAAGGTGATACTGTTTGTCCATTCGCCTCTGGATTCGGCACTATGATAGTGTAGCACTTTATCTACCATGGTGGCCGCCTCTTCGGAGCTAGCGACCGGCATCCTACCCACTCCTAGATCTAAACTATTATAAGAGGCATCCAAGTTATCGCCCTCATTGTCATCCAGGAGGGCAAAATAATCATCCGAAGTATAGGAATAGATAGGGTCTAGGGAATTATTACTTTGAAAGGTAGGTACTAGGTTTGTATTTTCGTCGGGCGCATATTTCAGATTTTTATAATCATAAGACCCATCGCCCAGGAGGAGGAGGTATCGTGGAAGCCGGGAATCGTCTGTGCCGGCACGATCATAAAACATTTTTACATAATTTCGGATAGCAGCTACATCCTGCCTGCCTCCGCTAAATTCATTATAGATCTGGGGGAGCGGTGTAATGATCACTTCCAGGCCCTCTGCCCGGTGAATATCTGCTAATCTGGTGGCTTCACTTACAAAAGCATCGGGGGTGATGATAATCATATCTGGAAAGAGGACGGCATGAAGATTTTGGGGTGCTACCGGTCCCACTGGCTCTGGTGCATAGAAAAAAGATCCGTCGAATAGGACATAAGTTTTGAGATCATCGGAAGCAGCACGAAAACGATCATTGTTTATATCCTTTTTGCGCACATCATAAGGGTTAGTTACATCCCATACCTTAGTGCCTTCGGAAAAGTTTGTAATATGATATTCCGTCACTCGGCCCGGGGCTACCGAGTTTTCGTCTCTAATGATAAGCTGGGTCGCATTTTGTATAGTCTGCTTGGCGGAGAGGGAGATAAAATCCAGCCAACCCTGCCCTTCGCCAGCTGTATTAGAGTATCTGGCGGTGAGGGTAATATCTGAAGTGGCGGGGAAAAAGTTTGTTGATCCAGATTTGGCTTTGGCATAGGGTTTTTCATATCCCGCAGTGATATTATCTAAGCTTAAGTTTATGATAGATTGTCCCTCATAGCGAAGGCTGAAACTGCTATTGGCGGTAAAGGAGCGCGACACAGCGGCCATATTTGCCTTAGCTTGGCTGCCTGCTATTAATCCTGGCACTGTGAGGCTAAAACTTTTTTCGGTACCCACATTAAAGACATCGCTGTACCATTCTCTACCACCCGATAAAAAGTTTTGGGATTCTGTCTCTTCTATCCATAAAAAATCAGTAGCATCTGAAAAATAATTGGGAATGCCTGTATCGGTATCCGTAGGTAGGGTAGTAGCTGGCCCCTGATCAAAGCTCAGGAAATAATAAACATAATTTTCATAGATATTTTTTTCGTAGCTATAGCTGCGGATGCTATCCCATAGCCAGCGGTGAGGGCTTTGGCCATAGAAGAGGGCATAATCATCTTCCCCGAAGAGTCCATCTGCATCTATATCGTGAAGTTCCACCGGTATGGGTTGTAAATCATCGGCTCGAGCAGCACCGGCCAGATCTGGCAGCATTCCTGCTCCATTTGCATAGAGCCTGAGATTTTGAATAGATACACTACCGGAAACCCCTAGGGTGGTGAGTAGGGTGTGATCTATTTTGTAAATGCCATCGGCACTGGTTTTTATTTTATAGAAATTTCCGGAAGAAAGGATGGATTCATCAGTATAATCCTGGCCGCGAGTTAAGACAGGAGCAGCAGCTACCAATATAGGCGAAAGACTGAAACGAATAAGTTTTTGCCACCGGCCCAATGGACTTTTTCTTATGGGACAAAAGCTATAATACAATTCTGGTTTTTTGCGGTTTATACGGATTTCCGTAATGGGCGCAGGCAATTTTTCAGCAAAAGCTTCCCAAAGTCGTGCTTCTCTATCCTCGGCATCTTCCCAAACCGCATTTTCTACGGCTACCCTATAATTGCCGGCTGTGTGTACGGGGATCACAGCAGTCCAAAGCGGGAAAACATTAGTTTGGAGGGTAAAAACTGCATTTACAAAGGTGGGGACTCGTTTGTCGTCTTCACCGCTTTCGAGTGAAGGTATAGCGGCCCATTGATCTGACCATTTTATTTCATAGGCTGTGTTTCTGTATTGCCCAAAGGAGGGCAAATACACGAAAACCATACAACAGGATATTAAGATCAAGCGTTTAAACATAGAGATTTGTTTTATTAATTAGATTTGCAAAAAAAATTGTCGCCCACCTAAGGATCACAGAAAGGAAAAATAAATGAGAGCGGTAAAGTTCGTAATAATATGGAAAAGATGAAAATAATGATTACAAGATGGATTATCCTTCTATGGAGTTGTATGACCTACTTAAATATTTCTGCGCAGGATCCGGAATTTTCGCAATTTTATGTCGTGCCCCAATATATGAATCCAGCCATGATAGGTTTTTCTGAGTCACCGCGTTTTAGTTTACTGGCCCGCGACCAGATGGTTAGTTTCGGCCACGCCTATCTCACCACTTCGCTCAATTATGATCAGCATTTTTATAAAATACGCAGTAGCCTAGGAGCTGGATTAATAGCGGACTTAGCGGGAGATATTATGAATACGTATCAGCTAAGCGGTTATTATGCTTACCAGCTGGATGTATCAGATAATTTTCATATAAATGCCGGTCTGGGTCTGGGCTATCTGATGCAGCACCTGAAGACAGGCGAGGCACTTTTTACTTCCGGGCTTAATGCCAATGGCCCCAATCAGTACGGCTGGGTACCAGATGCCGTATCACTAGACCGGACCACGCTACACCGTATAGATGCGAGTGCGGGGGTTATCGGGTATTCACAGCGCTTTTTTGTGGGTTTTTCAGCTAAGCATCTCACCACGCCATCGCTGGATTTTACTACTGCTGGCACTGATGATAATAAATTGCCTATGCAATTTTCCGGCCAGATAGGAGGAACTTTCTATCTCGGCAGAGAATTTGAGAATGAGGATAGGTTTTATGTGACGCCCAATGTTTTACTGGTAAATCAGGGATCTTTCTTTCAGACAAATGCCGGGTTTTATGCCGGCAAGAGAATTTTATTTTCAGGGCTATGGTTTAGACATACTTTAGCTAATGCGGATGCGTTAATAATTTTAGCTGGAATAAAGGCAAAGATGTTTAAAATAGGATATAGTTATGATTTTACGATTTCTGGTTTAAAGACAAGGGCAGGAGCTCATGAGTTGTCTATGACATTCGATTTTGGGTATAATGATAATTCTGCCTTACGCCAGCGCCAGCGAAAATCCTATGAATGCCCTATTATGTTTCGACCCTAAAAAATAGGGGACGAAATTAAAATTTATTTCTATTTTTGGGACTTTATTTTTAACGAAATGAATAAATTGATCATAAGAATGAAAAAAATGATGAATCTTACCAGCGTGATGGCAGTCCTGCTGGGGATATTCTTGATGAGTTCCTGCAGCAAAAAAAGCGGAGAAAAATCTACTGCCACAGGATGGAGTTATAACGATCCTAAATGGGGAGGTTATGAAAAGAGTAAAAACGTGGAGCAGGAGACTGGTCCCGGATTGGTACTCATCGAGGGAGGTACCTTTGTGATGGGTAATGTGGAAGCAGACATAATGTACGACTATCACAATGTGCCTCGCCGGGTTACGGTATCATCCTTTTATATGGATGAATGCGAGGTTTCTAATCAGCACTACCGCGATTATGTGTACTGGACACAAAACACCTTTGGCGATGTGTACCCTGAGCTAGTGAAAAAAGCCCTGCCAGACACTTTAGTATGGCGTAGCAAGTTAGGATATAATGAGCCTTATGTGGAGTATTATTTTCGCCATCCCGGATTTAATGAGTATCCGGTGGTAGGAGTAAACTGGCTTCAGGCTAATGAATATGCTAAGTGGCGGTCTAATCGGGTAAATGAAATGCTGATGATAGATAAGGGCTTCATAGACTACGATGCTGAGCAAAAAGGCGAAGATCATTTTGATACCAAATCCTATCTCTATGGCCAGTATGAGGCTATAGAAAAAAAAGGTATGCCTAATCACGATCCTAATGGCGAGCCCACTCGCAAAGTGCGTTTTAGCGATGGTGTGATGCTACCGGATTACCGCCTGCCCACAGAAGCGGAGTGGGAATATGCGGCTTTGGCACTTATCGGTGCCACGGTAGAAGGTACAGAGCAGGTAACCGAGCGCCGTATCTATACCTGGGATGGTGCAAGCGTACGTTCTGAAAAACACGGCAAAGGACAAGGGGAAATTCTCGCTAACTTTATGAGAGGTCGTGGAGACATGATGGGTGTGGCCGGTGCACTTAATGATAATGCTGAAATTACTGCTCCTGTAACAGCCTACTTGCCCAATGATTTTGGTCTTTATAATATGTCCGGCAATGTAAGTGAATGGACCCTGGATGTATATCGTCCTATGAGTACCCAAGACATGGATGATTTTAACCCATATCGTGGCAATATATTTCAAACGATGGATATGGATGAAGAAAACAAGCCTCAGCGCGACAGCCTGGGCAGAATAAAATATCGTGAATATACACAGGATGAAATAGGAAATCGCACTAACTATCGCAAGTCTAATGTGATAAACTATGCCGATGGTGATGAAGAATCAGGTTATACCTATGAAACGAATATGACCACCCTTATCAGTGATAAGTCCAGAGTTATAAAAGGTGGATCATGGAGAGATCGCGCTTATTGGTTATCGCCAGGTACACGTCGTTATATGGATGAGGATCAGGCATCTTCTACGGTAGGATTTCGCTGTGCTATGATCCGTATAGGTACACCTGATGGCAATACTTTTAAAGCCCCTAAGAATACGAAAGCCAAGGCCAAGTATAAATTGTAATAAGTATTCTGATTTTATAAAAAGCCACGCTAATATCTTAATGCGTGGCTTTTTTGTATAAACAGGAAATCTATAGCTAATATGGGATCCGCCACGTACAGAGAAATAAATACTGTTCAGCTTATATGTTAAAAAATAGTAGAAACGCACGATTATTATTATTAAATCATAACTTTGATTTTCATATCCTATGAAATATTTTTTTACCCTTCTCTTCGCCTTTATTTTGGGTGTATCAAATGCCCAGAATCAAATAGGCAATATTAGTTTTACAGACATCAATGGTTATTCTCATTCTGTACACAGCTATTGTAATGAAGGCAAAACTGTAGTGCTTTATTTTTATTTTGTAAACTGCGGAATATGTAGTTTTATTACCCCACAGCTGCAAGAGATCTATGCTGCCGAAGGGGAAGATAGCGGATGCCTAGAGGTGATAGCCTGTGATGTGATCCCTGAGGACACCGCTTCACAAATAGAAACTTATTTTTCCTCGCACGATGTGAGTTTCCCCTACTGTGCCTACTCCGTCACTGCACTTACTACTTTTGTAAATGAACTTCCCAGTATGAGTACGCCGGGTCTGCTACTCATAGGGCCAGATAAAGAGATAAAATATGCAGGCAATGGAGTCTCTGTGCTAAGTGATGGCCCTCTTAGTTCCTTAATAGAAGAGCAACTAACCTTGGGAAACTGTACAGCCTCAGTACCCTCAGTGAATGAGGAGATAGGCATCTATCCCACCCTGGTGCGGGATCAAATTTATTTATCTCCATCCGGCCAGCACTGGTCTTCTTATGCGATTTATAGTATGCAGGGAAATGATTTATATCACTATGCAGGCACGGGGAATTTACTGGATATTTCTGCCCTTTCTATGGGATATTATCTAATACTTGCAATAGGAGATAATAAAGTGGCCACACAGCGATTTGTGAAAGTAAAGTAGGTGCATTTTCTAAGCGATATTTTATATTCAATAATGTTAATTTAATGGCTATCTCGGGCTATCCTCTATCCTGCTTTCTATGTGTATAGATCCGAAAAGATAGCAGGGAGGCAGGCCGGATCGAGTGGTGAGCAGAAACTCGCCATTAGGAGTGAAACCTCATAGCCTCTTATTTGTATTAGGCTGGCTAGGAGAGCCTCGCAGTCCGAGCTACCTATTTGATCCCTATCACATAAAATCACTAATTGAACATATAAGCCGGGATGTCATTTTTTTGCATAAATGAGGAGGTTATTTTTAATGATTTGAGTGGCGGGATTTTTAGTCTAAGGTAAGATCGTCAAATAATAAGCATAGAAGCGGATAGATTTCTGGCACTATTACCTATGCATCGCCATATTTGGAATGGATCCTGGAAAAAATGCGATAGGAAATCCGAGGGCTTGGTCTGTAGCAAAGCGCAAGACCGGAGTATAGCGCAGCCCAGAGAAAACCGAGCCTGTTTCCTGAGCGCAGCATTAGCGAAGTCGAAGGACAGGTATCGCCTAATAAGATTTAATAATGAGGGGTAAGCAGATAAGTTTTTTTGTATAATAGCCATTTTATCTGAGATATGGACATGTGCTCCGGGGGTGCTATATCAGCTGGTTTTCACAAACATTAGTACTTTTGTATGTGATCATAAAAAAACCCACTGCCTCTGCTAAAAATCCCATTATGAAAAATTCTCCGGTGAGCCTCGTAGATATCATACGAGCCCACGAACGATTAAAAGGGATAGCTACCCGTACACCGCTCACTGAACACGCCAGCCTTAATGAGGAATTCGGGGCGCAAATATTTTTAAAACGAGAAGACCTGCAGATCGTGAGGTCCTATAAAATAAGGGGTGCCTATAATAAAATGGTTTCCTTATCTACGGAGGAAAAAGAACGAGGCATTATTTGTGCGAGTGCTGGTAATCACGCTCAGGGTGTAGCTTATAGCTGCAATAAGTTGGGCATACAAGGCCAAATATTTATGCCAGCTACTACTACCAGGCAGAAGATAGACAAGGTAAAAATGTTTGGCAAGGACTATGTAGAAGTGATCCTGCACGGCGATGCCTATGATGACTCTTATAATGCTGCTCGGCTCTATGAGAAGGAGCATTTGCTCACCTTTATACACCCCTTCGATGACCATTCTGTGATAGCGGGACAAGGCACGGTGGGTATAGAAATATTAGATGATTTTAATGGCCCATTAGATTATCTTTTTATCCCTATAGGCGGTGGCGGACTCTGCTGTGGTGTAGGAACTTATGTGAAGCAGATAAGCCCACATACCAAGGTCATAGGTATAGAGCCCGCCGGTGCACCAGCTATGAAGCGCTCTCTAGAATTAGGTGTAAATACTACGCTCACGGAGATGGATGGTTTTGTAGATGGAGCAGCTGTAAAGCGGGTAGGAGATTTAAATTTCAGGATGGCTGCAGATGTGCTGGATGATATTATCCTGGTGCCGGAAGGCCGTATCTGCTCCTGGATACTCAAACTCTATAATGGCGAAGCCATCGTGGTGGAACCCGCCGGCGTGCTTTCTATCGCTGCACTCGATTATTATAAAGAAGAAATAAAAGGAAAGACAGTATGCTGCATCGTAAGCGGGGGTAATAATGATATTATCCGAATGGCTGAAATAAAAGAACGCAGTCAGCTATTCGAGGGGCTAAAACACTATTTTATAATAAGACTGGCTCAGCGTCCCGGAGCACTGAAAGAATTTATTTCCAAAGCCTTAGGTCCGGATGATGATATTTGCCACTTTGAATACACTAAAAAAAATAATAGGAGTACGGGACCCATCGTACTGGGTCTGGAGTTTCAGAAAAAAACCGATTGTGAGGCAGTAATGAAACGTATGGATACGATGGATATGTCCTACCAGCGCATAAATGATGATACGGATTTATTTCAGTTTCTAGTGTGATACGGGTCGCCCAGAAGCCTCATTCTACTCAAATCTTTTTTTCCGCGGGCTTTTCGCTTTGTTCTTTGTCTTTCTTTATACGGCCAGCATTCCACAGATTATTATGGAGCAGGTATTCTATCTGTCCATTTATAGATCTAAATTCATCTGCCGCCCATTTTTCCAGTGCCGCCAGCAATTCTGCATCCATACGCAGAACAAATTTTTTTTTCTCGGCCAATTCAAGAGAGGATTAAATCATAAAAGTTTAATGGCTTAGTTAGCATAGGAGGAAGTGCGGACATTTTTCTCCATGATTACTACCATCTTATGGTGAGTATGGGCAATAGAATTGACCCTCCATCCCTGTCTGGCGCATTCATTTATGCGATTTATAAATTTGGATTCGGACTCAAAAAGGCCTTGGGATATAATCTTGTATTCCATCACAGGGGTATTAATTATTGATAGAGGCTGCCGGTGTTTAGTACGGGTTGGGCGGATCGGTCGCTGCAGAGTACTACCATAAGATTGCTCACCATAGCTGCTTTTTTGTCTTCATCCAGCTCCACGATGCCATCGCTTTTAAGCTGGTCTAGTGCCATCTTCACCATTCCAACGGCTCCTTCTACTATTTTGCTGCGAGCCGCTACGATAGCGGTAGCTTGCTGTCGCTGAAGCATAGCCTGCGCTATCTCTGCAGCATAAGCAAGATGAACAATGCGTCCCTCTATCACCTTTATCCCTGCTCTTTCCAGCCTGTCCGAAAGTTCGGATTCTAATTCCCTGTTTACCACTTCCCCTTCACTACGGAGGGTTATTTCTTTGCCATGATCATCGAAGTGATCATATCCGTATTTGCCAGCTAGATTTCTCAGGGCCGTTTCGCTCTGAATATTTACATATTCTACGTAATTATCTACGGCAAAACAGGCTTTGGCTGTATCATCTACCTGCCATACTACCACAGCCCCTATGATAATGGGATTGCCTAATTTGTCATTTACTTTTAATTGTTCGGTGGTGAAATTTCTGGCTCGCAGACTTAATCGCTGTCTGGCATAGAGGGGATTAGCCCAGTGTAGCCCATCTTCTTTTACCGTACCGACATATTTACCAAAGAGTGTGAGGACTTTAGATTCATTAGGATTTACGACAAAGAGCCCTTTGAGCATAAAAATGAGAAAAGGTATGCCGGCAAAGAGAAGGGGAATAGATAATAATTCCCGGTTACGACTAAGCCCGTTTATGGCAAACCAGCCTATGGCTAATGCCAAGATGAAGATAATGGCTAGCATAAGGTAACCATTCAGGGTAGAGGTTTTACGTTCTGAAATCATTATGATGGTTTTATGATACTAAAATGATAGCAAATATACATTAAAAATAGGAATAATTGCTTTTTATGAAGAAATATATTATCTTTTTTTTAGTTATTCTATCACCGGACATGGTGGTGCTGGGCAAAAAAGTAAAGGGAAAAAAAGAGCACGTCCATCTTTATTCCACTGTGACACTTTTAGCCAGATTGCGAGGTTGATCTACATTGCATCCTCTCATCACGGCTATATGATAGGCCAATAGCTGTAGCGGAATTACTGAGATCATAGGCGTAAGCGGTTCGGCAGTGGCCGGTATTTTTATCACGTGCTGAGCCAACTCCTCGAGCTGAGTATCATTTTCGGTGGTGATGGCGATTACCTGTCCTTTTCGTGCTCTCACCTCCTGCACATTACTAATAATTTTTTCGTAAGCACTTTGATTAGTAGCCAGGACAACTACGGGCATTTCTTCATCTATGAGGGCTATAGGTCCGTGCTTCATTTCGGCAGCGGGATACCCTTCTGCGTGTATGTAGCTTATTTCTTTGAGTTTAAGGGCTCCCTCCAGTGCTACGGGAAAATTATAGCCTCGGCCCAAATAAAGAAAATTTTTGCTGTTTTTATACTCGGCGGCTATTTTTATTATTTGATCTTCGGTTTCTAATACTTGTCGTATTTTTTCAGGAATGAGCTCGAGCTCACGCATCATTTCGTGAAACCTAGATTCGGCGATGGTACCATTGTGGCGAGCCATAAGGAGAGCCATAAGATTTAGGATAGTGAGCTGTGCGGTAAAGGCTTTTGTAGAGGCCACACCTATCTCCGGTCCGGCGTGGGTATAGGCTCCGGCGTGGGTCTTGCGGGGTATAGAAGAACCTACTACATTGCAAATACCGAAGATGGTAGCACCTTTCTTTTTGGCTAGGTCTATGGCGGCCAGGGTATCGGCTGTTTCTCCGGATTGAGAGATAGCGATTACCACATCACGCTCAGAGATTACGGGATTTCTATATCTAAATTCAGAGGCATATTCTACCTCTGTGGGTATTCGAGCGAGGTCTTCAAAGAGGTATTCGCCCACTAATCCGGCGTGCCAGGAAGTACCACATCCTACGATGATGATGCGGCGTGCTGTAAAGAGTTTTTGTTCGAATTCTTTTATACCACCTAAAGCTATGATGTCCTTCTCGTAGTTGAGCCTTCCTCGTAAACTATCCGTGATAGATACCGGCTGCTCGTGAATTTCTTTGAGCATAAAATGATCATATCCTCCTTTTTCCAGCTTTTCTAATTTCCAGGCCAGCTCTTGTATATAAGGCGTTTTGGGCTGGTTATGCACATTTACAATTTTAAGACCCTCTTTAGTGATCACGGCCATATCTTCGTCTTCCAGATATATAACTTCACGGGTATGTTCTACGATAGGCGTAGCATCGGAAGCTATAAAATATTCACCTTTTCCTATCCCTATCACCAGTGGGCTTCCTTTGCGTGCAGCGATGATTTTATCAGATTCGGATTCAGAGATGAGGAGTATGGCATAGGCTCCTACTACCTGGGTCATAGCCAAGCGCACGGCCTCAGAAAGTTCAACTTTATTTTTAATTATTATTTCTTCTATCAGATGCAGATAGACCTCCGTATCGGTATCCGATACGAAGCGGTGACCCCGTTTTATGAGTTCAGATTTTATAGTGGCATAATTTTCTATGATACCATTGTGTATCATAGCCAGATCCCCATGTTCGGTGAGGTGTGGGTGGGCATTTATGTCATTGGGTGGGCCGTGTGTGGCCCATCTGGTATGTCCTATCCCGGTCTTGCCATGTATTTTTTTGCCGGTGCTATATCTAATAAGATCCTCTACCTTGCCTTTGCATTTAAATACATTTAGTTCTCCATTGAGTAGGGCTACCCCGGCACTGTCATAGCCGCGGTATTCTAGCCTTTTAAGTCCTTGTATTAAAATGGGGTAAGCCTCTCGCTCACCTATATATCCTACGATGCCACACATACTTTATATTGTTTTTATTTGCTTTAGCAAGATAGAAGAAGAGATGCAGATTCTTTACTACGGGTTGTATGCGCCTAATTATCGGTCATAACCTTTCGGCAGATTCTCATTGTCCCAGTGGCACATAGAAGAGCCGCACCTTAGGCCGGTCTGCCTCATTAACCGCGTTTTTTCCTTCGAGGGTAACCCGGTCCGGCATAAACTGGTAGGGGTGTACACTTATGAGCAGATCCAGGCTATCATTGCGATCGCTGAGGTAGTTTTGTACAAAATAATTGATGGGTACATAATAACGCGCTTTGCATACACCCTCTTCCTCCACATCTTCGCGAGTGGTTATGAGCGTGGACATAGGGAAATCACTATTGGTTCCTATCGCTCCGGTATAGCGATGGAGGGTGCGTACAGAAAACTGTGTAGGCAGCACATAGAGGCTATCTGCCTCGGCATCACTACAAATGTGAGTAAATACCAGCTCAGCTTTATTAATAATAGCATCTGGCAGGGATTCCAGATGGGGTAGGTGCACCACCATATCTATACCATCCATACCCTGGGCATATAGTTTAGAAAGGGCAGGGGCAGAAGGCTCGGCGATTACACTAAGAAAATCTTCATTCGTAGATTCATCATAATAATGGCGATAAAGGTTAGCTGCCGATCCCACATTAAAAATAATTTTTCTTGCCTCTAAGGTATCTAGGCCGGTCTCTTCGCGGAAGTAGAGGATTAAATTACTGGTGGCAGATAGGAGATTGAGGGTAGTAATGGCATTATTGGGCTTGCCGGCTTCTGGGCATATATAGAGGCCCTTAAAAACTTCCCGAAAATCGCTGTTTAATAGCTCTTCATTTACAGTGCCATTTTGGAGGGTTTGAAATAGTCGCTGGCTCAGCGAAGAGTAGCTAAGATCTATTTGCATCAAAGGAGCCAGTTTCACCGAAAAGAGGGTGTCATTAGCTGCATAGCGGATAATCTCCGGATGATATTCATAATTGCTCAAGCGACCCAATGGATTTATATCCGTGGCAATCTGAGTATCCGTATCTATAAGTGTACGGCCGCTTATTTTCTCAGTTACCTCATATACAGCCAGATTATTTATGGCACCTTTAGGTCCATAAGGAGTGGTATCATTAGCATATACAAAGGTGAGGATAAGCGAATCAAAATGTAGGGGATTATCTCCCACCAGATAGGGGGCAGAGAGGTTAAATTCGGCGGCAAAAGATGCGCTATACCGGCCAAAAACCGGGTCTTGCTGTATCTCACCCAGCTGCATACGCCCAGTGAGCGGATCCAGAAGAATAGAATCCGGAAATTGATGCCATATTTCCAGGCTTAGGGTATCTATAAAGATGGTATTGATATTAGACTCTTCATCCAATAAATCAGCACCTATATCCGTAGGTTCATTACAAGCATTAGCCAGCAATAGTAAGGTATAGCATAGGGCAATAAGATATCTGGGCATATTACTAATTAGCAATAAATTTTTTATAGAAATCAATATAGGTATTGATCTCCACCGGCTCTACATACCTAAGCACCTGTTTTTTTTTAGGGATATTAATAGCCAAAACGGAATCTACCTGATCACTGCTAAAGATAATGCCGTCTGAATAATGGATGGCTCCTAAGTGCATCTCTGTATTAGTGTGGCCACCATAGTGTTTTAGATCTGCATCTTCTACTTTATTTATCCGCGCTTTCGTAGCAAAACTGTCTCCCAGGCTACCCTCATATACATTATCATATACAGAGTAGATCACCTTAGAACGATGAAAAACCGGATCGGATTTGTAAGCCGTCTTTATATACATAGGCATGATGGAAGAAAACCATCCGTGGCAGTGAATAATATCCGGTGGCCAGCCAAATTTTTTCACCGTCTCAAGTACGCCTTTACAGAAGAAAACCATGCGCTCGGCATTATCCTCATAGGTATGGCCATCCTCATCGTGATATACGCCTTTGCGCTTAAAAAAGTCTTCATTATCTAGAAAATAGACCTGCATACGGGATCCCGGCAGGGAAGCTACTTTTATTAGCAAGGGAAAATCGTCGTCGTCTATGATAATATTAATCCCACTCAGGCGCACTACTTCGTGCAGGCGATGCCTGCGTTCATTAATGGTGCCAAATTTCGGCATCAATATCCGTATTTCATACCCGTTTTTATTTATTTCATCGGCCAGAAGCCTGGAGATATTTCCTATTTGGTTAGATAATAGATAAGGATCCATTTCCTCAGTGATGAGGAGTATGCGTTTTTTGTCCATTTTTATCAAGGCTTAAATCTGTTTTTAGGACAAAATGACCTAAAATGACTGCAAAGATACAAAAAATAAGCGAAAAAGGGCTATTAATATGCACATTGTTCTTTAGAAAGCATTCAGAAAAGGCTATTTAACTTTTTCTAAGGGGGCGATGCCCCTCCTTTTATTTCGCCATAGAAGCACCAGAGGAGCCAGCACCTAAGGTGAAACAGATAAGGCTAAATCCTTACTCCAAATCCTACGCCTAAATACTACCTCTAAATTCCCTACCTCTAAATTCCCTACCTCTAAATTCCCTAAAGGGGACTTAACAGCCTAACAGGTCCTGCTCCCCCTTTTGGGGGCAGGGAGGTGATAGTAGCTTCACCCCTAAATTCTCTAAAGGGGACTTTAACAGCCGGACTCTTCGGGCTCCCTCTTTAGGAGACCGGGGGGTGAAGACTGCTGAAGGCTAAGACCTAGGGAGTGAAGAAAGACTGGTAGGCAAATCTGTTTCAGTACCAGTGCCCGCTATACGGTATGCCTCATCTGCCTATACGCCCTACCGGTGGCAGGCAGATATATAGGCCTGTATTATGATCGGATATCTATCTTGTAAAAATAATTTTGGGTTATTATAAAAAAAGATAGGTATAATGAAAAAGAATGATTAGATTTGTGCATAA
>Ga0209398_1000685_pt1 | contig 20003 bp, 16 predicted proteins | sample AshMeaBigSpring_FD_184125 | JGI IMG/M metagenome (GOLD analysis project Ga0209398, IMG submission 184125) | Groundwater microbial communities from Big Spring, Nevada to study Microbial Dark Matter (Phase II) - Ash Meadows Big Spring (SPAdes)... | ecosystem: Environmental > Aquatic > Deep... | reverse complement strand
TGGACGTCGCCATCCTTCAAAGCCTGGTGCGAAAGGGCGTTGTCCACGATTGCGTCGGCGATTATGGCCATCTGATTGTGGACGAGTGCCATCACCTGTCGGCGCGAAGTTTCGAGCTGGTCGCTCGGCGGGCGAAGTCCCGCTTTGTAACCGGGCTTTCCGCGACCGTGACCCGCAAGGACGGCCACCATCCGATCATTTTCATGCAGTGTGGTCCGGTGCGGCATCGCGTCGACGCGAAGGCGGCAGCGGTGGGGCGACCGTTCCAGCACACGGTTCACGTTCGCCCTACGTCGTTTCGGGCAGTGGCAGAGGCCGATCCGGACATGCGGTTGCAGTTTCAGAATCTGTACCGGGAACTGATCGCCGACGAGGACCGTAACCAGATCATCTGTGACGACGTGGTACAGACCGTGCGAGAAGGCCGCACGCCGCTGATCGTGACGGAACGCACGCAGCATCTCGAATCCCTGGCGGCACGCCTGGCATCGCGCGTCGGGCACGTTGTCGTTCTGCACGGAGGAACGGGAACGAAGGCAGCTCGCGCCGCGACGAATCGTCTCGCCAGGATTCCCGCGGACGAAGACCGCGTGTTGCTGGCGACCGGGCGCTACCTGGGAGAAGGGTTCGACGATCCTCGACTGGACACACTGTTTCTCACGCTGCCTGTTTCCTGGCGGGGGACCATTGCGCAGTACGTCGGACGACTGCACCGGCTGCACGACGGCAAGACGGAAGTCCGCGTTTATGACTACGCTGATCTGAACGTACCCATGCTGGCGCGGATGTTTGATCGGCGATGCAAGGGGTATGAAGCGGTGGGGTATACGGTTCTGCTGCCCGGTAGTGCCGTTCCCGGCTGGCCCGTGGAAGTTCCCTTGCCGGTGGATCCCGAGTGGAAGAACGACTATGCTGCCAGCGTGCGGCGGCTGGTTCATGACGGCGTTGATGCTCCGCTGGCAAAGCTGTTTACCCACGTGGCACGACGGGTGACTCCTGATGCGGAGGGCATCGACCGGGCGCGAAGTGCCACCGAAGCTTTTGTGTATCGACGACTGGAGACGTTATCGGCAACGGCCGGCCGGTTCCGGCTGAATGCCGAGCTGCCGATTCCTTTTGATGGCTGGGGAAGGATGGAGGTTGACCTGCTTTGCGCCGACGCGCGTCTTGTGATTGAATTGGACGGAGGGCAGCATCTGGGGGATGCGGACGCCTACCGCCGCGATCGCCGCAAAGATGCCTTGCTGCAGGAGCACGGCTACTTGGTGCTACGGTTTCTCGCTGAAGACGCGGGACGCAGACTTGACGGGATGCTGGATGCGATCCAGCGCACACTGTCGCTGATGTCCCATCGCAGCAGGTAACACATACTTCCTGAGGCGCCGACGGAGGTAAATCGCCGTTCTCGGCGCGTGGGGGATGGGTTCGTCGGCAGCCCCGCCCCAAGGGGCGGGTCGTCGGGCGTCATGATCGCCGCCAGCGGGCGAAATTCATCAGCCTGCCGAGCCTAGCCCGGATTATCCACGAGCATGAAAAGTGGGATCGGCATCTTGCCTGTCTCCGCCAATCGACAGGCTGGAAGCCTGTCCCACGGGCTCATGAATAATCCGGGTTAGCCATGTTTACACTACAATTGCCCAGCTTGACAGCCGGCAAGTGCTTGGGCCGACCGGCACGGCTTCAGGTGACGGTCGGGTCATCCGGCGGCGTGGGCTGGCGCGCACAAATTCTTGACGCGCTAGTCGCGGGGGGGCACAACGCTATACTCAACTTGTTTTGTCGCTGAAACAGCGACGGCAAGGCGAGAAGTGAACCCGCGAGCGTGGTTTGGGAAGGAATCCTATGGCTGCAGCCAACCAAGATGAAGTCAACGCCCTTGTCGAAAGGTGGCGACAAGGGGATGAATGTGCCGCCGAACGTATTTTCACTCTCTACTGGGAGCGGCTTTGGTTGTTGGCGAAATCTCGAATTGACAAGCGCCTAGTACTACAGCGCAGGTTGGAAAGCTACGCAAAGAGGATTGACACAAGTCATTATGCGATCGCCCGCCAACTTTGCCCATGTTAACAACCTGCGCTGTAGTACTAGGGCCTGTAAAGTTTTTTGTGTCAGCTGCTGCTGGGCACTACACGGTACGTGATTTGCTAAGGGACGCCGACACGCGGTTGGGGAACATGACAGCAAAGTGATTCAGGGGCGATGAAGAGCTCCCGCACGCCCCGATTCTTCAAGTCGGTCAGGCAGGACAACCAGAACTTGGCCCCCTCGGTCTCACTGAGCCACAGTCCCAGGAGCTCCTTCTGACCGTCGAGATTTACGCCCAAGGCCACGTAAATCGTGTGCTGCGAGACGCGCCCATGGGCACCCCGCACGTGCACCACGATGCCGTCGCAGGAGACGATCGGCCAGACCGCCTCCAGCGGCCGCGTACGCCAGGCCGTCACCTCGGTGTCCAGGTCGGTCGTGATTTCGGAGATCAGCGTGGGGGAGACCTCCACGCCGTACAGCTCCTGAACGATCTCCTGAATATCACGCGTCGTCATCCCCTTGGCGTAGAGCGCCAGAATCTTCTCGTCGAAGCCCGGCACGCGCCGCTGGTGCTTGCCGATCACCAGCGGGGCGAACGTCCCGCCCCGGTCGCGCGGCGTGGTCAGCCGGACTTCGCCCAAATCGCCTTGCACGGTCCTGCGCGAGCGGCCATTGCGACGATTGGGCGATCGCTTCACCGTGCCGTCCGGCGCCGAAGCCCCGTCATCACCGGTGCCCTCTCGGGAGACGGCCACCGCGGCGGCCCGGGACCCTTTGCGGCCCAGATGAACATCCATCTCGGTGTTGAGCATCCGCTCCAGGGTCGCCTTGGTCATCGCCCGGAGCACTCCATGGACATCTTCGATCGTCTGAACGTCGTCCGCCAGCTCCCACGCTAGCTTCTCCGCCCGGCCTTGCAAGCTTGCATCCATGTGTCAGTCTCCGGAAAGGGGAAAGGGTGGCGAAAAGTACCCGTTTCCGCTAGCTGACACAATATTGCGTACAGGGCCCGATCTGGTCGGCGATGAAGCGGCGGTGGCACCCTGGCACGATGCACTCAATGCGGTGCTGCGGGGAGCAATGCCCCCAGGGAAGGGAAGCCGCTAAACAGGGGTCCGTCAAGGTGCGCACACTTGATTTGGGGTAGTGCTTGTTCTGGTAGGTGAGTTCCTTGAATGGATTGGCCCCCTGAGGCCATGTCGCGGCGACCGATGGCAGCCTCGGCCTCTCGAAGCCGTGAGAAGCACGACGCGTGGTATAATCCTCAGGGCTCTCGCCGAGCACGTTTACGCCTTGGTGAAACATCGCATCCAGCAAGGCGGACGGCTATTCCGGAAACTCAACATCAGCCGATGGGAATGCTCCCGATGCTCAAGATAACAAAGGTCGAACCGCTCGCCGGATACCAGTTGAGGCTGACGTACGCCGACGGAGTAGCGGGCGTCGTTAATCTCTCGCACTGGGTTGGCAAAGGCGTCTTCCGGCTCTGGAACGATCCTCAGGCTTTCACTCGCGTCACCCTGGGCTCTGGGGGAGAAGTTCATTGGAGCGACGAAGTCCAACTGTGTGCGGACGCACTCTATTTGGAGCTCACCGGTAAGAGTGCCGATGAGTTGTTCTCGAAACTCGGGAAGACCCCGGTCAATGCCTGAGATCAGCCGATTCTATGGCCTTGTGGTCAAGATGTTTCATAACGACCATGCTCCGCCGCACTTCCATGTGGAACACGCCGATGATCAGGTTGTGATCTCCATCGAGAATCTGGCAGTGCTCGCAGGAAGGCTGCGACCTCGCGCGTTGGGACTCGCCATGGAGTGGGCTTCGTTACACCAAGACGAATTGCGGCGTAATTGGGAATTGGCGCAGGGTCAAGAGACTTTGTTGCCCGTCGATCCGTTGCCGTAACTTCCTCCTGCGATCGTGTAGCGGAACCGGGGGGATTGGTCGATGATTTTCTGTCGCGAAAGGGACAGCGGCATGGCCTGAAGCCCGAAGAGATTCCGAAGGAAATGCGGGACAAGCCGCAGCAACCGTTCCCGCCGGTTCGCCAGTCCGGCACCACTGGCGGCACCTCGCCGCGCACCCCTCTGGGCATCGTTCGCCGCCGTAGCCGTTTACGCCGTTTGCCCACAGGACTTAAAATCCTGTGGGGGGTTACCTCCGTGCGGGTTCGAGTCCCGCCTCGGCTACTGAATGATGAGTCCTCTTGATCAGCGGGAAATCAGGCCGATCCTCAAGACATCGCGCGTTTCCCGCGTGAAACGTGGCCGACACGTGCCTTGCGTCGAGCACGCCCTCCGGTCGCGTCGCGACAAGCGAGGGTAGACGCGTCTTTCAAGGCGGGGCACGATCTTGGAGTACCCCATTTTCAAAGAGGTGCCGTTTGGGATGCAGGCAACCGCGTTGGCTTGCTGGAATCGATCTTTGAACAGTCGCCGTGCGGCTCGTTCGTGCTTTGGGGCCCGATGAACGACTCCCACGACCCGCGTCGACATGGAGTACCGGTTCGGCGATTTGCAGTCGGCAAGGAGCCTATGTGGTTGGTCGACGGTCAGCAGAGGACGCGCGCGATACTCGACACGTTCCAACAGCTCGTCGACTCTCCGTCACGACCGGATGGCTGGTCGCTGGTGCGTAAGGCCGACCTGGATGAGCTCCGTATTATTGGAGGGGCGCTGCTTGGCGGACCAAGAGACGAAGAAGTAGAGGTCGACGAAGACGCTGAGGATGAATCACATTATTGGTTCGTCGTGCTCCCCGCCATGCCGTGCTTTGACCAGGCAGATGTACCCTACTTTGGACGGCACAGCGAATCGCGAAACGTGCGTCGAGGCTCCATGTTCCGACAGCTTCGACTTCACGCACGGGTCCGATTGAAGTCGGAAGGGTTCGAGCGTCGCGTGCCACCGCTGCCGATTGGAATGGTCCCACTTGCCACGCTCCTTTCTCCAATCGGCGTCTTCGCAAGCCCGAGCGAAAGCGCCCGCGCCGCAGCCGAACTGCAAGCATTCACGGCCGAGAGAGCCGATCTAGACCGTCTCGACGAACTGCTGCCCTGGGGGCCGCAGTTCGTCACTGGCCACGCCTACGAGCTCGCCAGGAAAGACCAAGCCTGGGCGAGACCGACTCGTTGGTCGGACCTCTTTGTTCGCCGCCAGGAGACAGGCGTGCGCGAAATGGTCCAGCGGCTAGCAGGACTCTTCGCATCGGAGTGGAAACTCGTCTTTGAACAGTTCCGAAGCATGCTCGATGGCAACCGGTTCGCCGTCGGTTGGCTGCCACGAAGCGACGTTAGCGCCGCCATTGACGCTTACGTCCGTATCAACCGGGCAGGCATTCGCGTCCGCGCGGAAGAACGGGCACTGGCTTTGTTATCCCGCGCTCGATCGACGTTGCTGGACGACTTGGCCGACTTCGTGGGCAAGCGAGATGGAGGCCGTTTAGTCGAGGACGAGCGGGCGCTCCTTGCACACGAATCCCAGCTGGAGATGGGATTCAGCGTATGGATTGCGACGGTGACCCGTTACGCGACACTGGCGATTCTGGGCGACGCGGCGCGCCGTTGGCTCGGATTGTCGGCAATTGACAAAGACACCTTCGGGTACCAGCTCGATCGCGTCGGTGCGCAGGAGACCGCAACTGGCAAGACGACTTGGGCGCGACAAGACTACCAATCACCCGCAGATGTCATCGGAGAATGTTCGGAGCGAGCAACGAGCGCGCTGCTCCTCGTGGACTCGACCTTGTCAAACGAACTGTATTTGGACCACAGGATGGCGAGGGCTTCGACAAGGCTGCCGTACCTGCTCATCGATCTGCTGTACCGGGTGCCGGCATTACAAATCGATCGTCTTCGCGGTGATGGCGACTTCCGTGCGGCAATCGCCCGATTGCTCCATTGGACGCTGCTTGTTCCCTACCTTGATCAGACTGACTTCGCGCATCTCACGATCGAGATACATGGCATCGACGACGAGAGGGCGCGCAAGGAGGCCTCCCCACTGGCGCCCTGGGACGGGAGCGACACGGACGTGAACGAGTCGCTGCGCATGGCACTCCACCGCTACCAGCTTGGCCTTTTCAAGATCTGGGGGCGTAAGCGATCCAATTCGCGCGATCAGCGGCAGAGCGTCCCACGGGGAGTTGATGGCATCGGCATTTCCGCAGCACTCACACGGTTTGCCGTCGATGCGTTCGCCACTGAGGTTAGGAATTCCCGCTCGTTGAACCACACGGCGGTCGGCTGGCTCTATGCCATCGAACGCCGGGGAAAGGCTCGAGAGTTCTGCTGGGAGGCCCAAGTCGAAGGCTACGGCAAGACAGGTGGCAAGACAGGCGCACCGAGGTTCCCCGAAGGGGGATGCCCGACTGCAGCCGAATTACGCCGGTGGCGTGACGAAGATCGTCAATCGCTTTACCCCGAAAAGCAGCACTTGGTGCCTTTTGCCATCGCGCGGCAAATCGTGGGCAAGGGCGGAACACGCGCGACGTCTTCACCGTCGAACGCCATCGGTAACTTGAGTTGGTTGAGCCATCGACAAAACGGATTGAGCGCGTTCGCCGACCGGTGGGCCGTTCTGGATGAGGAACGGGACGGGGCCAATTTGGAGGCACGCGGAATTCTCGCGCCTGCTGAGTTCGCCGGCCGCCAATGTAACGTGCTCGCCATCTACAACCAGCTGCGCGACTTGGTGCTTCTGGAGGGCGAGGCATGGAAGTTCCAACGGGACAAAGCGCTTGGACTGTTCGACGCATTCTGCCATGGGCGCGCGGCATGGATGGTCGAGCAAATGAAGCGCTGGCTCGAGGAGCCTCTGACTTCTGGCGCTGCCAGCTGGCTGCAAGAATGAGAATCGAACCCGCGGGCGTAAAACGTCCTTTGAAAAGCGCTGTTTCTTGGCTGTCACGGACATTCCGCCACCATCCGGGCTTGCCATGCCTGTCGTGGGCCTCGAACCGGGCGCATTAGCTCCGGATGCCAAGCAGTTCCTTGGCTTCCGCCTGTCCGGTCGCCGGCACTCCAAACTCGTTCGCGGTGACTCGCGCGAGCGACACGAGATGCCGCCAGCGGAAGGCGGGGCGAGTGCAGTGGAAATCATCCCACACGGTTTGAAAGAATTTCTCGGCGTGCAACGCGCCGTCTTCACTGACGGCGTATCGGACGAGCGTGCCGAATACTCGTTCGGCCGGCAGGGACAATTCGCCATACCGGTGCACGATCGCGGTCGCCTGGCCTTGCAAGTTGTTCTGGATCGCGTCGTCGAGTTTCGCCAACAGGCCATCGGCATCCTTGTCCGTCAAGCGATCGAGATGATGCCGGGCGGGCAGCGGCTCCGCCAGCAGATTCCCTGGATAATTGCGATCCCGCGCCACCTGCCAGGCCCCAATGAACAGGCACGCAAAGCCATTGCGACCAGAACTGACTCGAGCGAGATTGCGCCACGCATTCGCCGCATCGCTGGCGTGTACGCCCATCGAGTCGCCATAGACCGTGCCCGCCGGCTTGAGTCGGTCCTCCCACTGCGGCAGCCGTCCGCCATCGCGCAGCACTAGACCCTAAACAAGCGAAGGCTTATTGCGCTTTTCGTTCGTGGCCGCTGCCAGCGACACGGTGCAGCGCGAGCGCGCGGCGAGCCAGTCGCCTGGTGGTCGGTCGGGTTGTCGTGTCGCATGTCGGGTAAGCATTCTGGGTTGGGCGTGGCGGCGGACCGGAGCATCCGGACTCCGGCTTCAACCATGCGTCAGCAGCGCAGCGGCCGGTTCAGCCGCTGGTGCAGCCGGAAGAAGACCTCCTGCCACGAGTTCCACCCCAGCAGCCGACAAATCAGCTGCCGGCCGCCGCACACGACCTGCGCCGGGATGTTGATCATCGCGTTGCGGACCGTGGCGAAGTCCATCCGCAACAACGTCCGCCGCTCGGCCTCGTGCTGCTCCCGCCAGCGCGGCGCGACCGGCACGAGCAGCGCCGCCCAGGCCTTCAAGCTCCAGGTCAACGACGCGATCACCATGCAGACCCAGTTGCTCTCGAGTGTGTCGAGCGGCGCGGTCAGCCAGCGCACGCCGTGCTTCTGCTGCGCGATCAGGTTCTCCTGGTTGCAGCGCCCGTTGGTCTCGCAGACGATCTCGGCGGCCGTGCGGTCCCGGTCGTTCGTGATGTAGAAGAAGCAGCGCTCGTCGTCGAACAGCTTGCGCTGCCCCTCGTCCACCTCCAACTCCTTCCAGACGACGATCACGCGGTACGCTTGCTTGCACTTCGTCGGTTGGTACTCGAACTCGGCCACGTGTTCTTCGACCAAGCGGATGTCCTCGAACTCGCGCTCTTCGACGATTCGCTGCTTGACGTTTTCCGGACGGCTGCGCGGCCTGGTCTGCACTGGGTAGCGCGGCTTGCGGCGCAGCTGTTTCCAGGCCGTTTGGGGCAGGTTGTCCGCCAGTTCGTACAGGTTCGCCAGGGCGTCGATGCCGAACACGAATTCGACGCCGTCGGCATCCCAGGCGTCCAGATGTGCGGTCTGCGTGAAGTCCGTGTCGCCCCGCAGACGGATTGTGCGAAAGCCCGCGCGGAGGCAATGATGGACGGCCCGGTTCAAATACGTCGCGGCGTGCTCGTGGCTGGGCCGGTTGCCGCTGCGGTTGACCAGATACAGCGGCTCGCCCGTGTTGGCCAGCGACACGATCAGCGGATGGTAGCCCCATTGGCCCTTGTAGTTGATGTCGATCCCTTGCTTGCACCGGCCGGTCGTTTCGACCATCGTGCCGTCGGCGTCGATCACGGCCTGGTCGAAGAACGAGTCGCCCTGCTGCCGCCAGACCTGCCGCCGCGCCGTGTTGACGATCTCCATCAAGTGCAGGATCGACACTTGGCTGAACCGGCGGCAGAAGTCGCCGGCCGTGGTCGGATCGGGGATGCGCTGGGCGCCGAGCGCGTCGAGATAAGCTTCGTCCTGGCGGCGCAGTTCCAGGTGTTCCAGGCGCGTGCGGCCGACGAGCAGGTTGTAAGCGATGTTCAAGATGTGATCCGACTCGGAGTAGGGAAGGTGGATCCTGAAAATACCCAGATGCCCGTTGAGCATCTGGTCGAGACCGATGCGGCGGACCATCTTATGCACGAGGCCGATCCCGCCGGCGGCGAGGGCCCGGGTGCGGTCGGCGATTTCATAGCGGATCTTGGCGGCGGCGATCACGGGGCAATCGCCGGGCATGCGGGTCTGATCCAGCGGCCGCTGGATTCTATGCTTGCGAAGCTTCAGTTGGCGTCGTATCTTGACATTCACTCGAAAACCCTCCGTGCGTGGCGTGGATGGAGTCCGTTGCACCTCCATAAGACGCTCGAAACCGCGGAGAGTTTTCGAGTGTTTTCGTTTTGGCAGCAAAAGCCCCGCGAAAGCTTTGCTTGGTTAAGGGCTAGAGGATTCTCCGCCCACGATGCCAGGCCATTGGTTACCCTTCCGCGAGAGAGTTTTCCCCGCCGGATGGGTGCTGGCCGGGATCACCCTGGCAGCCCTGGCGGCCCGCTGGTGGCAGGCGCGGGAGAGTCTCTGGATCGACGAACTGCATACCGCCTGGACGGTCTCCGCGGGCCTGGGGCAGGTCGCCGAGCGGGCGCGGCTGGGAAACAACAGCCCACTCTACTTCTATCTCGTGTGGGCTGTAACGCGGGTGCTGGGCATGAGCGAACCGGCCCTGCGCGGGCTGTCGCTCGTCGCCGGTACCGCGGTGATTCCGCTCGTCTATGGGCTTGTCCGCCGCTGGTCCGCGACGCCGCTGCCGCCGCTGTTGGCCGCGGCGCTCACCGCGATCGATGGCAACCAGTTGTTCTTTTCGCTGGAGGCGCGCCCATATGCCCTGGTTCAGCTGGTCGCACTAGGTCAGCTGATCGTCTGGGACCGGCTGGTGGAACGGCCGACGGCGGGTCGCCGGACCATGCACGTCGTGTTGGCGATCGGGCTGTTTTACCTGCACTACACGGCGGTGCTGCTGGTGGCGGCGGAACTGGCGTATTACGTCCTGCGGCGTTGCGTGCCGCAACTCCGACCGGGTTACCTTCCCCGCCAGGTGCTCCAGGATCTCGCCGTGGTAGCCGTTTGTTGCCTTCCGGCCGTGCCGCACCTGGCGGAGATTGCCGCGCGGCGCGAGAACTGGCGGCGGTTCGTCGCGATTCCCGAGGTGCGGGATGCCCTGGAGATCTACCCGCTGCACACGTACTTGGGGCTGCCGCTGCTGGTGGTTTCCCTGCTCGGCGCCGTGCGCTGGCTGGGCGGTTTCCGTCCGGCGCTTGTCCGGGTCGACCGCCGCGGCGCGCTGCTCTGTGTCGCGTGGTTCTGCGTGCCGCTGGCGCTCGCGTGGCTGGCCACGTGGACGGATGTGGCGCGGATTTTTTTTCGCCGTTACGTGCTGGTGGCGGCCCTGGCGCCGGCGGCGGCGAGCGGTCTGTTGGCCACGGCGTTGCCTTCGTCGCGGCTCCAGGTCGTGTTGGGTGGCGTGCTGTTGGGCGTGGGGGCTTGGACCGTGGGCCCCGGCATACCGCTCGTCAGGGACGGTCGCCTGGTGCGGCACAGCGACGAGGATTGGCGGGCCGTCGCGGCGCAGGTGCACCGGTCGCTCGGCTACCGCCGGCTGCCGGTGTTTGTCGCCTCGGGACTGATCGAAGCGGACGGGCTGCGGCAGTCCGACGACCCGCGGCTGCGCGACTACTGCCTGTTGCCGCTCGGATCGATCTATCGCCTGGAGGACCGGATGGCCGAATTGGTCCCGCTGCCGCTGACCGGTCCGGGGCGACTGACCGGATCGCAGTGGGAGTTGCTCGAGCGGCGGGGCGGCGGGTGGTTTGTGCTGCGCGGCACCCAGGAAGCGGCAGAGTTGGCGATCGCGGCGCTGCAGCGCGGCTTGAAGCGGCGGGGCCGCGAGAGTGTGGTCCGACAGCGTGTCGACGGGGGACTGGTGACGGCCGTTGAGTTGCTGGCCCTGCCGCCACCCGCGGGAGCACCCCGCATTCCCGCGTCCCGGCCTGGCGGCCCGCTCGACGGGGACGAACTTCCGCGCTAGATAGTCTTCCGCGATTCCGGGAGGGCGAGGCTCCCGCCGAGCCGAGAACCCGGTCCCTGCGGCGGCTCGGCAGGAGCCTCGCCCTCCCGCGATCGTTCGCCGCGGGTCAACTCGTCCGGCATCTCCCAGGACCAGGCCAGACGATCTGGCGCGCGCCATTGCGTTTCGGCTTGGGGGGAAGCACGGGCGGTCAGGGGGCCGGTGGTGGCACGGGAAGGTTCGGGATGGCCGGCAGCTGAATCTGCAACGGACCGCCCAGCTGCCCGCCTGCGTAGCGCTGGTAAAGCTGGTACGCCTCCGGGTGATTCTGCTTCAGTTCGTCGAGGTTCTTCGCCTCGTACGTCTTGACGATCTCCTTACTCTTGTCCTTGTCCTTGTCCGCTTGATCATCTTTGGGTTGTTCGCCATCCTCCTTCCCCGCCCGTCCGTCCTTCTCCGTGACGGTGATCTTGATCGGTCCGCCTGGCTGCTCGTGAATCTCGACTTTGCGTCCTGCCTCGTTGGCCTGGACGTCCTTCACGCCGTTGATGACTCGAATCTCGACCCGCTGGACTCCGCCGAGGCCTCCCCTGGCATGGAGCTGAATCTGCGCTTGCCCGCCATTGATCTGGATGGGGCCCCCCGGCATGGGAAACGCTCCGCCCTGCAGTTGGATGCCGCCCGCCTGGATCTGAATCGGGACCCCGGGGAACACTTGGCCGCCGAGGATGACGTTCTCTTCACTGGCCGGTTCCTCCTTCGGTTCGAGCACCTCCTTGGCCAGCCGAGCGGCGGCGGTGGCGGTGCTGGCGGCGATCCCTTCCAGCGCCGTCTGGGCGGCTGCGCGGGTGTCGGCATCCGGTCCGCGGAAGAAGCGGCCCAGGATCTCGATGGCCCGCGTGGCCGATTCGCGACCACCTTGGAGTCCCGCGTCCATCAACGCCGGGATGGCGGCCTTGCCGGCTTCCGTTAGTCGGCGGCTGGCCGCCTGACGCTGCGCGAATCGATCCGAGTCGAGCTGCCGAACGAGCGTCTCCAGCTTGGGGCTGTCCGTGGCCGTGGCTGAGGTCGAGACCTCGGTCTGGGCAGAACCCTCGCCGGCCGTTGATTCAGCCACGCGACCGTCGTCTGGCGGGTTTGCGTCCTCAGCCCGCAGGAGCACGGTGAACATCAGCAAGGCCAGGGTCGCCGCGCCAAGTTGGCCGAGGGTGGTGCGGTGCATGGGATCAGTCCTTGGTTGGGAGGGTGTCATGTCTGAATCGTGCGCGAAATCGAAAATGTAAACGGTCTTTCACGGGTCACGCGAGAGACGGATCCACGGGGCAGCTTCGGGGACGGTCGGGGGGGCCGCGTCTGGTCCTCCGCACCGGCTCGAGTGCCAGGCAGCCGGTGCAATCGCGGCGGGAGCGACTCTCAAGCTTCGATTGTACGGCGGGCGGGTGCTTATTCCAAGGTCCGGGAGTAACCGTTCCCACCCCGGCTGAGCACTTAGCCAGACTCGAGGGGGTCAGGTACATGTTTTCGGCCTGCGAGCCGACGCCTGGTCGGGCGGATGGGCCGAAAAACGTACCAGACCCCGGCCCGTCAACCCTTAGGCGCTGCACGACAATTACCTACCGGTTTTGTGGATCAGCCGCGGGGCGCTAGCCCGCGGTCTTTCGCGGATGAACCGCGGGCTAGCGCCCGGCGGCTGATGCGTGATTTCGGCAACTTATCGTTGAACAGCGCCTTACGTCCGGGACGGTGGTGGGTTGCCGCCGAGCGGGGATGGGGCCAGTTGCCGCAGGAGTGACCAGAGCGGCAGCCAGCTCGCGTCCGTGGCGACCAGGGCGCCGACTTCGGCTCTCAGGCATTGCAGATCCGCCTGGTCGTCCACATCGTACCAGGGCGTGAGCTCTGCATGCGGGTGCCCGCTCGCTTGCAGCCGCCGGATGGTGTCCGGCCAGACCTGGGGGGTGCCCCAGGCGACCCCCTCGAAGACAGGCGGGAGGATGTCGCGCAGGCCAATCAGGTAGTATCCGCCATCGTGGGTTGGGCCGAGCACCAGCGGGTAGTCCCGAAGCAGGGAAAATGCCTCGCGAATCCGCGCGGTCGGCAGCGTGGGGCTATCTGAGCCGATCAGCACCACCCGCCGGGCACCGCTCGCCAGGCAGTGCGCCAGGTGTTGTTTCATCCGAGCACCCAGATCGCCCTCGACCTGGGGTTCCAGGCACCAACGACTACCCGCCACGGCGGCGAAGGACGACATTCGTTCAGGGGGCCAATAGACCAACACCCGGCGGTCCGCCAGCTGGTCCAGTCGGCGCAGGAGGGTGACGAGCATTTCACGGTAGAGGCGGCTGGCCGCCGCGGCGCCGATCGCGCGGGCCAGCCGCGTTTTGACGCTGCCAGGTGCCCAATACTTGGCGAACATGTGCAGTTGGTCGGCCCCCGCCGTCATGTCCCACCTATCAGCCGCCGCAGCAGGACCTCGTTGATCCGGCCACGGAAGCGGACCTTGCCGTCGATCGAAACGACGGGAACGCACTGGTCGTAGCGCGTCTGCAAGTCGGGATCCTGGTCGATGTCGACCCGCTGCGGGTGAAGTCCCCAGCGGACCAGCAGCGCCTCGGCCTCCTCGCACAAGTGGCAGCCCGTGCGCGTGTAGAGAACCACCTGCATACCGTTCACCTCGCGCCGCAGGGCCGGGCCGATCGGTCGCCGGGCAAATGCCGTGCGTGGCGGAAGAGCCGGCGCAGCCTCGGGCATTCTGGGAGGCTCGCAGCGGCTGGTCAAGCACCGGGCAACCGGTCCGAGGCGGCGTCCCGGTGGGGCAAAACCTGTCCCAAAAAAACCATTTAGCGGTTTACGGCGACGGGGGAAGGTTGTTATCTTTTGAACATCCATGGTATCCTGAAGAAGGTCCTGAAGCAGGTCTTGAAGAAGGTACAGTCACGTCCCGTGCCACTCGTGCGCGGGGTGGGTCTTGTCGGAGTTCAGGGGGCGGTTCCGGGTTGAGTCTTGTCGCAAGGGCAGCTCATCCCCCCGTGGTCCGTCCGGCGCAGGGGCGGACGCACGTCACGCTGATCCAGGGACTGCCCGGTCGCACAACGGTTCGGCCCAGGTGGGTCGCGAGATGGCCAAACTGACGGTCAAGAATTTCCTGGACCTCGTGCGACGCAGCGGCCTGGTGGAAGAGGACCAGTTGGCGCGGGCGCTCCAGAAGTGCAAGGAGCCGACGGGAACCCTGAGCGACGATGCCGATGAGATCGCGCGCCACTTGATCGAGACCGGCCTGCTGACACGCTGGCAGTGCGACAAGCTCTTCGAGAAGAAACACAAGGGGTTTCATCTCGGCAAGTACAAGCTGCTCGACCACGTCGGCACGGGCGGCATGAGCAGTGTCTATCTGGCCGAGCATGTGCTGATGCAGCGGCGCGTGGCGATCAAGGTCCTGCCGCGGAGCCGCGTCGATGATTCATCCTACCTGAAGCGGTTCCTGCGGGAGGCCAAGGCCTCGGCCACCCTCGACCACCCCAACATCGTGCGGGCCTACGACGTCGACAACGAGGGGGATACGCACTACCTGGTGATGGAGTATGTCGACGGCAAGGACCTGCAGGCCACGGTCAAGGCCCAGGGGCCGCTGCCCTACGAGACGGCCGCCAGCTTCGTGGCCCAGGCGGCCCGCGGGCTGCAGCATGCCCACGACGCCAAGCTGATCCACCGCGACATCAAGCCCGCCAACCTGTTGGTCGACCGCGACCATGTCGTGAAGATCCTCGACCTGGGGCTGGCACGCTTTGAGGAGGACGAGCAGGCCTCGCTGACGATCGAGCACAAGGAGAATGTGCTCGGAACGGCCGACTACCTGTCGCCCGAGCAGGCGCGGAACAGCCATACCGCCGATACCCGGGCGGACATCTACAGCCTCGGCTGCACGCTGTACTTTCTCTTGACCGGACATCCGCCCTTCCCGGAAGGGACCCTGGCTCAGCGGGTGCTCAAGCACCAGTCGGAGATGCCGGCCGACATCCGGGTCGACCGTCCCGACTGCCCCCAGGGGTTGATCACGATCTGTACGCGGATGATGGCCAAGAAACCGGAGCGGCGCTACCAGACCGCCCGCGAGGTGGCGGACGCGCTCGAGGCGTGGCTGGTCGACTACCGGCGCACAGCGCAGGGCGACTCGTCGGGACGAATCGCCGTGTCCGCCACAGGTGCCGACCAGATCGTCGTGGGTCGCAGGGGTGATCGGCGGACGGTGGTGCCGCGGTTGCCCGGTCGCGGACCCAGCGGAGACAGCGGCACCGATTCCGGCGAACAGGTGTTTCCACAGCTCAGCGACACCTTGTCCGATCAGGGACGGGCCACCGTCAAGGGGCTGCCCACCGAGGGATCGCGGGAGAGCGCCGGGGAAAGTCCCGACCGAGGCAGCGGCCGCGGGAAGGGGCTGCCCGTCGCCCGCTCCTTGAATGACTCCCAGGGGCGCCGTCGCGATAGCAACGTCCTGGACGCTGGTTCCTCCCCCAGTGCCGAGGACTATGTCCCCGTGGCCGAGGAACAACCGGGCACGCTCCTGGCGCAGCGACGCGAGAGACAACGCCGCGGTCAGAATCGGCAGGCGCCCCTGTGGCTCTGGATCGTTCTGGGCGTGGCCGTCCTTCTGGCCGTCATCCTGGTGATCGTGGTCTTGACCGGGCGCGACGATCAACCCGGCGGTCAATCACACGCGCGTCTCGCTCCGCCCGGCATCGTCTTGCAATCCGAGGCAGGCCTCTGCGCGTGTAACCGTTCGTGCCCCGGCTGTGCATGAGCCGTACTGGAGGGGGTCAGGTACATGTGTTCGGCCTGCGCGTCTTCGCCTGGGTCGGGCGGATGGGCCGAAAAATGTACCAGACCCCTGCCCGTGAACGTGTCACCGTTCAGCCGTCGCGCCACGACCGTGGGATGCGCAAGCGCGGGCGCCCGCACGTCGCGCCGCGCAAGGTGCGCGACAACCTGATCGGCTCACCTGCCACGCGCCGCAACCGAGCGCGTGGTGGACCATCCGGGGGCGCCGGGCACCCCCTCTTGTGGGTGGCGTGATCACGTTTTCGGTCCGGCCGGACCGCAGCGTCAAGTCCTAAGCTATTGGGGCTCTGCCACTTCCAGTGGGACCCTTGAATTTCCGCTGTCGCGCCAACTAGCATGGACGTGTCGGCGGCACCCGCTTACCAGCCGAGGTAACCGGGCGCGGGACCGGTTGCCGGGTCGGTAGTGGCGGCATCCTCTTCGGCCCAGAACCCCCTTGCGCGTGACGGCTCGCCACGGTTTCGGAACAACATGAAGGTAACCGCGATGTTCTCCCGCTCGCCTCGCGATCATCAGGCACGCAAGCCGGCGCGGCACAACGCCGCAATCCTTGCGCGGCGGCCGCGGACGGGTCCGGCATTGCGACAGCGCGTCAGCCGCAGCGGTCGAAATCTGAAGGACCCGTATTCGCCCCCAGAGGACTGGCACGAGCCGCTGGAGGAGCGCGGGGCGGGGTACCGGATTGTCGTCCAACCGCCCGGTCGCGGTTACCGGCACGTGGTCACGCCGGAGGAGGTCCGGTCCCGGCTGAGCGAATTGCCTCCGTACATGCTCGAGCCGCTGGAGGTAGTCCAACTCAGCCGGATCACCCGCAAGAAGCAGACCTTTCCCTGCTACGGAATGCAGTGGGGTGCGACGCTCTACCTGTATCCGATCGAGGAGTCGTTGATCGAGTACCATGACTACCCGCCGGGACCAGCCCAGCGCATCGAGGCGAAGATGTATGGTGGTCGGTGGGGGTGCGACCCGGAGCGAGGGTGGTCGCTGACTTGGACCGAGTCGGCGATCAAGGATTTCTACCTGAACAACATCCTGTTGCACGAGCTGGGCCATCTGCTGGACAATCGCAACCGGAGCTACCTCGACCGGGAACGCTACGCCGAGTGGTTCGCGATCGAGCATGGGTACAAGCCGAGTCGGGCCGTGGGCGGGGCGGCCCCCCGCGGGGACGCGGTGCGTCGACACCACGCCGGCTGAAGGGCGCGGCTGGCTCGTGGGCGGTTCGAGGGTCGAGCGCGTAAATCGGCTCCGGCCCTGTGCACATCCCCCTGGTGGCTCCGCCGATCAGCATGCCTGTGCCCGTGCCGTATTCGGCTGCGCCGCGGGGACGGGACGTTCCCCCCGCGGCTGGCGGGACCCGGCCGTGCGCCCCAAGGGGTCAGGCACATTTTTCGGCGGCAGCGTCTCGCGACGCCGAGCGGTCGTTCCGCCGAAAAATGAGCCAGACCCCGGCCCGCGCACGGTTAGCGTGCGCCTGCCACGTCCACCATGTTCCGGAGCAACGTTCATGCGGTACGGGATGCCGAACCTGCTCGTCTTCCTGGCGACGGTTCTCTCCGCCAGCGCGCCTTGCGGGGCGGACGTGACGCCAGAGCAGCGCCGGCAGCTGTCCCAGTCTCGGGACCAGATTGTCGAGGCCGGTCGTCTTTACCAGCAGCGGCAGTATCGCCAGTCGGGCGAGCTTGTCGCACAGGTGCAGGCCCGATTGGAGGAGCTGGCCCAGGGTGGTGATCGTGAGCTGCTGAACACCATCGCGGTGCTCTATCCGTCGCTGGAGAAGGCCCATGCCCTGCTGGAGCTGGAGGGGGTGGACCTGCCACCCCTCAAGACGCCCGGCGCCACGCCGGTCGGTGTCGCGACGCCGCCCCGGCCGGCGCTCCCCGGTCGGCCGCCTCTTCCCCCCGAGCCGGCAGCTGGGACGGTCAGTTTTGCCGGGCAAGTCGCGCCCGTGCTCGTCGCCAAGTGTGGCGGCTGTCATGTGACTGCGGCCCGGGGCGACTTCCGCATGGAGAACTATGCCGCCTTGATGAGCGGTCCGGACGGTCGGGCCGTCGTGGCGCCGGGCCGTCCGGAAGACAGTCGCTTCATGCAGCTGATCGATGAGGGCGACATGCCGCGCGGCGATGTGAAACTGACCGCGGCCGAGGTGACGCTCCTCCGGCAGTGGATTGCACAGGGAGCCAGGTTCGACGGGACGGATCCGCGGCAGCCGCTCGCTCAGCTGGCGGCGCGGGCCGCGGTGCTGACGGCCACGCCGGAGCAGCTGAGTGCCGATCGTGTCCAACGGGCGGGCGAGATCTGGCGGCTGGGAATGCCGGACATTTCACCCCAGACCTTGGATACGGACAACTTCCACCTGGTCGGCAGTGTCTCGGCGGAACAGCTTTCCGAGGTGGGTCGGCTGGCCGAGGCGCAACTGCCGAAGATCGCGGCCCTGCTGCGGGTGTCGCAGGGCCAGCCGCTGTTCAAGGGCCGGATGACGCTGTTCGTGTTTGACCAGCGGTACGACTATGGGGAGTTCGGCCAGATGGTGGAGAAGCGTGAGATTCCCAAACATTGGCCTGGTCATTGGAAGAACGACACGGTCGATGTCTATGCCGCCCTGCTCCTGCCGCGGGCGGACGCCTACGGGCTGGACGTCCTCCTGGCCCAGCAGGTCGCCTCGGCCTACGTCGCCGGGCTGGGCGACGTACCCGGCTGGCTGGCCGACGGGGTGGGCCGGGCGGCCGCCGCGCGGCTGGGAGGCAGCGATCCGAGGGTCCAGCAGTGGCAGCAGCGTTTGGGGACGGCCCTGGCGGCGATGTCCAGCCCGGACGACTTCATGGCAGGCAAGCTGCCGCCCGAGCTGGCCGAGGTGGCGGCGTTCAGCTTTGTCCTGCACCTGATGGGTGATGCCCGCCTCTTCCAGCAGCTGCTCGAGGCGGTGCGTTCGGGCGAGGCGGTGGCCGCGGCGTTCACCCGGCTGTACCGCGGCACCCCGGCACAGGTCGCAGCCGCCTGGGCCGTGCGTGCGGCCCGCAAAAGCGGTACGAGCCGCCCCCCGGGACGCTGAATCCCGGTGCGTACGACCTGGTCCAGGCCAGGTGCCGGACCGCGGGGCACCGCCGGGACGCGGCAAATCCGGCTTGCAAACCGTAGCATTGCGAGCATAATAGCTGGTATGAACGATCGATCGCGATGCGACTGGCGTTGGTTTTACTTTACGAACCCCGAGGGTCGCGGGGCCGGAGGTGGTGCCTGACCACGTAGCGCGACAAAGTGAAAAGCCTGGGCCCCGGGACCTCTTGTTTGGGTTTCGGGGCCTTTTTTTGTTGGTCCAGGGCGCGGATCGGCAATCCGCCGCCCGCCGTTGGGCTCGGAGTTCAACGGGCCGGCCTCCCGACAGCCATGGCCGTTGCTGTCGGGAAGCAGTCCAGCACCCCGGATGTTTCGCACGGCCAACGGGACGGACGGTAACCGTTCACACCCCGGCGGAGCATTTCGCCGGATTCGAGGGGGGCTGGTACATGTTTTCGGTTTGCGCGTCTTTGCTTGGCCGGGCGGATTGGCCGAAAAATGTACCAGACCCCGGCCCATGAACGGTTACGGACGGACGTCACCCCAAGTGGAGGAGAACGATGATCGTGGTCATGAAGAAAGGGGCAACTCAAGAACAGGTGCGCCACACAGCCGACCTGGTCGAGTCGCTGGGACTGAAGGCCCACATCATCGTGGGCACCGAACAGACGGTGATCGCCGCCATCGGCGAGAAGCGGGAACAGATGCGGGAGAGCCTGGAAAGCAGCCCCGGCGTGGCCAGCGTCGTACCGATCCTGGCCCCGTACAAGGTGGCCAGCCGCGAGGTGAAGCCCGAGCCGACCGTGGTTCAGGTGCGGGACCTGACGGTTGGCGGGGGGCACGTCGGCGTCATCGCGGGACCTTGTTCGGTGGAAAGCGAAGAGCAGATTCTCGCCACGGCGCGGGCCGTCAAGGCGGCAGGTGCCACGGGGCTGCGGGGCGGGGCGTTCAAACCGCGTACCAGCCCCTACTCCTTCCAGGGGCTCAAGGAGCAGGGGCTGCGGCTGCTGGCGGCGGCCCGCGAGGAAACGGGCCTGGCGATCGTGACCGAGGTCATCGCG
>Ga0209398_1000682_pt1 | contig 20088 bp, 15 predicted proteins | sample AshMeaBigSpring_FD_184125 | JGI IMG/M metagenome (GOLD analysis project Ga0209398, IMG submission 184125) | Groundwater microbial communities from Big Spring, Nevada to study Microbial Dark Matter (Phase II) - Ash Meadows Big Spring (SPAdes)... | ecosystem: Environmental > Aquatic > Deep... | reverse complement strand
TCAAAGACCTCACCGCTGCGCAGCGGGTCTGGCTCACCGCCCTCAACGGCTGCGGGAAGGTCGATCCCAGGGCCCAGCCCGGCGAATCGACGTTCGATTATTTCCGCTACTACGCTAGGGACTTCCCGGGCGCGAACATCCTGCCGAACGGCAGCTTCGAATACAACCAGGACAAAATCGATCCCGGACAGCCGGTCGCCTGGCAGCATGAGAAGGGAGCCGCCGGCATCCGGGTTGCCAGGGGGGATGCTGCCCGCGACAGCTACAAGCTCCGGCTCGGCCGCGACGACGCCCCGTTCGATCTCAAGCTTCACCAGACCCTGGAATTCATCCGCAACGGGGATTACCAGCTCACGGCGATGGCCCGCCGGTCGGCCGGGCTCGAGGTTGCGAAGATCGTTGTTTCAAACTTCGGCGGCGATGGACTCCAGGTTGACATCCCGGCATCCGACAAATGGACCCCGGTGAAAATCCCGGCTATCCCCGTTTCCTCGCACGGCATCACAATCGGGATCGTCGCTGCTGGCAAAGCCGGCGAATGGCTGGAGATCGACGAGGTCGAGTTCATGAAGCCTCCGCTCCCGGGTCAGCCCGCCCGCCAGCACGAGCCATTCGTCCCGGTCGGCGATCCGATCTGGGCGCTCGCGAAAACCGCCCCGATCACGTTCTCCGGCGATCCGAAATTTTATTTCTTCGACCGCTGCGTGGGTTTCGGCGACGCGATCACCGTCGCCTTCACGCTGAATGCGAAATCCCTTGCCCGCATGTCGCCGATCGCGCGCATTCCGGCCAAGGGCAATGCCGGCTGGGCGATTCAGCTCACAGCCGATGGCGGCCTGATCTTCCGGATCGGCAGCGGCGAAAACCACCGGGATGTCCTCGCGAAGAACGCCTACGCTGCAGGCAGAGACGTCCGGATCACCTGTGTCTTCGACCGCGGGACCGCCAGAATTTATGCCGATGGCAGGCTGTTGAAGACCGAGTCGGGGATCACCCAGACGACCGATGACGCAACCAAGGCCGGGCAGCTCGGGACGACCGGCGACACGTTTGACGCTGTCGGCGACGTGACGGGAGTCGTCGAACCGTCGTCCAAGCCGGCCGGCCGCATGAAGAACGAAAAGTTTGCCGGCTCGCTCGGCGACGTCCGGATTTACAACCGGGCCCTGTCCGAGCGGGAGATCTCCGCGGCGGCGCAATAGACCGGGCGGCGATGCTTTTGTGCGCGCCCCGCGCGGATCTTGCAAAACATCCGCCGGACCGGTTTATTGACGCCAGCTCATCTCCGCCATGACATTGCTGCGATCCGCATTGATTCTCCCGCTTTTTGCCGCGTCCGCCCTGCTTGCGGGCGACGCCTCGACCGTCCTTCGCTACGACGCTCCCGCAAAGGAGTTTTTCGAAGCTGCGCCGCTCGGCAACGGCCGGCTCGGCGCGATGGTCTTCGGCGGCGTCGAGGACGAGCGGATCGTCCTGAACGAGAGCTCGCTCTGGTCGGGATCCAGGCAGGACGCCGACCGGCAGGGAGCCGCAGCCGTGCTGCCGGAAATCCGCCAGCTTTTGCGCGAGGGAAAAAATGCTGAGGCGGAGGATCTCGTGAACAAGAACTTCACGTCCACGCCGCAGGGTTCGGGCGGCGGGAGAGGCGCGAATGTCCCGTTCGGCTGCTACCAGACGCTCGGTAACCTCCGGATCCGCACGGAAGCTCCCGGATCTTCCGGCTACCGCCGAACGCTCGACCTCGGGAATGCCACTGCCAGCGTCTCCTACGAGGCCGGCGGCGTGGACTTCCGTCGGACCCATTTCATCAGCGCGCCCGACGAGGTTTTTGTCTCCCGCTTCACCGCCTCGAAGCCAGGGGCGATCAGCTTTGGGGTCAGCCTCGACCGACCGGAGCGGGCGACAACGATCGCGGTTGGCGACAACGAGCTCCTCATGACCGGCACGCTGAACAACGGGCTCGGCGGCGAGGGGGTCAGCTACGCGGCGCGCGTGCGGGTTGTTGCCAAGGGCGGCGCGGTTTCGGCCGATGGCAATTCGCTCCGAGTGAAGGACGCCGACGAGGTCCTGATCTATGTTGCTGCGGCGACGAATTACCGCGGATTTGCCGGTCGTCAGACTGCCGACCCGCTGGCCGCCACCGAATCCGACCTCAAGCAGGCGATGGCCAGGAGTTTCGCAGAGCTTGAGCAGAGGCACGTCGCGGATCACCGGTCGTATTTCGACCGGGTCGCTTTGCGGCTGGGCGACGGCAGCGCGGCGGAGGAAAAGCCGACCGATCGCAGGCTACAGGACTTTGCAGGCGGGCAGCCCGACCCCGCGCTGGCGGCGTTGTATTTTAATTTTGGCCGCTACCTTCTCATCGGCTCCTCCCGCCCCGGCGGATTGCCAGCCAACCTCCAGGGGATCTGGGCGCAGGAAATCCAGACTCCGTGGAATGGCGACTGGCACCTCGACATCAACGTGCAGATGAACTACTGGCCGGCGCTGCCCTGCGCCCTCGCGGAACTGCAGGACCCGCTGGACGCGCTGATCACCTTCCTCGTCGAGCCTGGCGAAAAGACGGCGAAGGCCTACTACGGCGCGCGCGGGTGGGTCGCCCACGTGATCACAAACGCCTGGGGGTTCACCTCGCCGGGTGAGCAGGCGAGCTGGGGGGCGACCACCGGCGGGTCGGCCTGGCTTTGCGAGCACCTCTGGAACCGTTACGACTACACGCGCGACAAGGCCTACCTCGCAAAAGTCTACCCGGTCCTCAAGGGCTCCGCGCTTTTCTACCTCGACAACCTCATGCAGGAACCGAAGCACGGCTGGCTGGTCACCGGACCCTCGAACTCTCCCGAAAACGGCTTCTACCTGCCGGACGGCCGCAAGGCCAACGTCTGCATGGGGCCGACAATCGACATGCAGCAGCTTCGCGAGCTCTTCGGCAACACCGCCCGGGCCGCGCAGATCCTCGGCGTGGACGAGGATTTGCAAAAGGAGCTGTTGGCCAAGCGGGAAAAGCTCGCGCCGAACCAGATCGGGCCGGACGGCCGCCTCCAGGAGTGGCTCGAACCCTACCGCGAAACAGAGCCGACACACCGCCATGTCTCGCATCTCTACGGCCTGCACCCCGCCCACGAAATCACGCCGGAAGGCACGCCAGAGTTCGCCGCCGCAAGCCGCAAGACATTGGAGGCCCGGGGCGATGCCGGCACCGGCTGGTCGCTCGCCTGGAAGATGAACTTCTGGGCGCGTCTCCACGACGGCGACCGCGCCCACAAGCTTCTCACCATGCTTCTCAAGCCCGTCGCCGGCAAGGGCACGGCAAGCTACAACGGCGGTGGCGCCGGATCCTCGAAAAACCTGTTCTGCTTTCATCCGCCGTTCCAGATCGACGGCAACTTCGGCGGGGCGGCCGGGATTGCCGAGATGCTTCTGCAAAGCCACCCGGACACCGGCGCGCCGGGTGCGGAGCCGGTCATCCGCCTCCTCCCCGCGCTGCCGTCCGCGTGGCCGGACGGCGAGGTCCGCGGACTCCTTGCGCGCGGCGGGGTGAAAACCGATCTCGTCTGGCAGAAGGGAAAGCTGGTTTCTGCCACCCTGCTGCCGGCCGCTGATGGTCCGCTCAAGGTCCGCTACCAGGGACGTATGCTCGACATCCCCGCCAAGGCCGGCAAGCCCGTGACGCTCGAGGCTTCCTCATTCGAAAAATCCTGAACCATTCAGGATCCCAGCCGGACGATGCCCCACGCCGTCCAGCAATCGCGCGATTGAAAACGCCGAACTCCGTGATAGCTTTCCATCCATCGGCTTCGCTTGTCACTTTGCGTGGCCGCCCATGAGATGACACGCCAGCCTCCCCCCATCCTTCCAATAGCCGCTGCAGGAATTGCGGCCGTGCTGGCATTGCTGGCACCCACCTCCGCGATGGCGCTCACCTACTCGCTGGCCTCGGGCAACGAGTCGTGGCCGGCTGACAAGCGGGCCGCGATTATCGCCGCCATGGACGAGGCGGTCGCGATTTACAATGCCAACGGCTATTTCGATAAAACCCTCTGGGCGAACTACAACGCCGGCGTCCTGACCGCCCAGGCGAGCTACAGCGGGTGGATCGATTTTGGTGGCTCGATCGGAACGCGGGTTGCGATGCACGAAATTTCCCACACCCTCGGCGTCGGGCAGGTCGCCGCGTGGAACACCGATCAGTCGGGTGGCAAATGGACCGGGTCCTACGCGCTCGCCCGCGTGAAGCTCTACGATGGTGCCGACGCCACGATCGGTTGCGATACGATGCACTTCTGGCCCTACGGGCTTAACTACCCCAGCGAAGATGGAACAACCGCCCGCATCCGTCACGTCCGCATGGTCTCCGCGATGCGCCGCGACATGGGGATCGTCGCCGACTCGGACGCCGACGGTCTGCCGGACGACTGGGAGATGTTCAACTTCGGCAACCTCGCGCAGGCCGCCGCGGGAGACGCGGACGGCGACGGCGTGAGCAACCTGGATGAATATAATGCCGACACCGATCCGAGCAGCTCGCTGGTTTTCACATGGTCGGGGACGACGGGTTCTGACTGGCTGACCGCCTCCAACTGGTCGTCACTTCCGGTTCCCACGGCGACGGTGGCACCGGCCGGGGGGAAATATTTTCACCGCCTGAACGTGAACAACAACAGCGGAAGCGCGCTGGTTTATGACGGATCGCTCGGCGCGACCGTTTATGCAAACCCGGGCGGGCGCGGGCTCGTTATCGGCAGCGGCTCCAACAGCGCCAACACGACCGGCACGATGACGATCACCGGCGGGTCGTTTTCGACTGCAGGGTCGATCTCGCCGGATGTTGTCGGCAACAATCTCGGCAACACGGGAACGCTGACGATCGCCGGCGGGAATTTCACCAGCGACGCGCTCACGCTTGGCGTCACCGGCAATGGCACCGGCATGCTGACGGTCGATTCCGGCACCGCCACGATTGCGGCGCTCTCCTACAATTTCGGGGCGGGCGGCAGCGGCACGGTGAACCTCAACGGAGGGACGCTCAAAGTCGATGCCGTCACCGAGATCACGACCACCGGCAACCATGTTTTCTACTTCAACGGCGGAACGCTTACGGCCACGGGGAACAGCACGGCATTCCTGCAGGGACTCACCAATGCCTATGTGAAATCCGGCGGCGCGCTTATCGACACCGCGGGCTTCGATATTACGGTCGCCCAGAACCTTCGATCCGATGCGGCTTCGCCGGGCGGCGGGCTCACCAAGTCGGGCGGCGGCACGCTCACGCTCACCGGAATCAATTCCTACACGGGCAACACCACGGTGGCCGCCGGCGTGCTCGTCGTCTCAAAGGCGTCCGCGGTGCTCGGCGACACGTCGTCCGGCACGGCTGTCTCCTCCGGGGCGACCCTCGCGCTTTCCGGCGGGATCAGCTATTCTGCCGGGGAGGTGGTGACGATTGCGGGAGCGGGCGACGGCTCGCGCGGGGCGCTCCAGAGCGCCGACGGAGCCAACATCTGGAACGGCCCGGTCGTCATCGCTGCCGCGACGGGCACCCGGATTGGCGTGCAGGATAACTCCACGTTGTCCCTCACCGGCAACATCACCGAGGCTGCGCCCGGATCGACGGTCATCTTCCGCGCCGGCACCACACCCGGCAGCGACATCATCCTCGGCGGATCCGGCAACTTCTGGACCGGCAACTCCTCGGTTTTCTCCACCAGCGCATCGGCCGGCGTGGTCAAACTCGGGCGCGCCAATGCGCTTCCCCCGGCCGCGCTTTTGCTTGTCGCAGGAAACGGGGTCGCCGGCCGCCTCGATCTCAACGGCTTCGACCAGACGGTCGCCGGCCTCGCGCACAGCACCGGCGGCAGCTCCGCAATCGGAGAGGCCATTATCACCAATTCCTCCACGACCCCATCGACGCTGACGCTTGCCCCCGCAGGAACCCAGACATTCAACGGCACAATCCAGGACGGTGCCGGAAGAATCCATCTTGTGAAATCCGGTGCGGGCACGCAGATTCTCAACGGAAACAACACCTATTCCGGAAATACCACCGTTGACGCGGGTACGCTCAAGCTCGCGCAGCCCGCTCTTGCCGACTCCTCCGCCGTCGCCATCGCATCCGGAGCCAGGCTTAACCTGGCTTTCACTGGAAACGACACGGTGGCCGCCCTGGTCCTCGGTGGCACCGCCGCCGGCTCTGGAATACTCAACGCCACCACGCACCCCGCCTATTTTGCCGGCACCGGCAGCCTCCGGGTTGTCGGTCCCGATCCTTTTGCAAACTGGATCGGCGACAGCTATCCCGGCGTTGCCGATCCGTCGGTCGCCGGTCCCGCCGCCGATCCCGATGGCGACGGCATCGCCAACCTGCTCGAATACGCGGCCGGTTCATCGCCCTCCGAGCCCTCCGCCGCCCTCGGGGATCTGACCGGTAACGGCGGTGTGCTGGAATTCACCTACCGCAAGAGCCAATCCGCCACCGGCATCACGATGGAGGTCGAGTGGTCCGACTCCCTTGCCCCCGGTAGTTGGAGCACATCCGGCGTGACCCAGACCGTTCTGACGCCCGCTTCGGATCCGCAGACGATCACGGCGATCGTTCCCGCCGGAAATTCCGGCAAGCGGTTCGTCCGCCTCCGGGTAACAAAAAGCTGATTACTCCGATAACGCCCGGATGTCTGGTCGTTCGGGCAAATGCTTTGACAACTGGACCGGGCGAAATACTTTGCAGTTAGCATGAATGCAGGCACCCCCCAACGAGCCGACGCATTGCCGGACGAGTTCAAGAGCACGCGATTTCAGCGTCGGGATTTCCTGAGGATGGTTGGGGGGACCGGGGCGTTTCTTGCGGCGCAGGGTGTGGTCAACGTGTGGCCGCTACAGGCCCAGGCGATTGCGAACCGCCGGAACATCATCATCTTCACAACCGACCAGCAGCGCGATCTGCAGTGGTTTCCCGACGGATGGGAGGCTGACAACCTGCCGGCTCTGACGCGGCTGAAAAGCAAGGGCGTCTCATTCACGAGCGCCTACACAAATTCGGCGATGTGCACCCCGGCGCGCAACACCATGTTCACCGGGCTCTATCCGGCCCAGCATGCCTCCAAGGACACGCTGACGGAAGACATGTCGCAATCCGCCACCGAGCACCAGCTCGACCCCACGATTCCGAATATTGCCACGGTCCTGGCCGATGCCGGATACGATGTCGTCTGGAAGGGGAAATGGCACTTGAGCAAGGGGGTGGAGCTCGACGATGGAACGCACGTCGAGGATGACATTGCGCGCTATGGCGTCACCAAGTGGAATTCCCCGGACGCGGGGGGCGATGCCCAGCTGAAAAATTTTGGCGGCGGCACCACCGACCACGACGGCCGGTTTCTGGACGGATCGACCTGGCAGGCACAGGTCGGCGACGACATTTTCACTCAAGCCGAGGGTCCGGTCGATCCGGCCAACGAAGCCGAGAGCGCGCTGGCATTTCTCAGGGAGAAAATCACCAATCCCGGCGACAGGCCGTTCTGTCTCGTCGTCTGTCTCATCAACCCGCACGACGTGCTGAGCTGCCCGGGGATCTCCGTCGCCAACGGTGGAAACGGAACTTACGCCGAAGGCGGATACTCGGCTGGCTGGATCGATGCAACCTGGCCGCCCACCCAAAAAATCTCTCTGCCGCCGACCGTCGATGAAACCCCGCTGACGAACTACAAACCGACGTCGCAGGCTGCCTTTCTAGCAATTTCCGGAGCCGCACTGGGCGCGACGCCGCTTCCGAAGGACAAGCTCGACTACCTGAATTTCTACGGCAACCTGATGAAGCTGGGGGACCGGAATCTGGCGAAGGTGCTCGACCTCCTCGACGGACTCGACCCCTCGGTCGATGCCATAAAAGCGCAGGCGCTTCGCGATAATTCCTGGGTGATCTTCACATCCGATCACGGCGACATGGGAATGAGCCACGGCGGCATGCGGCAGAAGTCGTTCAACTTCTACGAAGAGACCGGCAGGGTCCCGCTGGTCTGGTCAAACCCGGTGGATTTTCCGACCGGCCAGGTCTGCGACAAACTGGTGTCGCACGTCGATTTTCTCCCCACGCTCTGCTCGATGGCCGGGATCAACCCGAAGCGCTACCGGTTCAAAGGCGTGGACTACAGCTCGCTCGTCAAAAATCCCGCGGGCTCCCCCGTGCAGGACTATGTCCTCTTCACCTTCGACGACATCTGGTCCGGACAGGAGGCGTCGGGTTTCCCGAACGGGATTGTGCCTGCGCCAAACCGGATCCAGGCGATCCGCGAGAAGGATTACAAATACGTCTACTACTTCGACGGGGAGGGCGTCGCCTCGCCGCAGGACGAGTTCTACGACATGCGCACGCTCGAGCAGGGCGGAACCGATACCGACGCGTCCACCGGGCTTGCGAAGGAATTTGCCAACATCTCCTCGTGGGCGGTGGCCCGCGGGCAGACTCCCCCCAGCGCCGCGCTTGAGAAGGAACGCTCCCGGATGGAGGCGAAGCTCAAGCGGGTGGTGAAATCGAAGCTGGCGCCCCTCCCCAAGCGCCAGCCCGTCTCCCCGCAGGATTTCAAGGTGGAGCTCGTCAACTGGACCGATCCATATGGCACCCCCCAAAGCGCCCTCCAGATCACGTGGCTCTCCCGCTCGACCACCCAATACCAGCTGCAGTTTTCCCGCGACCAGAAGAACTGGACAAACGCCGGGCAGCCGGTGATCGGGAACAACGGCCCGATGCTCATCTCCGAGCCGGTGAACGATTTCAAAGCGTTCTACCGGCTGGCTTGGAGCCGCGCATGACCAGTCCTCTCCAGACGGCCATTCCCATGCACAAGACCGCTGCTCACCTCCTCCTGGCCATCCTGCTGATTCACAGCGCGCATGCCGCGCAGAAGGGCTTCAGCGAAGCGACAATGGGAAGCCAGTATCTTCTGATTCCTCCCGCCAGCGATTCCGTTGTCGCACCGCAGTTTTTGCGCCCGATCGCAGGATCGTTTTCCGTTACCTCGCTCACGCTGACGAACAACGCGACCCAGGCGACGCTCGCGCTCGCAGGGGATCCGCCGGTCGACAGCTACGGCGTGCCGGTCAGCGAGAACCAGTTTCAATATGCGAGCAGCACCCAGCCGGAGACGTATTTTGCGCTCGTCACCTCCGGAAAACGCACGGGCACGATTTTCCTGGTGGTCTCGAACACCGCGACGGCGGTCACCGTGGATGCCGGAGGGCTTCCGCTCGCGACGGCCGATATCAAGGCGATCGAGATCCATCCCTGCTGGACGCTCCGCAGCCTGTTCCCGCCAGCGCAGACGAATATTTCGTTTGTTTCGTCGCCGGGTGGCGACCCGGATGTGAGCGCAATTGCCAAAGTCTCGCCCACTCTTGTTTCCATCCCGGACTTTGCCGGCTCCGGCACGAGCCGGCCGGTATCCGCCTCGTATTTCTTCAATGACACAATCGGGGACTGGGCCTCGACCGACTCGCCGGCCGTTGCGGCAGGGGACACGTTCATCACTCCCGGCGAATACGTGATCGTGACCAACGATGGTGACAGCAGCTTTCCGCTTCACGAGTACATCGCCGGGGCCGCCTTTTACAAAGATTTCACCTTCTACCTTGCGACCCTCGCCAATGCGTCCCAGGACAACTACCTCGCGATTCCCCGGGCCTCGGACTATAAGATCGCGGAAATGGGTTTCAGTGACGCCAACTTTGTCCAGAGCACCAGCAAAACAAATGGCGGCCGGAACGACATCCTCATTGTCGGCGACGCGACGGGTGCCGCGTCCGCCACTTACTACAGGTACAAAAACCAGTGGTATGATACCGGCAACGATTCCTTTTCGACCAATCCCCTCATCCCGGCGGGAACGGCGCTCACTGTCCAAAAGGTTCTCAGTGACGGGGCGGACAGGATCCTGCTCAACAAGTCGAATGTGACGCCGAAAAAGTAAGGCGCACCGCGAACGATCGCTCTGCCGGGGCGCGCCCGCATCAATTTCCGGATTGCTCCTGACGCCATTACGAGGGAGAAAGGAGTCGTGCGTAGACTGGCGCACACTCCCCATGCCACGATATCTCCTCCTTCTTTCCTTCGTTCACCTTTTTTCAGCGAATCTTATTGCCGCACCGGAAGCGCCGGACAATCCTGCGTTCAAGCAGTTCTGGGCGGATGCTCAAACGCCGGCGCGCGCGGATAAGTCGGAGGCGTCGCAGCGGCGGCTCGACTGGTGGCGCGACGCCCGCTTCGGGATGTTCATCCACTGGGATATGTCGAGCGTGGCGGCCTGCGAGATCAGCTGGGCGAAGGAATTTTATGACGGCACCGGCGAGGAGACGCTGCCCAACCCCCGGCCGTCCGCAGGGCCGGCGGCCGGCAAGATGGCCAAGGAAGTCGAGCGCTGGGTCTCCTGGATGCCTCCGTCGGTTCCGGGGAAAACCTACGACAACCTCCACAAATCGTTTTATCCGGGGATGTTCGATGCCGACCGGATCGTCGCGCAGGCGAAGGCCGCCGGCATGAGCTACATCGTGCAGATCGCCAAGCACCACGGCGGTTTCTGCATGTGGGACTCGAAGTTCACCGACTACGACATGATGGCCACGCCGTTCCAGCGCGACATCATTGCCGAGATGGCCAGGGCCTGCGAGCGCGCCGGCATGAAGTTCGGGATCTACTACTCGCAGCGCGACTGGCACCACCCGGACTACGGGCCGGAGCGGATGGCCAAATACAACGAATACATGCGGAACCAGCTCCGCGAGCTCCTGACCGCGCATCCGAACATCGCGATGGTCTGGTTCGACTCCGGTGGGTATCCGGCCGAGGTCTGGGAGACCGAGAAGATGTTCCGAATGATCCATGAAATCCGGCCGGACATCGTGATCAACAACCGGTCCGGCGTGCCGGCGGATTTCGACACGCCGGAGCAGAAGATCGGCGGCTACAACGACAAGCGGGACTGGGAGTCGTGCATGACGTTCACCGGCAACTGGTCGTGGCACGGGTTCGACAAAAAGGTGATCCCCTACGAGGAATGCCTGAGAAATCTCGTCTACTGCGCCGGCGGCGACGGCAACCTCCTCATGAACATCGGCCCGATGCCGACCGGCGAGATTGATCCCCGCGAGGCTGACCGCCTCGAACGCATCGGGCAGTGGATGGCAAAAAATGGCGAATCGATCCGCGGCACGCGCGGCGGACCGTTCCTCCCCGGAAAAGATTTTGTGAGCACGCGCAAGGGCAATGCCATCTACATCCATGTGCTCAACTGGAACGACAATGCGGTCACGCTTCCGCCACTTCCACTCGAAATCGAATCCGCGGCCGTCCTCTCCGGCGGCAAGGTCGATGTGAAAAAGGTGGACGGAAAAATCCGTCTCTCCGTCGCCCCGGAATTCCAGATGCCGGGAGTGACCGTCCTCAAGCTGAACATGTCCGGGCCGACCGCGTCGCTGCAGCCGGTCGCCCCCTGAACGGGTCGCTACTTCGCTACCGGCAGCACGAGTTGCGGGGAGCCGCCGCCGAACGGCACGTAGATGCGCTCGGCCCCGCGGATGTTTTCCACGCCGAGGTATTGGATGTAGGCCGGGGTGAGGGCGGCGTTGATCGACGTGATCGCCTTCGCGCGCTCGACCGCCTCGGCGGCCGATTTTGCGCCGGCGGCCTCGCCGTTCTTGCGTTCGATTTCGATCATCTTCGTGGCGATCTGCTCCTCGATCGCCTTTTGTTCGAGCGTCTGGTTCATGGCGACCTTGCTGGCGATCGCTTCGATAACCTGCCTGGGCGGTGCGGAGTTGCCCATGACGACCGAGAGGATTTCAAACGGTGTCTTTTCGAGGAGCTCCTTCATCCTGTTGCCGATGGCCGTGGAAATTTCCGGAAGCGATTCGTTGACGTCGAGCCCGTTGTATTTCGAGATGACCGAGCGCGTGATCGTCCGGAACGGCTCCTGGATGAACTGCGCGTAGGCTTCCTGGGCGATCTGGTCCGGATCGCCGGTGTTTTCCCAGCCGCCGAATTCCTCCATGAAGTGCTTCACCGAGCCCTCGTCAGGTTTGAGCCGCCAGACGATGTGGGCCTGGCTGTTGAGCGGGAGCTTGTCCTTTGCCAGGATTGCATCGTTGGCGTCGAACTTCTCGCTGTAGGTATATGGTGTGATTGAGACATTCTGGCCGTTGATCCGCCAGCGGAGGCCGGTCGAGGACGGGCCGATGAGCACGCCCTTGTAGGTGCTGCGGCCGAAGATCGGCTTCGAATAAACGTAGCTGGCATATCCGGCAGACGCCCGCACGTTGCGGGAGTTGGCCAGAAAGATTGCGCCAGCGAGTCCGACCATCAGGACGACGAAAACGAAAAGTGCGGAGATGGATTTCATGGGTGGAATCAAGGAGCTGTCGCCAGACACAGTAACCGCTCCGCTAAAAAAGGGAAGTGGAGTCGCGGGCGCGTGCTCATGCGGGCAGTTGCCATCGGGTGCGGAATCTGCTCATGCTTCCGGCGCGATGACCGGCTCGTGGTTCCACTTCAGCCTTCAGGATTTTTCCTATGCATATCTGAGCGTTCTGCTTGAGGGGATGCCGTTTTTGCTTTTCGGCACGCTGCTCTCCGGGCTGATCGACCAATTTCTGCCGGCTCGGATGATGACCCGGTTTTTGCCCCGGAACGCGTTTTTGGGCATCTGTGCGAGCGGGCTGATGGGGATCGTGTTCCCGATGTGCGAGTGCGGGATCGTCCCCGTGATCCGGCGGCTGATCGGGAAGGGCCTGCCGGCATCGAGCGCCATCGCCTACATGCTGGCCGCGCCGATCGTGAACCCGATTGTCGCCGCCAGCACGTTTGCGGCATTCCGCGGACAGGCAGCGGTCGAGTTTACCGTACTGCGGCTCGTGCTCGGCTTTGTGGTTGCGGTGATCGGCGGGCTCGCCGTCCACAACCTGTCCGTGGGGACGGTCCTGCGTCCTTCGGTTCTGGCATCGGTCGCCCCGCGCGAGGACGCAGCCCCCCCGGACGGCGGCCTCTGGTCGCGGCTCGGGGCGGCGATGGATGCGGGCGTGAAAGACTTTCTGGACGTGGCCTTCTATTTTCTGATCGGGGCGGGCGTGGCGACGGTTTTCAGCACGGCTGTGAACCAGGAGATCCTCCTGCCGCTGGCGGCCAACAAGTGGCTTGCGGTGTCCTCGATGATGGGGCTCGCCGCCATCCTCTCGCTCTGTAGCACGTCTGACGCGTTTATCGCAGCGACGTTCGTCGCATTTCCCGGTGTGGCCAAACTCGCCTTTCTGGTTTTCGGGCCGATGATGGATCTGAAGCTCCTTTTCATTTACAGCGCGGTCTTCAACAAGCGGTTCGTGATCGGCCTTGCTGTCGGGCTTTTTGTGCTGGTCGGGCTGCTCTGCGTCCGGCTTTCGTTTCTGGGGATATGAGCGCGCGCGTCTCGCAATTACTTTCTTCCGGGATCCTTGCCACATGGGGGAGCGTGCTCGCGTGGTTCTATCTTTCCGGCCGGATTTCCGACTATCTGCACCCGGCCTTCCAGGCATTCGCCGGGCTGGCCGGCATCGTTTTCCTCCTGCTGGCGGCGGCGGGGCTGCGCAGGCGTCCGCACGCGCACGGGGGCTGCGGGTGCTGTGCGGATCACGGGCATTCCCACGGGCCGGGGATTTTCCAGTCGGTTGTTCTGACCGTCCCGCTGGTTGCTGCCGCACTGATCTCGCCCGACCGGTTCGGCGCGACGGTCGTCCAGAACCGCGGGCTCGTCGAGAGCATCGGCAGCCTGCCTGCCGCGACCGGTCCGGTCGCGGAGGGCACGATGATGGATCCAGACCGCTACTTGAAGAAGGATGCCGCCGGCCGGATTCGCGCCGAGGCGGTCGATTTGCTGTATGCTTCGGCCGAACCGACGATGCGCGGGGACTTCGAGAACAAGGAGGTTGAGGTCGTCGGCCAGTTTGTGCCCGCGCGGACCGGAAACCCCGACGGAAACCGGTTTCAGATCGTGCGCATGTTCGTGATGTGCTGCGCGGCTGACGCACGGCCGGTTGCCGTGACCGTGCAGGCCTCGCAGCCGGTGACATTCCCCGGGATGACCTGGCTCAAGGTGACCGGCCGGGCGACATTTCCTCTTGAGGCCGGCAAGCGGACCGCTTTGATTGTTGCCGATTCGATCCAGGAAGTGGATCCTCCCGAAGACGCGTTCATCACCAACTGACCGACATGAAAAAACTTCTGACCATCGCCCTCCTGTTTTCCTTCTCTGCGTTCGCCCGCGCCGAGTTCCGTGCCGCATGGATCCCCTCGGTTTTCAATCTTTCATTCCCGTCTGGCCAGGGGCTCTCCGCCGATGCTCAGAAGGCCCAGGCAATCCGCCTGCTCGATGCGGCGAAGGCCGCCGGTCTGAATGCGGTCCTGCTCCAGGTGCGGCCGGAGGGCGACGCTCTTTATGCTTCGCCGATCGAGCCATGGAGCCGCTACCTCACAGGCACCCAGGGCGCGTCGCCCGGATACGACCCCCTCGCATTTTTTATCGCCGAGGGCCGGAAGCGCGGGATCGAAGTTCACGCATGGATCAACCCCTACCGCGCTGGAGCGAGTGCCGGACAGTCCCGTACCGCGAACCACATGAGCAAACGGTTCCCGCAGTTCGCCTACAAGATCGGCAGCACGCTCTGGATGGACCCCGGCTCGCCAGCCGTCCGCAAACACATCGTCGCCGTCGCGCGGGACATCGTGAAGCGCTACGACGTCGCCGGACTCCACATGGACGATTATTTTTATCCGTATCCGACCGACAGCGGCGCGGTCTACCCGTTTCCCGATGACGCGACCTACGCGGCCTACCGCGCTGGTGGCGGGCAGCTCGACCGGGCCGACTGGCGGCGCAGCAACGCGAGCGCACTCGTGCGGGAGGTCGGCGAGGCCGTCCATTCCGCGAAGCCCGGGGCCAAGTTCGGCGTGAGCCCGTTCGGCATCTACACGAAGGGTCAACCGGCCGACGTCAAGGCCGGCGTCGACCAATACCACCAGCTTTATTCCGATCCGGTCAAATGGATGAGGGAAGGTTGGGTCGACTACCTCGCGCCACAGCTCTACTGGGCGGATGGCGGCCCGCAGAGCTTTTCCTCTTTGCTCCGCTGGTGGAGGGGCCCTCAGGCCAACCCCCGCGGAGTGCCGGTCTGGCCGGGGATCGCCATCGAGCGGATCAGCACCCATGGCTGGCCAGCCTCGGAAATTGCCCGCCAGCTCACGCTCGAAAAATCGATCGGACCGCGCGGCCGCGGAGGCTTCATCCTCTGGGATATCAGCCCGCTCGTCCGGAACACCAAAGGCATCGTGCCCGTCGTCCGCTCAAACTGAACTCGCCGTTCAAGCCTTCGGGAGCGGGCGGACAATCCGGCGGATGTCTGGTGGGAGTTCGTCCCGGTCGTCCGGGGCGAGGCGGTCGATGAACAGGATCCCGTGCAGGTGGTCGAACTCGTGCTGCACGGCGCGGGCGAGGAGACCGTCGGCCTCGAACTCGATGTCGGTCCCCTCAAGCGTCTGCGCCTTCACGCGGACCGAGAGCGGGCGGAGGACATCGCCCTTGAGCCCCGGAAAGCTGAGGCAGCCCTCGCTCTCGAGGAACGCCTTGCCGCAGGTTTCGATCTGTGGGTTAAGGAGCACCATCGGCATGAGGGCCTCAAAATCGACTTCCTCGCCGCCGACGCGCATCCGGCTCGGCCGTTCCTTCATCTGCGGAACATCAAGGACAAAGAGGAGCACGGGCAGCCCGACCTGCTGGGCGGCGAGGCCGATCCCCTCGGCCTCGCGCATCGTGTCAATCATGTCGGTGGCCAGCTCGCGGATCGACTTGTCGATCTTGTCGATCCGGCGCCCGCGCGTGCGGAGGGCCGGATGGTCTTCCTGTGTGATTTCGAGGATCATGGTTTTTTCGCCTCCGGTTCGGTGAATGTGGGAATGTTCTGGATGCCGCTCTGCTTGAGGGCATCGAGGACCTTGATGACGACGCCGAACGGCGCGTCGCGGTCGGCCTGCATGGCAAGCGGGCGTCCGGGGTTGCCGGCGATCGCGGCCTGAAGTGCCTGAGCGAGCGAGTCGAGGGCGACCGGCTCGTTGCCGAGCGAAATCTCCGCGGCGCTTTTAACCCTGAGGACGAGCGGATCCTTCGGTGCGTCCTTGCCCTTTTCCGAAGACTTCGACTCCGGGAGGTTGATTTGCACGCGCGGCTGGTCCTTTTTAAACGTCGTCGTGACGATGAAGAAGATGAGCAGGATCGCCAGGATGTCGATGAGCGACACGATGATCACCGAGGGCGCCCTGCGCTTTTTGATGTAAAATCGCATGGCCGGTCAGGTGCGCTGGCTGCCGCCGGTATAGCTCTCCCCCTGCGGGTAGCATTTGACCATCAGATCGGCGGCGAGGGATTCGATCTCGACCGCCATCATCTCGATCTTGCGGAGGTAGTAGCTGTAGGCGATGAGGCTCGGCACGGCGACCGCCAGGCCGACGATCGTCGCGTTCAGCGCCTCGGAAATGCCGCGCGCGACGACGACCGGATCACCGTTTCCGCCGAGCGCGGTAAAAATTCCGACCAGGCCGGACAGTGTGCCGAGCAGGCCCAGGAGCGGCCCGGTCCCGGTGGCGATCTCCAGGATGACAAGGCCCTTTTCGAGGCGGGTGAATTCGTGGCGGGCGCGGGTTTGGACGGCTTCGAGGTTCTCGGCCTTCGACCAGCCGAGGTGCTGGATGAGCGTGGTCAGGATGCGGCCGGTGGCCGAGGGATGGTCGTGGATCGTGCGCTCGAGGACATCAAGGTTGCCTCCCGGAGCGAGGTCCTCGACCGCATCGACGATCGCCCGGGGGACGACGACGCCGGCGCGCAGCGCCCGGCCGCGGAGCAGGATGATCGTCAGCGACGTGATCGACAGGATGATCAGCAGGACCATGAATGGTCCGCCCTTGATGAAAAAATCGGCGGTTTGCGCGAGCGTGGTGGCGAGGATCATTAGTTTCCGAGGATAGTGAACGTGTAATCAATTTCAATCCGCCCGTTTTCCAGCAACTTTGCGACTTCGGGGGGGATCGGTGGGATTTCGGCCTTGAGGATCGAGTTGATGCTCACCGAGGCAAAGCTTTCGTTCGAGCTGTTCCGCAGTACCTGCACGCCGCGGACCTTGCCGTCCGGGAGAACGGTGAACCGGATGTCGACCGTCCCGACGTTCAGCAGGCCGATCTGGTCGTTAACGTAATAATACCAGCGCGAGCCGATCGCGTCGCTCACCATCTTCTTGTAGCGCCCGAGCGGGGTGGCGGCCGCATCCACCGCGGCGCGCCCGCGGTTCGAGATGTTCCCGCGGATCCGGGTGACGCGGGTTTCGGGCTGGAACCCGGGGGCGGCGGGCGGAGCCGGCGGCCTCGGAGTGGCCGGCTTGGCCTGCGGGGTGGGCGCGGGTTTCGGCCGGGATTCCTGGAGGAGGGCAAGCTCGGTGGTGGGCGATGGGGTGGTCTCAGGGACAGCTTGTGGCGGCGTTGGAGCCGGCGTCAGCTGGGTCGCAGGTGTTGGCTGTGCGGCCGGCGCTGACTGGGCGGGCCTGGTTCCGGCGGTGTAGTTCCGGTTTTCAAAATTCATGCCGGGAATGTCCTTCCCGGCGACCGAGGGGAGGGGATCGCTGCCGCTGGCGGGGGCGTTACTCGCCGCCCGCGTGTTGTTGTCGGATTCGAACGGCGCATTCTTCGGGGCTTCGGCACCGGCTTGCGGGACCGTCCGTACAAATTGTGGAGCGGCTGGCTTGGGCGGCTCGGGCGGGATCATCGTGATCTCCAACAGCGGTGCCTCGACGGGTTCAGGTGCCGGCGGGTTGAACGCGGGGATCGCGACAAAAACCGTGAACGAAACCGCTACAAGAAGGTGGATGAGGACCGACAGCACGACCGCGATGACGGTCTCCCTGCGGGAGTCGTCTGGCTGGCGGGTTGTCGTGGTCATCTCAATGGGATCAGGAGCAAACCGCACATTGTGACCCACCCGGTTTGAATTCTCAATTCGAGATCTAAAAATATCGCGCCTCTGCCTCGGCGCGCTATATTGCGCCGATGCCAGCGAATGTACCCCAGCGCGAGGAAAACCGCAGCGGTTTCAGCCGCTGTTTTCCCCTGTGCGTGGTTCTGGTTCTGTCTGCTCCGGGTTTTCTTTTGTCCGCCGAGCCGCTCGACCTGACGCTGACCGGCGCGATCCGCATGGCCCTCGAGAAGAACTTCCAGATCCGGGCCGAGCGGTATACCCCGAAGATCGCCAAGGCGAAGCAGCTGAGCGCCTCGGGAAAATTCGATCCCGTTGCGGAGATCTCCGCGACGTATGACGAGAACAACCAGGAACTGCGCAGCCTCAACAACGAGCTTGAGACCCCAACCCCGGTCCCCGGCGGTGATCTCCCGGACCTCTATGCGCGCACGAGCGGGCTCGAGGTCGATTCCACGGTCGGCGGCCTCACCCCTTGGGGACTTACCTACGATGTCGGAGCCTCAACGACCCGGAACACCGACAGCCGGCTCACCAACGATAAATACAACTCGTTTTTCGGAATCAACATCGCGCAGCCGCTGCTGAAAAATTTCGGCACCGACGTGAACCTTGCGCAGCTACGGATTGCGCGGGCCGACCGGGCGATCTCGGAATGGACGCTGCGGGACAGGATCATCCAGGTCGTGACCGACACGGTGAACACGTATTGCGAACTCTACTTCGCCACCGAGAACCTGGCCGTCGAGGAGCGCTCGCGCGATCTCGCCGCGCAGCTCGTCCGGGACAACCTCAAACGTGCCGAGATCGGAGTTATGTCCCCGCTCGACGTGATGCAGGCGCGGGCGGATTTCGCCGCGCGCGAGGAGCGCGTGCTCGTAGCCCAGCGGGCGATGCTCGATAACGAAAACTTCCTCAAGCAGCTCGTCACCAACGAGGTGTTCGGGGTGCTTGATACGCGGCTGAAAATCGGTAGCCTGCCCGATCTGCCGGGAGCGAAGGCCGACAAGGAGAAGGATTTTCCGATGGCATTCCAGGTCCGCCCGGATTACCGCCAGGCGCTCCTTGAGCTTCAGAAGCGCCAGATCAATGTTGTCTACGCACGCAACCAGGCCCTGCCGCGCCTTGATCTGGTTGCCAGCTTCGGGGTCAACGGCATCGATACCTCGCTGGCCGACAGCATCCAGCGCGTGAGCGGCCAGGCGAACAATAACCTCGCCTGGACGATGGGCGTTGTCGGAAGTCTCCCGATCCCGAACCGCGAGGCCCGCGGGCTCCTCGAGGCCGGCAAGCTCGAGACCGCCCGTGCCCTCGTCGAGCTCAAGCGGCTTGAGCAGGCGATCCTCGTGGAGGCCGACAATGCCGCCGGCCAGATCGACACGACGCAGAAGCGGATCGAGGCGACCCGGGCCGCAAGGGAATTTGCGCAGATGACCCTCGAGGCCGCGCAGGCCCGGCTCGCCAGCGGCACCACGACGACGTTCGAGGTCCTCCAGTTCCAGCGCGACCTCGCGGCCGCCGAGATCAGCGAACTCCGCGCCCGCGCCGACCACATCCGCGCGATCGCCGCCTACGCCCGTGCCACAGGGCTTACCCTCGACCGCAACCGCATCGCCATTGAGTGATACTCTTTGACAGACAACAAAATTTTCGCCAGAGAAGGACCCATGTTCCGTGCCGCCGGCTTCACGCTTGTGTTTTTTGCGATGTTTTCCATCGCCGGCGGACACTGGGCGGTTCTGCAGGCGGTGGCTTGGACCGGGATGGTTATCGAATATTCACAAAACTCGACCTTCACCACCGCGATGAAAAAAACCTTCAGCGGCGAGGCGCCCTGCACGATGTGCCGCTCGATCGAGAAGGGCCGGCAGCAGGAAAGCCGGATTCCCGCCGTCCTCAAATCGGACAAAAAAATCGACGGGTTAATTGTTGCGGGCGGCTCCCCAGTGGCCGCGCCGTGCCCGCTTCCATTTCCGCATCCGCCCGTGGCTGACGAGGCGGCACGCGCCCTTCCGTTTCCGCCTCCCGTCCCGGTCCCGATCACGGCGTAGACCGCTGATCTGAA
>Ga0209398_1000681_pt1 | contig 20092 bp, 23 predicted proteins | sample AshMeaBigSpring_FD_184125 | JGI IMG/M metagenome (GOLD analysis project Ga0209398, IMG submission 184125) | Groundwater microbial communities from Big Spring, Nevada to study Microbial Dark Matter (Phase II) - Ash Meadows Big Spring (SPAdes)... | ecosystem: Environmental > Aquatic > Deep... | reverse complement strand
GGGGAGGGGTCAGGGGTGGGGTGAGGAGTTAGGTGGGGTGGCCAGAGGTCGAGAAAGCCGAGCGAGATGCGTTGGTATGACCACCTCGCCCCCCAGCCCCGACCCCTCCCCGCGATGGGGGAGGGGGTGAGGGCGGCCACGATCCAACGCTCGTGGAAAGCGCTCCAGGCAGGCCGACGTCTACTTCTTCTTCGATACGATCGTGGGCAGGGGTGCGCCACCCGGCTTGGACAGCGAGGCGAAGTAGAGCGCGAGCGCCTTCACCTGCTCGGCATCGAGGGACTGGGCGACCGAGACCATCGCGGGGTTGTTGCGTGCGCCCGACTTGTAGAAGTCCATCGTCTGCTCGAAGTAGTCGACCTCGAGGCCGACGATGGTCGGGATCGCCTTGTTGGTGCCGTCGGGCTTGTGGCAGGTCGTGCACTCCTGCGCGAGATGGCGGCCGAGCGCCAGGCGCTTCTCGTCGGCGCGAACGGATGTCGCCGCCGCATCGAGCATCGCAGCCGAGACGATTGCCAAGACGATAGCTAGAGCGCGTCCGACTTTGATGGAATGAGTTCTGGAGGACGGACGCGCTCCAAGTCCTTGCTTGAGAGTCTGATTCACGCTCTCGGTGGAAGCAGGACGCTTCCACCTCGAACGATCAGGCTCTAAGCGCCCAATGTTCACGACGTCTTCCCCCGGGCTCGGACTATTCCCGTGCTGTCGCGCAGAAGTGCTCGTGCAGGATCGCGACGATCTTCTTCGCCACTGTGTCGGCGAGCGCATAGTAGGCATAGTGGCCGCGCCGCTCGGCCTTGACGAGGCCGTGCAGGCGCAGGTGCGTGAGATGCTGCGAGGTCAGGCTCTGGCGGGCGCCGATGGCGTCCGAGATCTCGGTGACGGTCTTCTCGCTGTCCATCAGCAGGCACAGGATCATCAGCCGGTAGGGGCTGCCGATCGAGCGCAGCAGCTTGGCCGCCTCGGTCGAGGCCGTGAGCATCGACTCGAGCGTCGGGGCAGGCGGCGCCAATGCGCCTCCGGCCGTGGTGTGCAGGTCGTTCATGGCGCCTCGCATGGGACCCCGCGATCGGGGCCCGACTCAGCCGCTCCGGAGCTTATCATATCAGATATTGCGAATGTACGGCAGGAATTGGCCGCTGCGCCACACGCAGCCTATGGCCGGGCGGTGAGGGCCTGGATTGGGCTTGCGCGGGGCGGCAAACGCAGTCATTGACGGGCCATGAACAAGGTTATCGTGGCTTGGCGGCCGGTTCCGGCGGCGCTAGCGGCGCTTGTCTGGCTGCTCGCGGCCTCGAGCGACCTGGTGGTGGCGCAGAGCCTCGTCCACGAGTTGAAGCTTGGCGTGCTCCACCACGACACTCCGGGCCTGTGGAGCGGCTTCCAGCGCGAGCGGACGGCAGCCGACATCAACGTCGAGCTGATCCTGAGTCCCGGCTTCGCGTTCCTCGGCGGTACGATACGCCCGGCGATCGGTGGCAGCGTCAACACGCGCGGCGACACCTCCAAAGGCTATCTCGACGCGCGTTGGCAGATCGAGAGCCCGGCCGGGCTGTTCCTCGGCCTCGGGATCGGCGTGGCCGTGCACGACGGCCACACGGCGCCGAGCGATGCCGATCGCAAGGCGCTCGGCAGCCGGGTGCTATTCCACTTCCCCGTCGAGGCCGGGCTGCGGCTCGATGCGAGGAGCTCGGTGTCGATCTACTTCGACCACGTCTCGAACGGCTACACGCAGCGCTTCAACGAGGGCCTCGACACGATCGGCCTGCGCTACGGGTATCGGTTCTGACGCCCCTGCCCGCCGAGCACCATCAGCGCATCATGACACCTCCCCTTCCTCATCCCGCCGAGCCCGACATCCTGATCCGCCGTGAGGGGCGGGCAGGGCGGATCACCATGAACCGGCCGCAGGCGCTGAACGCGCTGACGCTCGCCATGGTGCGCGAGATCTGGCAGGCGCTCCTCGCCTGGAAGAACGATCCCGCGATTCTGCTCGTGCTGCTCGACGGCGCGGGCGACCGCGCGCTCTGCGCGGGTGGCGATGTCATCTCGCTCTACGAGGCGCGCACGTCGGGGTCGGCGCTGGCGCGCACGTTCTGGTCCGAGGAGTACCGCCTCAACGCGCTCATCGGCCGCTACCCCAAGCCGTTCGTCGCCATCCAGGACGGCATCGTGATGGGCGGCGGCATCGGACTTTCGGGTCACGCGCAATACCGCGTCGTCACCGAGCGATCGATGCTCGCGATGCCGGAGACCGGCATCGGGCTGATCCCCGATGTCGGCGGCACGTGGCTGCTCGCGCGCGCCAAGGGCCAGCTCGGCGTCTACCTCGGCCTTACCGGCGCGCGCATGAGCGGGTCCGACGCGATCCAGGCCGGGTTCGCGGGGACGTTCGTCCCGTCGGCGAGCCTCGACGCCCTGAAGGGCCGGCTGATCGAACCGCAAGGCGGCCCGGTCGACGAGGTGTTCGACGAGGCGGGAGACGCGCATCCGGTCCCCCTGTCGCCGCTGATGGCGCTGAAGCCGGCGATCGATCGCGCGTTCGGCCATGACACCGTCGAGGCGATTCTTACGGCGCTCGGCACGACCACCGATGCCTGGGCGCAGAAGACGCGTGCCGATCTCGCGACCAAGTCGCCGATCGCGCTCGCGGCGACGCTCGCGGCGATCCGCGCCGCCCGCCGCATGCACTCGCTCGAGGAGGCGCTCAACGCGGAATATCGCCTGACCGTCCGCCTCTACGAGGCCGGCGAGTTTCCCGAGGGCGTGCGCGCCCTGCTCGTCGACAAGGACAAGGCGCCGCGGTGGCGTCCGGCCCGCCTCGAGGACGTGACGCCGGCCATGGTTGCCGCGCTGCAGGCGCCGCTGCCGGCGGGCGAGGAACTTGGACTGGCCGGCTGAGCGCCGGTGACGGGCCTCAATCGAGCTGGGGCGCGAGGCCGTCGTAGACGTCGTCGCCCTCGCCGCTCTGGATGGCAGCGAGCAGGCGCATCGCCAGTGCCTCGTCCAGCGCGATGAGACGCTGGTAGTCCGCCAGCGCCGTCTCCGTGTCGCCCATCTGCGACAGCAGGACGCCGCGGTACATGTAGGCCTGTGCCAGCCGCGGGTCGAGCTCCAGGGCGCGATTGTAGTGTGCGAGCGCGCGCACAAAGTTGGCGGCACTCCGTCGTCGCAGGCTGAAGGCGAGGTTGCTGTGCGCCTCCGCGATCGTCTCGTCGATCGCCAGCGCGGCCTCGAAATGCGCCTGCGCCCCGGCAAATCGCCGCTCCAGCATCAGCCTGACGCCCTCATTGTATTCGACGATCGCCTGCGCGCGTGGCCCGCCTCTGGGCACCGGTTTCGGATCGGTTTCGGCGGCAGGGAGCGCGCCGCCGAGGGCCGAGGCCGCGCTCCAGAGCGCGACCAGCCACGCGATCTGCCTCGCGGCGCGGCGCATCGATCACCTGGCGACGATCGACCGTGCCTGGGCCTGCGAGTAGCGGCCCGCATCGCTCTTGGCGCCGAGCTTCAGGAGCTCGCCCGCGTAGCTCTGCGCCTTGCGCCGGTCGCCCGTCTGCCGAGCCGCGTACATGGCGCCCATCACCGCCCGGTAGCGGTTCGGCTCCTTCGCCAGCACCGCCTCGTACGCCTTGAGCGCATCGGCCGGCTTGCGCGCGACGTTGAGCAGGATCTCGGCGAGCAGCTCGCGGGCCGGAACGATCGGCCCCGGCGTCACCACGTGCTTCTCGGTCGCATCCTCGCGCTCGGCGGCCTTGCGCAGGCCATCGAGACACGCATCGGTCTTTTTCTCGGCACAGCCCGCCATCGCCTCGACGATCGCGGCCTGGATGTCGATCTGCTCGGCCCAATAGGCGAGCTTGGCCTCCTTGGCCGCATCGCGCAGCCGCAGGAGCCGGGCATGCTGCTCGCGGGTCCCCGCCGCATCATCGCTGCGCGCCGCGCCGATGCCGCGCGCGAACGCGTTGACGGCCTCGGCCTGCGGATATTTCTTCCACGGATAGTCGCCGGCGGGTTGCAGGCTCAGCGCCGCGGCGTCCTTCCACGCGCTGCGCTCGAGCGAGAGCCGCGCCGGCATCGCCGCATAGGCGAAGGCGGAGGCGAAGTGGTCGATCGGCTTGCGGGCCAGCGACTCGCGCATCGCCTTCTGCGCGGCGCGGTCCTGGGCCAGCTGCAGGTGCGCATAGACCATGTAGTCGTGCGCATGATGACCGTCGAAGACGGCCTCCGATGCGGCATTGCCCGAAGCGCGATTGGCGTCGATCGAGTCCTGCCAGAGCCCGAGGCGCGTGAAGATATGCGAGGGCATATGCAGGGCGTGCGTCGCGCCGGGTGCGATCTTGGCGTAGGCCTTCGCGGCCGCGAGACCGTGCTTGGCGATCGGCGGATAGTCGTAGCTGTGGATGAGGTAGTGCGCGACCCCCGGATGGGTTGGCAGCGCCTTGAACAGCGGCTCCAGCAATTTCGCGGCCTTGAGCTGATTGGCGTAGGTCTTGTCGGTCGGATCGAAGTTGGCGGACGTCACCAGGGCCGAGAGGATCGCGGCCTCCTTGTCGGCTGGATTGGCCGCCGCGAGCTTCGCCATCTCGCCATCGAACGACTGCACGCGGGTGCGATGGTTGAGCTTCTCGTGGTCGCGCAGAAACGCGCCGACCGCCTCGACATACGCCTTCTCGCGCTCGGTCTTCAGGCCGGCAGCGCGCGCTGCCTGCAGCATGCCCGCGATGTCGTTGAGCTTCTGCGCCGGCAGGTTCGCCGGCCAGACAAATGGATTGTCGAGCGTCGTCATCGCCCGACCCCAGTGGGCCATGCCGCACGTCGGGTCGGCCTTCGCCACGGCCTCGAAGCTCACCATGGCCTGCGGCCAGGCGAACGAATGATAGAGCGCCATGCCGCGATTGAATTCCTTCTGCGCGGCATCGTTGCAGGAGATCTGGAACTCCACCTTGCCCAGTCGATCGAGATTGGGCAGCTCGTCATGGGCCGTCGCCGCGCCGATCGGACCGAGGGCGAGCAGCACGAGGCCCGTTCCGAGCCGACGCAATCGATTGAAACTCGAGGAAGGCATGACTTGGCTCCGATGCTTCTCAATACTGTAAACCAGCCCGCCGAATGGCAATTTGAATGCCAAAGACCGATCGGTGTCAATTCCCGGTCTGTCATGGGTGCGCCGTCGCGCGAGCACGCCCTGATCTGCAACCGCATAGCTTGATTGCTCGCCGCGCAACCCTATTGTGGCCTCGTTCAGACGCAGGAGCGCGACCGAGCATGCCGTCGATCGTTCGCCAGGGGCCGCTCGTCGGCATGCGGGTGCTCGACCTGTCGCACGTGATGGCCGGGCCGACCGCGGGCCGCATGCTCGCCGACATGGGCGCCGACGTCATCAAGATCGAAAAAGCGGATGGCGGCGACGACACGCGCCGCATGCTGCCGCCCGACATCAACGGCGAACCGGCCGCCTACATGATGATGAATCGCAACAAGCGCGGCGTTGTGCTCGACCTGAAACAACCGGCCGCCCGCGAGGTGCTGAAGCGGCTCGTCACCACCGCCGACGTGCTGATCGAGAACTACCGGCACGACACACTCGACAAGCTCGGTCTCGGCGCCGCAGCGCTGCGGGCGATCAACCCCGGCCTCATCTATTGCGCGATCTCCGGCTTCGGCCGCTCGGGACCGCTCGCGACGCAGGGCGGGTTCGACCTCATCGCCCAGGGCCTCTCGGGCCTCATGTCGATCACCGGCGAGGGTCCGGGGCGGCCGCCGGTGAAGGTCGGTTCGCCCGCCTGCGATATCGTCGCCGGCCTGCTCGCGGCAATGGCGATCGCGGCGGCCTATGCGCACAAGCTCGAGACCGGAGAAGGGCAGACGATCGACACCTCGCTGTTCGAGGCCGGCATCACGCTCACCTACTGGCAGTCGGCGATTGCGCTTGCCACCGGCATCTCGCCCGGTCCCATGGGCTCGGCGCATCCGCTGAATGCGCCTTATCAGGCGTTCGAGACCAGCGACGGCTGGATGAACGTCGGCGCGGGAAGCGACAAATTCTACGGCCAGCTCTGCGAGCTGCTCGGCGCGCCCAGCCTCGCCTCGGATGCGCGCTTCCGAACCGGCCGCGACCGCATGACCAACCTCGACGTGCTGATCGAGGAGCTCGCGCCCCACTTCAAGCGGCGGACGACGGCGGAATGGCTCGCCGCGCTCGATGCGATCGGCATTCCTGCCGGTCCGGTGCTGTCGATCGGCGAGATGCTCGAGCATCCGCAGACCGCGGCGCGCGAGATGGCGCCGGCGGTCGAGCATCCGGTCGCCGGAAGAGTGCGAACCATCGGGCTGCCGGTGAAGTTCTCCGCCACGCCCGGCAAGGTGATGCACGCCGCGCCCCGCTTCGGCGAGCACACGCGCGAGGTGCTGAGAGAGGCCGGGTACGCGGCGGCCGAGATCGATGCGCTCATATCATGTGGTGCGGCAAAAGAGACTGTGCGCCGCAGCAGTTAGCACTTAGACCGGCCGCCACGCGCTGCTATACCGCCCCTTGCTGCTCGATCCTTGCGATGGGGGATGGATGATGAACGCCCGGGTCCAAGTCGGCCGGTTGCAGGTCGCCGAGGTTCTCCACGACTTCGTGAACGGAGAGGCGCTGCCGGGAACCGGGGTCGCGCCCGAGCAGTTCTGGCGCGGGCTCGACGCCATCGTGCACGATCTTGCGCCGAAGAACCGTGCGCTGCTCGCCAAACGCGACGCGCTGCAGGCGAAGATCGACGCATGGCACCGCGTCAACAAGGGCAACAAGGTCAACATGGCGGCCTACAAGGCCTACCTCGGCGAGATCGGCTACCTGGTGCCCGAAGGCCCGGACTTCAAGGTCGATACCGCCAATGTCGATCCCGAGATCGCGCGCACAGCCGGACCGCAGCTCGTCGTGCCGGTGATGAACGCACGCTACGCGCTCAACGCCGCCAACGCCCGCTGGGGCTCACTCTACGACGCGCTCTACGGCACGGACGTGATCCCGGAAGATGGCGGCGCGACGCGCGCGGGCGCGTTCAATCCGGTCCGCGGCGATAAGGTGGTTGCCTACGCGCGTGCGGTCCTCGACGAGATCGCGCCGCTCGGTGGCGCCTCGCACCGCGATGTGACGGGCTACGCGATCGAGGGCGGACGGCTCGCGGTGAGCCTCGCGAACGGCGCACGCACCGCCCTCGAACGGCCCGAGCAGCTCGTCGGCTATCAGGGCGAGACGGCTGTTCCGACGGCAATCCTCCTCGTCAACAACGGCCTGCACGCGGAGGTCCGCATCGATCGCGCGCATCCGATCGGCAAGCGGGACCGGGCCGGCATCGCCGACGTGGTGCTGGAGGCGGCGCTGACGACGATCATGGACCTCGAGGATTCGATCGCGGCCGTCGATCCCGCGGACAAGGTCGCCGCCTACCGCAACTGGCTCGGGCTGATGCGGGGCACGCTGACCGACACCTTCGCGAAGGGCGGCCGGACGATGACCCGCCGCCTCAATCCGGACCGCGTCTATGCCGCGCCGGCCGGTGGAACGGTCACGCTCCACGGCCGCTCGATCAACCTCATCCGCAACGTCGGCCACCTCATGATGGACGCGAGCGCGCTCGACCAGTCCGGCAATCCCGCGCCGGAGGGCATCTTGGATGGCGTGGTGACTGCACTCATCGCCATGCACGATCTCAAGCGCGCGGGCGGCCTCAGCAACAGCCGCACAGGCTCGATCTACATCGTCAAGCCGAAGATGCACGGGCCCGAGGAGGTGGCGTTCGCCGACGAGCTGTTCGACCGCTCCGAGGATGCGCTCGGCCTCCCTCGCCACACCATCAAGATGGGCATCATGGACGAGGAGCGGCGTACCACGGTCAACCTCAAGGAGTGCATCCGCGCCGCGCGCCATCGCGTGTTCTTCATCAACACAGGCTTCCTCGACCGCACCGGCGACGAGATCCACACCTCGATGGAAGCCGGAGCGATGATCCGCAAGGCCGAGATGCGTCAGCAGGCCTGGATCAAGTCCTACGAGGATTGGAACGTCGACATCGGCCTCGCCTGCGGCCTTCCGGGCCACGCCCAGATCGGCAAGGGCATGTGGGCGATGCCGGACCTCATGGCCGAGATGCTGAAGCAGAAGGCGGCGCATCCTCTGGCCGGCGCCAACACCGCCTGGGTGCCCTCGCCGACGGCGGCGACGCTGCACGCCCTTCACTATCACCGGATCGATGTCGCCAAGCGGCAGGCGGAGATCAAGTCGCGGCCGCGCGCCTCGCTCGATGCGATCCTGACGATCCCCGTCGCCGACCGGATCAACTGGTCGCCGGAGGATATCCAGCGCGAGCTCGACAACAACGCCCAGGGCATCCTCGGCTACGTCGTGCGCTGGGTCGACCAGGGCGTCGGCTGCTCGAAGGTGCCGGATATCAACAACGTCGGCCTGATGGAGGATCGCGCGACGCTGCGCATCTCCGCCCAGCACATGGCGAACTGGCTCCGCCACGCCATCACCACCGAGCGCCAGGTGATGGAGACGATGCAGCGGATGGCCGCCGTGGTCGACAAGCAGAATGCGGGCGATCCGGCCTACAAGCCCATGGCGCCCGCGTTCGACGGCGTGGCGTTCAAGGCGGCATGCGATCTGGTGCTCCAGGGCGCGGCGCAGCCCAACGGCTATACCGAGCCGCTGCTGCACGCCCGCCGCCTCGAGGCGAAGGCTGTGTCCGGAAGCGTCGCCTGACACGGCCGACCGGGCTCAGCGAACGACCAGAACCGGCAGCTTGGAGTGCGTGACGACCTGCTGCGTCTCGCTCCCGAGCAGCAGCTTCGATACGCCGCGCCGTCCGTGCGATGCCATGACGATGAGATCGACCCCTTTGGCCTCAGCGGTCTGGATGATGCCGCGCCAGGGTTGCGTCTCTTGGACGCTCTGCTTGTCGGCCGGGACCCCGGCCGCCTTGCACGTGTCTGTGGCCTTGGTCAGCAGCGCGTCGATGCGGTCCTGCATCGCCTTGCGCTGCTCGGCCGGGATCTGGATGACGATCCCCTCCACCACCAAGTTCTCGATCGCGGGCCGCACGTAGACGGCCGTCACTTTCGCGCCAACGGCCTTGGCGAGGGCGACGCCATGGGCCACCGCCTTGTCCGCCAGCTCGCTGCCATCGGTTGCAATCAGAATGTGCTTGTACATGGCTCGCCTCCATTGAGATGCGGAACGCATGTGATCGGATGTAGGAACGCCGGCGGCCGAATGCCAGCGCGGGATTGATTCAGGTCAACCCGGGCGCGGGAAATTGACGGCCAGGCGGGCGCCGCGCTACGCCTTGCCGCCCTTGGCGAGCGCGCGGTCGAGGAAGTCGAGCCGGTCCTGGCCCCAGAAGAACTCGCCCGTGGCGATGCGATAGCTCGGCGCCCCGAAGATGCCGCGCGCGACGGCATCGTGCGTATTGGCGTCCCAGATCTTGTCGAGCTCGGCGTCGGGGGGGGCCTTGGCGCGGAGGTCGTGCATGTCGAGGCCGGCGCGGCGGGTCGCAGCGGCGAGCACGATCGAGTCGGCGATCGACTCGTCGCGCTCCCAGAGCGAGCGGCCGATCTCGCGCGACAGCGTCAGCGCATCGAGACCCTTGAGCGTGGCGGCGACAACGAGACGCGTGCCCGGCGCCTCGTCGCTCGGGAAGTGTTTCGGCTGCACGACGATCGGAATGTCGAGGTGATCGCGCCAACGCTTCAGCTCCATCAGGCGATAGGCCTGGCGCTCGGGCGCGCGCTTGGCGAGCGGCAAGCCGCCGGTCTTGGCAAACACCTCGACGAACTTCGCCGGGCGCACCGCGACCTTGCAGCCGTGCTTCTTGGCGATGTCCATGAAGCGCTGCGCGCCGAGGTAGGTCCATGGCGAGTTCAGCGACATGTAGTAGTCGATGGTGGGCATGCGCGCCTCCGCCGGCCTCGCGCAAGCCGCCGGCCGGGAGCGCAGCGAAGCCCGCTGCCGCGTGCTTGTCAATTCGGACGTGAGCGGGGCCTGCCGACCGGACCGGAGCGGAACCTCGCTATTTGAGCAAAATGCCGGGAAGAAGCGTCAGGAATTGGTAACCGGCGGTGCTGTAGAATGATTGAAGCTCTGTGTCATGCTGCGGTACGAAGCGATGCCGACCCTGCCTGCCGACGACATGGCCCACCGGTCACCGGCCTTCCACGAGCGACGCCACTTCGGCCGCCGCGCGACGTTCAAGCGCGCGCTGCTCCGCTACTCCGACGGACGCCAGGAGCCGTGCATCGTCGTCGACATCTCGGAAGGCGGCGCCCGGCTGACGGTCAAGGATGCCGCGACGATCCGGGAGGCGTTCGATCTCGTGATGGTCGAGGACGATTTCGCCGCCTGGTGCACGGTCGCCCATCGCACCTCCAACTCGATCGGCGTGCGGTTCGCGCGCGCGCCCCGCAAGCTCTCCTGGCGCAAGAGCGACCGCGAGCTGGTCGATGCCATGACGGCAGACGACGAGCCGTCCGTCGGCTAGCATCTCGCGATCGAATCGCGAGGGCGAGGCATGGCTTCGAGCTACGAGATCCCCGAGTGCGAGCTCGTCGAGCAATTCGTGCGCGCGTCGGGCCCGGGCGGGCAGAAAGTCAACAAGGTCGCGACCGCGGTCGAGCTGCGCTTCGACGTGCGCGCCTCGCGGAGCCTGCCGGATGCCGTCGCCGTGCGGCTCATGAAGCTCGCCGGGAGCCGGCTGACGGGCGCCGGCGTCATCGTGATCCGCGCCGATCGGTTCCGTACCCAGGAGCAGAACCGGTCCGACGCGAGGAAGCGTCTCGCCGAGCTGGTCCGGCAGGCGAGCATCGCGCCGAAGAAGCGGATCAAGACCCGGCCGACCGCGGCCGCCAAGGAGCGTCGCCACAAGGCGAAAGACGTGCGCGCCAAGGTCAAGGCCATGCGCCGCGTGAGGTGGGACTAGGCCGTCGGGCAAGAGTTGCGATCGCATCGGCACTCGCCACTTCGGCGTCGGCTCGGCACCGGTCCGGGTTGCGTGCGATCGCACCACCAAGCCACCCGCGTTCCCGGACGCCGCGCCGGCGCGCGGCGATCCGGGATCTTTCCCTGTCGAAGTAAGGCAGGCGAAGCGGGAGCCCGGCATGACTGCGTGGGGAAAGGTCCCGGATCGCGGCCTCGCGCTGGCGCGCGTCGCCGCGTCCGGGAAACCGTGTGGTGCGAGGCGGGAGCCCGGCATGACTGCGGCGGGGAAAGGTCCCGGATCGCGACCACGCGCTGGCGCGCGTCGCCGCGTCCGGGAAAGCGTGTGGTGCGAGGGTGCGGACCCTTCGGGTCCGCACCCTCGACCGCGCTTCTGCACTGCACCCTCGGCCGCGCTTCTGCACTGCACCCTCGGCCGCGCTTCGGGTCTGCGCCCACGCGCCAAGCCGTGGCGACACCCGTCGAGACCGCAGGTCGGGCTGAGCGCAGCGAAGCCCGACCTGCACGCCACCCGCGTTCCCGGACGCCGCGCCGACGCGCGGCGATCCGGGACCTTTGCCACTCGCCGTGAGGCGGGTGCGGCGGGAGCCCGGCATGACTGCGCCGGGGAAAGGTCCCGGATCGCGACCTCGCGCTGGCGCGCGTCGCCGCGTCGTCGCGCGCATCGAAGCCTCTCGTGAAGCGGCAATGGCCGTCCCGCGGAGCAGGCGTGCAGTCAGTAAAGATGCGCGGTCCGGCCGGTCCTGCAGTATAAGTTGGGCTCGAGGATCGCAGCAATCGGCGGGAGCCCGTTATGCCTGGCCAGCACGAGAAGGCGACAGCGTTCCGCGCGCTGCACGAGCGGCCCGGCATTTTCGTCATGCCGAACCCATGGGACGCCGGCACCGCCAAAATGCTGACGACGCTCGGCTTCGAGGCGCTGGCGACGACCTCTGCCGGCTTCGCCTTCACGCTCGGCCGCCGCGACGGCGAGGCGGAGGTCGGCCGCGACGAGATCCTGGCCAACGCCCGCGCGATCGTGGATGCGACCCATCTGCCGGTCTCGGCCGATCTCGAGAACTGCTTCGCCCATGCGCCAGAGGCTGCTGCCGAGACGATCAGGCTGGCGGCCGGCGTCGGCCTCGTCGGCGGGTCGATCGAGGATCAGACCGCAGACCCAGCCAAGCCGATCTATGACTTCGAGCTGGCCGTCGACCGCGTGCGGGCGGCCGTCGCGGTCGCGCGCGCGCTGCCGTTCCCGTTCGTGCTGACCGCACGGGCCGAGAACTTCCTCAACGGCCGGCCCGACCTCGAGGATACCATCCGCCGCCTCCAGGCATTCGAGGCCGCGGGCGCCGACGTGCTCTATGCGCCCGGGCTGCCTGATCTCGACAGCATCCGTGCGGTCACCTCGTCGGTCGGCAAGCCGGTCAATCACGTGATGGGCTCGTGGAGCCCCGATCTGACGCTGGATCAGCTCGCGGCAGCAGGCGTCAAGCGGGTGAGCATCGGCGGCGCCCTGGCGCGGGCCGCACTCGGGGCCTTCCTGCGGGGTGCGCGCGAGATCCAGGAGCACGGGACGTTCACCTACGTGAAGCAGGCGGCCGCGTTCGCCGACATCAACACATACTTCGAAGGAGTGAAGCCATGACCGGTCGGCTCGAGGGCAAGTCGGCGTTCTGCACGGCTTCGGGCGCCGGCATCGGGCGGGCAACCGCCATCGCCTTCGCGCGCGAGGGGGCCAGGGTCATCGCGTCCGACATCGACCTCGCCAGGCTCAAGGGGCTCAGCGAGGAGGGGATCGCCGAGACGCACCTGATCGACGTGCGCAGCAGCGCCTCGATCGAGGCCGCGGCAATGAAGATCGGGCCGGTCGACATCCTCTTCAATGCGGCGGGCTTCGTGCACCACGGCACCGTGCTCGATTGCACGGACCAGGAGTGGGACGTCGCCTTCGATCTCAACGTCCGCTCGATGCACCGCACGATCAAGGCGTTCCTGCCGGCCATGCTGAAGCAGGGCCGGGGCGCGATCGTCAATGTCGCGTCCGCTGCGGGCTCGGTGCGCGGCGTGTCGAACCGCTACGTCTATGGTGCGACCAAGGCCGCTGTGATCGGCCTCTCCAAGTCGGTCGCCGCGGATTTCATCAGGCAGGGCGTGCGCTGCAACGCGATCTGCCCGGGCACGATCCAGTCGCCCTCGCTCGACGACCGCATCCGCACCCAGGCGAAGTCGCTCGGCAGAAGCGAGACCGAGGTGCGGCAGATGTTCATCGACCGCCAGCCGATGGGCCGGCTCGGCACCGCCGAGGAGGTGGCGGCGATCGCTGTCTACCTTGCGGCCGACGAGAGCGCATTCACCACCGGCCAGATCTTCCTGGTCGACGGAGGTTTCGCGCTGTGAGCCCGCTCTCGGACCTGCGCCCGGGCCCGATCGCGTTCCGCCGCGCGGCGGCGGGCGACCGTCCCGACGTCGAGGCGCTTCAGCGGGCGGCCTTCGCCCGCAACCGCCGCCTGCTCGGCGTCGAGCCGCTGCCGCTGCAGGCCGACTACGCCCACATCTTCGCGATGATGGAAGTCTGGCTCGCCGAAGAGCGCGGCCGGTTGCGCGGCGTGCTCATTCTCGAGCCGCGCGGGGACGACCTGCTGATCTGGAGCATCGCGGCTGCGCCCGATGCGCAGGGCCAGGGTCTCGGCGCGATCATGCTCGATGCCGCGGAGACGCGGGCCAGCCAGCTCGGCCACGGTGCGATCCGGCTCTACACCGGCGCGCCGCTCGTCACGCTCGTCGCCTGGTACAAGCATCATGGCTATCAAGTCGAGCGGGAGGAGCAGCTGTCCGACCGGCGGATGACGCACATGGTCAAGCGATTCGCTCAGCCGGCGTCGGCTTGAGCGGGGTCCGCGGGCGCTCTGAAGCCGGGTCGCAACGTGTCGAGACGAAGTTCTCTACACCCAGCGCAGCCGGACCCGCCGGACCCGGGCGGAGTGCGCCGCCGCGTGGCCTCGATCACCACCTGCGCCCGCAATGACGAGGCGCGCGGCTCCTGATCGAGCGGCTCGCGCCGTCCAGGGCGGCGCGGGCGCGGCCACGACAAGCTCTGGATAACCTGTTGGGGTGGTCTGCGGTCGCCACACCCGATCGGCGGCTGCACTGGCGCGGGCCCGCTCCCCACCGCTAGGAGACCACCCAGTCCTGTTCGTGCCGCGTCGAGAAGTGCGCGTTGAAGGTCCACAAGCTGCCGCCGGGGGTGGCGCAGAGCGAGCGGACCGTTGAGCGGGTAGGGTCCAGTGATCACCAGGTTGCGACGGCGCGCATGGGCGCGCGCCAGCCGTTTCGTCATCGGTTTTGTAGCCGGGCTCGCCGCGATGGCGGTCGTCTCGGCGGCGTCGGCGCAGACGCGCGCCTCGCCGATCGAGCCGGCGCCCGAGCCGCTGCACCGCACGCAGTTGAAGATCCCGGCGGGCGGGCCCTATCCGATCACGCGCCGCATCACCATGGGCGTCGACAAGTCGATGCTGATCGAGCTGCCGGTCGACCTCACCAACGTGCTGGTCTCCAACCCCGAGGTCATCGACGCGGTCGTGCAGACTTCGCGGCAGGTCTACCTGCTCGCCAAGGACATGGGCGAGGCGAACGCCTTCTTCATCGGCCAGGACGGGCAGAAGGTGCTGTTCCTCGAGGTGACCGTCGCGCGCGACCTGACCGCCCTCAACGACACGCTGCAGCGGCTGCTGCCCGGCTCGAAAATCCGCGCCGAGATGGTCGGCGACAACGTGGTGCTGTCGGGCAGCGTCGTCGACCCGGTCGATGCGAACCGCGCCGCCGAGCTCGCCGGGCGGTTCGTCAAGAAGAAGGATTCCGTCGTCAACATGCTCGCGACCAACGCCAAGGAGCAGGTGCTGCTCAAGGTGCAGGTCGCGGAGATGCAGCGCGACGCGATCCGCCGGCTCGGCGTCGACCTGCCGGGCGCGCTCCTGCAGAGCGGCCACCTGACGGTGACGCAGGTGCTGCGCAACCAGTTCCCGGTGACGAGCTCGATCGCCGCCGCGGCGGTGGCCCAGCCGACCGGCGAGCTGCCGATCGTGGCGGCGGGCTCCGGCCGGCAGATCACCTGGGAGCGGGGCGCGCAGAGCGTCACGGGCCTCGTGCAGGCGCTGGAGCGGGCGGGTCTGCTGCGCACGCTCGCCGAGCCGAGCCTCACCGCGATTTCCGGCGAGACGGCGAAGTTCCTCGCCGGCGGCGAGTTCCCGATCCCGATCTCGCAGCAGAACAACACGATCACCGTCGAGTACAAGCAGTTCGGCGTCAATGTCACCTTCAAGCCGATCGTCCAGTCGGAGGGCCGCATCAGCCTCGCGATCTCGGCGGAGGTGTCGGAGATCACGCCCGAAGGCTCGGTCAGCATCGGCTCGATCTCGCTGCCCGGCCTCAAGGTCCGCCGCGCCGAGACGACGCTCGAGCTCCCCTCCGGCGGCACGCTCGCCATGGCGGGCTTGCTGTCGGACGACACGCGCCAGAGCGTCGAGGGTCTGCCGGGACTGAAGAACCTGCCGGTGCTCGGCGCGCTGTTCCGCTCCAACGACTACCGCCGGCGCGAGTCCGAGCTCGTGATCCTGGTGACGCCCTATCTGGCGACCCACGCGCGCAAGAAGGAGTTCGCCCGGCCCGACGAGGGGTTCATGCCGCAGAGCGAGCTCAAGGAGCTTTTCTTCGGTCACATCAATCGCGTGTACGGCCGCCCGACGCATCCGCCGGCGAGCCGCTATCACGGCGACTACGGTTTCATCATCGACTATCCGCCGGGAGTGAAGGGATGAGCACGGACCAGAACGATCGTGCGCTGTCGAGCCGGCTGCTGACGGGGGCCTCGCTCGTGGCGCTGATGGCGGTCGGCGCAACCGGTTTCCTCGCCGGCTGCCGCGACCGCGTCGACGACTACATGGCGCTGACGCTGTCGAACCCCGAGACGCGCCACCCGATCGCGTTCGCCTCGCGCCGCGAGGTTCTCGAGGTCGAGGTGCCGGCGGCGACCGGTGGTCTGAGCGACGGCCAGCAGGCGGACGTCCACCGCTTCATCGCGCGCTATCGCGCGGAAGGACAGGGCCCGATCACCGTCGCCTCGCCGGCGGCGACCCGTGGCCACCTCGCCGCGCGGCGCACCGTCGAGCATATCCGCCGGCTGCTGGCTGATACCGACGTTCCGCCGCGGGCGGTCCGCAGCGGCCGGCACGAGCGCGGGGAGCGGTTCAGGCTCGCCGTGCAGCTCTCCTACGAGCGGCCGGTCGCCATTCCGCCGGTCTGCGGCGACTTTTCGCAGGACCTCGGCGTCGACCGTGAGCGGCTGCACATGCCGAACTTCGGCTGCGCAACGCAGCACAACCTCGCCGTCACGGTTGTCAACGCGCGCGATCTCCTGCTCCCGCAGGAGGAGGCGCCGCGCTCCTCGGAGCGCCGCAGCGTGTCCTGGAGCCAGTATAACGCCGCCGGCGGCGCGGCGAGCACGAGCCAGGGTGGGTCCGGCGCGCCCGCCGACAGCGCGACGAAAGCCAAGCCCGCGGCCATCAAGTAGCCATTCCACGTGTCGTCCTGACCTCGCGCCGGCGGTCCCTCCGCCGGCCTTTTTTCTTTCGTGCGACGGCGATGGTGGGTTGCGTCGCGAACGGCGCTTGAATTCGATCGCCGGGCTGGCGCATCATGCGGCGAGTGACGAGCGAGGAGCCAGGCCGTGTCCCCAGCCAAGCCACGCAACAACCCGCGCGATGGCGCGGACGGGCCCGGTGTGCACGATGTCGGAGGCCTGGACTTCGGCCCGATCGACCGCACCGAGCATGATCCGGCGCTCTGGGAGAAGCGCGTCGACGCGATGCTCAACCTGCTCGTGTCACCGCGCAAGGCGGCGTTCAAGCTGGATGCGCATCGCCGCGTGATCGAGGCCTACCGCGCGCAGGACTACGACCGCACCGAGTACTACGAGAAGTGGGTGCGCTCGATCCGCAATCTCGTCGTCGAGCAGGGCATCGTCTCGCGCGCCGAGGTCGATGCGCGGGTCGCCGAGGTGGCGGCGCAGATCGAGGCCACCGGCCGCAGGGTCGCGCCCGGACGCGTGCCCTGGGACAAGCCATGACGCGCAGCGCAGATCCCCGGATGGAGCAGCGCTTCAAGATCGGCGACCGTGTGCGGGTCGACGGGCGCGGCTCGCTCGGACACTGCCGGACGCCGTCGTATCTGCGCGGCCAGACCGGCACCGTGGTCGGCGTGCATGGCGTGTTCCGCGACCCCGAGGTGCTCGCCTACAACCGTCCCGGCTATCCGGCTCGCGTGCTCTACAAGGTCCGCTTTGCGCAGTCCGAGGTGTGGAAGCGCTATGCCGGAGCGGCGGTCGACCAGATCGAGGTCGATGTCTACGAGAACTGGCTTCTGCCGGCGCCCGTCCGGACCTCGGCAAAGCCGCGCGCGGCGCGGAAGGGCAGCTAGGCCATGCACGATCACGGTCCCCACGACGATCACGATCATGATCACGACCACGGCGATCCGCACGCCCCGCAGAAGGACCACGATGCGGGCCCGGCGTCGCCTTACGAGGTGCTCGAGCAGGCCATCCGCGAGCTCCTGATCGAGCGGGGCGTGCTGACCGCCGCCGAAATCAGCGCCCAGATCGACGTGGTCGACAGCCGCTCGGCCGAGCTCGGCGCCAAGGTCATTGCCCGCGCCTGGGTCGATCCGGACTTCAAGCAGCGGCTCATCGCCGATACGCGCAAGGCACTGCTCGAACTCGGCATCGACATCGGAACGATCGCCGAGTTCCGCGTCGTCGAGAGCACTCCGCAGCTCCACAACGTGGTCGTCTGCACGCTCTGCTCCTGCTATCCCAAGATGCTGCTCGGCATCCCGCCGGCCTGGTACAAGAGCCTCGCCTACCGGGCGCGGACGGTGCGCGAGCCGCGCGCGGTGCTCGCCGAGTTCGGCGTCACCGTGCCGAAGGACGTCGCGGTGCGCGTGCACGATTCGACCGCGGATCTGCGCTACGTCGTGCTCCCGGCACGGCCGGCCGGTACCGAGGGATGGACCGAGCAGCAGCTCGCCGCGATCGTGACGCGGGACTGCATGATCGGCACCGCGTTGCCCAAGGTGGAGGCCGGGCATGCATGAGCCTTGCCGCAGCATCCATAGTCCGGGAGTGGTTGTCATGAGCCGCGAGCGCGCGATGACACTTCTTGCGGCCGCTGTCGCTGTCGCCGCCGCCGGCCCGGCGCTTGCCCATCACCCGATGGGCGGCGCGACCCCCAAGACGCTGATGGAAGGCCTCCTGTCCGGGCTCGGGCATCCGATCATCGGCATCGACCACCTGGCCTTCATCGTCGGCTTCGGGCTGCTCGCGGGGCTGAGCGGTGTCGGGGTGCGCGTGCCGCTGGCGTTCGTCGCGGCATCACTGCTCGGCGTGCTTGCCGAGGTCGCCGGGCGCGGACTGCCGGGCGCCGAGCTGATCGTCGCCGGCTCGGTCGTCGTCGTCGGCATCGTCATGGCGCTGCGCGCCCGCGCTCCGGCCATGGTCTCGGCGGCCTTCGCGCTCGTCGCGGGCCTCGCGCACGGCACCGCCTTCGCCGAGGCGGTCATCGGCGCCGAGACTACCCCCATCGTCGCCTACCTTGCGGGCCTCGCTGCCGTGCAGGGCCTCCTCGCCGCAGCCGCCACCGTCATGGGGGAGCGCGTGCTCGCCCTGCCGGACGCGGGCGCGCGGATCAGACCGGCGGGGATCGTGCTGGCCTTGATCGGGGCGACCTACCTCGTCACCCACCTCGTGCAGGCCTGAACGCCGCCGACCCGGGTCATTGCTCCGTAGGCGCCTGGGCCTGGGGATTGCGGGGACACACCGGCTGCGGCCCGGCTTGCGCGATCGCGAATCTCTCTACCACCGGAGGTCAGTCATCGGTCCTGCGTCAGTGCCACCGCCCGGCGTCTTTGCGTCCATCCGACGCTGCGGGCCTGTCGAGGGATGTGCCATGCCGGTTCTGTCATCGGGTTGCTCAGCACACGCATTGGTCCTGAGGCGCCGCCCGCCATCGTTGCTCGCCGCCGCAGCAGCGGCCGCGCTTCTCGCGGCTTGTGCGCAGGGCGAGGCGCCGGTCAGTGGCCTTGCTGTCGATCCGGAGCGCGCATCCGCCCGCGCCGCGGCGCTGCCGGCCCCGGCTGCTGCGGCGCATGCGTTGCGTCCTGCGGCGGTGGACGCACCGCTGCCGGCCACAGTCGCCGAGGCGCGTCAGCTGCGTCTTGCCGGCGACAAGGCCGGCGCGCTCGCGATGCTCGACAAGGCGGCCGCTGCGGCTCCGAAAGACCCGATCATCGCGAAAGAGCGGGGGCTGCTCGCCCTCGAGCTCGGCCAGATCAGGAACGCCGAGACCGTGCTCCGCGCCGCGCTCGATGCCAAGGCACCGGACTGGCGCGTGCACTCCGGGCTCGGCGCCGCGATTGCCGCGCAAGGCCGCCAGCCGGAGGCGCAGCTCCAGTTCGCCAAGGCGCTCGAGATCGCGCCGGACCAGCCTTCGGTGCTGAACAACCTCGCTCTCTCTTATGCGCTCGACGGCAAGCCGGCGGAGGCCGAGCGGCTGTTGAAGCGCGTCGCGGCCGGCAGCCAGCACGCGGGCCAGGCGCGCCAGAACCTCGCGCTGCTCGCCGGGCTCGGCGGTCGCACGAGCGAGGCCGAGAAGCTGGCCGCCGCGTCGCTTCCGGCCGAGCAGGCGCGGTCCAATGCGGCCCTGCTGCAGAAGGCATCGGCCGAGCCGGCGTCCGGCAGGGGCGAGCGCGTGCAGCGGTCGGCGGCAGCCGAGCCGCCCGCGCCCGATACCGCATTCCGCCTCGGCGGCCCGGCCGAGCGCTGACCGGTGCGCCCATTGCCGCGAGGGCTGGACTGCGCCGGGCGCGGTCTTCGGGAGTAGCAGGGCGGAGGGTCTTGCTCCTACGATGCCGGCTGTCGAGCTCGCACCGTAGCCCGGGAGCGCCGCCCATGATCACCGATCCGCCCCTGCTCGTCGTCAGGAAGTCGTTTCCGCGCGTCCCTGCTGACAAGCTCGCCAGCTTGAAGCGCTCCCAGAGCGGCCACCTCGTCGACGCGATGGACGGGCGCGGCGCGCTCGATGC
>Ga0209398_1000679_pt1 | contig 20113 bp, 22 predicted proteins | sample AshMeaBigSpring_FD_184125 | JGI IMG/M metagenome (GOLD analysis project Ga0209398, IMG submission 184125) | Groundwater microbial communities from Big Spring, Nevada to study Microbial Dark Matter (Phase II) - Ash Meadows Big Spring (SPAdes)... | ecosystem: Environmental > Aquatic > Deep... | reverse complement strand
ACCGAATTGACGCATAATTATTAATTGTGAATTATTGATTATTAATTATGAATAGCATTTAGGTGGTTATAGCATCGGGGTTCCACCTCTTCCCATTCCGAACAGAGAAGTTAAGCCCGATAACGCCAATGGTACTGCGAAAGTGGGAGAGTAGGTAGCCGCCTTTTTAAGAACCCTCATCAACCTCTGGTTGGTGGGGGTTTGTTGTGTTTGAATAAACAGACGGTAAAATGATTTTTTGTATGTCTGGAGATTTTTTTTTTGTCGGAATGAAGACTTTGATTTTTTTTGGGGGAATGACGGCCACGCCGGCTGGTGTGTAGGGAAAAAGGGAACAGGTTGCGGCAAAGCCGCAACCTGTTCCCTTTTTTCTTTTAAATATAAGAGGAAGTCCCGTCATTCCGAACGTAGTGAGGAATTTCCTCCAATGAGATATTGAATTTATTTATGAATTTATTTTTTTATAGGTAGGGTTAGTTTGCTTAAAGGCGGTTTTGTGTATATCGATAATCTGTAATCAGTACTGATTTGCTAAGTTTTTAAACTGGATTTATAGATGTATTTGGCTGAGGTTTAATTATACACAAATGAATATGAAGAAGTTAATGCTAATGGCTCTGTTTTTGGGAGCCTCTATGTTTTCGGTGATGGCGTGCCATTTCGAATTTTCTACCGAAGGTGGGGAAAAGACGGGTTGTAAAACCGGTGAAGAGTTTGTTTTGACGGTGAAATTGGTGCTTACACACCGAAATTGCTCTGTCGCTGCATCGCAAACAAAATTTAAAACCGATGGCATTCAGGTTGTAGGCGCAAAAGATTGGGTTCAGGTATCGCCCACTACATTTACCCGTCAGATAAAAGTAAAAGTACTGGATGATGGTAAGAAAAAAATATCGCTTTTAGCTACACGCACTTGCGACAAAGATGGTGGTAACGGTTTATTTACCTTAGAAAAATAAGAAATGCAGGTATCAGCAACGAATTGGAAGCGTTTTATGGCCTTTTTTGCGGTAACTGCGTTGGGCTATGGTTTGGCAGATGCAGCAGTTTCGCAGGCAACGGCCGATAGTATTCAGAATTTGCTCAATCACAAGGCCGGTTTGGTGTGCGATCAGTCGTGCTCGCTTTATGCACAGGAGCACAATGGTGCAGGGTTGACCAATACGTTGTTTATTTCGGCTCTTTTGGTGCTGGGTACAATATGGCTTTATCTTACCTACAAAAAACGATACATTATAGCATTGGGTGCGGTGCTTGTTGTGGCTGTGGCGGGTACCTATTTTGCACAACCCTATTTTCGTAGTAAGACTCCGCCGTCGAATTGCCCCGAGCTGCAGGTGAAGCCTCAGGCAACGGCTGATACTGGTTTTGTCCCGGTATCGGGGGGCGAGTTTCAGGGTACTGATGAATTTTCGTCGGTGGATAGTAAAGAGTTTCAATCGGTAGACTCAGTCCAGACGGCCGTTGTAGCCGGTTTCGAAAAAACTGATAAACCCGAAAAGAGAGACTATAAGCAGGTGTATGAGCCCATTGCTGTTTTTCTAATTCTGGCTTTAATAGCTTTTCTGATTCGTTACAGTTGGTTTCGTCAGACAAGAGCTCTTTTTTTGTTGGCGGGGTTGGTTTATCTGGGTTTTTATAACGGTGGATGTCCCTGTTTTATATCCTCGTTTCAGAATACGGCATTGGTATTGTTTGGCGTTGCAGTGAAGTGGGAGTCACTGGTGTGGTTTCTGATGCTTATCCCTGCGGCTTATCTTTTCGGAAGGGTATGGTGTGGTTGGGTCTGTCATTTCGGGGCATTGCAGGAGTATCTCTTTTTTTCGCCCAAACTTAAAATATGGAGTAGCGGTAAGGCGCAACGGGTGATAAAGGTGGTGCAGATTTCTGTTTTTGTGCTGTGGATATTGCAACTGCTGGTAACCAAAACCAATCTGTGGTGCGAGTACGATCCGTTTAAGGCGGCTTTCAATCTGATGGCTGCCAATGTGACAGGCTACGTTTTACTGGCTCTGTTGTTGCTGTCGTCGGTACTGATTTACCGGCCGTTTTGTCGGGCACTTTGTCCGGTTGGTCTTGTGCTGGGAGCGATATCGAAAATACCGGGCGCGCGGAGGTTGAGCAAATCGGAAGCATGTGTCAATTGCAAAAGTTGTAACAATAATTGTAACCAAAAGGCTATGATACACGAGGATAAAAAGACTGTGCTACGCCACGAAGATTGCATATTGTGTGGCGAATGCATGAAAAGTTGCCACAAAGATGCGCTTAGTGTGGACTGGAAAAAGCTGAAAGGCAAAGGAGGAGCAACGCTGATGATACTGATGCTTTTATTCGCGACTTCGGCACATGCGCAGTGGGAATGTCCGTCGCGTTTGGGAGGAAGCCTGAAGCCGATAGGGGCAAGCAATCTGATGTGGGCCGGGGAGCTGACTACCGGAGCAGGCTACGTGGGTAGCTACGGTGTGGGCAATGCGATGGGTTTTGTTGGGCTGGATTACAGCAAAAATAAATATACTTTTTACCTCGAAGGTGGTGCAAAAAGCTGGCTTCGGTTGGATGAGGTGAACTACAATAATCAATCTTCGTTTGGGATGCGTGAAGCATTTTACCGCTATACAGGCGATAAAAACAGAATAACGATCGGATTGCAGTCTATGCGGGGTCAGGACCACTTTCTGCTCAACGAGCGGGTGGCCGGCGTGAACTATCAGGGCACCTTTGGCCGTTGGACGCTCAATGCGCTGGGAGGCTCGGTGATGAACCATTTTGCACGAAACGGAACCTTTTGTACGCTGGGTTACCTCTACAATATTGTGCCCGGCCGGGAGCGTGCGCTTATTGGCAGGTCGTTTGGCCAAACCAATCTGGCCATGCTGACACTCAGTTACAAACCCACGCAGAAAAAGGAGAATGTAGATGAGTTTGGCACCGGAGATATTCTGTCAGGTGAGGTTAAACCATCGCTATTTTCAGTAAAGAATGCAGGTGCAGTGGCTTATACCGAGTTTGGGTCGTGGACAGAAAATAGTCCGCTGTTGGCCGGATTATTTGCCGAACTTTCGTTGTCGGGTGTGACCGTAAAGCCCGAAATCCTATTGCAGTCGGCCACCAACAATCAGGCTTTGCTCTATTCCGTTTCTGCCGATAAGCAGTGGAGCTGGAGCAATGGACAGATTACAAGGCTCTATTCCCGCTATCTGGGATACAACGCAATAGATCGGGGTGCAGTGCCGGTGAATTCGTTCAGCAATGTGTTTGCCGGAGAGGTGCTTCGGCTCGATGCCATCGAAATGCCGTTTCTGCAAATGGGTATCAAGCACTCTTTTCCCCGGTTGAAAGCATCGGTGAAACTACAATACGCCATGCAGACCGGTGTGGTAAATGGTTATCTTACAGATCCTTTTGGCGGTGAGATCAATCCATGCCGCATGCAGGAGCTCGATTTTACATTGAGTAAAAATCTGGGTAAATATGTATTAATCAATGCTTCGGTAGGTTCGCTTACCTATCCGACCATGCCCTATACGGTAGTGTATGAGAAAACCCGATCGCTTTGGGCAAAGGCAGAAATGAGAATTACTTTTTAAAACCAAAATGATATGAGAAACAAAATTTTTTCTGGTCTGTTTTTGCTGATAATTTTGGCATGGACCGTAGCTTGTACCAAAGATGATCCGGTGACTACCACTACAACACCCACCACTACAACAACTACCACGACTACGACCACAACTACCGGTGGTACCACCACCACAAAAAAAGTGTATACTGTGAATGCAAACTGCAACGGATGCGGACATTGCAGCGGTTCGTGTTCTGTGGGAGCACTCAGTTTTTCGGGTGGAAGAGCAGTTATTAACGCTTCGCGATGCACCGGTTGTGGCAATTGTGCAGCCCGATGCAGCCGGGGTGCTATTACATCAAACTAAATTAATTTGAAACTATGCAAAAATCAATGCGAAAATCGGTCGCTATCCTCTTTGTGCTGGTACTCACCTCACTGATTGGATTTAATGCCTGTCAAAAAGACGGCGGCGCCTACTCAGTTAATCAGTCTGCCTGCACGGCTTGTAAAAATTGCAGTGGTTCTTGTCGTTACGGGGCCATTTCATTCGGGGCGAATGGCAAGGCCACAATCAATGCCTCGAAATGTGTAGGATGCGGAGCTTGCGCGCGTGTTTGTCCTACGGGTGCTATTTCAAACTGATAATGACGCGAACGAAATGAAGAACTGGATAGGATTGCTCTTTTTGCTCACCGTTTTGCTGATGATCGGGGTCAACTCGTGTCAGCAAAACGGTAAGCCCTACACCATCAATCAGCAGAAGTGTACGAAGTGCACCAAATGCATTCCTGCATGCGGGTTTCATGCCATCACCCTGGTGAACGATACCGTGCGCATCGATTCCCGCAAATGTGTAGGATGCGGCGAATGTGCGCTTGTCTGTCCGTCGGATGCCATACTGGTAAAACCCGGCTCAGAATGAAAACATCAGTTTTTTATATGCGAATACCGATGATCGCCGCCGCACTTTGCATCACACTTTTGATGTCGGCACAGGTGCGCATAGACTATACCAACGGACGAAAGACTACCTATCAGCAGGGCGACCGCGTAGAGCTGAGCATCACTCTGCGCTGTGTGCCCGAAACCTGCCTTAGTGGTATGCGACAATCAAAAATATTCCTCAGCGGACTCGGTATGGTGTCGCAAACCGACTGGAAGCAGTTGGGGACGGGTTTGTTTCAAAAGCTGATATCGGTAGAGATAACAGAAGGCAAATCCAAAGAGTCGAAACTCACCGTCATGCGCCGGGTGGATAAAGAGTCTCTGTTTCGGCAGGAGATATTTAAAACGGAGTAAACACAATAAACAAACACTAAATATGAACACTCAGGACAGAGCCCTTCGGTTGAAAAAAGAGCAAGATCAGAAACTGATAGCCCGAATAGTCGTTTTCTCGGTAATAGGCATCACCGTTTTGCATACAATCTATATGAATATTATGGGATTCACTTCGCTGAGTCACGAAGCCTGTGTGGTCTATTCATCCGTTCCAAGGTGGGTGTTTTATCTCTACGAAAATATACTCGAACTGTTCATTGTCGTTGTGCTTGGCGTATTAGCCGGCGTTATGGCCGAGCAATACTTTCGCAAAATCAAACGCTTTTATCCCAAAAATCAGTTGCTGGCTTTCACTTATGGAGCTATTCTACCCGTTTGTTCGTGCGGGGTGGTGCCACTCATCGACTCGATGAAGAAACGTACTTCGCTCAAAGTCATCATTACATTTGTGATTGCCGCACCGCTGCTCAATCCCTATATTGTCTTTGTTTCGTTCACCGTTTTGGGGCTCAAATACACCCTGTTGCGCGTTGTTACATCGTTTATTCTGGCCGTTGTTTCGGGCTGGGTGGTGGAGTGGGCTGCTCAGCGATTGAAACTCACCGAATGGGGCAACTACGAAGCCTGCGTCACCGATTGCAATCCGGTGCTCGACCGCGACCCATTTGTCAAAACAATCAACATTGTGCGTCGCCTGATTCCCTACATCATTGTGGCCGGACTATTGAGCTTTCTGTTCGCCTTCCTCAATCCGAAACAATACCTCGAAACATTCAGTTTCAACCATGAACCCTGGGCCGCTATGCTTATGACTATCGTGGGTATCCCCATCTATGTATGTAATGGTACTGATGTGCTTTTTTTGAAGCCTCTGCTGGCCTATACCGATCTCTCGATGGGTAGTGCTATTGCTTTTTCGCTCAGCTCGTCGGCTATCTGCATTTCATCGATTGCAATGCTCATTCGTTTTTTGGGCAAGCCGCTCACAGCTGTGCTCACCACTACTATCTTTGCGCTTGTTGTGCTTATGTCGGTTGTTATCAACTTATTTGTTTAGAAAATGAGGGCTGGTTTGCTTTGATTTTTCTGGCTTCAACAGTTTTGTTGTGGCAGGAAGGCGACGATATGAGTTGGTAACTTCAGCGGCAGGGATAGAAGCGGATAGCCCACAGCCGGTTGCAAAGGTTTGATTTTGAGCATAAAGGTGAACCGGCGAGGACTATGAGCGGATAGCCCGGCCCGAGTGGGCGAGGGGCCGCCCTGAAAAAGAATGAATCTTTGGGAACAGAGATGGGTTCCCGGAAATATGCATTACCTTTGTGGCTTAAATTTTATGTATGCTTAAGCCTAAGAAAGAACATTCTCAAGAGAAACCCCGCTTGCATGTGCGCAATAAAAACCGCGAGCGATATGATTTCAAACAGTTAGTAGCTGCCTGTCCGGCATTGGCCGAATATGTGATATTGAATCTTTACAACGACGAAACGATTGATTTTGCCAATCCGAATGCTGTGAAAATGCTCAATCAAGCGATTTTGAAGCTTCACTACGGGATTGATTATTGGGATATTCCGGCCAATTATTTGTGTCCGCCTATACCCGGAAGAGCCGATTATATACATCATATAGCTGATTTGCTGAGCCGGAGTAATTATGGCAAAATCCCTGTGGGTGAGTCTGTCAGGTGTATCGATGTAGGTGTGGGCGCCAATTGTATTTATCCTATTATTGGAGCAATTGAGTATGGCTGGAATTTTATTGGTACAGATATTGATGAGGTGGCTCTTGAATCGGCCAATAAAATTGTGGAGTCGAATACGGCGCTGAGCGGAAAGGTCGAATGCAGGTTGCAGCGCAACCGAAAAGATATCTTTTATGGTGTGATAACCAGGGATGAATTTGTGGATTTGACGATTTGTAATCCACCGTTTCATGCATCGGCTGAAGAAGCGCAAGCAGGTACACTTCGTAAATTATCGAATCTGAATCAGAAAAAAGAGAGTCGGGTGAGGCTGAACTTCGGCGGACAGAACAACGAGCTGTGGTGCGAGGGCGGAGAAGAACGTTTTGTAAGCAACATGATACGTGAAAGCCGGAAATTTGCATCGAACTGCTACTGGTTTTCGTCGTTGATTTCGAAACAATCTACGCTGAACAGTGTGTATAAGGCATTGAAATCGGCTGGTGCGGTGGAGATGGAAACTATTCCGATGGGGCAGGGGAATAAAACATCGCGATTGGTGGCCTGGAGTTTTCTGACCAAAGAACAGCAGAACGAATGGAAAAAAACACGTTGGGCCAAATAAATAGAAAGAACAGGGTACGTGAGGCGCTAAATGAAGTTGCGCCTCAACGTGTCCTGAATTCAGTGTGAATTATTTACTCATCTTCTCCATCAACAACGAAACAGCCGCCTTAATATCGGGAGCCTGCTCCAGGCATTGGATAAATGTACTACCAATTATTGCACCGTTGGCGTTTTGCTGCGCGGCAGCAAGTGTAGCTTTGTTGGATATACCGAAACCAATCAGGCGGGGGTTTTTCAATCCCATACCGTTGATACGGCGAAAATAGTTCTGCTTTTCGTCGCCAAATGAGCTCTGCGCTCCGGTGGTAGAGGCCGATGATACCATATAGATAAAGCCGGCCGTATGGGCATCAATCAGACGAATACGCTCTTCCGAAGTAGCCGGAGTAATGAGCATAATAAAATTGATACCGTATTTGTCGGCTATAGGTTTGTAATTGGCTATATAGTCATTGAATGGCAGGTCGGGGATAATTACACCATCCACACCCACCTCCGAACATCGTTTGCAGAAGGACTCTATCCCCATCTGCATAATTGGATTGAGATAACCCATCATCACCAGCGGAACAGATACTTCATCCCGAATACCATCCAGTTGATCGAACAGTTTGCGCAGGGTCATGCCGTTTTCGAGAGCTATCGTACTACTGTGCTGAATAACGGGTCCGTCTGCCATTGGGTCGGAAAAGGGTATTCCAACCTCAATCAGATCTGTGCCCTGAGCCACAAGTTCGCGTATCACCTCACGCGTGCTATCGAAAGTCGGAAATCCGGCTGTAAAATAAACGGAAAAAATCCCGTTTGGCTTTTGCTGAAAAAGAGTGTCGATGCGATTCATATCGTTTATTTTCTGTTTATTATTTACAATCTGTTATTTCACTGAAAAAACCGGACAAAAGTGCCGCATTCTTATTGCCGGGCGTTATTTCGAAACGGCTGTTCAGATCCACTCCCCGAAGCCGGGGATGGCTGATGGCTTTAATTGCAGCAGCATCATCGGGCCCTATACCGCCACTTAGCAGAAAGGGGGTTTGCCCCTCGTAGGCCGCGAGTGTGCTCCAGTCGAACTTCTGTCCCGATCCTCCGTGGGCAGGCGTTTTGGTATCAAACACATACAAATCGCAGGTGCCTTCGTACTCCTCGGTGCGGGCAAAATCGGCAGCTTCGGCTATCGGAAAGGCCTTCAAGACAAGCAGTCCGGCAGATCTGAATGTATAGCACATCTCTTCGGACTCGCGACCGTGCAACTGCACACCGTTGAGCGTGTATCGCTTTACCACCTCCAGAATCTCATCCAACGAAGCATCTACAAAAACTCCGATTTTGAGTACACTTCGCGGAAATGAGTTCAGAAACTCCACATCCAGAGGCTCTGCATACCGGGGCGACTTTTCGTAGAAGATAAAACCCATAAAATCGGGCTTCAAAGCAATAACCTCATTCATATTTTCGGGATATTTCATCCCGCATACTTTTATTTTCATTCGCATGTTATCCTGTTTATCCAATCTGTAAATCCATATCAACGGCGAACAGCAGCGACAAACTCCTGCAATGCCTGCGCCGGATTTGTTTGTTTCATAAAGTTTTCACCCATCAAAAATCCGAGAAATCCTTCTGCTCTGAGCGTGCGGACTGTTTCGGGCTCCGATATTCCGCTCTCTGAAATTCGAATATAACTGTGAGGGATCTTTTCTCCTAACGAAACAGAGGTATTGATATCGGTAACAAAAGTGGCCAGATTACGGTTGTTGATTCCCACCACATCTATTACGGGCGAAATATTGGCCAGCTCAGCCTCGTTGTGTATTTCGAGCAAAACCTCCAGCCCCAAAGCATGAGCCACCTCAGCCAAACGCGTTGTCTCTGCCGGAGTCAACACCGCCGCAATCAGCAACACAAAATCGGCTCCACAGGCCTTTGCCTGGTAGAGCTGATACTCATCTACAATAAATTCTTTGCGCAACAAAGGCGTTTTGAACCCTTCGGCATCGAGCAACAAACGGGCTTCGCGCAAATCATCCAGTGAACCTCCGAAAAAATCGCTGTCGGTGAGCACCGATATAGCGGCAGCTCCGCTACGGGCGTACCCGGGTACGATATCTGCTACAGCTGCTCCTTCTTTGATAAAGCCTTTGGAGGGCGATTTGCGTTTAAATTCGGCGATAATACCGGTTTCGGAGGCCAGCAGGGCAGCTTTGAAAGAATGGCACACACGGGCAGTCTGGCATATCTCCTTCAATTCATCCGGAGAGACCACCTCTTTTTGCGCGGCAATCTCTATTCGCTTATTTGCAATTATTTTATCTAAAATCGTCATACTACTTACTGATTAATTTCTACAAACTTACGGAACGATGCAATTGCCCTCCCACTCTCAATAGACTCTTTGGCCAGTGCTATACATTCCGCGATTGGCTTTTCGGGCGAACAGGTCTGTATGGCATACGCGGCATTGATCACCACAGCATTGGTTTGCGCCACAGTGGCTTTGCCATTCAACACATTATCAAAAATCACCGATGCCTCTTCAATGCTGTTTCCGCCAAATAAATCCTCTTCATTACAACGTAGCATGCCCAGCTCTTCGGGGGTAACAACCCCTTCGCCGCGACTGTTTATCACTTTAAAGCTGTCTGTCAGAGAAATCTCATCGTACCCGTCAAGGCTGTTCACAATAGTAAACTGAGTGTCAGTTTGTTGATAGAGATAGTGGTAAAGCCTTGCCAGTTTCAGATTATACACACCCAATAGCTGCCGGGTGGGCATCGAAGGATTCACCAACGGGCCAAGCATATTGAAAAAGGTGCGAACCCCCAATGCGCGGCGTACCGGTGCTACGGTTTTCAGAGCAGGGTTAAACAGCGGCGCATGCAAATAGGCCATCCGGCAGGCATCAAGAGATCGTCGCATCTGATTCACATCCTGAGTAAACTTTACCCCATGCGCCTCCATCACATTCGAAGCGCCACTTACCGACGACGCTCCGTAATTACCGTGCTTCACCACATTGTATCCTGCTCCCGCCACCACAAAACTGGCAGCGGTGGATATGTTGAATGTATTTTTGTTATCTCCCCCTGTACCCACAATATCAATGGCATTATATTCTGCCAAATCCAGCGGAAGACGCATCTCCAACAGAGCATCTCTGAACCCGGAAAGCTCATCTATACTGATACTGCGCATCAGGAAAACGGTTATAAATGCCGCAATCTGACTATCGTTGTACTCTCCTTTGGCCATTTTGAGCAATACACCACGAGACTCTTCGCGATCGAGCGTATTGTGATCAAACAGGTGATATAGTAGTTGTTTCATAATTCTCGTTTCTGTTTTTCTGTCTAACGTTATTTTTCAATCCAGTTTCTGAGCATCTTCAAGCCGTCGGGTGTCAGCACCGATTCGGGGTGAAACTGCACACCGCGCACATCGTAGGTTTTGTGGTGCATGGCCATTATCTGCCCGTTTTCGTCCTCCACTGTCACCTCCAGACAATCGGGCAAATCCTGCCTGTTTACAATCCACGAATGATATCGTCCTACTTCAATCTCTTTTTCCAGACCATCGAACAGAATATCGTCTGCCACAACGTTTACCTTGGTGGCAACTCCGTGATAAACATCTTCGAGATTGGTCAGACTTCCGCCAAATGCCTCGCCAATTGCCTGCAATCCAAGGCAAATCCCCAAAATACATTTGGTGGGAGCAAATCGTTCTATCAATGGCAACAACAAGCCGGCCTCAGAGGGAATCCCCGGCCCCGGCGACAAGACTATTTTGTCGTACTTTTCTACCTCATCGAGCGAAATCTTATCGTTGCGATACACCTCTATCTCGGCACAATCGAAACTTTTGAGCGCGTGTACCAGATTGTAGGTAAATGAATCGTAATTGTCGAATACTAATATTTTCATACCGAATACCCCTTTCATCGCGGGGATTTATTTTTAGTTCAATAAATATTTATTTTATCTCCGATGCCAGAATCACCGCTTTATTGAGTGCGCCAAGCTTGTTGTTTACCTCCTGCAGCTCGTTTTCGCGAACCGATTTGGAGACTACACCCGCACCGGCCTGAAAATTGAGTGTATTATTTTTACTTAAGAATGACCGGATTGTAATGGCCTGATTGAAATCTCCGTTGAAGCCAATATAACCGATGCAACCGCCATAAAAACCACGGGTATGTTGCTCAATCTCCTCGATCAACTGCATGGCACGCACTTTAGGCGCTCCCGACAGCGTACCGGCTGGGAAAGTATCGGCAAAAAGCTGAATACGGTTTACATCGGGATAAATAGTACCGGAAACGCGCGACACCATGTGTATCACGTGCGAATAGAACTGAATCTCTTTGTACGACTCCACATGCACATCCGAACAGTTGCGGCTCAGGTCATTCCGGGCCAAATCCACCAGCATCACGTGCTCGGCATTCTCTTTGGGGTCTACCAGCAGCTGCTCTGCCAGCAAACTATCCTTCATATCATCTCCTGTACGACGGAATGTGCCGGCTATCGGGTCGATGGTCGCTTTGTCTCCCTCCATTTTGAGGTGCGTTTCGGGCGAAGAACCAAAAATACGGAATCCACCAAAGTCAAAATAGAAGAGGTAAGGCGATGGGTTGACTGACCTCAACGCGCGATAGACATTGAAGTCGTCTCCCTGATACGGCTGAGTAAAGCGGCGGGAAAGCACAATCTGAAAAACATCGCCGCGACGACAATGCTTGATCCCTTTATCCACCATTTGCATATATTCATCGTCGGTGATTGGCGAAGTAATTTCACCTTTTGCGGCAAAGGGATAAATCGGAAAATTCCGGTTGTCGAGCATGCCCACCAACTCTTCGAGCTCGCTTTCACTTTGCTCCGTCATATTTTCCACAATTGTCAGTTCATTCTTAAAGTGATTGACCACAATGATGTATTTGTAGAAAATATAGACCATCTCAGGGACATCGCCGTTGGCGGCAGCTGCTTTTTTAATATCAACAGCCTCGAAATATTTCACAGCATCGTAGCCTGTATAACCAAAGAATCCGTTGATACCGGTACTGTTTCCGGTGGCATCCACATCAAATTGTTTCACAAAATTGTCGAGCAATGCCGGCAGCGAATTTTCACCATCAAGCTCAATACTCTTTTTGCTTCCATCGGGATATTGCTCAGTAACAACTCCCTTTTCGGCTGTAAACTTCGCCATTGGCTTCACGGCGATAAATGAGTACCGGTTGTCCACCACATGAAAATCGGTACTTTCGAGCAATGCCGATTCGGGAAATATATCGCGCACCTTCAGATAAATGCTCACCGGCGTTTGCAAATCTGCCAACAATGTACGGCAACGTGTTTTTATTTTGAATTGCATAATCTTATTATTTAGTATAAAAAACAAATGATCTGTCAGATTTACTCTTTCCCCTGCCGGTTACTAAATAAAGAGACGTAGGTCTCCATATCTTTATCTCCCCGGCCCGAAAGATTTATTACCACCACATCTTCGGTGTTGAACCTCTTTTTACCCAAAACAGCCAACGCATGAGACGACTCTATGGCAGGAATAATACCCTCAAGAGCTGTCAGTTCAAACGCAGCCTCGATTGCCTCATCGTCGGTAATGGCCAATACCTCTGCCCGACCACTCTCAGCCAGATGCGCGTGCATAGGCCCGATTCCCGGATAATCAAGACCGGCAGATATAGAATATGGCTCAATAATCTGACCATCTTCGGTTTGCATCAACAGAGTCTGGCTTCCGTGTATAATACCTTTTCTTCCCAAATGAATCGTGGCTGCCGACTCTCCGGAGTCAACACCCAATCCGGCCGCTTCAGCCGAAATGATTTTTACACGATCATCTTCCAGATAATGAAAATAGGCTCCGGCAGCGTTGCTTCCTCCACCTACACAGGCTATCAGATAATCGGGGTAGTCGCGCCCCTCTTTTTCGAGCAGTTGCGCTTTAATCTCTTCGCTGATTACAGACTGAAAACGGGCTACCATATCGGGATATGGATGCGGGCCGACTGTCGAGCCTATAATATAATGTGTATCCAGCGGATTGCTACACCAATCGCGGATGGCTTCGTTGGTGGCATCTTTCAGCGTTTTATTGCCGCTTTGCACCGGAAAAACCTTAGCTCCCAGCATCTCCATTTTCTGCACATTCAGCTTTTGACGGGCTACATCGGTGGCTCCCATATAGACCACACACTCCATATTCATCAGAGCGCAAACCGTGGCTGTAGCAACACCATGCTGTCCGGCTCCCGTCTCGGCAATAATGCGGGTTTTACCCAACCTGCGGGCCAATAGTATTTGCCCGATGGTATTATTTATTTTGTGCGCACCTGTATGGTTCAGATCCTCGCGTTTCAGATAGATTTTTGCACCGTACTTTTCAGACAAACGGCGGGTCAGATAAAGCGGGGTAGGACGTCCCACATAATCGCGCAACAGCTGACGAAACTCGGCCTGAAAACCGGGCTCATACATGATTTCGAGATATTGCTTGCGCAGACTTTCCACATTCTGAAACAGAATTTCGGGGATATAGGCTCCACCGAACTCTCCGTAATAACCTTCTTCGTTGACGTTGTAATTCATATCTTATGTTTTTTATTTCTTATTATTATTCTATTGTTTTGCGCCAGTTTGATCCCCGGTCTATACACCATTCACCCAACGGGTAAATAAAAACAAAAAAGCCTGTCGTGAGTGCGACAGGCTTTTGTTATTTCTTTGCTTTTTCAGAGTCAAATTTTGGCAAAACGTTAGCGGCTCACGACTGTTTAAGTTGTAAGTGCCACCACCAAAATTTGTTTACCGAAATAGCTCTCATATGCTTTACTGCTTTGAAATTGAATAATTTGCGACAAATGTATATAGTTTTGTGGAAATATGCAAGATTTTCGCTCTTTTTTTGCAGAAAATATTATGCAAGGTCGCTTTCTCTGATTTGCAGTCAGTACAGAATCTGTTGCTTATTTTAGTTTCAATACTAAATCATCGACAGACATATCTTTTCCGACAATTATTCCATTTTTGTCCAATAATACATTGTGAGGAATGGCGCGCACTGCGTAAACCTTTGCCCCTTCTGAGTCCCAGAATCGGAGGTCTGACATTTGAGGAAAGGGTATCTTTAGCTCCGAGATTCCTTCTTTCCATGCAGTTTCATCGCGATCGAATGAGATTCCAATTATCTCAATATCTTTACTGTTTTTGGCATAGAATTTCACCAAATGAGGTATCTCTTCTCTGCAGGATGGACACCACGATGCCCAAAAGAGCAAAAGTGTGTATTTGTTCTTGCCCACATATTGAGACAGGGCTGTTTTTTCTCTGCCGGGTGTTTGCATAACCAAATCGGTGAATTTCTTTCCGATAGCAACATGTTCCATTGCCTTTAGCCGTCCGGCAATGATTTGTACAAAAGGTTCACTTCGAAATGTTTCCCCGGCTTTCTTTAAGATCTCGCTCTGTTTTTCGGGAGTAAATGAGGCTCTGTTTTGCCAGTAAATGTAGGCACCGGCAGCATTATTAAGGTTGTGGAGAATGAATTTCTCTGATATTTTATTTGACTCTGCTTCCAGTTGTTCAATTTTATCGGTCATCTTTTTTCTTACAGACTCAGAGGCCTGATTGTTCTCTGAAAGTTTATTATACGAGTCTGATAGTTGCTCAATTGATTTTTGAATATCCATGGTTGCTCTGTTGTAAGCCGTCAAAGTGTCATTCAGAGGTGTGCCGTTGGCGGTAGAAAGAGAGTCTGCTTGTAAGTTTATTTTTCCCGGTTCGAGTATAAACACCACCTTTTGAATCTTTTCGGCTAAGCTTTCCGATGGCCGAACTACCCGTAACGAAGCCTTTACTACCTCTCCGTCGAAGGAGAAGTGGTTGTTTTTTACCTCAGTGCTGTCTATATTAATTAACATTCGACCTTCATATTTACTCAGGTAAACTGTCTTGCCTTCTAGTTCAGGTACCGAAGTTGTTCCTGAAATTGTAAATTTATTGCTGTTGCTGCAAGCGCAAAGGATAACGATCAGCCAAAGAAATGAAAATTTGTACATGTGAAAGATTATTTATTATATTGAATCACAAAGATAATTATTTATTGTTTTAGCAGGTCAAAAACAAAAACTATCTTTGTGGCATGAAGATTTATTTCGAGATTTTCTGGAGCTTTCTCAAAATCGGAAGTTTTACAATCGGTGGAGGATGGGCCATGGTGCCTGTTATTGAGAAGGAGGTGGTTGGCAATAAAGGCTGGCTCACCGGAGAAGAGTTTGTCGATGCATTGGCTATTGCGCAGTCTGTACCCGGGATAATGGCGGTCAATATTGCCAATTATATTGGTTTTCATTTAAGAGGAAAAAAGGGAAGTCTTTTTGCAATATTGGGTAGTACAATGCCTTCATTCTTTGTGATTCTGACTATTGCTCTATTTTTTAGAAATATAAAGGATTTGCCCGTTGTAGAGAGCATCTTCAAAGGAATTCGCCCCGCAGTTGCAGCGCTAATACTTGTGCCTGTTTTTTCTACGGCCAAATCTGTTGGAATAAACAGGCGTACCATAATTATCCCGACGCTCTCTGCATTAATAATATGGCAATTTGGGGTCTCTCCTGCTTACATTATTCTATTGGCAGCTGTAGGTGGAATGCTTGTTTACAAATGGAATCAGCGTCGTAAGAATTAGTGTTATTGAGTCAAATTTAATTGAGATGATTTATTGGCAGTTGTTTTGGGTTTACTTTAAAATTGGAGTGCTTGGGTTTGGTGGCGGTTATGCCATTTTATCGATGATTCAAACAGAGGTAGTGGTTCATCAACGATGGGTCACTCCTCAGGAATTTACCGATATTGTAGCTATTTCGCAAATGACACCGGGGCCTATTGGTATAAATAGCGCAACATATATAGGTTATACTGCCACTCAGACGGTTTGGGGGGCTTTCGTGGCTACCTTTGCTCTTTGTCTGCCTTCGTTGATTATTATGTATATAATAACCCGTTATTTTCTCAAATACAGAAAGAATCGTTGGGTAGAAGCTGCATTCACAGGTATTCGTCCTGCTTCGGTGGGTTTGATTGCGGCGGCAGCGCTTATCCTGATGAACCGGGAAAACTTTGCTGATTATTATAGTATGCTGATTTTTGTACTTGTATTTGTTTTAGTTCGCTATCTTCGTTTGGGGCCTGTACCCGCCATCCTTTTGTCGGGTTTAATGGGGTATTTTTTTTACAACTAAAATATTTTTGAATATTATCTATGAAATATTTTGTAATATTCAGGAACAATTATATATTTGCCGGACAATAACTTTATAAAATAAAAATAAAATGTCAGTTAACAAAGTAATTTTAGTTGGAAATGTGGGTAAGGACCCGGAAATGAGGCATTTGGATAATGGTGTTTCTGTAGCTAACTTTTCGTTAGCTACTTCAGAAAGAGCTTATACTGCTTCAAACGGGACTCAGATCCCGGAGAAAACCGAATGGCACAATCTTGTTTTGTGGCGGGGATTGGCCGAAGTAGCCGAAAAGTATGTGAAAAAAGGCTCTCAAATATATGTTGAGGGTAAAATTCGTACTCGTTCATACGACGATCAGTCGGGCAATAAGCGCTATATTACAGAGATTTATGTAGATGTTATGCAGCTTTTGGGCAAAAAAGATTCATCAACAGAACAGTATATTCCACCTGCAACTCCGGTAGAAACGTCAACGAATCCGCGAGTGGAGGAAAATAATGATTCAGATAATCTTCCTTTTTGAAAAAATGTATATCTTTGCGAAATGTCTGACTCTCTCAACAGAGCGCAGTCAGGCATCTCGTTGTCTTGGAATGCTGTTGTTCGTCTTTTTGTATGAACAACAGCATTCTGATTTACTCCTGCCTCTACTCTTCCGTATGTAGGTCTTTTGTTTAACTAATATCTTTTATTTTGGATTCTGTTGGTGATTATTACTCTTTTTGGGGTGCCCGTATTTCTTTTTTTTATCCTTCTTCAGAAGTTTGGTATGCTATGTTGATGGCTCTTTTTTGTTTGGCTGCTATATGGTTTATTTCCGCTTCTGAGATAGCTTTCTTCTCGCTCACACCTCAGGATGTGAAATCTGTAAATGGAAATGATTTATCCCGCGATAAGGCGGTGAAGAGATTGTTGCAAATGCCGAACAGATTGTTGGCCACAATTCTGGTTTTTAGTAGTTTTTTGAATGTAACGTTGGTCGTTTTATCCAACTTTATTGTTAGTGGGATAGTTGATTTTCACGGTTTTGGTTGGTTTGAATTGTTGTTGAAAATCGTCATTTTTACGTTCCTTCTTCTTTTGTTTGGCGAGATAATGCCAAAACTTTATGCCGCAGGAAATCCTTTGCTTGTAGCACGAAAAACTTCTTTCGTAATTGCTTTTCTTGAAAAAGTTCTCTCGCCATTTTCATATTTTCTGGCAGCAACAAGTGGGTTGCTGAATAGGCTTATTATCCGAAAAAGTCGTCAGATTTCAATGGATGAGTTGTCTCACGCTTTGGAGCTTACATCAGACGAGATAAAGGATGAAAAGGAGATTCTTCAGGGGATTATTCGTTTTGGAGACAAAATAGTGGCTGATGTAATGAAGCCTCGTGTCGATATCGTCTGCATGGATATCCGTTTGACATATAAAGATGCCCTGGCCCGAATTGTTGAATCAGGCTATTCAAGGATTCCCGTTTACGCGGGTACTCAGGATACGATAAAAGGTATTTTGTATGGAAAGGATTTGCTTCCTTATCTCAATAAACCGGAAAATTTCAGGTGGCAGTCATTGATTAGACCAGCCTATTTTGTTCCTGAAACAAAAAAAATAGATGATTTACTGGAGGAATTTAAGACAAATAAAATACATATTGCTATTGTTGTTGATGAGTATGGCGGAACTTCCGGCCTTGTTACAATGGAAGATGTGTTGGAGGAAATAGTGGGAGAGATTAGTGATGAGTATGATACAGATGAACGTTTGTATGTTGTTTTAGCCGATAATTCTATCGTGTTTGAAGCGAAAATTCTATTAAACGATTTTTATAAAGTAATAGGAGTTGAAGAATCTGAATTTGCCGATGTTGCAGGTGAGGCGGATACTTTGGCCGGATTGATTCTTGAAATGAAAGGAGATTTTCCGGCAAGGCGTGAGGTGATTACTCATGGTCGATATTCTTTTCAAATACTGGAAATGGATAAAAGGCGGATTCAGAAAATTAAATATGTTTTGTTGCCGGAGTAAAAGTACCGGAGTTGATTATGAGACAATGCTTTTCTTTCTTATTGTTTGTTTTACTGGCGATGGGATGTAGTCATCCTGTGCCAAAGCCATCAGCTTTTTATCGCATTCATTTGCCCGAAAAAAAAGAGATAAAGTTTCAGACTGGTTTTTCTCCGTTTTCTTTTGTGTATAATTCTGTCGCCCGGGTTGATTTCGACTCTACAGGTAAGGATGTATCGTGGCTTGTGTTCGATTATCCGCTGTTTCAGGCCAAAGTTTTGTGTACATATTATGCAATTCCGATGGGCGGTTTCCGTAAGCTGGCAGAAGAGAGTCATACTTTCGTTTACCGCCACTCTGTAAAGGCGCAGTCTATTGGCGAAAACAGGATTTCATTGCCCGAAAAACGGGTCTATGGGCTTTTTTACACCTTGAAAGGGGAGGTGGCTACACCTGTGCAGTTTATGGTAACAGATAGTGTGAGACATATGTTTCGCGGAGCACTGTATATTGACTGTGTCCCTAATCCGGATTCTCTGAAGCCGGTGGTGTCTTATATAAAGGCTGATATGCAGCGGGTTTTGAACTCAATTAAGTGGGAAAAGTGATATGGCGCTTATTGAAAGGGGTGAGTATCGTGGCGCATATTGGGCTGTTTGGGCTGTCACCGAGAGTGTCGATGAGTTGTTGCTGCTTGTGACCGATCAATTGCGCAGGCAGGCCGTAGGGGAGATGACGCTTGAGAAACGGAAAAAAGAGTTTCTGGCTACACGATTGTTGCTCGATTATTTGATGGGCGGTATCTGTAGGGTTGAGTATCAGGATTCGGGCAGGCCATTTCTGGTCAGTCACTCCGGTGAAATTTCAATTTCTCACACAGATGGTTATGCGGCTGTCATTTATCATCCTTCCCGGGCTGTCGGTATTGATATCGAATATTTATCTGAACGGGTGTTGCGTATTCGCAATCGTTTTCTGTCGTCCGGAGAAATTGAGCATCTTTCTGCTACCTGTGAAACTGAACATCTGCTTTTGCACTGGTCTGCCAAAGAGAGTGTGTATAAGGCGTTGGGTTTGTTGGATGTCGATTTCCGTTCCCAGCTAATTGTCTCTCCGTTTGTTTGCCTGGATGAAGGGGAATTCAGAGTAGAGGAGTGCAGAAGTGATAAAAATGGTATCTATGATGTTTTTTACAAACAGAATGATTTTTTTGTTCTTACATGTACTGTTGGCCCTGATTCGGTATTGTAGTCTCATTTTCAGTGTTTTTGGTTACCTTGTTGTTAAACTGAATTTCGGATTAGTCAAAAATCTTATTCTTAATTCGGAAAAATATAAAGATAAAGCTTGCAGGATTGAAAAAAGAAGTGTATCTTTGCATCGCAATTGAGAAAAACAATTGTTGAAGACCATGGTGTGGTAGTTCAGCTGGTTAGAATACCTGCCTGTCACGCAGGGGGTCGCGGGTTCGAGTCCCGTCCATACCGCCACCAAAACCTCTCTTTTGAGAGGTTTTATCTTCAAAAAAATACCACGGTGTGGTAGTTCAGCTGGTTAGAATACCTGCCTGTCACGCAGGGGGTCGCGGGTTCGAGTCCCGTCCATACCGCAAAAAAAGGTTCATCAATAATTGATGGACTTTTTTTGTTTTAATATTTTCCGACTTGAAGGTTTTTGAGAAACACTAAATCAGATA
>Ga0209398_1000676_pt1 | contig 20140 bp, 24 predicted proteins | sample AshMeaBigSpring_FD_184125 | JGI IMG/M metagenome (GOLD analysis project Ga0209398, IMG submission 184125) | Groundwater microbial communities from Big Spring, Nevada to study Microbial Dark Matter (Phase II) - Ash Meadows Big Spring (SPAdes)... | ecosystem: Environmental > Aquatic > Deep... | reverse complement strand
GGCCGCGCTTCTGGACGAGGACAACCGCCCGGATGAACTGGTCGATGCTCTGGAAGCCATTGGTATGCTTTCCGATCATCATGGCGTGGAGGTGCTGCATCGGGTTTCGAAGGAATTCAACCTGGACGGGAGCCTTGGAGGGGAACATCCCGATGCCGATTTTGCCCTCAAGGCGTATCTCGATGCGCCGCACGTTTTTTATTCGGCACTGAGCGACAAGCGGGCGGTGGACACAAAGCGCTACCGGTGCTTCGTGCTGCAGACCGGCTTCGCCCCCAACACGGCCAACCTGACGGATGAGAATTTGAAGGCTCTTGAGGAGCGATTCTCGAAGTGGTTCAAGGCGGAACGGCGCGGGAAAGGCTGCGAGATCATCGCGGGCGCGGACCACGCCGATGCGCGATGGCTTGTGATTTCGCACGGCGGGACAAAGCGCAGGACGGCCACCTTTGACGAGAACAAGAAGGAGCACGTCGTGTTCAGGCCGGAGAATGGAGATGTTCTGCGCATGCGGCGCAAAGGGAGGGAGATCTGGATCAACAGCGCCACGGCCTCCGAGGCGGACGAGTATCGGAAGGCGTTTGGCGAGATGCTTTGCGGCAACGAAAACGCCTACCAGCGTGCGAAGGATTATTTTGACCTCGAGCCGCTCAGAAAAAAGCAGCGTGCGGCGCTGAAGGTCGACCACATTGAGGGGTGCCCCATTTCCAAAATCGGGCTCCGGGAAATCCAGATCACAACCGACAAAAAGAACGGCGGGAGATGGATTGTCCGGGCGAACAACGATGCATTCGTCGAAATCGACCGGGTGGGCGGATTCCCCGCCGCCGGGGAGATTTACTCCGCTAAGTTTGACGTGTTCTTTGCCGGAAACCCGAAGCCGGTGGCGGTGAAGATCACGATGCCAGCCGAGGCCAGCTATGAACGGGACGGCCACAGCGTCTGGATTGATTTGTGGATGGAGAACCAAGGGTTCATCAAAGCACAGAAACCTGCAGCCCCGTCCACAACCGCACCGGCCCAAAATGTGGAAAGCCCTGCTTGAAGGCGGCGAATCATCGCAATTCGCTTGGAGGCAGGTTCTCAAAGGAGAATCGGCAGGGCTTCGCAGGTTTCTGACATCAACGAGCGGGACCGCCGATTTTATCCCCTGCGGAGAATCGGTCGATTGCGGCTGGCGCATCGGGCAGGATCAGCTGGTGGGGCGTTGCCCAGAGGGAAACTGCCCACCCAAGGAATTTGATCGCAGTGAGTTGGCGATGGTCGATGTCGATTGGCCCGTGCTTCTCGATGAAATCGGCGAAGCTCTCGGGATCACACCTTCCGTCGACCGCATCGAAAGATTGCCGGTGGCGGTGCAGTTGGGGTGGATCGCTCCGGCCCAGTCTGCCCGGTTTCCGGTGTTTTTCTGCGCTACCACGGCGTTCTACCCAGCATTTCCCATGATCCAGCGATTCGCGGAACGGGCGGCAGGGAAGCCGTTTGTCCTCGTCGTTGCCTCCCGTGATTTCCTGGACACCGATTCACTGGGGTTGCTCCATTCACGGAGGGCCGGAATCGTCTTTCTGGATGAGGACGTGAAAATTGATGGGGCCGGTCGAATGGAGGCGCGGGATGTGGCAAACCGACTGGTTCAATTCGCTCTGACCACCGCTGGAGTTACCGTGAAACCGGCGATCCCAAAATTCCCCACTCCCGAGGGGGCTCAGTGGAAGGATTTCACGATTGTCGAGGTGGACGGCCTGACCATCGAATTGCGAGCCCGCGTTTCCCAACCAGGCATGACGAGGCAGGAAAGCCGACAATACACCTACGAGTTGCTTGGACTTACAAAGGTCGTTGGCGGGCGGCAGACACCCACCGTTGACGGCGAATTTCTGAAGAGAGCTATCCTCCACCGCAGGGTGGTCGAGAAGACACTCAAAAAATGGGATTCAGCGCGAGGGTACAGGACAAGAATCGGCGCTCTCTTGGAACACATCACGGGCCTGCGCTCCGAAGATGCGTTCACAACCTATGAGAGCCTTGGGTGCTATGAGGCGAATTTCCAAGTGGAGTGCGAACCGGGAGAGGAAACGCCCCTGCCCACTGTTCCGCTGAGACTTAATCAGAAAGGCCAGATCGCCAGAAACCGTGCCGACGAATAGCTCCCGTCCGTAGCGATTGGTCCGTTCTGTGAATTTCACAGAACGAAAAACCGGGAATTTTAACTTTTTTTTGCCCCGCCGGGTCTTCCCTGCGGGGCTTCTGTTTATCTGGTTTTGAGGGATTTCCGAGCCGGTAGGCCGGGCGGTTTTTCGGGGGCTTCTGTGAAATTTCACGGGTCGCCTGTGTGGAAACACACAAGCAAGACCCAGAAGAGGCCATCCGGCAGGCGGAATCCGCAATCCGCGCCGTGGTGGGGAAACTAATCGGAACCAGCGGCGTCCGCAAGGCGGACAGCGATGACGTCGCGCAAATCCTGAGGATTCACGTCGCCGGTAAGGCGGCGGAACACGATCCGGCGAGATCCTCGCTGAAGACGTTCATCGAACGCATCGTGCAAAACAAGGTCCGCGACATCCTCGAGGACGGGCATGCGCAGTGCCGCGACCCGCGGAAGGAATCCCGCTCGCTGGACGAGCCGGAATTCGCCGCCGAGGGCGAGGCCTGCACCTTCGGTGAAACCATCGACATCGAGGAGTCACTGCGCCGCGCCGGGCTGCTCCCGTGGCCCGACGACGAGGCGCTGATCATCGACGTGAAGCTCGTCCTCGAAGACCTCTCCGAGGTCGATCGGTTCACGTGCGCCGTGCTCGCGGCCACCAAGAGCCTGAGGGAAGCGGCGGGAGATCTCGGCATCCATGTCGAAACGCTGCGCCAGCGGGTGGCGAAGATCCGTGCCGAGTTCGTGGCGCGGGGAATCGCCGGAGCCTGACCCGACACTTTGGAGGGGCGTCCCGTATGTAGCCCTCGGAGACGGCAAACGCCCCTCCAAAGAAACCAAAAAATCATGAAACTGAATCATTCCAAGAAAGCGTTCGATCCCCATCCCCCCGGTCAATTCCGGGCGTGCCTGGTGGATGAAACCCCGCTCCGAAAAATCCAGACCAAGTTTGGCGAAAAGGAGGCGTTCCGCTTCGTTTTCGAGACCGAGGCAAAGCGCCCGGACGGCACCTCGTGGTGCGTCTGGTCCCGCTCGCTGACGCCCTCGCTCAACGAGAAAAGCAACCTGCGGAAATTGCTCCGCTCGTGGCTCGCCCGCGATGTCGAGGATGGCATCGACACAGAAACGCTGCTCGGTCGTCCTGCGCTGGTGGTCGTGGCGCACGAAATTCGCGATGGCGTCACCTACGCGAACCTCGTCGCCGTGCTGCCCGACAACGCGCCGAATCCGGTCATCCCATCCGGCTCCTACACCCGCGTCAAAGACCGTGAGGAAAAATCCCCGCAGGAAGGCGATGCAGGGTGGATGGGCGTGGTCGTCCACGTCGGCGTGAATAAGGGTCGCACCCTTGGAGAGCTGAGCGAAACCCAACGCACGGCGCTGCTGGAAAAGTGGATACCCTATCTTGACGACTCGGCCACCGGCGAGGACATCGCGCTCCGCAAAGCTCTGGAGGACTCCTGTGGTAATCAGCCCTACTGAGCCGCTCGTCCCCCGCGAGGAGGGCAGCCATTGGTATCTCGTGGACGGGCGACCGTTCCATGAGGTGCCGAGGGCGGATGGCAAGGGCACGCGTCCTGTCACGGTGCGCGATGCCCGGAAGGTGGGTGCGCTCCCATCGACCACGAACTACCTCGGCATCATTCACAAGCCGCAACTGTCGGGATGGCTCATCGAGACGGCGATCACAGCCGCCTTGACCCTGCCCCGGCTCGATGGCGAAACGGCAGACGCGTTCGCTCGCCGGGTGGTGGAGGACATGCGCTCGCCCACGGAATCGGCCACCGGGACCGGCACAGCTGTGCACGATGCGGCCGAGGCCTACGGGCGCGACAAATCGCTGCCGGAGGACCCGAGGATCGCGGAGCTGTTCGCTCCCCTGCGGGCGTGGATGGATTCCGAGATCATCGAGGTTGCCGGCCAGGAATTCACCATCATCAACTCGGAGTGGGGCTACGCCGGGAGGGTCGATCTGCTGGCGCGGCTGCGCTGCACGGAAGGCTCGTGGTGCGTCGTGGATTTCAAAACCCAGAAGGTGCGCAAGGACGCTGCCGGGGTGTTCAAGCCGACGTGGTATGAAACCTGGCCGATGCAGCTTGCCGCCTACCGGGACGGAATCCGCTGCTCCATCGATCTGCCAAACGCCGACGACATTGTGAGCGTGGTCGTGGGCTCGACCGAGGCGGTCCCCGCCGCCTGCCGGGTTTGGCCCCGGGCGGAAATCGAACGGCACTGGAGGGCGTTCATCAGCGCCCGCGATCTCTGGTGCTACATGAAAAACTACGAGCCGGTGTCGGCGATATCATGAAGGTATTCGTAAAGCCGCCACGGCCGCGCTCCCCACCAGATGATGGCGGCCCCGTCATTGTGATCGACACCCGCGAGCAGGACCCGCTTCCCATAGCGGGCCTGCCTTTTCTTCGCGGCACCCTCGTTTCCGGGGATTACTCCATTCTTGGGGCCGAGGAGCTTTTTGCTGTCGAACGCAAATCCATCCCCGACCTGGTCGGCTGCTGCACAGGGGAAAGCCGCGACCGGTTCGAGCGAGAACTTCACCGGCTCCGGGGGTTCGAGTTCTCCAGGCTGCTTGTCGTGGGTGCGCCCGAAGACATCGCCGCCGGTCGTTATCGCAGCAGCATCCCGCCCGCTTCCGTGATCGGCAGCCTCGCCGCATGGGAGGTGCGTTACCGGGTTCCCGTGGTCTTCGCCCCGACGGTTTCGGAAGCCGTCTCGTATGTGGAGTCTTGGGCCCTCTGGTTCGCGCGGGAACGCATCAAAACCGCTGAGGCAATCAGTCGCCCGCAACCGCCATGCCCATGATCATTCCCGCCAATTTTCCCAGCTCGCTCGATGCCGCCATCGACATTTATCTCGGGCTCGGCTTGCCCGTTCATCCCTGCTACCGTCCGGACGAGGGCCGCGCCACGGAGCGCGGAAAAAAGCCGAGGTTCACCGGCTGGAAGCAGTGGACGGCGGCGGATTTCACGGCGGCGACGCGGCGCGAATATTTCGACTGCGAGCGGCCCAGCAATATCGGGTGCGTAGTTCGCGGGCCCTTGGTCATCGTCGATCTGGATTCCAAAGCCGACGAGGGCCGTTCCGTGGCGGAATGGCTGACCGGTCAATCGGCTCTGGCGTCGGTTCCCCGCGAGCGCACGGGCGGCGGCGCACACCTGTGGTTCGTCTGCAGCGATCTTCCGCAGTTCCAGGACTCGCGGGGCAATCCCTACGAGAAGAACCTGGTGGCGAAGATCACGGACGCGGTCACCGCCGAGCTGATCTTTTCATCCAACGTCATTATCACCCCCAGCGTTCACCCCAACGGCGCGGTTTACCGGTGGGAAGTGACCGGCGAGGTGCCGGAAATTTCGTGGGTACAGCTTCAGGACCGGTTTGGCTTCTCGGCACCCGACGCGCCGAAGGTCAAGAAGGAAAAGGAGAAACCGTGGTGGGCGGATTACGCCGGGGACATCCGCACATTGGACATCGTGGATCTGGCGCAGGAACTCGGCATCCAAGGCGAGCTCCTTGACGCCGACAAACGGTCGCACAGCGTCCGGTGCCCGTGGGCGGAGGATCACGCCGATGGCGGGCGCGAATGGTCTCCCCGGCAAAGCGACACGGTGATCTTCGAGAGATCGGGCGAGCACATGCCGGGGTTCCGCTGCCTGCACGCGCACTGCCAGGAACGCAGTCTGAAGGAATTGCTCGGGTGGGCCGAAGGCCGGGCGAAAGGGGTCGTCGACAAGCATTGCGAGGCGCAGCGGGTATGGTCTCTGGGCCAGCGCAGCGCCGACGGGGTCCGTTCGCGAATCCTGCTGCCGGGCATCGGACGTCCCGATTCGGTTTTCGCCGCCGAGGCCGGCCGGCTCATCGGCCGTAAACACGCTTGGTTCACCTTTGCCGACAATCCCGTCATCGTCTGCGAGTCCGCAGAGAAGACTGCTGCCAGCGCTGGGCTGCGCATCCACATGGTGAAGCCGGTGGAGGCCATCACCCAGGTCGAGCGCCATGTGGAAGTAGGTGTTCTGCGCAAGGACGAGGCTGGTGACTCCACGTTCGTGCCGCTGAGCATGTCCGAGGCTTGCGCCCGCGTTCTACTCGCCGCTCCCCATCTGCGGGAGAGCCTTCCCTCGCTGCGGCGCGTGCTCGACGTGTCGCTGCCGGTGATGATCAACGGCAACCTCACTTACCCGAATCCCGGCTACGATCCGCGTTTCGGAACCTTTCTCGCCGCCGACGCCCCAGACGTCGCCTACATGCACATCGATGAAGCGCGGTCTCTCATTTTGGACGATCTTCTTGGGGACAAGGAGACGGGCGGGTTCTGCTGGGCAGACGAACAATCCAAGTGCCATGCGGTGGCGCGGATCATCACGCCGTTCTGCCGGGGGCTGATGAACTGGGCGCGTGCGCCGCTCTGGATCGTCGAGGCGAACCGGGAGCGGTGCGGGAAGGATTTCTACGCCCAGATCCCGTGCATCCTGTTCCTCGGGCGGAAGGTCATCTTCGCGCCGCCGACGAAGGATTCCGACGAGGAGATGCGCAAGCGGATCACCACCGCGCTGATGGCCAACGCACGGATGGTCCACTTCGCGAACATCAAGGGCCACATCCGCTACTCCGCGCTCGAAGCCGCCACGGACAACACGGGCGTGTGGCAGGACCGCATCCTCGGCGGCAATTCCGAGGCGTGCCTGCCCAACGAGGCCGAGTTCAGCTTTTCCGCCAACGCCGGAACAACGTGGGAGCCTGATATCGAGGGGCGTTCCCGCCGCATCCGGCTCCATTTCGACAAGGAGGAGATCAATGCCCGGACATTCCGGCATCCCGATCTTCACGAATGGGTGATGGAAAACCGGCCCCGCCTGCTCTCGGCGTGCGCCGCATTTGTGGCCGAGTGGGACCGCCAAGGTCGTCCTGCCGGTCCCACGCCCTTCGCGAGCTTTCCCCAGTGGGCGCGGGTGGTCGGCGGCGTCATGCATGCCTGCGGGCTTGGTGATCCCTGCCTGCCACACTCCGACGCGTCCAAGATCACGGGCGACCAGAACACCGAGGCGATGAAAATGCTTTTTGAAATGGCGCACGAGCGCTTCGGAAACGAGTTCGTCAAAAAGGTCGCCCTGGTGGAATTTATTTCTGAACACCAGGACGAAGGGCTGCTCGAATGGCTCGATCTCAAAAACCGTGCGGGGGTGACGACCCTCGGCAAGCTTCTCAACAAATTTGCGGGGCGGGAACTCAGCGGCATCCGTCTTATGATGCCGCCATCGGGCAGAAATAACGCCCATTACCGGTTTTTTAAGCCCGAAAACCCAACCCGGGATGCATCATCGGGAACATCGGGAACGTTTTCTCCTGCTTCGCATAGCGACAAAAACGAGCAATTCCCGACGGTAATAGAAAAAGAGGACATTCTTTATAGAGCGTCGGCAGAGGTTCCCGATGCTCCCCATGTGCATTCGCCTGTGGTTTTGGCCTCGGAACTGGGGCGGATTGCCGAGGAAATCGCGCTGGCAGAAGCGCCGCTGGCCCTCGACATCGAAACCTACAACGAGTCCAAGGGCGGCGGAGCGCTCTCCCCGTTTACGCCGGGGGCGGAGATCCGGCTTCTGACCCTCGCCATTCCTGGTCGCGAACCCTGGATTATCGACCTCCGGGCGGTTGGATACGATTTGGGCGAACTCGGGGGCGTGGTCGAGGGCGGCACAGTGGTCGGTCATAACCTGAAATTCGATCTGCTCTGGCTGCTCGTGAAATGCGACATACTTCCCCGGAAGGTGTTCTGCACCATGACGGCCAGCCGGCTGCTCACGGCCGGCGGCAAGGACCCCAATGACCTTGGAGCGGTAATCGCCCGCCACCTCGGGATCAGGCTTCCGAAGGATCAGGGCCGGTCCGATTGGGGCGGAATGATTCTGACCCCCGACCAGCTGCGCTACAGCGCGGACGATGCACGGCACCTCCACCCTCTTCGTTCCAAGCTGGATGCGGCGCTTGCCACCGCCGACCTCGGAAAGGTTGCCGAACTGGAAATGTCGCTTCTGCCGGTGGTTGTCGAAATGGAGGCGGCAGGCTTTCCCGTCGACCGCGCCGCGCTCGCCACAATCGGTGCGGATGCGCAGCGTGAGATGGTCGCCGCCACGGGGCGGCTGCGCGATGCGCTCGGGCAGCAGGATCTCAACCCCTCCAGCCCCGTGCAGCTCAAGGCCGCGCTGAACAAGCTCGGGGTGAACGTGGAGGATACCACCGCCGAGGTTCTCTCGGAGATCGACCACGATGCAGCGCGGGCGGCACTCGCCTACCGCGAGCAGGAAAAGACTGCGCAGCAGGCCCAGTCGCTGGCGAAGGCGATCTCCACCGATGGTCGCATCCACGCCCGCTTCGAGCCGGTCGGCACCATCACCGGGCGGTTCTCGTCCAAGGAGCCCAATCTGCAGCAGGTCAAACGCGGGGCCATGCGCACAGCGTTCCGCGCTCCGGCGGGCAAGGCGCTGGTTGTGGCCGACTACAGCCAGGTCGAGCTTCGGGCGGTTGCCGCTATCGCGGGCGACAAAGTCATGCTCGAAGCCTTCCGCAGCGGCGAGGATCTCCACCGGAAAACTGCCGCCCTCGTTCTCGGCAAACCCGAGTCCGATATCACCAAGCACGAGCGGCAGACGGCGAAGGCCGTGAACTTCGGCCTGATTTACGGGCAAAGCGCAACCGGTCTCGTTCGTTATGCCCGGACGAACTACGACGTGGTGATCTCCCTGGAGGACGCCACCCGGATGAGAGAGCGGTTCTTCGCCTCCTACCGCGGGATTGCGGCATGGCACAAGCAGGCATGGCGCAGGGCGGCAGAGATTGCGGGATCAGGCGATTGTTGCTCCCACACCGCGCTCGGACGCCGCCGCCTCATGCCGCTCGGTGGCGAGGACTGGCCCCGCTTCACCACGCTCGTCAATACGCCGGTCCAAGGGACATGCGGGGACGGCATGAAGCTGGCGATGGTCAGCATCGGAAGGCTGCTCCCTTCCGGCGCACAGATGATCGCCACCATCCACGACGAACTCGTGATCCTCGTGGACGCCGGTCAGGCCGATGCGGTGAAGGCGATGGTGATTGAGGAAATGCGAAAGGCGATGTCGGGGCTGCTTCCCGAGGTGCCCATCGAGGTCGAGGCGTGTGTCTGTGCCAACTGGGGGGAGAAATGATGGACGACTACGCCAAGCACGAGTCCGAGCGGAACCGGGATTATCAGGCCGCCTGGGAATCCCCTGAGGTGAAGGCGTGGATCGACTCCCTCTCTCCGGATGATCGCGAGCGGATGCGGGCGAAAGGGCTGCTCGGGCCGGAAATTCCCAAGGACGGCACAGCCAACGGATGCGGCATCGAGGATGACGTCGCCGACTCGCCGGCAGCGAGCGTGGATGCTCCGCGCATTTCCGCCAGCGATTCGCTGGAGGCGATTCTCGCCGATTATCCTCATCTCGAGGCTGCTATTGAGGAACGGGCCCGTAGAATGAACGGCGGAGCCAGCCGAAGCGATGTCTTGGCCTCATTCTGTGCGCGAATGCGTGGATGCTCCAACCCTGCTCTCGTTTTCGACGCCGTGTGCTACGGCACTGGCGTCCTCTCCGTTGAAGGCCAGAGTGCAACAGAGCTGGCAGCCAAGCACGGCGTTACGAAACAGGCGTTTTCAAAGATTGCCGTCCAGTGGTGCACCACCTTCGATCTGCCGCCTGCCCGGTCGATGAAATCGAAAAAGGCGCGAACATCTTATCGGGAGCGGGCAAGGGAGGTTCACTGCCGCCGCAAATTGACAAAGGAGCCGGAGGCATGAGCGAACAACTGCAAATCAATCTGGCCTCTCAAATCCGCGAGGCTTACCAAAATGCCAACCGACTTGCCACCGATGCGCGTGCCGTTGCGTCCGATGCGATAGCCAAAGCCCTCGAATGCGGGCAACTCCTGATTCAGCAGAAGGAGTCTCTCGGTCACGGCAGCTGGCTTGAATGGCTCGATGCGAACGTACCCGAAATCACTGACCGGACGGCTCGCCGTTACATGGCGCTGGCAAAACGGACACATGTGTCCGTTTTGAACGACACGGCAACAGTGCGCCAGGCATACCTCGCCACCGGCATCATCCCCTCGCCGGAGGAGAAAGCGCCCGCTCCCCCGGATCCGAACAAGCCGTGGGTGCGGTTCACCCGTTTCCTCGACGGCTTTCGCCTCTGGTTCAATAAACGCGTCGACGACGACCCGCTTGATTCGTGGCCTGAGGATTCTCGCCGTATCCTCAAAAACGAACTGCGCTGGTTTGCTGAGCTCTACGCCCGTCTCTGATAGCCCCCATGACCTTCGACAAACTCATCAGCATTCTCGTTGGCACTGTGCTGACCTCGGCCGTCGCATTCATTGTTTCCGGAGCGCTTCACGCAATCTGGATCATGTGGACCCGCTGAGCGACATCCGGTGGCCAAACAGGCCAACGTGGCGCGAACGTGAGGCCGACTAAGGAATCTTTTAATCGGCCCGAGGAGGCCTGGCTTGCCACGACCATCGTTCAGTTTAAGAGCGATACCTTTTTTCCAGCTTCCCACATTTTGCAACCCAGCGACCACGCTCAGCCTCCGGGTTCGGGCTCAGGCTTATCGGGCATCCGGACACCCTCGTATGGAGATTGATAGAATTTCGTCAGCGCATCCCATGCACTCGAGTCGTCGTTGTCTACGTGCGGGTTGCAACGGTAGTCGGCGTATTCCCATGCGCCACCCCAATCCCCCTTGCGGTCATCGTCATAGCAGAGGATCGAGGGATCAGCGCCGTGTTCGAGCAGACGGGTGACGATACTTGCGTCGGAATTCAGGCATGCGGCAGCGAGAGGCGTGCATTCGTTGAACGCGGCGAGGTCCACTGCTGCACCGGCGTCGATCAATAGATCAATAGCCTGGAGCGCAATCTGGTCTTTTTCGTTCGCAGTAGATTCAGAGTAGCCTTCGTCGCCAACGTATCGTAAAGTTTCTTCCACGATCAGTCCCAGCGCTGTCTGTTCCTTCTTCCCATCAATGGAGTTCGGGTTGGCGCCCAACGCCAGTGCCGCACGGATTTCCTCAATGTCCAGTTTACCGGCGGCATCCAAAAGCAAGCGATCAGCCTCGCCAAGTAGCGGCAGACATGCTGTCCAGTTGAGTGCGAAAAGTTCTGGTATCGAGAGGTGCTTCAGCATCGAAACGCTCAATTGAGGATCGCATCGTTTCGGTGTTGGATCGAATTCAGGCAGTTTCCCAGCGGAGAGAATGCCGTTGAGTTCATGCCACGTCGCCTCGTTTGTTTCGGGACGGTCGAGATCGATCTCGAAGCTGGCTTTGACTCGATTGCCAACTCTGCAACCATTGTCGACAAACTTTGCTGAAAAGCCTTCATTGGCCCGCACCTCCCCCTTTTCAGCGATCTGCCAAAACCTGCTGTGCAGCCAAGTCGTTGCTGCTTCATCCAACCTGTCCGGAAAAATGACGCGGCGTTCTCCTGCGAGCGGGCCATCCTCGAATTCCACCCGGGTGAAATTCGGGTAGTGTTCAAACGTATCGGCCAGCGCCTGCCGGAACACATCAACCGCGTAACGGATAAATAGCGGTCTGATGGTTACGTCAAAGAACACCTCGCGCCCCTCCCACACGCCATCGATGCTGCGATAGACGTTATACCACTTGTCCGTGTTTCCGATCTGAATGCGAGAAAACGCGGATTGCATTTTGGTATCTTCATCGAGCCACCTCCTCCGTGCACTGCGAATGCCCGATAGTCCCTCCAGGCGATCCCGTGAGAACTGACGGCACCACACGTAGGCTTCGTGCTGGGGTTTCCTGACGGATGACAACGGGCTTTTGGTGATCATGATTTCAAAACTACCACAGGGAGTAGGACATCTACAGACCCACAGACCCACCAGGCAGCATCTGTGCCAACAGTGCCGTAACACGCTCATTATCAGCAAACTAAATATTCTCGGAAATGTGATTATTCCCTTCCGGCAATTCGGATTCAGAGCGATCACACGACCATGAAAACGAACCAAGCCACCGCAGAAAAAACCACCCGCAACGCACGCAACGAGAAGGCCCTCCAAGCCTTCTGCATCAACATCGCCGACGCCCGCGAATTGGTGACGCTGATCGGCCGCCACCTCGACGAGCACATGGAAGTCGGGCCCGACGAAGTGAACTGGGCGCACGTTGGCGACGCCGGGCGCATTCGCGAGTCCCTCAAGGAAATCGCCGCCACTTTCAACCTGATCGGGGAGGTCAAATGAGCGCCGCAAAATCCATGAACGCCACCATCGAGAACATCGCCCGCGAGATTCTCGATCTGGAAACCCTCGAAACCCGCAACATGGATGGGCTCGATTTTCATGAGCTGTCTGTCTTGGAGATTCGGAAAGCTCTCGAAGCTGCCTACAACGCTGGGAGGAAGGCGGCCAAATGATCACGCGCCCGATGCTTGCCGGAAAATGCGAGGTGTCGGAAATGCTGCGCTTCCCGGTTCTTGCCACCCCGAAACTTGATGGCATCCGGTGCCTCAAAGTTGGAGGCCGGGCGCTCACCCGCTCGTTCAATCCAATTCCCAACCGGTTCGTGAGGGAATGGATCGAGGCGAATCTCCCCGATGGCGTGGACGGCGAGCTCATGCTTCGCTGCGGCAAGTTCAGCGAGACGACCAGCGCGATCGGCAGGAAGGACGGCGAACCGGATTTCGTGTTCCACATTTTCGACTTTGTGAGCGCCGGGTGCGACGAGCCCTACCAGCAGCGGATGGGCAAGCTGGCTACGCTGCCCGGCTACGCTCGCACCCAGAAGGTTCTGCCGGTGGAGATCTGCAACATGGCGGGGCTGGCCGCATTCGAGAATCGCTGCCTGGCAGAAGGCTACGAAGGCGTCATGGTTCGCACGCCCGGCTCTCCATACAAATGCGGACGCTCCACCGCATGCGAGGGGTGGCTCCTCAAAATCAAGAGGTTTGAAGATTCCGAAGCTGTGGTGGTGGATTGCGTTGAGGGTATGAGCAACCTGAACCCTGCGGAGAAGGACGCCTTTGGCCGGACCAAACGTTCCGGGAGCAAGGAGCACAAAATCGGGCGCGGCACTTTGGGTGCCCTTCTCGTTCGTGACCTGCAGAGCGGCATCGAGTTTCGGCTGAGCGGGTTTGATACGTTTACCGCGTCGGCAATATGGGCGAACCAAGCTTCAGCGATTGGGCGGATCGTGAAATTCCGCCACCAACCCAGCGGAGCCAAGGACGCCCCAAGGTTCCCGAAGTTCATCGGATTTCGTGAGCGGTGGGACATGGGCCAGGAGGTCGCACGATGAACCGCGCCGGCATCGAAGCGGCCGTCAATGTGGTTCTGGCGGTGGCCGATTGCATCCGGGAATTGGGCGCGGTCCCGAGCGGTCACCTCTACGCCAGGCTCATGGGTCACATGGATATCGACGCATACCAGAGCGTGATCGGGACTCTGGTTCGCGCCGGGTTTGTGCGCGAGCACCCCTCACATCTTCTCGAATGGATCGGCCCGAGCGGGTCGGTCCCGCAGCAAAACCAAACCAACAACAGAAGGAAACCACAGCAATGAAAGTCAGAATCCCGGAAAACGCAACGGCGGCAGCCATCATCGCCGCCAAGAAACCGCCGCGCGGAGCCACGCACTTCCGATACACGGAGGGGCGGCGCAAACCGATCATCGACAAACTCGCCAACATCGATTCGCTGGCAGGCTGCACCGGCACCCTCGAATTCGGGAAGGCCACGTTCGAGGGGAGAGGACGCCACGCAAAGATCAAGGAGTTCTGCCCGATGGCGCAGGCTACACCGGAACCACCCGCCGCTCCACCCCCGCAGACCGCCGTGCCGGAGGATTCCCCGGCAACCACATCGGGCAAGCCCAGGAAAAACAAAATCCACGGATTTTCCGCATGTGCGGTGGCCAAGGCACTGGGTGCCGCCGGAGTCAAACACGAAGAGGCGGAGAGGATCTTCCGTGCCCATGGGATCGAGATGCCGAAGACGAGCTTGTCGGTGCAACTCGGCTTCGGGCGGAGGCCGGTGACGTGGGAGCGCCACGGCAATCCCGCAGAACTTACGCCAGAGCAAATTGCCGATTTGCGAGCGGAGGTGGCGGCATGAAAGTGAAGCGAGCGCTGTCGAGATTCCGCTATTCGCACTCGTCCGATAGCGGTTCGGTCGACACCCTGGAGCGATACCTGACTTTGGGAGAAGCGGCGGTAGTCCTGCGCTGCTCCAACCGCACGATGTATCGATATATCCGGGTCGGCAAATTGTCGTTCATGCGAATTGGAAAGCGTTACCTGTTCAGCCCGCAGGACCTGCGGCTTCGGTCGCAAAAAATCTGGACAGTAGCAGATGTCCTTTCATGAGGCTGTCGCCGCAACACGAAGCAGCACTCGTCCGCGCTCTCCATTCCACGGAGGGCGCGGCGATGCGGTGGGCCGGGGCAAATCGCCTTGACGATGCCGGGCTCGTGCGCCGCATCGGCGAGGAATTCGGAATCATGGGAGGCTTCGGTTGGGATGGCGCTTCCGTAGAATATCGGGGTGGCATCAATCCTCGGATCGAGATTCGTGTGGGCGCAGACACACCGGTTGAATTGTCCGGGCGCGGGCTTCTGGCTGCGGTGCGGGAGGCGCTGAAAATCGCCAGGCCAGGCGAGCTGTTTTGATTCAGCCACGTTGTCACTTCGCTTGATCTCATATCGTATTGCGATATGCATAGTCTGTGATCGAGAGTTTTGCCCGCGCTGAAACTGAAAAGATTTGGCGACGGCAGCATTTCCGAAAACTGCCGCACGACATTCAACGCATTGCCCGCCGAAAACTTTTGTTGCTGAATGCAGCACCCGATTTGAACTCCCTGAGGGTTCCGCCAGACAACCTCTTGGAAGCGCTCAAGGGAGGGCGTTCGGGCCAGCACAGCATTCGGGTAAACGACCAATGGCGCATTTGTTTTGAGTGGAAAAACGGCAGCGCGTGCCATGTTGAAATCGTTGACTACCATTGATACGCCATGAAAAAAGAGACTCATCTTAGCGACATCACTTCGGGCGAAATTCTTGTCGAGGACTTCATGAAACCGCATGGACTGAGCCAGGCCGCTCTGGCATCGGCACTGGGAGTCATGCCGATGACGGTCAACCAGATCGTTCATGGGAAACGCTCCATCTCTGCGGAAGTGGCCCTGCGACTGGGCCGCTTTTTCGGCATGAACCCGCAGTTCTGGCTCAATCTTCAATCACACTATGATTTGGAAAAGGCGGAGGATGCCATCGGCAGCAAACTCCGGCAGGTCAGTCCGCTCAAAGCGGCGTGAGAGGATATCGGCCGCTTCGGCGAATTTGATCAGGAGGGCTTTTGGAGGAATGCCGGGCAGGATAAACCTGCGAAGCAAAATGCGGTTGAGAGCAGACAAGCGTGTCGCGCTTTCGCGCCGGGAGCGTCTAGCTGCGGTACGGCAGGCATTGAAAATCGCCCGGCCCGGCGAGCTGTTTTGATCACAACTCGCCCAGTTCGATGAAGCGCCGGACAAAATCGAGGTAAAATCGGCTGCCCGGCTCATCGCTTTTCCGCAATTTGAGAGATGCTTCCACCACCAGAATGGCTTTGACCCAATCGGCATGGCTTATCGCGGTGCCATCTGAGCCGTCTTCTGCCGTGTGCTCGAGGATTTCGCGCTGTGCGGCGATGCTGAGTGCCAGTTCCTCGATAAACGCTTCGCGGGTATTAATGGCATCAAGCGGAAGGACCGATCGTTGGGGAGTGATACGACGTGCCTTGTTCAAAGCTGATTTGATGTTGGAGTCTGTGAGGCGAATTCCCTTTTTCTGGGCTTCTTGATCCGCCTTGCAGATCGCGCTTTCGACCACATACGAAAGTTGTGCGTAGAAGGGATCCTTCATCAGGTCGTGATTGCGCATGGGGATGGTTTAGCTGCTGATCGGCAGGGCGGTCAAACCCGCGTTGAAGGGCGCTGAATCCGGCACGAAAACCGCCCCTGCAACATGTGTGCCACAATCGGCGTAACACGCTCATATCGAGCGAAGTAAATCTGCGGAAATCATGTCGATTTCCCTTGGGTAATTTTGGTCCCAGAGCAATGACACACGCAGCAACGAAAACCGACCGATGACCACCAACCAGATCCTCGAAAACGCCCGCCTCAACAAGACGCAGAAGATTCGCCTCCTGCTGGCTGCAGGGATGCCACAGGAGGAAATTGCCGCCCGCCTAGAAGTCAATCGCGGGTTCATCCAAAACGTGAAAGCCAAGGTTTACGGGGTCGCCCGCCAGCGCGTGGCCCGCGAGGACGTTTACACGTTCTCACGCACCTTCGGCGTCGAAATCGAAGCCCACGGAATTCCCGCGGCACGCTTGGCTGCGGAACTGACCGCCGCGGGAATCGAGTGCCACGCCGAAGGCTACAACCACAGCACGCGCAGCCACTGGAAGGTGGTCGGCGACGGTTCGCTTCAGGGCGACCTCCCATTCGAATTGGTGAGCCCGGTGTTGACGGGCGAGGATGGTCTCGCACAGGTCAGGACCGCATGCGAGGTTCTCAATCGCCTGGGAGCGAGGATCAACAAGAGCTGCGGGCTGCATGTCCATTTCGGAGTTGGCGAACTCGAGCATGAGCCTAAGTTCTGGCGCAACCTGATCAACAATTACAGTGCGCTAGAATCCTCGATTGACGAGGTGATGCCTCCGAGCCGCCGGGGGCGCAGCAACACTTTCTGCCGCACGATGGCACAGCCCGGCCTGCGCGAGCGCCTCGCCCGCTGCCGCGATCTTCAGGCAATCGAGCGCGCCGCCACCAACGGCTGCCGCTACCACAAGGTCAACATCCAGAGCTTCTGGCGTCACCGGACGGTGGAATTCCGGCACCACAGTGGCACGACCGAGTTCGGAAAGATTTCAAACTGGGTGCGCTTGCTTTCCCGGCTGGTCGAGTTCAGCCGCCACAGCGAGGTGATCGAGCCTGACTTCGCGGGCCTGCGCGAATTCGCCACCGCTGACATCCACTCCTTTTACACAGCCCGCCGGTTGCAGCTGGCGGCCTGATCACCTATGAATATCCTGATGCCCAAGCCGAAGAAAAACGTGATCACCTACGAGATGCTCGGTGGGGGAACAATCTCCGGCTCCACGCCCCAAGAGCTTGCCGAGGAGCTGCGCAACTCAAGCTATACGCCGCTCGGCAGCCTCGAAGAATTCATCGCGGACGTGGCGAAAAGCTGCCGGAGCTACGACCACGACGCCCATGTGCGCACGACCCCCATTTCTGCCTTCATCAGCGATCTGATCAAGTGGGGGTTTCTCATCAAGCCGCAGCCCAAGCCAAAGAACGTGATCGCGTTCCCGGACGACCCGGAGGAGGGCGAACAGTGAGACGCCTGTATTTTGCCTACGGGTCGAACATGGACGCGCGCCAGATGCGCGTCCGCTGCCCGGACGCCGTCCGACTCGGATGCGCCATCCTTGCCGGGCATCGTTTTCTCATCAACCGGCGGGGGGTCGCCACCCTTGAACGCGACCGCCGGGCCAGCGCCTCGGGCGTGCTATGGGAACTCACCCCTGCGTGCGAAGTTTCCCTCGATCGTCACGAGGGAGTCGTTTGGGGATTTTACCGGAAAGAATTTATGGCCGTCACCGACGACGACGGTTTTGGCTGCGTCGCGCTTGTTTACATCGACCCGATCCGGGAACGTGGTCTGCCGCGTGAGGGATATCTTGAAAAAGTCATGCTCGGAGCGAGACGTGTCGGCATTCCCGCAACCAACTTCCAATCCTACATTGAGTGGATGCGCCGCCATGCCGCCTGAAAACCATCCGCTCGTTTTTGTTTACGGCACGCTCAAGCGCGGGTTCCACAACCACCGGGTCATGGAGGAGGCCGGTGCTCAGTTCGTCTGCGCCGGTGCCACGGTCACGTGTTTTCCGCTCGTCCAAAGCGGCCTGCCTTTTCTCCTCCACCGCCCGGGCGAAGGACATCGCGTCGAGGGCGAGATTTTCCGGGTGCCGACGGCAGCTGGTTGGGAGCGGCTGGACCGGCTTGAAGGTCACCCCACCTTTTACCGGCGCAAGATCACTCCGATCCAGGGCGATGAAGGGGACCTTTACGCCGCCTGGACATACTTCCTGGCGCGTGCCGACAAAGACCTCGCACGGTTGCCGCCGCTTTGCGCGTACGGGCGCGACAGTGGCGCTGCAGTTGGGTAGTCGAAGCGTCGTCGCGCTGGCTCGATTCTTTCGTGCATTGCGCCGTCACCCTCCAATTGTTGATCTTCTTCCCGCTGGCCAGAATGGAAGCCGATGGTAACAATCAACCGCTGTGATTCCGCATCTCGTCGACCAGATCGCCAATAGTCCGTGGCAGCGCCAATACCGGAGGAAACCGATCGGCAATGCCATCAGTGGCTGGCCCGCTCGATTGAGTCAGTATTCGTGGGCAACACGGACAAATGCCGATTTGGTCAACCACCTCATTTGGTTGCAGTGTGTCTCAACTGCAGCAGCGCAATACCCGAGCAACCCCACCCTCGGCCAGCAAACTGCCTGCGATGTTTTGAAGTGGGGCGGAGTAGACCGAAACAATTCACCGAAGGTTCCTCAAGTGCTGCTGCCAATCGTCCAATCAGCACGGACAGGAACCGTTCAATATGGTGCCCCCATGAACTCCGGTTGGACGAAAATCGCCGCGGTGTTTTCATACTCATGCACAGGAGCACCACCTCAAGTCATATGGGACAGCCGGGTGTCGCTATCAGTTTGCACCCGGCTTGGCACGGCGGCAGCGGCTAGAGGAGTAAGCCGTGCACAGTTGAATCAAATATTCCCAAAACTCGGATGGGTTGGGGGACGGGGAGGAACCCGGCCTGCTTTGATGGCGCAAGCGGCGGCATTTTTTCCAAATCGCTACGGCAAATGGGATGCGCATTTTGCAGGAGGACTCATCGCGAAAGAAATCGCTGATATTCTGAATCGAAGCCCTATGCAGTATGGGCGGGTTGTCGATGCTCTGAATCCGATCGACAAAGAGATCCTTCATACCAGAGGAATCGAGATTCCAGAAGGGTGGACCCCTTGGCTCGTCGCCTGTGTCCTTTTCATGGACGGTTACTAGCCTCCGGGGGCACATTTTCATCCTGAGTTGCAACAGCCTCCCGCCCGATGATTTTGAGCATGGTGGCGGCCGCCGTCTGCATTCCCTCGCAGTCCAGGTAATGGTTGGGGCGGCTGCCGATCTGGAGCCAGATCCATTTGCCTTTTTCCTTCGTCCGGTGCTCGCTTTCCATCTGGGCGAGGTATTCGTCCGGGACGTCGTCGGGCACCTCCCATGTCACCCCGTTGGCCGGATCCTGGTTGCGGCGTAGGCGGGCGAGGGTGTCCTTGATGTTCAGGTTCGACCAGTAGAAGACCGAGCAGCTCTTGTTGTGACCGAGGACCACCTTGCGGCGCGGCGAATAGAACCGCTGGATCGGGTTTCCGCCCCGCACCTTGTGGACGAAGGTGGCACGCCGGTCGCCGATGAGCGCCACCCACCCGCGAGACGCGCATTGCCGGTAAACCTCGTAGGCAGCGTGACCGGCGTCCACAAATACGAGATTCGAGTGAACGGAAAAGCGGCTCTGGACGGCATCGATGTCCTCCCACGAGAGAACCCGCTCGCACCAGAGGAGGCGGGAGGATCCCTCTGCCGACCATGAACGGACGACCAGGAAGAAGTGATCCATCTGGCAGTCCACGGTGATGATCCGCAGCGGCACCGTCTTGGAATCCCCGCCGAATGGCGGCGGCAAGATGCGTCCTGCTCCCTTGACGCCGGCCTCGTATTCCCACAAGTCGCCCATCTGGTAGCCCGATCGGGTGATCTCGAGTTTGAAGTCCTCCACATATTCGCGCCACGGTAGCCCGAGTCGCTTCTGGTAAAATTGCTGCAGAAGGC
>Ga0209398_1000675_pt1 | contig 20140 bp, 15 predicted proteins | sample AshMeaBigSpring_FD_184125 | JGI IMG/M metagenome (GOLD analysis project Ga0209398, IMG submission 184125) | Groundwater microbial communities from Big Spring, Nevada to study Microbial Dark Matter (Phase II) - Ash Meadows Big Spring (SPAdes)... | ecosystem: Environmental > Aquatic > Deep... | reverse complement strand
GCGCCGACCTCATCCTCCACGGCGATGCTGGTGATGGGGGACGCGCTGGCGATGGTGTTGCTGGAAGCGCGTGGCTTCACCGAGGAGGACTTCGCGCGTTACCATCCCGGCGGTTCCTTGGGCCGTGCCCTGCTCACGCGGGTGGAGGACATCATGCGCTCCGATGCAGGACTGCCGACCGTGCCGGACGATGCGGACGTTTTCGCGGCTCTCGATGCGATGAACCGCGCGCGCGCCGGGGCCTGCCTGATCCTTGACGCGGATGGCGGCCTGGCGGGGATTTTCACCCACGGGGATTTCGCCCGGGGTTTCCGCAAAGACCCCCAGCTTGGCGGAAAACCAGTGGCCTCGTTGATGACGCGCCGGCCGATCACGGTGCGGGCGGACTCGCTGGCGGTGGAGGTCCTGCGCACGCTCGGCGAGAACCGGATCGACGATATCATCGTGCTCGGTGCGGACGGAAAGCCGGTGGGCTTGATCGACACCCAGGATCTCGCGAGGCTGAAGATCGTGTGAGCCGTCCGCGGAGAGGCTCCGGGTCAAATGCCGCTGCGTTCCCTGGCGGAGCCGCCGCCGGTGCTGAGGAAGCGGTAATAGACCTCAAGCATGAGAGTGCAGAGGCAGGTGCGGTAAATCGTGTCTGTCTTGAAGTTGGCGCCTACGGCGCGGATCTTTTTGGCCTTCGTGCCGGGCGGATTCCATGAGCCGTCGGCATTCTGGTTGTTCAGCAATTGGTCGCGGAACATTGCGTTGTATTTTGTCCACTCGTCGCCGCCCATCTGCATCATGGCCTGGGATTCGTAATAGTGGCCGTAAAGGTCGCAGAACTCGCCGTTGTAATCGAACTTGGACTTCTCGAGCACATACTTGGCTCCATTCCGAACCTCGGACTGGCCGCCCTTGCCCCACATCTGGTTGCAGAGCATGCCCACGCCGGTCAGGGTGTGGTAACCATCCGTCTCTTTGGAAGCAGGGTTCTTGCCATTGTATCCGTAGCCGCCGCTTTCGTGCTGGCACTCGTTGATGTATCGGAGCGCCTTGGAGATGCAGGACGACATGCCCTTGTATTGGATGTTGGTGTGGCTGCAGGCCTTGAGGGCCTGGATCTGCCAACCCGCGACCGAGACGTCGGTATGGGCCTTTTTCTCACCTTTTTTCGCCCTCGCGGGGTCAGTGGTCGCGTAAAGGTAGGCCCAGCCCCCGTTCTGGTTCTGGTTGTCGATGATGAATTGGCCGGCCTTCTCGGTGACTTCCGCGAGGTTGGGCACGTTCACCTTGAGTTCCTTGCAGAAGGTCATCGCCTCGGCGAGGGCGTAGGTGGCGATGGCGTGCTCGTAGGGCCAGCCGTTCTCGGTGAAATTGGCCGCCATCTTGCCGTTGTTCTTCATGCCCTGGTTCACCAGGAAAACGATGCCCCGCATACAGGAGTCGCCGAACTCCTCGGAGGCCGGGGTTTCACAGTGGCCGAAGTAGGCGAGCAGCGCGAGTCCGGTCATGGCGACCTTCTTGCCGCCGCCCCAGGAGCCGTCGGCGGACTGGTGGGCCTTGAGCCAGCGCAAACCTTTCGTGACGGCCTCCTCGGCGGCGGGAACTCCGCCGTTTTCCTTGAGGCGCTGGAGGCGGTCGTCCTTCGAGCAGCGCTTGCGCATGGTCTCAGGAATCAGTCCGAAGAGCTTGCCGGTTCCCATTCCGTTGCCAAAACCGGTGCCGGAGCCGGTGCCGGAGCCGAATCCACCGCCGCTGCCGGTGCCGCCGAGGCCGCTCATCCCGCCGCCACCGCCCAGGGAGCTCAGCGCGGACATCTCGCCGAAGTTGTCGCCCGGATCGGGGATGGAGAAGGTCGAGGCCGCACCTTCCGCGAAGACCCGTTTGACGTTGGTGGACGGAGTGATCTGGGCGCGCTTTTTCTGCTGGACCTTGGTTTGCGCGCCGCGTTCCCCGCCACCGCCGCCACCGCCGGGCATGAAGTCCACCTTCTTCTCGGGTTCGTAGATGCGCTGGAAGATCCAGATGCCGCCGATGATCAGGACGATGAGGTGGACGAGGAGGGCGAAGGTGAGGGCACCGCCACCGAGTTTCTGCCAGAAACCCATGCGTCTGTTTCTAGGTGCGGAATGCTCTTCCTGAAGATTGGGATCGTCCATGGCGAAGGTGGGAGTGTCAGGACGGCGGATTATTCCGGGGCTCCTGCTTGAAAAGTGACGTTGGCGATTTTCGCGCGGCTGAGGGCGTCGAGCACATCCACGACGCGTTCGTATTTCGCCTGTTCGTTGGCGTAGATGGTGACCAGGACCTCGGACTTGGAGGCCTCGCTGCTTTCGCGGAGCTGGTTGAGGTTGTTGGCCAGCTCAGGGAGGGTTTTGATCTCCGGGGTGTCGAGCGGATCGTCATTCAGATAGACCTGTCCGTCGTCTTCGATGCGGATGGCGATCTCGTCCGGCATGGGCGTGTCCGAGTTCTCCACCTGCACGGTGCCCGGAAGCTTGGTGTTGTGGGCGTTCTCAACCTGGACCGCGCCCGCCATCACCATGAAATAGAGCATGATGACGAACACGACGTCGATCATCGGTGCGATCTGGAATCCCAGGTTCACCTCGGATGACTGTTTTCTCTTGTGACGGCGGCTGCTCATCCGGATTTACTTGTTGGAGGCGGCGAAGGAAATGTCCGCGATTCCGCCCTCGCCGACGGTGTTCATGACGCGCTGGATCTCGATGGCGGGCAGCGCCTTGTCACCGCGGATGACGGCGCGGATCTTGGGGTCCTTTTTGCGTTTTTCCTGGAAGTAGGGGACCAGTTCGTTGAGATCCGGGAACTCGCGGTCGTCCACGTTGACGAATCCCTTGCCGGCCTTCTCGTCCCACCGGACGTTGACGGCCATTTCGTGCTTGGAAACCTCCGGGTCCCGCTTTTTGGCGCTGGGTGAGACCGGCAGCTTGATGTTCTTGTCCACCTTGAGCACCTCCGCGGAGGTGATGCTCATGAAGAAGATGAGCAACACCAGCAGCACGTCGATCATCGGAGCGATTTGGAACTCCGGTTCGCCGCTTTCGCCTCCTCCTCCGCCGCCTGCCATGGATTCGTGTGGTTGGGGTTAACGGGTTTTCGCCTCGGATGGATCAGCCCTGCGCGGGGCTTTCGGCACCGACGACCCAGTTGGGCAGCGCGGCGTAGGTTTCCTCCTGCCCGACATCGGCGTCCTTGAGGTATTCGTAGGGTGCGTTGCGGAACAGTCCTTCGGCCTCCTCTTGGAGGTGGTGGATTCCGGCCTGGAGCTTGTTGCGCAGGAAATAGAATCCCATGAATGCGGGAATGGCGATGAACAGACCGGACGCCGTGGCGATAAGCACCTCGCCGATGTGCATCGAGAGGGCGGTGGGATCGCCGATGCCGGAGGTGCCGAGACTGGCGAACGCGCCGCGCATACCGGAGACCGTGCCGAGCAGACCGACCATCGGAGTGCAAACCCCGATGACGGAAAGGTAGTTGATCCGGGTTTGGAGAGTCGAGTTCACCTTGTCCACCTCGGCGATCAGGGCCTCCTCGGTGGCGTCCTTGCCGTATCCCACGGAACCGAGGGCCGCGCGGACGACCTGGGCGAAGGGGCTGACTCCGGCCTTCATGGCGGCATAGGCGCCCACGTAGTCGCCGGCGAGGAATGCCTGGCGTGCGTTCTGGACGTCCGCCTCGGGGGTCATCTTCTTGGCATTGGTGCGGATCCAGATGTCGATGATGAGCCACACGGTGGCGATGGAGAAGAGGCCGATGGGATACATGCACCATCCGCCTTCCTTGAGGACGTCGATGAAGGTCTTTTCGGTGACACCTCCCTTGGCTTCCGCGGCGTAGGCGGTGACGGGAAGGAAGAGGAGGGCCGCAAGGGCGGCCTTGTGGATGGTCTTTTTCATGGCGGATTGTGGCGAGGTGGTTTTGAAGGGATTATTTCAGGGATTCAAGGCGCTTGTTGGCTTCCTCGACCAGGACGGTGCCCGTTGAGGAGCGGAGCGCGGAGTTGACGAGGGCGACCGCTTCCTCGCGCCGCCCGAGCGTGCTGAGGAAATCGGCTCCCTGCAATTCCGCGGCGGCGTTGAGAATCAAGCCGCCTGAGGGGTAGAGACAGGGTACGGAGAGGTAGGCTTCGAGCGCCTCGGGGTTGCGTTTCTCCTTTTTGAAAAGTTCCCCGCGATAAAAGGAGGCATAGGCGCAGACATCGGCCGGCAGATTGTCGGTGGTCAGGTCCCGGAGGGCGATCTCGCGGTCCTCCATTTTGGTGGTGAGCGGGGGCAGGAGCAGCGCCTTGCCGAGAGACACGAAGGGATCGATGCCCTGCGCGGGGGTGGCGTCCGAGATTTCCTTGCCGAGGTCGGCGCAAGGTTTCGAGTCTCCGTTCACCGCGTAGGCGACGAGCAGGGCGCGGGCGGCTCCAAGCCAGAAATTTCCGGGGATTTTCGCGGTGAGGCGGTGTTGGGTGACAACCGGTTCGAGCAGTTTCTGGGCGTCCTTCGGCTTGTCCGTGAGCAGCAGTGCGACGGCCTGGTTGATGGCGGCTGGTTTGTCCCCGTAGACGTGGTCGGCCGAGAGGATGGGAAACGATTGTCCCGGATTGAATCCATCCGCGGAGGCCGTCACCACGAGGTTGCCGGCTTGCAGCGCAAGTGCGGAGATCGGGATCGAGCGGCCGTTCTGGAAGACGACGCGGGCGGGTTCCTCCGCCATGGTGGCGGCTGGGTGCGCCGTGGCGATCACGCATGCCAGCAGGGCGGTCCGGAGATTGGAATGGGAGTGGGCCATGGGAGGAAAGTCAGTTGACCATGCCCGCCGCTTTCTTCGCGGGTTCGGTGTTCTGGAGCTTGGGGTGGGTTGCAAGCGCCTTGAGGGTTTCCTGGGCAAGGGTGTCCTCACCGAGTTCCTTGGCGGTCTCGAAAGCCTCCCAGTAGGCTTGGGCGCAGAGGTCGGGAAATCCCTGATAGGCCACATAGACCCGCTGGTAGGTCCCGTGCGCCTTTTTCAGCAGCTCGGTGGCTTCCGCGCCGGAGGCTTTGGCGGACTGCTTCCGGTAGACGTCGCCGAGCAGCAGGTAGGCCTTCGCTGCGGCGTCCCCGCGGAACATCTTGTCCCCCACCATCGAGAGAGCGAGTTTCGAGGCCTCGTCGAGTTTGCTGAGTTCCACAAGGGCCTGCAGCTTCCCGAGCGTGGTTTCCTTGAAGCGAGACATGCCGGGGTTGTTGAGCAGCGCGTCGTCGAAGATCTTCAGCGCCTCCTCGGGTTGTTTGCGGGCGAGGGCGACGAAACCCAGTCCGACCGGGCCGGCATCGGAGAACGTGGATTCACGGTAGCGGTCGGAGAGGCGTTTGAACATGGCTTCGGCCCCTTCGAGATCGCCGTTCTTGAGGAGGATCTCGCCGGAAACGGCAAGCAGGGCAGGACTGAGGCCGGAGGGATCCTTCGCGTTGGTGGTGGCGATGCCCTTCAGGTAAAGGTCGGAACGGTCATTGCGCCTCAGCAGTTGGGCGAGACGGGCGCGGGCATAGTAGATGCGCGCGGCGGTGGTGGCGTTCTCCTGGCCGACGACGATTTTTTCGAGAATCTCCACGAGTTGCTTGTCGACCGCATCGACGTCGATGTCCTTGGGTTTCTTGCGGGGGACGAGGGTTTTGACGAGTTCGTCGATGAGGAACTCGACCTGTTCGCTTTCAGGATTGGCGATGCGGACCTTGAGGGCGTTGGCGAGCATTTCAGCGGCCTCCATGCCTTTGCCCTCGCGGGCCTTCATCTTGGCCACCCAGGTGGCGGAGACCAGGGCGAGTTGGCTGTCCGGCTTGCGTTTCAGGAACTCGGCATGAAGGTCGGCGATGCCCGCCCAGTCCTTCCGGCCCTGAAGAATGGTGGTGGCGGAATCCAGTGCGTATTGCAGCACGTCGTCCGGGCTGTCGGTCCAGACCGCCTTTTTGAAGGCGTCGAGCGCCTCCTGCTCCTTGTCCATTTTCTTGTAGGTGTCCGCCATGAGGCAGAGCATGGAGCCGTTGGATGCGTCGTCGGGATGTTCCGCGAGGAACTTGCCGAGATCGCGGATGATCTTGTCGGACTGATCCTCCTCCTTGTCGTTGAAGTCGATGAAGGAGAGCCGGTAGCGCATGTCTCCGGCATATCGGCCGTCAGGGAATCTCTTGAGGTATTCGTTGCAGGCGGCGAGGGTTTCCTTGTATTTGTTGTTCAGGAAATTCGACATCGCCACGTAGTAAAGGGCGTTCTCGACCAGAACGCTGTTGGGGAAATTCTTGAGGAATTTGGCGAACAGCGGGGAGGATTCCCTGAAGTTGCCCTCCTGGAAAAAGGCAAGGGCCTGAAAGAAGATGTAGCGGTCCAGACTCTCGGACTTGGGAAACTTCACCTCAAGTCCGCGGTAGAACGCCCCCACCTCTTTCCAGTCGCCGCTTTGGACGAGGACCTCGCCGGCGAGGGTGGCGACCTGTTCGGTGTTGTCGGAATCCGGGTATTTGCGGAGGAACAGCTCGCACTTCTCCTTGATGCCGGGGATGTCCTTGAGTTTGTTGAGAATCACGATTTCCGCATAGGCGGCGGATTGCGAGTCGGTGGCGGCCGCGTGCTTCATGCGGATGGTGCGGAAACAGACGAGCGCCTCCTCATAGCGGTTCAGGTAGAAAAGGCAGCGCCCCCGGCGCATCAGCAGTGCCGCGTCGAGGTCGGCCTTGTCCTCGATGGCCTTCATGGCGCTTTCGGCGAGTTCGATCGCCGGCTTGAGGGCGTTGAGGAGTTCCGAGGCGGAGGATCGCTGGCTGAGGTTCTTGGTTTTCTCAGCCTCCACCCGCGTTTCCAAGGCTTTCTGGTCCTTGCGAAGGGCGTTCAGGGCGACCGCCTGGATTTCCAGGATCTGGCTTCTCGGTGGGACGGAACGGTAGATGGCCAGCGCCGCCTCGTAGGCCTGCGTGCCGACCAATTCATCCCCCCGGACCACCACCTGGTTGGCGTACCAGGCGATCGCATCGCGCACGCCTGCCTGCTGGGAGAGACGGTCGAGGTAGGCGGTGAGGTCCTCCTGTTTACCGGTGTCGGCGAGCAGGCCGATGACTTCGACCGCGGCGGTGGTCTGCTGGGGTGTGCGGACGTCCGAGCCCATGAGGCTTCGGAAGACGGTCAGCGCCTCATCATGCCTGCCGAGATCGGTGTAGACCTGGCCCAGCCACAGGCCGGCTTCGGAGCGGTATTTGGCGTCCTGGGCGGCGATCCTGAGCGATTCGATGGCCTGTTGTTTTTTCTCAGGGGTGCCCTGCAGGATGCAGGCCCGGCCGATGCCAAGGTGTGCGCGCGAAGTGTATTCGCCTTGCGGGAAGCGTTTCACGCAGTCCCGGAAGGCGGCCTCCGCCTCGGCGGCTTTGTCTCCGAGCAGGTTGCCGAGGCCGATGTTGAAATAAAGCAGTTCGAGCGGCGCGTCCTTGTTGGGTCCGAGGGCTTTGAGGAGCTCCTGGATCTTTTCGACGGCGGTGCCGTAGTTCTTGGCCGTGAATGCCGCCTCAGCATCGCTAAAGAGGCGGTTCAAGGTGGCCGGCGAGACCACCGCCGGGGCGGGCGGGGCCGCCTGGGCTTCCGATCGGGTGGGCATTGAGGCGGCCACTAAAGCAATCAGAGTTGCGGGAACGATGGGAAACCTTTGGGTCATACAGGGGTTCACTGAGTGAAGTTCTCGGGTTGCCGCGGTGTCAAGTGGGATTTTGGCCGTTGGAACCCGCCTAAGGTGGCCTCACTTGGGAACGAATCAAGTCGAGTCTCGCGAGGTTGCACCGGGCGGAGGAAAAAGCCATGAGATGGTGGGTTGTGCGGAGTTTTTCGCGCCCGGTGCTTTGGGTCCGCGCCGGGAGGAGCGCGTCGTTTTCGGGAAGTGCGTTCCTGTGAGGACAAACAGGCGCGCATCGCAAGGGGCGACGCGCGTTTTGCAAACGGGGGCGATCAAGCCATAAAGCCGAGACAGGCACCGATGATGAAGGGCATGGTGAGGCATGTTGCTTGCGACGTAAGCCGCGCATGTCGTCGGCACACTTGGGAAAGCCTCCCCAGCATGACGGACTCCCTTCGAGTCTGAGGAATTTTTGTTGATGATCGCTTGTGGGGCATGGGATCACGCCGTTTTCATTCGGGTTGCTCAGTGGATCGGCCGCATCCATCCGGTGCGGGAGGTGCTTCCACGGGCGCCTCCTCCGGAATTCCAGCACTTGCCGGCAAGGAGGCTCCTGCAGATTCCGGATGGCCGGGGGATTGCCCAGGATGATAACCCACCGTATGAAAACGGGCAGGCCGGAGACTGCCCGTTTCGCGGACGATCAATGGGAAGGGGGTCAGTTCAGCCAGAAGCTGAAGTAGAGGTAACCGCCGATGATAATGGCGAGCACGGCGAGGGTGCCGAGATGGTCACCGATCTTGATGGAATCCTTCCACTCCTTGCGGACCTCGGGGCTCATGGTGCTGAACGTGAGGTTGTGGAGCTTTTCAGGCGTGGGGGGCGCGGTGGTGAGAGACACGCCGACAATCACGATCGCGCTCAAGAGCGTTAGCCAGCCGCAGGCGTAGTAGCCGTTGTAGTGGCCGATGTCGGCAAACAGGCCGTCGGTGATCGTGCCCGCCTTGGCCAGCGTCTGGACGGTTAGCTTGAACATGCCGGCGATGAAGCCCACCACGAGTCCCGCGAAGGCTCCGGACGCGTTCACGCGCTTGCTGAACAGGCCGAGGATGAACACGGCGAAGATCGGCGGTGCGAGGAAACCCTGGAAGTTCTGCAGGTAGTCGTAGAGCCCCTTGCTCTTGCTGGCGATGATGTTCATCACCGGAATCCAGAGCAGGCCGAAACCGACGACCACCACGGTGGCGGTGCGGCCGACGCGCACGAGTTTGGCCTGGCTGGCACCGGGACGAAGTTTTTCGTAGATGTCCACGGTGAAGAGGGTGGCGCAGGAGTTGAAGAGCGAGGCCAGCGAGGACATCAGCGCGGACATCAGGCCCGCCACCACGAGGCCGCGGATGACGGGAGGCAGCAACTCGGCGACCATGGTCGGGAACACGGCGTCACCCTTGAGTTGGCCGTCCTCGATCGGAATGTGGATGAGACCCTTTTGATGAAGCGCCCAGCCGATCATGCCGGGAATCAGGAAGATGAATACCGGGAGGATCTTGAAGGCGCCACCGCAGATCGCGCCGCGGCGGGCGTTCTGCATGTCCTTCGCGGCGAGGCAGCGCTGGACGATGTATTGGTCCGTGCACCAATACCAGACGCCGATGATCACGGAAGCGATGCACACCCCGAGCCATGGGAAATTCAGGTCGGTGAGCGGACGCCAAAGCGCGAAGTTGGTCGCGTTCGGCTTCGCGGTGGCGACGAGCTCGCCCCAGCCACCGAGTTTCCCGAGACCGTAGAAGGTGATGAAGATCGAACCGAGGATCAGCACGATTGTTTGTGCCACCTCGGTGTAAATGACCGCGCGCAGGCCGCCGAAGATCGTGTAGATTCCTGTTAGGACAACCGTCGTGAACGCGCCCACCCAGAAGGCGTTCTCGGGGCTGCCGAACGTGTCCGGCAGCAGGGTCTTGAACACGATGGCACCCGCGTACACGGTGACCGAAACCTTGGTGAACACGTAGGCGATCAGCGAGATGATCGAGAGCACCCAGCGGGAGCGCGCGTCAAAGCGCCTTTCGAGGAACTCGGGCATCGTGAAGACGCCGGAACTGTAGTAGAACGGAATGAAGAACCAGGCGAGGATGAGGAGCACCCAGCCGTGCATTTCCCAGTGGGCTTGCGCGAGGCCGTTGTTCGCACCGGATCCGGCGAGGCCCACGATGTGCTCGGAGCCGATATTCGACGCGAAGATGGAGCATCCGACGACGAACCATCCCGCATGGCGGCCGGCGAGGAAGTAGTCCGCGGCGCTGTTCTGGTGTTTGGAGGACCAATAGACGATGCCGATCAGCAGGCAGAAGTAGAGACCGATGACGGCCCAATCGACGCCTGCCAGATGTGGCGTGGCAGCTAGTATGTTCATGGATTCAGGTATGGGTTGGTTTTTATTTCGATTGTCCGTAATAGGCCCCCGGGCCGTGTTTGCGGAAGAAATGCTTGTTGAGCAGGTGGGATGGAGCGGTAGGTGCCGATGGGTTGATGGCAAGGGTCTTGATGGCCATGTCGGCGACGATTTCCAGGGCTTGGGCGGTTTCCACCGCTTTGGCACCGGATGGCCCCCAAGCGAAGGGTCCATGGTTTCTAACCAATACCGCCGGGACGTCGAGCGGATTCATGCCGGCAAAGCGCTCGACGATGACCTTGCCGGTTTCCCATTCGTATTCGCCGCCGACTTCCTCCGGCGTCATCCCGCGGGTGACGGGGACCGGGCCGTGGAAGTAGTCACAGTGGGTGGTGCCAAGACAGGGGACGTCCACGCCGGCCTGGGCGAAGGCCACGGCGCTGCGGGAATGCGTGTGGACCACCGAACGGATGCCCGGGAAATTCAGGAACAGGCAGCGGTGCGTCGGTGTGTCGGAAGAGGGACGCAGCGTTCCCTCGATCTGGTTTCCGTCGAAATCGAGCACCACCATGTCATCGGCGGTGAGCTTGTCGTAGTCCACGCCGCTCGGCTTGATCGCGAAGACGCGGCGCTCGGGATCGGCGACGGAAACGTTTCCGAACGTGAGATCGACGAGGCCGGTTTTCGGCAGGGCGAGGTTCGCCGCGAGGCATTCCTCTTTGAGGGCTTGATACGTCATGGTGAAGTCGTGGGTGGGTCAGCAGTCATCGGTCATTGGTCATCGGGTAAGAGGCTACGCGCTGTGCTTGCTCTTCACCGATGACTGTTGGCCGCTGACCAATGACAAATCTCATCCTTGAATGCCTTGGGCGAGGTGGAAGTAGAGGTCCGACTGGCGCAACTCGTTCTTATAGGAGCGAAGGTTCGTGTCCTTGTCGATGACGCTGAGTTCGATCTTCGCCATTTCCGCGAAGTCCTCGAGGTGCTCGCTGGTGAGGGCATAGGAGAGCACGGTGTGGTGCGCGCCGCCGGCATAGATCCAGGCGGCGGTGGCCGTCTTGAGATCGGGAAGGGGTTTCCACAAGACGCGGGCGACGGGGAGCTTCGGCAGCTTGTTCTTGGGAGCCACGCATTCCACTTCGTTGACGAGGAAACGATGGCGGTTGCCGAGGTCGATGATGGAACCGTTGACGGCCTTGCCTGCGCCGCAATCGAAGACCATGCGGCAGGGATCCTCCTTGCCGCCGATGCCGAGCGGGTGGATCTCGATCTTCGGAACTTCCGAGGCGATCGACGGGCAGATTTCCAGCATGTGCGCGCCGAGGATGAGCGGGTTCTTCGGATCGAGGTGGTAGGTGTAATCCTCCATGAACGAGGTGCCGCCCTTGAGACCGTGGGCCATGACCTTCATGATGCGGACGAGCGCGGCGGTCTTCCAGTCGCCTTCGCCGGCGAAACCGTAGCCGTCTTCCATGAGGCGCTGCACGGCGAGGCCCGGCAGTTGTTTCATGCCGTGGAGGTCTTCGAAGGTGGTGGTGAACGCGGTGAACCCGCCTTCTTCTAACAAGGCACGCAGGCCGAGTTCGATGGCTGCGGAGTCGCGCAGCGATTCGTGGCGCGCGCCGCCTTTCTTCAACTCGGGAGCGACGCGGTATTTCTCCTCATAGAGCGCGCAGAGCTTGTCGATCTTCGCCTTCGGCTGCGCATTGATCTTCGCGACAAGATCGCCGATGCCGAATGTGTTCACTTCCCAGCCGAAGCGGATCTGGGCGGAAACCTTGTCGCCTTCCGTGACGGCAACGTGGCGCATGTTGTCGCCAATGCGGGCGACCTTGAGGTTGCGCGAGCAATTCCAACCGCGTGCGGCGCGGGCCCAGGCGGCGATGCGCTCATGGACTTCCGGATCCTCCCAGTGGCCGACCACCGCCTTGCGGGGCAGGCGCAGGCGCGCGCCGATGTGGCCGAACTCGCGGCCGCCGTGCGCGGTCTGGTTGAGGTTCATGAAATCCATATCGATCGCATCCCACGGGATGTCGCGATTGAACTGCGTGTGCAGGTCGCAGAGCGGCTTGCGAAGAATCTGCAGGCCCTCGATCCACATCTTTGCGGGCGAGAACGTGTGCATCCATGCAACGATTCCGATGCAGTTCTTGTCCGAGTTCGCGTCGATGGCGAACTGGGTGATCTCCGCGGAGGACTTGAGGACGGGTTTGAAAACGACCTTGTGCGGGAGGTTGCCGGAGGCGTTGAGCGCCTTGACGACGGCCTTCGAGTGCTTGTCCACCTGCTCGAGCGCGGCGGGGCCGTAGAGGTGTTGGGAGCCGGTGACGAACCAGATTTCGAGGTTCTTGAACTTGTTGATGTCGGACATGGATTTGTTAGCGGGATTGTTGGGCTTTGAGAGCGAGCAGGTCTTTCATGACGTGGCCGAGGTCGGCGGATTGCGAAACGCCACCGAAGGAATCGTGAAGCTCGCGGTAGAGTGAGTAGAGTTGCTGATAGACCGCCTGGTTTTCAGGAATCGGCTTGTAGGAAACCTCCTTCAGTCCGGTCATCGCGGCTTGGGCGGTTTTGAAATCCGGGTGCGCTCCGGCGACCACCGCCGCGCCGATGGCCGAACCGAGCGCGCAGGATTGAGCCGAGCGGGAAACCCGCATTTCGCAGCCGGTGACGTCCGCGTAGATCTGCATGAGCAGCGCGTTCTTCTCGGCGATGCCGCCGGAGCAGACGATGCGCTCGACGGGCACGCCGTATTCCTTGATGCGGTCCACGATGGCGCGTGCGCCGAACGCCGTGCCTTCAATGAGCGCGCGGTAGATCTCCGCCTTGGTGGTGTAGAGCGTCTGGCCTAACAGCAATCCGGTGAGGAGTTGATCGACGAGGATCGTGCGGTTGCCGTTGTTCCAATCCAGCGCGAGCAGGCCCGATTGCCCGGGTTTCAGCGCGGCGGCTTCGTCGGTGAGCTTGCTGTGCAGCGAAACATCACCCAGCACGCCTTCGACAAACCATTTGAAAATGTCGCCCACGGCCGACTGTCCGGCTTCCACGCCGAAGTAGCCCGGAAGTATCGCTCCTTTGACGATGCCGCAGATGCCGGGGATGTCGGCCACGGTTTTCTCCGCGGAGACCACCGCGCAATCGCAGGTGGAGGTGCCGATCACCTTGACCAGCGTGCCTTCGTCCACGCCGCAGCCGATGGCACCGTAGTGGACGTCCATTTCGCCGATGGCGATTGGGATGCCGGCGGGCAAGGTGAGTTTGGCGGCCCACTCCGGGCAGAGATGGCCTGCGATGGCCGAGGCGTCGTAGGCTTTTTCGTAAAGGCGGTCGCGGAGTTCGGCCAGAAACGGATCAAGCTCGCGGAGGAACATCTTGTCCGGGAGGCCGCCCCAGTCTTCGGCGTAGAGGGCCTTGTGGCCGGCCATGCAGACGCCGCGCATGATTTTCTTCGGATCGGTCACGCCAGCGAGCACGGCGGGGATGAAATCGGACAGCTCGACCCATGAGTATGCGGCATCGAACACTTCCGGATCCTCCTTGAGGCAGTGCCAGACTTTCGCCCAGAACCATTCGGACGAATAGGTGCCGCCGATTTTCGCGAGATATTCGGGTTTCAAGCGCCGCGCCGTTTCCGTGATGGCGGCGGCTTCGGGAATGCTGGTGTGGTCTTTCCAGAGCCAGCACTGGGCGTTCGGGTTGTGTTTGAACCTCTCGTCGAAGGCGAGCGGGATGTTCCGGCTATCCACCGGAATCGGGCTGGAACCCGTGCCGTCCATGCCGATGCCGATCACCTGCGTCGGGGAAAACGAAGGCACTGCCTTTTGCGCGGCGTGCAGGGCCTGGCGGGTGGCCGTTTCCAGCGCGAACAGGTAGTCCGCCGGGTTTTGCCGGGCCAGATGGTGATCCGCAGGATTCAGCAGGATTCCCTGATGCCCCGAGGGATATTCCACTACCGCGGTGCCGATCTCGCGGCCGTCCTTGCAATCGACCACCAGCGCGCGCGCCGAGTTGGTCCCGTAGTCCAATCCAATCGTGAATGGCATGACGCGTGACTTCTTGGAGATCACCGGCGAGTGCGGAAAGTTCTGAATCGTATGACAGTCATACTTCCGGCTGGACGAACGCCATTTTCCCGACCAACGAAAGGCATGTCACAGCCGACGATGGGGGACGTCGCCAAAGCGGCCGGGGTTTCCAAAAACACGGTGAGCCTCGCCCTGCGGGGCAGCCCGAGGATTTCCGCGGAAACCCGCCGGCGCATCGCGGAGATCGCGGAAACCCTGGGCTACCGGCTGAACCCGACGGTCGCTCAACTGATGGCGCAGCTCCGCCAGAATCGTTCGCCCGGCTATCAGGCCACGCTGGCCATCATCAATGCCCACAAGACTCCGGACGCCTTTGCCCGGCATTCGACCATTCCGTATTACGTCCACGGCTGCCGCCAGCGCGCCCGCCAACTCGGCTACCAATTGGACGAGTTCTGGCTGCATGAGCCTGACATGCCGGTCGCCCGCTGGCTCTCGATTTTCCGTGCACGCAACATCCGCGGCATCCTGATCGTCGGCCTGATGGAACACAACCGGCTGCCTGCCAGCCTCTCGCCGTTGTGGGCCGAGTTTCCCACGGTGGTGACCGGTGTGCGCACCCGGGATCCCGCGCTGTCCTTCGCGTGCAGCGATCATCACGCGCTGGCGCTGGAGGCCTTGGAAAAGGCGGTGACGCTGGGATACCGCAGGCCCGCCCTGGTGCTCGACGCCGTGATCGACGAACTGACGGAAGGACGTTTCACTGCGGGCTTTCTCACCGGACAGAGCCGGTTGATTCCCGTGAAACAACGGACCCAGCCGTTTTACGAGGTTGCCGCGGCCCGCCTTGATCGGGGGATTTTCGCCGAGTGGCTTGGAAAAAACCAGCCGGACGTCATTTTCACGCTCTATCATGAAGTGAAGCGCTGGCTGGTGGATCTCGGGCTGCGCGTGCCGGAGGAGATCGGCCTCATCCAATACGAATGGCGCGCCGACCATGGGGAATGGGCCGGCATGGACCAGCGCAATGATCTGGTGGGCGAGGCGGCGATGGACATGCTGATTTCCATGGTCCACCACAACGAACGCGGTGTGCCGGACCACCCGCGCGCCACCATGATCGGTTGCCACTGGGTGGATGGGGCCACTGTCCGGCACGGATGAGATTTTCCGGATTTCTGAAATCCACGGGTTGAACCGCCCGTAACGGCCGTCCATGATCGCCCCCGTGAAGAAGTTTCCCATCGTGGCGCTTGCCGCCTTTCCGCTGGTTGGTGAGGCCGCATCCCTCAGTGTTCGCGCCGTCAACCCGCTGCAGGTGGCGCGCCCCGCCCAGACCCTCGAACTCTCCGCGGCCGATCTCTCGCCACTCGGTCCGGTGGACCTCGCCTCGGTCCATGTGAAGGATGCCAGCGGCGCCGAGCTTCTCTGCCAGGCCATCGACAACGACGGTGATCCGTTGCGCAAATTCGACGCCGTGATTTTCCAGGCGGATTTCGCCCCGGGCGAGACGAAGGCCTTCACCGTGCAAAAGGGCGCGAGGCAGGTGTTCAAGAAGGAACAGTTCAAGGCTTACGGCCGTTTCAACCGCGAGCGTTTCGACGATTTCGTATGGGAAAACGACCGCATCGCCCACCGCACCTACGGACAGGCGTTGGAAACCTGGGAGGGCGAGCCCCTTTCCAGCAGCACCATCGACATCTGGTCGAAGCGCACGCCACGGCTGGTGGTCAACGACTGGTACATGTCCGAGGATTACCACGCGGACCACGGGGAGGGGGCCGATTTCTACTCGGCCGGTCCCAGCCGCGGCTGCGGGGGCTCTGGTTTCTGGGCGGCCGACCGGCTCTGGGTTTCGAGGAATTTCGTCGGATCCAAGGTTCTCGCCAACGGCCCCATCCGAGTGATGTTCGAGTTGGAATACGCGCCATTTGACGTCAATGGAGTGAGCGTTGCCGAGACCAAGCGAGTCACGCTGGACGCCGGCCGGCAGTTCGATTTCTATCAGAGCACGTGGAAGCCGTATGTCCGTCCCGGCCAGTCGGTGGCTTTCTCGCCCGCCGTCGGCCTCAAGAAGGTGGCTGGAGAAACAGTAACGGACGGGGCGGGAAAGGGGTGGCTTGCGAAATGGGAACCGGTCGAAAAGAACGGGGGGCGGCAGGGACTCGCCATGATCGTGGTGGCGGAGGGGACCGTGAAGCGCGCGGAGGACCCGCTCAACCACCTGCTTGTCACCGACGCCGCCGTCGGCAATGGCGGGAATTTCAAGGCCTCCTGGTGGGCTGGGTTCTGCTGGGACAAGGCGGAACGGTTCACGAGCGCCGAGGCCTGGCTCCGCCATGTCGAGGAATTCGCCCAAGGTCTTGCTGCACCGATCGAGGTGCAAGTCTCACCCGCCCGATGATCCATGTTTCCCGGAAACTCATGAAACCGAATCCCAAGAAAACCTCCTCCTTCTCCCTTGCCGCGCTTTCCGCGCTGCTGCTCGCCGGTCCAGTCGCCGCCGGATCCGCCAACCCCGCATGTTTCTCCGACTGGCCCGACGAGGCGTCGCCCGCGAAGGTCGGCAAGCGCGTCGCCGAGAACTTCGTGCCGCGCAAGTTCCGCTATGAACTCGAACCCTCGAAGGCGAAGGATGGCTTCATCTATCCGGAGGTGATCACCTGGTACGGCTCGCTCGGCGTGGCCGCGTTGACCGGAGACAAGGACCTGCGCGACCGCCTGGTGGCGAAGCTCGAACCCTATCTCTCGGAGCCCGGTGCCCAACACATCAGCCGCAAGGCGCATGTGGACTACCGCGTTTTCGGAATGCTGCCCTTGGAAATCTACCTTCAAACCAAGGACGAACGGTGCCTGAAACTCGGGAAAGAGCTCGCCGACGCTCAATGGGAGACCACCACGCCCGACGGCATCACGACCGAGGCCAGATATTGGATCGATGACATGTACATGATCCCCGCCCTGCAGGTGCAGGCCTTCCGCGCCACGAAAGATGCGAAATACCTCGACCGCTCGGCGCAGACGATGTGCGCGTATCTGGACCGCCTGCAGAAGGACAACGGCCTCTTTTTCCACGGTGAAAACTCGCCGTTCTACTGGGGCCGCGGCAATGGCTGGATGGCGGCTGGAGCCGCCGAATTGCTGCGGGACCTTCCGGAGAACCATCCGAACCGGGCGCGCATCATGGCCGGCTACCGCAAGATGATGGAGGGCTTGCTCCGCCACCAGTCCGAAGGAGGCCTGTGGCTCCAGCTCATCGACAGACCACAATCGTGGCCGGAGACCTCGGGCTCCGCGATGTTCGCCTTCGGCATGGTCACCGGGGTGAAAAACGGATGGCTCGATGCCGAAACCTACGGGCCCGCCGCCCGCAAGGCCTGGCTCGCGCTGGTGGCGCAACTGGATGAAAATGCGAATCTGAAGGAAGTCTGCGTCGGCACCAACAAGGGCTTTGACGAGCCTTACTACCTCAACCGTCCCCGGACCGCCGGGGACTTTCACGGCCAGGCCCCCATGCTCTGGACCGCTGCCGCCCTGCTGCGCTGAGCCCGCGTCTCCCGACCTTCCCGCTTGCCCGCGGCTGGCGGCCGTTCACAATCCCGCCAGTGAAATCAGCCCCTCTTGGATTCTTCGACTCGGGTGTCGGCGGCTTGACCGTCGTGCGTGCGGTGCAGGAACTCCTGCCGAATGAAAACATCCTTTACCTTGGTGATACGGCCCGCCTGCCCTATGGCTCGAAAAGCCCGGAGACCATCCGCCAGTTCGCGGACGAGGACACCCGCTTCCTCATCTCCCGCGGAGTGAAAGCCGTCGTGGTGGCCTGCAACACCGCCACCGCCCATGCCCTGCCCGGTCTCCGCGAACAATACCGCGTGCCCGTCATCGGCGTCATCGAACCCGGCGTGGACGCCGCCCTCGCCCGGCCGGACGCCGAGAGGATCGGCATCATTGCCACTCGCGGCACCATCCGCTCCCACGCCTACCAGCACGCCCTCGCCCAACGGAAAACCGGCCTCATCATCCACGGCCAGCCCACCCCGCTGCTTGTGCCGCTCATCGAGGAAAACTGGATCGAGCATCCCGCCACCACCGTCGTTCTCAAAACCTATCTGGATCCGCTGGTCGACAAGGGCATCGACACCTTGATGCTCGCCTGCACCCATTACCCGTTGCTCATTCCCGTGCTGCGCGAAATCCTCCCTCCCGAGGTCCGCCTCGTGGACTCCGCCACCACCTGTGCCGAGCATCTGCGCCGGGAGCTCGTCCGGCTCGACCTGCTGGCTCCGGACGCCCGCGACGGCTCGCTGGAGATCCACCTCACCGACCTTTCCGACGAATTCGAAACCCTTGCCCGCCGCTTCCTGAAAAAGGCCCCCGGCCGCATCCATCGCGCCTTGCTCGGCTCCTGAACCGGACGCTTGGGTGGTCGGCGTGGACTTAGGAACCACCGGAAACGATATCGTGAATGGATCGCCTGAAGCGGCGACTCTCTGAGCACCGATGCCGATGATCCGCGCGAAACCCTCTTCGTCTGCTGTCTTTTGTGTTGCAGCTTGAGCCTTCGCCCCGAGCGGCCTGAAATGGGTTCCGAGCGACGAAACGGAACTCGATGAGGTCAACCGTCGCCGAAATCCATCCCACTCTTGTCCCGACGGTTTCGACCAAAGTCCGTCGTGGCAAGCACTTTCCAATAGAGGTGCCAGTCCTTTTATGGAGCAACTGTTGATGGCGGGGGCGTTGGAGAAGAGCCTGACCCGGATCGGCCGGGGTGGCGCGGAGGAAACCAAGCGGTCCCGCAAGGGCATGAGTGCCGGAGAGGTGGAACAAGAGAGGGCGCGGGAGGGCGAGCTTTCGAACGGGGAAATGCTGCGCCATCGGGTGAGATATTTCACCGATCGAGCGGTGATCGGCAGCCGGAGGTTCGTGAATGAGGCGTTTGCGAGCGCCCGCGAGCGCTTCGGACCGAAACGCAGGGACGGCGCGAGGAGGCTGCGTGGTGAGGCGGCGGCAGCCGCCGGTGTGCTTTGGAGCCTGCGAGACTTGAGGAAGGGCGTTTGAGCGTCGGACGTTGCCACGCCTTGATTTCGACCTGCGTTCCCCTCAGAACGACGCCGCGCGCTGGAGGGCTGTCTTACCGACCTTTCCGGGAAATTCGCGGATCTCCCGCGGCGGTTTCCGAAATCGCTCCAAGGCGCATCCGCCGGGCTTCACTCGTCGGTCGGACCGGGGATTTGTCTTGATTCGTTCATATAAATTTGAACAAAAAGCCGGGCTTCCATCACCCTCATCATGAAACTTTTCGGAACCGACGGCATCCGGGGACGCGTGAACGAGTTCCCGATCACCGCGGAAATCGCACTGCGCACGGGCAAGGCAGTGGCCACCGTCCTCCGCTCCCACGAGCCGGGCCGCAACCGCGTCCTGATTGGCAAAGACACCCGCATTTCCGGCTACATGCTGGAAACCGCCCTCACCAGCGGACTCGTCTCCATGGGCATGGACGTGCTGCTCGTCGGCCCGCTGCCCACCCCCGCCGTCGCCCACCTCACGAAGTCGATGGGAGCCGCAGCCGGCATCATGATCACCGCGTCCCACAATCCCTACGAGGACAACGGCGTGAAAATCTTCGGCCCGGACGGTTACAAGCTCTCCGACGACCTTGAGGCCCTCATCGAGCGCCACATTCTCGGAGACGAGCCAGAGGCCACCCCGCTTCCGCCGGCCGCCATCGGCAAGGCCCACCGCATCGATGATGCCCGCGGACGCTACATCGAATTCGTCAAACAAACCGCCGACAACATCCCGCTCCACGGGCTGAAAGTGGTCGTCGATTGCGGTCACGGTGCCGCATGGTCCATCGCTCCGCTCATTTTCAGGGAACTCGGCGCGGAGGTCATCGCCACCGGAAACCAGCCGGACGGCCTCAACATCAACCGGGATTGCGGAGCCCTCCACCCGGAAACCGCGGCGGAGCTCGTCCGCCAGCACCACGCGGATCTCGGCATTTCCTTCGACGGCGACGCGGACCGCGTGATCTTCACCGACGCGGGCGGCCAGGTCGTCAGCGGCGACCGGGTCCTCGCACTC
>Ga0209398_1000673_pt1 | contig 20179 bp, 17 predicted proteins | sample AshMeaBigSpring_FD_184125 | JGI IMG/M metagenome (GOLD analysis project Ga0209398, IMG submission 184125) | Groundwater microbial communities from Big Spring, Nevada to study Microbial Dark Matter (Phase II) - Ash Meadows Big Spring (SPAdes)... | ecosystem: Environmental > Aquatic > Deep... | reverse complement strand
GTCTCCCGACCGCCCCCACTCAGAGATTCTGTTCTAGCGTCTCAATCCAAATTCAACTGCCAGTTGCCAAATCCTCTTCCCTGCCTTGAAATGCTATCGTCTACAAATACAAACCGCAGGCTGCAGCCTGTTACCGCCTGACGCGGTCCAGCACGGCCTGGAGCGTTTGCCGCAGCACCAGGCCGCTCTTGCGCAGGCCTTGCACCTCCTTGGGCCACAGATCGATCGCCAATCGGCCCACCGCCCCCGCGCGGGCCACCACCGTGGGCACCGAGAGGGCCACGTCGCGCAGGTCGTAGCAGCCCTCCTGCACGGTCGAAACCGGCAGCACCCGCTGCTGGTCGAGGGCAATCGCGTGGATCACGTCGCGGATGGCGATCCCCACGGCAAATCCGGCGCCGCCCTTCTTCTTGATCACCTCCGCCCCCGAGCCCCGCGTGCGGGCGAAAAGGTCGCTGGCCACCTGCGGCGACCAGCCGGGGAATTTGTCGAGCGGCAAACCGGCGGCCGCCGCGCTTGACCAGATCGGCACCATGCTGTCTCCGTGCTCGCCGAGGATCAGGGCCGAGACCTGCGTGGGCGGCAGGTGCAATCGCTCGGCGATCAGGCTGCGGAAGCGGATCGTGTCCAGCTGCGTCCCCAGCCCCACGACCCGCTCGGACGGCAGCTTCAGCCGCCGGGCGGCCAGGTACGTGAGGATATCCACCGGGTTCGAGACGACGTGCACGATGGCGTCGCTCTTGTATCCGACCTGGGTGATCTGATCCAGAATCGAGAGGAACAGGTCGACGTTGCGGTTGATCAGATCCAGCCGGCTCTCGTCCGGCTTCCGCCGCAGGCCCGCCGTGATGCAGATCACATCCGAATCGGGGACCTGCTCGTACCCGCCCGCGACGATCTGCTGGTCGGCCGTGCTGGGGCCGCCATGCTGCAGGTCGAGCGCCTGGCCGCCGGCCAGTTCCTGGTTCACATCCAACAGGGCGATTTGGCGCACGACGCCGCCGCATTGGAGGGCGAATGCGGCACACGAGCCGACCAGACCCCCGCCGCCGATGATGCTGACTTTCATGCTGAAACAAGCTCCCTGTGGCAGGTGTCGGACGATATTGGCTGGTCGACGGAGGAATGCTTTCCCGGCGGTCGGCCGCGCCAGGAATAGGGCAGCTCTTCACGGTTCGGCGGCTGGTCCATGCTTGGGCCAATCAGCTCCGCCGCGCCCGGACGCGCTGGCGGCAGAGCTTGACCCGACCGTCTGCCAACCCGCCAACGTTTTCCGGGCGAGGCAGGGTTGCGTCGATCCGGGCGGGCGCGGCTCCCGCCGAGCACGTGGCTCAGCAGGAGCTTCGCCCTCCCGAAAATGCTTCGCCCTCCCGAAAATGCTTCGCCCTCCCGAAAATGCTTCGCCCTCCCAGGTTATTCGCCCTCCCAGGAGCTTCTCCCTCCCAAGGTCGTGCAACGTGTGCTCGGGACGGCGACGGAACCAGCCGGCCTTCCTGCCGGGCGGCATCATCGGCGCGACAGCTCGGCCAGGACGCGATCCGTAATCGCCTGGACCAGGGCCTCCGGATCACCGTCCCCGCCCGCCGTGGCGGCTGCCTCGCGCGCGGCCGCGGGCTTCATCGCGGGCGGCGTCGGGAAGGCGCGTCGCTCGACGCCGGCCTCCTTCCAGCTGGCACGGAAGATGTCATTGGCACAGATGTCGCAGTTTTCGTATTGCGGCGTGTTCCGCGGGTCGGTGTAGCCCCACTTTTCCTTCAGCGCCAACAGCTCCCGCTCCTTGGGCTCCGAGAAGTAGGCCACGTGGCCCAGCGAGCGGGCGAGCATCAAGATGCGGCAGTAGGCGTCCAGGATTTCCGTCCACCAGTAGGCGCGCTCCACGTCCTCGCCGTAACTGACGGTGCCGTGGTTGGCCAGGATGATCACGTTCGTCTTGTCGACAAACGGCAGGATCGTATCGGCGAACGCCTGCCCGCCCGGAGTCTCGTATTTCGTGATCGGCACGTCCCCCAGAAACACCTCGACCTCGGGCAGCACGCACTGGGGGATCGGCTCGCGGGCCACCGCGAAAGCGGTGGCGTGGGGCGGGTGGCAGTGCACGACGCTCTTCACGTCGGCCCGCTGGCGGTAGATCTCCAGGTGCAGCAAGGCCTCGCTCGAGCGCTTCTTCCGACCCGCGATCTGGTTGCCCTGCATGTCGATCGTGGCAATGTCGTCGGGCTGGAGAAAGCCCTTACAGTGCAAGGTGGGCGTGCAGAGGACCGCGTTTTCGCCGATCCGCACGGTAATGTTGCCGTCGTTGGCCGCGGCGAAGCCCCGGTCGTAAATGCGGCGGCCGATGTCGCAGATGTTCTGCTTGATCTTGAAGGCGTTCTGCATGGGTCTGGCTTTCCTCAGGGTGGTGGCTGCCGGCCAGCGCCGTGGCGGCCGCCGGGGACCGCGCCGGGTCACAGGTCGCTGCGCAAATGAATCTCGTCCAGGATGCCGGCGTTGTAGGCATCCACGGGTTTTTCGGCGGGGCGAAACGGTTGAGCCGCCTCCGGCCCCTCGCTGAGCAGGATGCGGCTGCCGACGGCTGCGCCCCACTGGTCCCAGAGCACCAGCGGTTCGGCCTGGGGCACCCGGTCCTGCGCCAGGTCCTCACGCGACATCGGCACGGCCAGCCGGAGCGAGGCCCCCACGAAACTCGGGTGGCAGCGGCTGAGCGTGACCGATCCCAAGACGTGTGCGATCCGCATCTTGTCCTCAACTCTACGTTTTCTTCTCGTGGCTGGGCCGCGGAGCCCCGGCCGCCGCGGGGCGGGCCGAGGCCCGCCCGCCGCCGGCCACAAATCGGCTGATAAGGCTAACTAACTCGAACCGGTTGTGCCGCGGCGCCGCGAGCACCAGCAGGTTCGCGTCCAGGTCTTCCAGGGCCTGGTTCACGCTGGGCGCATCCACGGCCCACGCCGCGCGGACCTCCGCCGAGCGGTGCGCCAGCCGAACCGCCAGGGCCGGCTGGCGCGTCAACACCACGCCCAGGCAGCCGCCCTGTTCGACCGCGGCCGCCGCGCGGGCCACGGCGGCCGCGAGCGACGGCTCGACCACCTCCCGCACCCGCAGCCCCTGCCCCGCCAGGGCCTGCACGGCGGGCAGCGCGGCGGTATCCTCCCGCTGGAATGCCACGACCAGCTCGCACCCCGCACCGGCCGGTCGCGGCGAACCGCCATCCGCGCGGACGGCCACCCCGCGGCGGCGCAGCTCGTCGCGTACCGAGGGCGTCAGCACCGCCGCGGGGTGCAACACCAAGCGCCGCACGCCGTCCAGCCGGCCGTGGATCGTTTGCAGCGTGATCACGCGGTCCGCCAGCACCAGTTCCCGCGGATCACCCGACGGCGGAGCCGCTGGACCGCTCGCGTCAGGCGCCTCCGGCGCGGCGCAAACCACCGCGGCCGGCGCCCGGCCACCGACGGCCAGCCGCCGCAGGACTTCGGCGACGATCTGTTCGATCTGGTCGGTTCCCGAACTCATCCGTCACGAATCCCAATTACGCTCCAGCGAACCGGTGTGGCGTCGGTGCCCAGCAGTTTCCGCGCGCCGTTTCCGTCACTGGTGATGATCACGGTTTCCCCGATGCCGGCCCCCACCCCGTCCACGGCCACCAGCGGGTCGCCCTCCGCGGTCCGCCCGTCGGCCAGCCGCGGTTCGACCAGCAGCAGCTTGGCGCCGCGCAGGGACGCATGTTTGACCGTCGACGTGGCGGTGCCGATGACCTGGGCCAGCTGCATCGGGGGTTGCTCTCGGTGTTTCCGCTGTCGGTGGCCGACGGGCGCTCCATCGGGTTGCGCGATGCTGGGAGGGCGCGGCTCCCGCCGAGCCGCAACCCCGCGCCACGCACCGGCTCGGCAGGAGCCGCGCCCTCCCAATATCGTGCAACTCCAGGCAGCTCGTCGTTTCTTCCCAGGATCGCGCCAGGCTCCTCAGGGCCGGCCCAGGATCCTCAGGTCGTCGATCATCGAACAGCGCCGCTCGCGCGTGAACGTGAGCGGCGTCGTGACCCCCTCGCCGGTCGGCGTGGCGATGGAGAAGGAAAGGTATCCCTCCCCGCCCAGCCCGAGCGCGGAGAACGACGGACCGTTCTTCACGAACAGGGTCGTGTCCATCACGCGTCCCATGCGGGTCATGTTGCGCACGTTGGTCGAATGGATGATCGCGGTGTGCCGGAATCCGTGCTCGTAGTGCCGCGCCTTCTCGATCGCTTCGTCGACATGGCGGCAGCGGACGAACGGGAGGAACGGCATCATCTGCTCAACGGGAACGAACGGGTTGCTCTCGTCGGTCTCACCAAACAGGATTTCCGTCTCGCGCGGCACGTTTCGCCCGGCGGCGCGTGCCAGCACAGCGGCGTCCTGGCCGATGAACTCCTTGGCCGCCACGTCGTGGCGCTGGGCGCCCTCGCCGACCTGCGTGATGGCCGCCGCGGTCAGCCGCTGGATTTCGCCGTCGTTCAGCCGCACGGCCCCAGCCCGTTCCATGGCCTTCATCAGGGCGTCCATGACCGAGGCCACGACGAACACCTCCTTTTCGCCGATGCAGAGCAGGTTGTTGTCGTAGCCGCCCCCCGCGACGAGCGCCCGGGCGGCCCGGTCCAGGTCGGCCGTCTCGTCCACGACCACGGGGGGATTGCCCGGGCCGGCCACGACCGCCCGCTTGCCGGAATTCAGGGCCGCCCGCGCGACCGCCGGTCCCCCGGTCACGCAGATCATCGCCACGTCGCGGTGGGCGAAGATCGCGTCGGCGGTTTCCAGCGTCGGTTCGGCCATCACGCAGATCAGGTTGTCGATCCCCAGGTCGCGGAAAATGGCTTCGTTGAATCGCCGCACGCCCTCCGCGGCCACCTGCCGGCCGCTGGGGTGCGGGTTCACGACCAGCGTGTTGCCCGCGGCGATCATGTTGATGGCATTGCCGGTGATGGTGGGCAGCGAGTGGGTGACCGGCGTGATGGCCCCGATCACGCCGAACGGGGCGTGCTCGATCACGGCCAGGCCGTGGTCGCCGCTGAAGACCTCGCTCCGCAGGAACTCCACGCCCGGCGTCCGCGCGCCCAGCGTCTTGAGCTTCTCGATCTTGTGCGGCAGGCGGCCAATCTTTGTCTCCTCCATCTCCAGCGTGCCCAACTCCACGGCCTGGTCGATCGAGATGCGGCGAATATGGTCGATGATCCGCTTGCGGTCCTCCAGGGTTCGCTCCGCAAGTTGCGCAAAGGCCTCCCGCGCCGCGGCCACCGCTTCCTGGACGCAGGTGAAGACGCCGTGGCGTCCGGCGCGGGGGGGACGGGCCACCAGCGGCGGCCGGCCGACCTCGGCCAGGACCTGGGTCACGACACTGCGAATCAGGGCTTCATCCACATGCATGGCAGATCACCTGTGAGGGGAAAAGTTGCTGAAATTTCCAGGTCCCGGGTGCCGCTCATCGTCCGTCAGCGGGCCGGCGGTCCCTCGCGGGAAAAAACGCATACGTCGCTCACGTGGACCTGATCGATGATGCCGACGACCACCGCGTCGACCGGCATGTTCTTGGTCTCGGGGGTCAGCCGCGCGCTGGACCCCTGCGTGACCAGGACCAGTTCGTCCTGGCCGGCACCGAGCGTGTCGACTGCCACCAGCGTGCGGCCGGTCGTAACGAGGCTCCGCCGCTGCTTCTCCTCCAAGCGGTAGGGCTCGACGACGAGCAGCTTGTAGCCGACCATGGTCCCGACCTTCTGCGTGGCCACGACCGATCCGGTCACTTTGGCGACAAACATGGGCTCAGCCTTTCAACAGTTCGCAGGCCTGGCGGGCCACGATCAACTCTTCATTGGTGGGGACGACCCACACCTGGGTGCGGCTGTCGCTGGCCGCGATCGGCGTCTCGCCGCGGGCGGCGGCGTTGGCCGGCTCGTCCAGCACGATCCCCAGCGACCGCAGGTTCTCGCAGATCCGGCGGCGGATCTGGACGCCGTTCTCACCGATGCCGCCGGTGAAGACGAGCACATCCGCGCCGCCCAGTTCGACCAGCATCCCGCCCAGGTGGCGGCGCACCTCGGTGATGTAAAGCTCCAGCGCCAGGGCGGCCCCCGCGTGCCCCTCGGCCTCGGCCGCCTCCAGGTCGCGCACGTCGCCGCTCAGCCCGCTCAACCCCAACAGGCCGCTGCGGGATGCCAGATCCTCCAGCACTTCCGTCAGCGTCTGGCCGGTACGCTGCATGATCCAGGGCAAGGCAAAGACGTCGAAATCGCCGGCGCGATTGTTCTGGGGCAATCCGGATTGGGGGCTCATGCCCATCGTGGTCGCCACGCTCTGCCCCGCGCGGATCGCGCAGAGACTGCTCGACCCGCCCAGGTGGCAGGAGATGATCCGCAAGTCGTCCCGCCCCACCAGCTGCGCCGTGCGCTGGGCGATGAAGCGATGACTTGCCCCATGAAAACCCCAGCGCTTGACCTGCAGCTGGTCGGCCCACGCCCGGGGCACCGCATAGTGCCGCAAGCGGTCGGGGATCGTGGCATGGAAGCCCGTTTCGAAGGCGGCGACCAGCGGCAACTCCGGCAGCTGCTGCGCCAGCAGCCGCATCGCCGCGATGTAAGGCGGGTTATGCGCCGGGGCGACAAGGTTCATCTCTTCCATCGCCTCCAGCACCTCGCGGGTCACGCGCTGCACACCGCTGACACGTCCTCCATGCACCGTCTTGAATCCGATCGCAGACACGTCGGCGGCCGACCGCAGGCAGCCGTGCTGCGGGTCGGTCAACTGGGCCAGGCACTGCCGTACCGCAGCGGCGTGATCGGCAACCGCCGCCCGCAACTGCGCGCGATGCGGGCCGATCTCCACCGCGCAGAGGCTCTCCGCCGCACCGATCCGCTCGACGCTGCCGCGGGCCAGCTGACGCTCGTCCGCCATGTCAAACAGCCGGTACTTGAAGCTGGTCGAACCAAGATTGGCCACCAGGATCTTCATGATCAACTGCTCCTGTTGCGTCCTCCTGCAGCCCCCCGCGCCGGCGGGTGGAATCCGATCCGCCCTGGCCGCAGCTGGCCCCGACCCTCGTCACAGCAGCCCGGCACCGGTCGCACGTCAGCCGACGTAAGCCTCCAGCAGCCCCTCGGCCGGGCGCGGGATCACGTGGCTGGCATACAGCTCGCCGACCTGCGAGGCGGCCTGGGCGCCTGCCTCGACCGCCGCCCGCACGCTGCCCACGTCGCCGCTGACGATGGTCGTCACCAGTCCGCCGCCGATGGAGATTCTCTTGAGGATGCGCACGCTGGCCGCCTTGGCCATCGCGTCTGTGGCCTCGACCAGGCCGACCAGCCCCTTGGTTTCAATCAGTCCGATTGCACTTTGCATGGTTGTGAAGTCCTTGTGCGAAGAAATGAACAACGTGCGACTTGCGGACAACTCGCGGCCGGCCCTGCGGCTCGGCGACCGCGGCCGCGGTGCCGGCCCCTCGGCGCGGGACAGACGACTCAGTCGGCCGCGGACTTGCGCGCCGTGCCGGCCTTGGGCACCACCGGCAGGATCAGGTGCAGCTCCTCGTGCGGGCGCGCGATCACCTGCACACTGACCACCTCCCCGATGCGGCCCGCTGCGTTCGCGCCCGCGTCGGTGGCCGCCTTGACGGCCGCCACGTCACCGGTGACGAAGGCCGTGACCAGCCCGCTGCCGACCTTGTCCCAACCGACGAACTCGACATTTGCCGACTTCATCATGGCATCGCTGGCCTCCAGCAGGGCCACGAAGCCCTTGGTTTCAATCATGCCCAACGCTTCCATTGACTTTGCCATCGTAGGTGTTCTCCCAGAAACGGTACCGAAACAGAATGCGACGCAAACGGCGTCCTGCAACTCGCAGTCCTTGCCAGCATGGGGGCGGGCGCTGCCCCCGCCCCGGGCGTCCCTCCGCTCAACCCCGGCACTTGCAGGCCGGCCCCTGCCCGCACAGCTCGACCTTGTCCGCCCGATCCAGGAAACAGGCGTTCCCCTCGTCGGTGTCGATGTGCACCTCCAACTTGCTCGTCTCGTCCGCCCGCACGATCACGTCCTCCAGGACGGTCGTGCAGCCGGGAGATTCGATCCGGAGCTTCATCAACTCCCCATTCTTCACGCCATAGGCGGCGGCATGACGGAGACTCATGTGCACGTGCCGCGCTGCGCGAATCACGCCCTCGTTCAGTTCCACCACGCCGCGGGGACCGACCAGCACGCAGCCCGGCGTCCCGTCGAGATGGCCGCTCAGCCGCACCGGGGCCTCGATCCCCAACGAGATGGCGTCCGTCAACGCCAACTCGACCTGGCTCCGGGGACGCGTCGGGCCCAGCACCCGCACGCTGGGCAACATCCGGCGGCGCGGACCGACCAGCATGACCGTCTCCTCGGCGGCATAGAACCCGTCCTGGTAGAGCGGCTTGGCGGGCGTCAACACGTGCCCCGGCCCGAAGAGCGTCTCCACGTGCTCGTCCGTCAGGTGACAATGCCGGGCCGAGATGCTTACCACCAGCTGGGACGCGTCCGACACGGGGCCCGCTGGCGATACGGGGGCACCCTGGGCCAGCACGATCCGGCGGACAATCTCTTCAATCTGCGACCGCTCCAGCGGCATGGCGGCGATCATTCCGGCAACCCTCGCACGAGGTTGGTGAGCGGGCACCCACGCGCTCCCGCGAAGGCCGTCCCGAAAAACAAACGTTCGGTTCCACCGTCCGTGACGTCACCGTTCACGCGCCGGGGTCTGGCTCATTTTTCGGCGCGAAGATCGCTCGGCGTCGTGCAGCGGTCCCGCCGAAAAATGTGCCTGACCCCTTGCACGCGCCCCCCTTGCACGCGCCGGGGTCTGGCTCATTTTTCGGCGCGAAGATCGCTCGGCGTCGTGCAGCGGTCCCGCCGAAAAATGTGCCTGACCCCTTGCACGCGCCCCCTTGCACGCGCCGGGGTCTGGCTCATTTTTCGGCGCGAAAATCGCTCGGCGTCGTGCAGCGGTCCCGCCGAAAAATGTGCCTGACCCCTTGGGGTGCAGCGGATCCGGCGTCCACCCCCGTGAACGGTTACTCCGTGACACGCCCCGCCGTCCGTTACGCCGGGACGCCAGCCACCGACCTGGCGCTCGGTCCACCTGTGAGGGATGGCTCGAGCGCCCCGCCTGGCCTGCGGCGCAGCACCCAGCCACGTTCCGCCACCCGCCGAACCCGCCAACGTGCGGCCAGCAGCACGCTACGCGTTGTCCGTCGGACCCGCGACCACCAGTTCCACGCCCGCCGCGATGATCCGGCTCCGCCAGTCCTCGCTGATCCCGTTGTCGACCACCAGCTTGTCGATCTCGCCCAGTGGGCACATCAGCGCCAGGCTCTGGTGGCCGAACTTCGTGCTGTCGGCGACCACGATCACCTCGTCGGCGGACTGCATCATCGCCTGCTCGGTCTCTACGAGCAGCAGGTTGCTATTGAAGCAGCCGCGCTCGCTGATCCCCGCCACACTCAACACGGCCCGCCGCACGTTGAGCGTGGCCAGCATCGCATTGGCATACGGCCCCAGGCAGACCCCCGAGCGCTGATGCACGTAGCCGCCTACCAGCACCAGGTCGCTCGTGGGACTGGCCGTGAACAGGCTCGCCACCGGCAGCGAGTTGGTCACCACCTGGACCGTGCGCCCGACCAACAGCTGCGCCAGTTCGTAGGTCGTGCTGCCCCCGTCCAATAGCACCGTGTCGCCATCCTCGATCAACTCGGCGGCGGCGACGGCGATCCGCCGCTTCCGATCCCACTGGACCGCCTGCCGCTGCTCGAAATGCGGCAACTTCGGCGACGGTCCCGTGTAAAAAACCCCGCCGTGCGTCCGCCGGGCCGTTCCCGACTCCTCCAGGTGATCCAGGTCGCGACGGATCGTCGACTCGGATACCCGCAGCTCACCCGCCAACTCGGGCAGCGAGGCAAAGCCGCGCAGGCGAACGAGCTCGAGCAGTCGGTTGCGTCGCTCCTCGGTCAGCATTGCGGTAGCCATCCCCCAACGGTGCCCAGCGCCCGACGTCCTGATTATGATCACAGATCAGATCGATTGCAATCATCTAGTGAAAGATTTTGATTGTTTTATGTCACATGCATGGATTGTATCGTTTGGACTTGGCAAACTATTGGTGCAATCCTCGCCGTTCGGACCTGCGCCGCACGCCCCAAAAAACGCCGTAAGCCTTTCTGTGACAAAACATTCCGAAATATGGGCGTGGGTTCGTCCCCACGTCAGGACACCGACTATTGTTCTGTCCATTTCAAAAGTTCGTGTCCAGAAAATTAGCCGGAGGGCGCTAGCCCCGGTCTTTCCCGGATGAACCGCGGGCCAGCGCCCGGCGGCTGATCCAAAAATTCAACCTGGACAAGGCACTATGCTGATGTCCGGCCTTGCGCCAGGATTTCCATCGCCCGGTCGCCGCCCAGCCGGTCGGCGCTCCGTGCGTCGGTCCGACGTTCTCCGATTGGCAGGGGGTGACGCCCCCCCCCACCTTGTTTTGACGTCCGAACCGGTACCTGGCGGCGGTCCGCGGCCCCAGCGTTCGGTGACGCTTACCGGCGAGGGGGTGCTTGTCCCGGTGGTTGCCCGGCGAGTACCCATTCACGGGTCGGGGTCGGGTCCATTTTTCGTCCGATAGACTCGACCTCGCGGATACGCATTGGCCGAAAACATGGACCTGACCCGCTGGAATCGGGGAAAATCCTCCATCGGGCTGTGAACGGTTTCTCCGGCGAGTATGTCTTGTGGATCCAGTGACGTGATGGTCCCCGTCGTCCGGCTTTCCAAGCGGCTGAACTCTCGCCCGCGCGTCGGAACTGCGTCGGGCATCGCGCTCCGCTGCTACCGGGACCCGTGGGACATTGAGCATTGGCTGGCCCTGCGCACCTCCGCGCTGCCCCGCCCTCATGCGGGTGGCCGCGAATGGACGGAGATCGACTTTCATCGCGAGTTCATGGCCCAACCGTGGTGGTGCCCGGCGGGGATGTGGCTGGCGGTTCCTGCCGCCAGCGCGGACCTGCCGCCTCCTGCCGCGGCGGAGGCAGGCTGGCCTGCACTGGTGGCGGATGCCGCGGGGGCGGTTCCGGCACGCGCCGGCGACACGCCACCAGAAACACCGCGTGTTGTCGGTTCCGTGGCACTTGCCCTGGACACGCGGCAGGGCGCGCCCTGGGGATCGGTGCGCTGGTTGATGGTCGCGCCGGACTGGCGACGGCGCGGCATTGGGCGCCTGCTGATGGGCCAACTCGAACGGTGCTGCTGGGAAGCGAACGTGCGGGACGTGCGTGTCGAGACCCTCAGCATCTGGAAGCCGGCCCTCCACTTCTACCGGCGGCTGGGCTACGTGCCGCGGACTGATTGAAAAGGCGGCAGTCGCGCGGCGCACAACGAACCGTAACCGTTCACGGGTCGGGGTCTGGTCCATTTTTCGGCCGATAAACTCGACCTCGCGGATACGCGCTGGCCGAAAACAGGGACCTGACCCCCTGGAATCAGGCAGAATCCTCCACCGGGCTGTGAACGGTTACAACGAACCGCTCCGCCCGGAGGCGCTGGCGTCAGCCGACCAGCACTCTCCGCCCCTGGCAGCGCAGCCGGCCGGCGGCGTACAAGCGAATTGCCTCGGGGTAGGCCTCGCACTCCGCCGCGAACACCCGGGCCGCGAGCGTCTCCGGCGTGTCGTCATCCCGGACGACGACGGTGCGTTGGAGGATGATCGGCCCGTGGTCGTACTGGTCATCCACGAAATGCACCGTGCAGCCGCTGACCTTCACCCCGTAGTCGAGGACGGCCTCGTGGACGCGCCTCCCGTAGTAACCCCGGCCGCAAAACGCGGGAATCAGGGCCGGATGGATATTCATGACGCGGCCGCGAAAATCGGGCGGGATCAACACGTGCTTCAGGAATCCGCCCATGACGACCAGGTCGACCCCGACCGCGCGGCAAGGGTGAAACACGGCATCCCGAAACGACTCCGGCGTCGGATGATCGCGGCGCCGGACGACCTGCCGGCAAAGGCCGGCTTGATCCGCGTGACGCAGGCCGCCGGCGTCGCCCCGGCTGGAGATGACCAGCCGGATCTCCGCGCTCAGGCGTCCCGTCGCGATGCCATCGATCAGGTTGCGGAGGGTCGTTCCGCTGCCGGAGATGAGCACGGCCAACCGTAGCGGCGAAGCGGGCCGAGACGTCGGGTTCATGGCCGTCTTTCCCTGCACGCAGGCACGCACCCCATGCCGCTCACGTTGAGCGGAGCGGCCCCAGCCGCCGGTGACCGATGGGCGTGTCTCCCCCGAGAAATCCGCGGCGCATCCGGGTTTCGTGTTTCCGGGAGGCCGCGGCTCCCGCCGAGCCGAAACCCCGCTCGACGCACCGGCTCGGCGAGAGCCTCGCCCTCCCCAAGAAATGGTGCCACTCTGGTTGGCGCGTGCCAGCTTGTCCTTTCGTCCCTGGATCACGCGTGGCCATGTCGCGCCTGGCGGCTCCCCCTGTGCAGCGGCCAAGTCACTGGTCCGGGGCGTTTGTCCTCGACATCGCCACGCCCGCGCAACACCGCGACATCACGCAGTACGCCCGGGCAGGGTCTCGGGTGGGTGCCCACCGGGCCGGCATCCGGCCATCGTTCCCAGTCTACCTCAAGGGCGGGCGACCTGGACGTCGATCCCCACACGGAACTCGCCGACTTCCTCTTCGACGTAGTCGCCGCCCGGCGCGGGATCCAAGCGCAGTTCCACGGCCAGCGTTTCTCCCATCACGTACTCGCGATTCTCCTCGAGGGCCTGCCGCAACTCCTCGGCGCGCGTCACGATCGCCAGGCGGATGCGATCGGAGTAGTGGCAGGCCAGCGCTTTGCGCCGTTCCTGCACCAGCCGCACGACATCGCGGGCCAGGCCCTCGCGCACGAGCTCGTCGGTCAACTCGGTCGACAGGACGACCACGCAGTGCGGTCCTTGTGCCGCTGTCCAGCCCTCCTGGGCCTGCAGGCGGATTTCCACGTCGTCGCCATCCAGCTCCACGGAGCCGCCGGGCAGCGACAGCACGATCCGTCCCTGGCTCGTCAGCTCCGTGAACAACTTTCCACCGTCCGCCTGCTTGAGCGCCTGCTGCACCGCGGGCAACTGTTTTCCCAGCCGGGGGCCGAGCTGGCGAAAGTTGGGCAGCACCTGGTAGCGGATATACTGCTCCGCGTGCTGGGCGAACTCGACCTGCTTGACGTTCAGCTCGTCCCGGATCAACTCGCCGTGGGCCTCGAGCCAATCCCGGTGCCGGTCGTCGGCCAGGATCACCTCCACCTTGGCCAGCGGCTGCCGCACCTTGAGCTTGGCGCTCATGCGGGCACTGCGCCCCAGCGAGGAAATCTCCCGTGCCAGCTGCATCTGCTCGGAGAGCTGCGGATCGAGGGCGGCGGCCTGGCCCGTCGGGTAGTCGCACAGGTGCACGCTTTCGGCCGTGCGGCCTCCGAAGCCGGCCGTCAAGCCCTGCCAGAGGTGTTCCGCCAGGAAGGGCACGAACGGCGCGATCAGTTTGCAGGTGACCAGCAAACACTCGTAGAGCGTCCAGTAGGCATCCAGTTTATCATCCGACTCCGGAGTACCGCTCCAGAAGCGATTGCGGCTGCGCCGCACGTACCAGTTACTCAGGCCGTCGACGAACGCTAACAGCTCACCGCACGCGGCGTAGCTGTCGTACGCGTCCATCCGTTGCACCACGGTGGCGGCCGCGCGCTGCAACTCGCTGAGCACCCAACGGTCCAGTTCGCTGCGGGCGGCCCGCGGACGGTACCCGCGTCCCCGAGCCAACACGCGGCCGTCCAGCTGCTCCGCGTCGCCGTTGATCCGCTCGGCGGGGGCGAAACCATCGATGTTGGCGTAGATCACGAAGAAGCTGTAGACGTTCCAGAGCCGCAACTGGAATTCCGGAATGCTCTCGCGAATCGCCTTCTCGCTGTAGATGATCGAATTCCAGGGCGGCTGGTTGGCGAAGAAGTACCACCTCAGGGCATCCGCCCCATAGGTGTCGAATATCTCCTGCGGGCTGCGGTAGTTCCGCAGCTGCTTGGACATCTTGCCCACCCGATGCGTGTACGCGGTACCACAAGCGTCCCGCGCGTCCTCCTCGGTCAGGAAGCGCCGCTTCCCGTCCTGGCTTTCCCACCACTCGGCCAGCATCAGCCCCAGCACGATGCAAGTGCGGTACGGATGAGGGTACGCACAGGCTGGGGCGTCACGGTCCGAACTCGGCCGGTCGCTGAACATCAGGGTGCTGATGGCGAGCAGGCTGTAGAACCAGCCGCGGGTCTGGTCGATCGCCTCGCTGATGAAATCGGCCGGAAAATGCCCGGTGAACGCCCGCCCCTGCTGCGGATAGCCCCACTGGGCGAACGGCATGGCTCCCGAATCGAACCAGCAGTCGATCACGTCCGGTACGCGCCGCATGCGTGCTCCGGGGACATAGGGCGAGGCGTACGTGATGGCGTCAATGTACGGCTTGTGCACCTTGAGGTCGTCGGGCAGTTCCGGCCGGAGCCTCTTCGCCGTCAGCCAGGTCTCGGTCCCTGACACACCGGGCTTGGCGAGCAGTTCCTCGTAGCTGGCCATCGCCTCCTTCTGCCCGCTCTGGTCGCAGACCCAGATCGGCAGCGGGGTGCCCCAATACCGCTCGCGGGAGAGGGCCCAATCGACGTTGCTCTCCAGGAAATTGCCGAACCGTCCCGTCTGGATGTGCGGCGGCAGCCAGTTGATCAACTGGTTGTTGGCCAGCATCGCCTCCTTGAACTGCGACGTGCGGAGAAACCAGCTTTGGCGGGGATACTGGATCAACGGATCCTCTTCGGCCCGCCAGCAGAACGGATAGTCGTGGACGTACTGCTCCTGGTGGTAGAGCAGACCGCGATGGCGCAGCTCGCGGGCGATATCCCGCTCGGCCTCCTTGACCCAACGCCCCGCGTATGGCCCCGCCTCGCCGGTGAATTTGCCGTCCGGCGCCACGGCACAGATCAGCTCGGGTCCCTGCCCCTCGAGATACCGGGCCTGCTCGGCCAGCAGCAGGGCAAAGTCGACTTCGCCGAACGCCGGTGCCTGGTGGACCACCCCGGTGCCGCTGTCGATCGTCACAAAGTCTGCGGGCACAATCCGCCAGGCCACGTGCTCCTGTCCTCCCGCGCGGAGCCGACCTTGGACGTTGCCCTGTGTGGCGTGGTAGAAGTCAAAGGGCGGCAGATACCGCCGGCCCACCAGTTCCCGGCCGTCGCACGAATCCTCGACGACCAGCTCACGATGCACCTTCTCGGCCAGGCTGTCCACCAGAGCTGCGGCCACGATCAGGCGGACCCCGGCCACGCAGTCCCGCACCGTGGCGTACCTCAGTTCGGGGTGCACCGCAGCAAACTGGTTGCTGGGCAGCGTCCAAGGGGTGGTGGTCCAGACCAGCAGGCTCGTATCCGAGACCTGCCCGTCATCGGACACGAGCGGAAAGCGCACATACACGCTGGGGTCGGCAACCTCGCGATAACCCTGTCCCACCTCGCCCGCGCTCAACGCCGTCCCGCCTTGGGCCCACCACCAGACAATCTTGTGGCCCTGGTACAACAGTCCGCGCTCGAACAGGTTCTTCAGACACCACCAGACGCTTTCCACGTAGGACTGATGATAGGTGACGTAGGCCTCGTCCAGATGAATCCAGAACCCCAGCCGCTCCGTCAGCCGCTCCCATTGCTGCATGTACCGCCAGACGCTCTCCTGGCAGCGATGGATGAACGGCTCCACGCCGTAGGTCTCGATCTCGTCCTTGGAGTGGATGCCCAACTCCTTGCAGACCTCGACCTCCACGGGCAGCCCGTGCGTATCCCAGCCGGCCTTCCGCTCGCACAGATAACCCCGCATCGTGCGATAGCGGGGAAAAAGATCCTTGATCGCCCGTGTCAAGCAGTGCCCTGGATGGGGCAGCCCGTTGGCTGTGGGCGGTCCCTCATAGAAGACGAAGGGCGCACATCCGTCCCGCTGCGCGAGCGATTTCTCATAGATCTTCCGCTGTCGCCAGAACTCCAGGATCTCCGTTTCCAGTTCCGGAAAACGGACGGGGGAGGGAACGGCTGGGAACATGTATGAGCAACTACCTCCGCCCCGCGGATTTGGCGGTCAAGAGTGACTTCTCCGACGAGACCACGTCGGTGCCGCCCAAACCATGTCTTTTGGGCCACCGCCGCCTGCCCGCGGTACCCGCCGTCTCGGCAGGCGGTAGCCAGGGTCCCCTCGACGTCGGCTGCCCGGCCGCGACCTCACCGGGCGACGTTCCGCAGGGCCAGCAAAGCACGATACGCGGGGAGGTCACGGAGAACGTCCAGGTCGGGGTCCGCCTCCATGTGGGCAAAATCGTGGTAACCCAGGGCGATCGCTTGAGCGAGCGTGTCGATCGCCTGAACCAACTGACCCGTCATCGCCAGGGTGCAGGCCAGGTTGTACCGCACCACGCCATCCTGGGGTGCCAACCGGGCCAGACGCTGATCCAGTTCCAGAGCCTTGTCATAGGCCCCCGTTTCCACCAGCAACTCGACCTGCTGTCGCAAGGCATCGACGTGAGACGGATTACGGGCCAATACCCGCCCAAAGAACTCCAGCTCAAAATCGCGCTGCCTCCTGGCCGCCAGCACGGCGCCGCCCGGACCGCCGCCGGTCGGATGCTGATCACTCGATCCCATGACTACACCTGTTCACCTGGGTCACACTGTTTCAACCGGGTCACACGGTTGGATACGGCACAGCTACTCATCGTCCTCAAACAGTCGCTCGTCAATTTCGCCCTCGCCTTCATCCCCGTCGTCGAACTCCTCGTCCTGCATCTCCTCAGTGCCGTCGAAATCCTCTTCCTCCTCCTCGAAGTCGTCGTCGAAATCATCATCGAAGTCGTCTTCGTCAAACTCGTCGAGGCCGTCTCCCGCGTCGTTATATCCCGCCATGTGGCACCCTGTCCCCGCGGAAGGCCGTGACCAGCAGGAGGTCGCAGCGCCCTCCCCGAAAATCGTCAATCCTCGACCAGGCTCCGTCACGCCGCCTGGCTTCGGCTTGCCGCCCGTCGTCTGGACCATTCCGCGCATGAAAATGGAGAATCCTCTTGCCCGACACCCCGCCGCGTCGACACCCGATGTCTAAGTACACGACGTCCTGCAGATTGTCAAGCAAGCGACACGGCTTATGCCCGGGTCCCGCGGAGCGCCCGAAACCCGGGCCGAAGGAGCTGGCAGCCGCTGGCATCTGCAACGGACTCGCGGCGATCGGAACACACGGTCGCAGACACCGCCGGGTTTAAGAAACCCAGCCCCATAGAAAAAGGGCGAAGCCAACCGATGTGATCAGCTCCGCCCTACACGGGGGGTGAGAAAGCCAAGTCTTGACCGCCAGGACGGCGAGCAACCCCCCGGCGGTCACCCCAAACCTACTTCTAAAACGCGCCCGATCAAGCTCGGGCATCAAAAAAAACCGCCTCGATGCGGAAAATTTGGAGGACGGTGTGGGGGCCGCACCGCTCGTTCCGTCTCTGCCGGCCAGCCCGACCTCCGGGCCCGGTGCGAAGCCCGGGCGCTTGGGCCGTCGCCGGTGCGTTCGGGTCCCCCTGAGGATAGGGCGGGGGCCGAAAAAAAGCTAGTCTTTCTCGACGCCGGACAGCAAACCGGTCTGGCCCCCTAGCTCGAGGTGCGCCCGCTCATGATCTGGAAACGCCTGCAAGACCTCGTCCATCGCAACGCCCCGCCCGCGCGCCGCCGGACCGACATCCTGCTGCAGTCGCTGGAGGAACGCATCCTCTTCGACGCCTCGCCGGCCATGGTCCTCGACGTGGGCGCCAGCCCCCAGGCGGGATTCGATCCGCTCCCCACGGCGGACGCCAGGGACTGGAGCATCTACCAGTCCCAGGGGCCGGCCGAACTGGTCTTCGTGGACAGCCGTGTGCAGAACTATGACCAGCTGATCCACGAGCTTTTCCCCGGCGACAGTACGGACCGCCAGGTCGAGTTCGTCGTGCTGGACAACAGCCGGGACGGTATTGAGCAAATCAGCCAGATTCTGGCCGGACACCGCGACCTGCAAGCCATCCACTTCGTGTCGCACGGCTCCAGCAGAGGTGTCCAACTGGGCAGCACCTGGCTGGACCTGGAGCAACTTGGCGGCTATGCCGGACAGATCGCCGGCTGGGGCAACGCACTCGGCCTGGGCGCCGACCTGATGTTTTATGGCTGCGATCTGGCCGCTGCCGCCGAAGGGCAGGCGTTGATCGATGCGCTCCACGCCCTCACCGGCGCAGGCGTCGCCGCATCCACCAATCCAACCGGCAGCGCCCTGCTGGGCGGCGACTGGTACCTGGAATACCAGGTTGGCCTGATCGAAACCGGCGCCTTGTACTCGGTTGATGCCGTGGCCTCGTGGCAGGGACTGCTGGCCGCCGTGGCGGGACAGGTCAACTTCGAGAACGTCAGCTGGACCTCCGGATCGCTCACCGGCACGATCAACAATGCCGAAACCGGTTATGACAACGTGACCATTGCCATCACCGGCAATACGGGACAGATTCTGACCGGACCGGAAATCAACGCCACAAACACGGGAGGTTTCGGCAACCCCGACGGATTGGGCCTCTACACGCGGGTCGACTTCAGCAGCAACACCCAGCAGCTGGTCTACACCATCTCCTTCGCCCACGCCGGTGGGGTGCAAGGCCTGTCGTTCACCATCTCCGACGTGGACAGCTTGCCCGGCGGATTCGCCGACCAGCTGACGATTACGGCGTCCACCAACGGGGGTGCGACGTACGATCTCGACCCGACCACCATCACCCCCAGTGCGTTCAACCAGGTCCTGGGCACGAATGCGATCTATTCGCTCGACCAGGCGAACGCCACCGGGGGCGACGACACGCGAGGCAATGCGTACTTCGAGTTCAACCAGTCCGGCATCACCACGATTCGGATCGTCTACAAGTACCCTGACGCGGGGCCGGCAACCAACCCCAACCAGCAAGGGATCACCCTGCACGACATCAACTTCACCTACTACGACAGCCTGCTGGCGGTGGACGATACCGGCAGCACCGACCAGAACACGGTCCTCGTGGTAGGCGCGTCCGGAATCCTCGCCAACGACATCGTTCCCAACCCGAAACCCACCCCGGGAACCGTGCTGAACTACGACGCCAGCCTCGATACCAACGGCAACTCGACCTGGGAGAACACCACCGGCATCGCCAGCTTCGATTGGTCCCTGGGGGCGTCGGTCACCCGCACGACGACTCCCACAACGTCGCTCCCCGGTATTCAGGCCGCCTACAACTTCACCGGAGCCGCGGGCGGCACAATGCAGTCCCTCCAGAACCTGCCTGGGGCCGTGGACCAGGGCTCAGCGACCTTTGAAATCTGGTTCAACCCAGCAGACGCGGCGGATTCCGATGTGCTGTTCGAAACCGGTGGCAGCAACCGCGGTGTCTCGTTTACAGTCAACGGTAACACCCTCGAATACCGGGTGGAGGGCGACGGAGTCAACCGCCTGGTTACCGCCGACCTGACCGCCAAGATCGCTGCTAACGAGTACATCCAGGTCGTCGGCGTGATCGACATGGCCAGCGCCGTGCCCGACCTGTACCTTTACGTTGACGGCGCATTGGTATCCACGGACATGAATATCGGCGGGCTCCTGGACTGGACCGACAATCGGCAAAGCGGACTCGGCCGAGTCAATGACCAGATTAACGGCGGCTCAGGTGGCAACTATGAGGGTGAACTGGCCGTCCTCCGCGTCTACTCCTCGGCCCTGACCGACACGCAGGTTCTCAAGAACTACGGGGTCATCACGGGCGCAGCTGCCTCGCTGGTCGTGAGTCAGGTCAACGGCTCGCCAGCCGCAGTCGGCAACCAGATCACACTTGCATCCGGTGCCCTCGTGACCGTTAACAGCAACGGCAGCTACACGTATGACCCGAATGGCAAGTTCAACTGGCTCTCCGTCGGACAAACCACTACCGACACATTCAATTACACGGCCCTCGACGGGACCGGAGCAACGGACACCGCGACAGTAACCATTACCATCACCGGGGCCAACGACGCGCCGGTGGCCACGGCCAATACCAACTTGATCGCCGAGGATGCGGCGGCGCCGGTCGGCGGCAACCTGCTGACCAGCGACGACGGCTTTG
>Ga0209398_1000672_pt1 | contig 20251 bp, 15 predicted proteins | sample AshMeaBigSpring_FD_184125 | JGI IMG/M metagenome (GOLD analysis project Ga0209398, IMG submission 184125) | Groundwater microbial communities from Big Spring, Nevada to study Microbial Dark Matter (Phase II) - Ash Meadows Big Spring (SPAdes)... | ecosystem: Environmental > Aquatic > Deep... | reverse complement strand
TCAACGCCTGCGCCTGCGGCGTGGTTGTCCGCAGCAACGCAAAGATCGTCAGTCCATCGATGGCGCCCGCCGCTGCGTAGTTGAGCTGTTCAAGGGCGAGGTAGTCATCGACGCCGTCGAAACGCACCGCCGGCTTGCCGGCAATCGCCCCGCGCACGAGCTGCGGACGCTGCACAGCGGTTGGCTGCACAGCGTGATGCGCCGCGCCGCTCTGGTCGCGCCACTGGCTGATCGCCGCCGCCGCGTCGTGGAGGATGTCGTTGTCGCCGCGCAGCCAGAGCTGCAGCCCGGCCAGCGAATCTGGCGCAGCCGGCGCGGACGGCGTCACGCCAGGAAACACATGGATCGCTGGCGTCTGCACGGGTTGCACCATCGCGGGCTGACTGTTGGCTGTGATTAAGACCACGGACGCGTCATACGCCATTGACAGGGTGTAGGGCGTCTGAAAAAGCACCGACCAGAGCTTGGAAAGTTCCTCGAGCGTGAGCGGCTGCGGCGTCAGTTTGACCGTCTCGATCTCGTCAGCCAGGTCTGCGCCAGTGAGAAAGGCATTGGCGGCGACGGCCCCGCGGATCTCCTGACGTGACAAGATCGGGCGGGTGTGTAGTGCGCGCACCGTGCTGCCCAGGATGCGCTGTGGTTCGAGCAGCGTCTCGTCGCCGTAAAAGGTCAACAGGTAATGCAGGTCAAGCGCGATCTGTGGGCGCTGGTTCAGGCTGCCGTCAGGACGACGCGTGGGCAGGTCCTGGTTGCGCCATGCCACATTGGGCGTCGCCTGATAGAGAAAAATGTTGACCCCCACTTCTGGCACGCCGCTGTTGGGGCCGTCGGGACGCACCGCGGTGACGACGGCGTTGCCCACGTCGGCGCCGACCGCGCCTTGCAGATAACGCACCAGGCTGGCGGTGACGGCGGCGACTGCAAGATGATTGCTCATGCTTCGCCTCCATTGCGTCCCTTCAAATATTGGTCGAGCGAAAGCGCAGGCGTCGCCGGCTGGCTCGCCCGCGCGACGACGGCACGCGTTGGCGCCGCCTGAATCAGGATGCGCCCAATCGTCACACGCACGACAGGGGCGGGCGTCAGGTCGCCTTCCGCCCGGGTGACCGGCGCTCGCTGTTCCTGTTCGGAGCGTTCCCTGCCCGGCAGTGGCGTTGGATAGCGCGTTGCCGCTGGCTCTCCCTCACCAACACCCGCAGCGACCACGACTGAACGCTGCGTCGACAGCGCAGCCGCAGGCGCAGGTGCAAGAGCGGGTGAGAGCAGCGGGGGCGAAGCTGGCGCGTTCCCGCCGGTTGGCTGCGGCGTTCCTGCGGCTGGTGTGACGACCGCCCGCAGGGACGATGCCTCCGCATGGATTGGCGCTGGCTGACTTTGCATATTGCTCAGGGGCAAGTTGCTCGACGTTGGCCTGACCGCCAGGCGTTGCGACGGCGCCAGGGGCGCACTGCTGTGGGCCGGAGATGCAACGTCGACCGCCGTCGGCTGCTGTGCAAGGTGGGCGTGGCGCGCTTCCCGCAGGTTGTCCTGTGCTGCTGCGGCGCGCGCGGGCAACGAATCGTGGCTGCGACCCTGATCTGCTGGCGCCGGTGCGAAGTGGTCTTCACGCGTGGCTGGTTGCGCCCTGCGCCGCGTCTTCGCCACGTCATCGGACGGCGCAGAGGCGCGCGGCGCCGTCGGCAGGTCCGGCGTAGCGGCGAAGCTGGCGATCGGCGTCGCCCGATCGGTCATCTCCTCAGGTGCGACAGACGGCGCCTCGCTCGCTGCGGACCAGACCGGCGGTGGCGTCGCCATCGTTTCGTACGGGGCGACGGGTCGCGGCCGCAGGATCGGAGCGGCGCCATAGGCTGCGGTCACAAGTCGGGTCAAAAAGTCAGTCATGTCGAATTCCGTTGCTTATTTATAGGCGATCTGCAAATAAGCCTGTCGCCTTGCCGGTGAAAGTTTCAGGATTTCACCCTCACTCCACCCATAAGCGCGCGCCAGCAGATGAACCTCCTGCAAGATGCGCTGCGCCCACTGCTGCACCTCGCTCCAGACGAACGCCGCCACATCGAGAAAAGCTGACCATGTGCGGTTGCAGTGTGGACAGGCGCCGCTCAGCTCGATGAGCGCCAACGGATCGGCTGCTTCCAGGGCAGCGGTTGCGGCTGCAAGCGCATCGGATGACAGCTCATCGCGCGGCGTGCCCAGGCACCGCTGCGCCAGCAAGAGGCTGGCTTCCTCCACCGTGGCGGCGTTGCCGACAGCGATCAGGTCGCCGACAGTTGGCAGCCGAACGGTGAGCACAGCGCCGTCATGGTTGACTTCCAGCAACGTGGCTGGCGGGTCGCTGCTCTGGCCGCACAGGCTGGCGACATCGATAGTTGCTTCGACCATGCCGCTGCAGGCAGAGCAGGTGGTCACTGCGGTGAGCGTTGGTCCGAAGCGCCACTGATGCAGGGTGAGCAGCAAGGCGTGGTAGCGACCGACCGGCGTCGCCTGCAACGCCGGCAGCGACGCATCCGGGCAAGCCGCCTCCAGCAATGCCAGTCCCTGCCAGAGCGGTGGGCGCTGCCAGTTTTCCTCCCAGACCGTCAGCAAATCGGCAGCAGATAGTGGGTGCATGGTTGTGAAGCAGAGATTGGGAGATCAGAGATTGGAGAGCGCGAGAAAGTAGGTTCACCAATCTCCAATCTCCAATCTCCAATCTCTTAATCTCTAATCTCCTAATCTCTCTTTACGCCGGCTCCACAAACGACGGCTCGCTGGTCTCGGTGGTGTCGTAATCGCGTTCCCAGCCTTCGTGTTGAAGCACAATCGACTGAATCGCCACGGCGTTTGCGCTGGCGTCGAGTTCAGGCAGCGCCGTGAATTCAGAGACCCAACAGCGAAAGACTTTGTAGGCGATGGCGAGCTGACCGGCCTCGTTGTAGACCTCGATGATGATGTCCTTGCGAAAATCCTTGAGCGAGACCTCGGCGCCCAGGCCAGAGCCGAAGTTCCACACTTTGTTGGCCCACTTCTCGAATTCGGTGTCGTGCGTCACACCGCGTTCGAGCGTGATCGGGTCGTACTTGGTCTGGCCAGGAGACTTGCGCACGGTGCTGGGGTCGCCGCCCTCGCGGTGTTCCACAGGATCGGTGGTGCGTTTAAGCGCACTGACCTTGCTTACGCCCGCCACGTAGCGGCCATCCCACTTCACGCGGAATTTGAAGTTCTTATACGGGTCGAAGCGATTGGCGTTGACAGAAAACTTTGCCATAACTTTTCCTCCTCATCACGCACCGGCGCTCTGGCCGGCGATCTGCTGGATGCGAATGACGACGAACTCGGCGGGTTTGAGCGGCGCAAAGCCGACGTGAATGTTGACGACGCCGCGATCGATGTCGCTTTGGGTCGTCGTAGTGCGATCGCAGCGCACGAAGAAGGCTTCGCGCGGGGAGCTGCCTTGCAAAGCTCCCTGGCGGAAGAGGTCCTGCATAAACGCGCCGACGTTGAGGCGAATCTGCGCCCACAGTGGCTCGTCGTTCGGCTCGAAGACCACCCACTGCGTGCCGCGGAAAAGCGTCTCCTCGATGAAGAGCGCCAACCGCCGCACGGGAATGTACTTCCATTCCGAAGCCAGACGGTCGGCGCCCTCCAGCGTGCGCGCACCCCACGCCACATTGCCCGTCACCGGGAAGGCGCGCAGCGCGTTGACACCAAGCGGGTTGATGCGCCCGTTTTCACCGTCGGTCATCTTGTAAGCCAGTTCGCGCACACCGACCAGTGTCGCATCCTGACCGGCGGGCGCTTTCCAGACGCCGCGCTGCGCATCGGTGCGGGCGATGACGCCCGCCATCACGCCGCAGGGCGCAAAAGTGGCGAGCCGGTTTTCCTGGAGCGGATCAGCCATGCGCACGCGCGGGAAGTAGAGGGCGGCGTTCTCGTCGCGCAGCGGCGCAATGAAACCGGCTGCGTTGTTGGCGTCGGTTTCGACCGCAGCAGGCGTCGCCCAACTCGTGCGCGGGTCGACGAGCAGCATGGCGCGGCGGCTCTTGCAATAGGCAAGCGCAGCGGTGTAGACCGCCGGGTCCGTGTCGCCATCGGGTGCGACCGGCGGAATGCAGAGCAAGTTGAACAGGTCAGCGTCCTCCAGGGCGAAGAGGCCGCTCTTGTTGGCGGGAACGCCCTGGATTTCCGCCGCGGTGGGCGCAATGCCATCTTGCCCGCCGGTCAAAAACACTGTCGCCGCAGCGGGGCGGGTGTTGGGCACAGTGGTTGCGCGCAGATAGGTAGATTCGGCGGCGAGCACAGTTTGCACGAAGCGCGTCGCCGTTGGCGTCACCGAGACGTTGCGGAAGCTCTCGCTGGCGATGACTTCGGCGTTCGGGCCTGTGCCGTCCATCTCCTGCACGGTCAGGTTGAAGAGCGTGGTGTCGGCGGAGTCGCGCGTGGCGTGATCGACCACGATGCGGATGCGGTTACCCCACGCGCCGGGATTGGCGGCAGCTATATCCAACCCACCGGTGGCGCCGGTAGCGGCGACGGCATTGTTGGCAGCCGTGTTGTCGCCGGTATGCACCACGCGCACGATCAGCGCGTCGCCGCCGCCGTTCAGAAAGAAATGCTGCACGGCGTAGCTCAGACCGCTGCTGCTCCACAGCCCGCCAAAGATACGCTCGAACTCGGCGTAGCTCTGCACGCGCACGGGCTGGTTGACGGGGCCGCGCAGCGCGCGCCCCACAAACGCCGTGATCGAAGTGGCGACGCCGACGATGGTGCGCACGCCGCTGGGCGCCTCTTCGATGTAGACGCCAGGATAAGACAGGGTGACAGGCATAGATCATTCTCCTTCTGGTAAGTGCGACTCAGCTACCATTGCTTCCAGATACGGGCGGATGAGTCTGGGCAGCACATTCAGGTCAACAAAATAGAGGCGGCGCCCGCTGATCACGTGCGTGAGGCTGCCGCGCCAGGTGGGGTGCGGCGTTTCAGCCGCGCTCTCCTCCAGCCAGATTCTCACGATGAATGAGTGAAAGTCGTCGCCAGCCATGAGTGCGGAGCGTAGCAGGACGGCGTCTGGCGCAGCGTCTTTGGAGCGTCTGACGCCGCGTCTTTTGGCTCAGAGGGGGTTGGGAAATTCACGAACTTTGGCGCAGAGATGCAGAGAGCAATCACAAGCAAAATGCAGGCAATTCTCTGCCCCTCCTCTGCGTCGCTGCGTCTTTGCGCCAAAATGGGCAATCTGCAAACGGTCTCTCAGGCAAATGGGGAACGCTGCGCTTTGGGCGTGATCGGCGTCTTTACCAGCGGCAGCGGCACGGCGTCGGCGGTACAGTGCAGGAGCAGCCGCTCGACGCGGGCGATGTCGCGCTGCACCTGCTGGATCGTTTGCAGTAGCGTCGTCTGCATTTGACCGAGACGAGCCAGCACCTCGGCCAGTTCGCCCAGATCAACGGCGGGCGTAGCGATGGGGTCAGGCGCGGCAAACTGGTCGCGGCAGATCTGCGCATAGAGCAATTGTGTGCTCTTGGCAGGTTCGACGCTCAGTTCACGGTGCAATAGTTCGACGCAGCTTTCATATTGGCGCAGCGCGGCTGTGCGATTGCCGGCCATGCAGTGCAGGCGCATCAAGCGGCGGTGGGTGCGTTCACGCGCCGGGTCGCAGCGCAGCGAAAGCTCGCCATAGTGGATGCCAAGCGCATGATCGCCGCTGTGCTCGGCAAAGGCGATCAACTTGTCGAGCATTGCCAGATACACCTGCTGGAAACGCTCACGTGCGGCGATGCACCAATCCTGATACCATCCTTCGAGCAGGTCGCCCTGGTAGAGCGCCACCGCCTGGCAGAGCAGCTCCGCCTGCGCCTCAGAGAGCGCGCTGCCATCGACTCGCTGCGTCGTCGTGTAGGCGTGCTCGAATTGCTCGACATCCAGCCAGAGCGGCAGCGCAGGGTCGAGTTCAATCCAGTCGGCGTCGGTGCGCAGCAGCGGCGTGAGCGGATGACAGGCGGCGTCGAGCGCGCGCTGTAATTGCCACAGCGCCTGGCGCAGATATTTACGCGCCTGAGCGTCGTTGCGTTCGCCCCACAGCAGGGTGGCGAGCGCCTCGCGCGTGGTGGGGTGCTGGCGGTGCAGCAGCAGGTGGATCAGCAACTCCTGCACCTTGCGCGCCTCCAGCCCGGTGATCTCGCGGCCATCCGCCTCGCAGCGGAACCGCCCAAACAGGGAAAAATGCAGTGCAGCCATTGCCGTTCCTCCATCAAACGGGAACGCAGTCGCCGCTGAGCGACGACACCGACAACGTGGGGGTGAATGCGCCAGACAGTTGAAGTGCAGACTATGCTACGCCTGTTTGCGGGCGATTACAATACCATTTTTGCTACGATTGCCTTACAATCCCCTGTGATTCGCCTCGTATATTGACATATTCACAGAGTACGGCGCCTTGCCGCACTGTCATCCAGCGTAGCGCAAACAGTGCAGAATTTAGCGGATGCTCGACACGGTCAAGATGTGATCTACTTCACCGCGCGGGCGTGCAAGCCGCAGTGTAGACGGGGTGCGTTGATGGGGCGTTGATGGGAGCGAAGTTGGCAGTGTCCCCTACCTCGGCAGTCGCAGCCACATCCGGTGGTTATATGCCGCAAAGCCCTGCTGCTCGAAAAAGCTAATCGCCGGGTGGTTGAAGTCCCACACGCTTAGCGCCAATATCGGGATGCCCAGGCGCTGCGCGTGCTGTTTGGCGGCGTCGATCAGGGTCGCGCCCGCGCCCTGGCGCTGCTGCGCCGACGCCACGCCGATGTGATGAATCCACAGCCGCTCCAGCCGATGGGTCATCGACGTTTCCTGCGCCGGGTTGGCGTCGGCATAGAGATAGCCAACCGCCGCGCCGTCGATTTCGGCCAGGAAGATCACCGTTGCCGGCTGCGCCAACAGGTCACGCACCATCGCCGGCAGGAAAGTGCCGGCTGCCGACGGCTTGAAAAAATCGGGGTGAGCAGCGGCATGATAATCTTGCAGCGCGGCGTGCAATTGCGAAATGATCTCAGCATCCTGCGCGGCGGCGCGGCGCACCGTGACGGCGGGCTTGGCGAGCGCAGGCTGGACGCTGGCAGCGCGGCGGCGCATCTGCTCCTCCGCCGCGGCGCGCATGACGGCGACCGGCGCGGGCTGTCCCGTCCAGTGCGCGAAGGCCAGCGCCCCTTGCCAGATCAACATTCCCAGGCCGCCGATGGCCTGCGCGCCGCCTGCCCGCGCCTGTTGCAGGAGCCGCGTGTCCGCCGGGTTGTAGACCAGGTCGTAGACGATCTGTTCGGGATGCAGCGGAAGCTCAACCGGCCAGGGCGTGGTGTCGACATTGGGTGTCATGCCCAGCGACGTGCAGTTGACGACCAGCGTGGATTCGGCAGCGACGTCCGCCAAACCGTCTGGCAGGGCGATGGCGGCGCCGGTAGTCACGCCAAAAAAAGGGCGCAAATCATCGAGCAGTTGTTGCGCACGTGCGACGCTGCGGTTGGCGACAGTGATCTGCTTTGCCCCGGCCTGCGCCAGCCCGTAAACGATCGCCCGCGCCGAGCCGCCCGCGCCGAGCACCAGCACACGCCGCCCCGCCGGTTCGACGCCGTGTGCGCGCAGGTCGGCAATAAAACCGGGCGCGTCGGTGTTGTCGCCGGTCAGACTGCCATCTGCCTCGACGATGATCGTGTTGACGGCGCGCATCGCCTGCGCGGCCGGGGCAATGCGGTCGAGAAAAGGCAGCACCGCCTGCTTGTGCGGCACGGTGACGTTGATGCCGCACAGCCCCAATGCGCGCATCCCGCGCACGGCGTCGCCCACCGCGCCGGGCAGCGCCGGATCGACGGGCAGCAGGACGTAGCGCCAATCCAGCCCCAGCGCCGCGAAGGCGGCGTTGTGCATTGCCGGGCTGACGCTGTGGCTCACCGGCCAGCCGATCAGCCCGACGAGGGTGGTTTTGGCGGAGATAGAAGCCGCGTTGTGATATTGCAATTGTGTCATGGCTCGAGGAGCAGATCCGCACCGAGCGCCTGCAACGTCACCTCGAAGCCAGGGAAGCTGTCACCGGTGACTTCGGCGCCGTGGACGACCGTCTGCCCGCGTGCCACAAGACCGGCGACTGCCATCGCCATCGCCAGGCGATGGTCGTCGTGCGACTCGACTGGCGCGCCGATCAACGGCGTCGGGCCGTCGATGATGAAGCCGTCGGGCGTCGCCTCGATGCGCGCGCCAAGTTTACGCAGCTCACCGACGGTCGTGGCGATGCGGTCGGTCTCCTTGACGCGCAGTTCGTGAGCGTCGCGCACGATCGTGCGCCCTTCGGCTTGCGTGGCCGCGACCGCCAGGATCGGCAGTTCATCGATCATCGTGACGATCTGCTCGCCGCCGAAGGTCGTCCCGCGTAGCGCCGAGGTCGCTACCACAAGATCGGCGACCGGCTCGCCGCCCTCCTCACGCGCGTTGATGAAGGTGATCGATGCGCCCATCTCTAGCAGCGCTTCGACGATGCCGGTGCGCGTCGGGTTGACGCCGACGCTGCGGATCGTGATATGGCTGTCCGGCGTGATGGCGCCCGCCACGAGCAGAAAGGCCGCCGAAGACATGTCACCCGGCACAGTGAGGTCGAGCGCCTTGAGCGGCGCCTGCGGGCGTTCGCTGGAGACCTTGTTGCCATAGACCGCCACCGGTGCGCCCATCGCCGCCAACATCCGCTCAGTGTGGTCGCGCGCCGGGCCGGGTTCGATGACGAGCGTCAGCCCGTGGGCGTAGAGGCCGGCCAGCAGCAGACAGCTCTTGACCTGGGCGCTGGCGACGGGCATCGTGTATTCGATGCCGCGCAGCCGCGCCGGGCGAATCCCCAGCGGCGCGTAGTCGCCATTCTGCCGCCCCATGATGTCGGCGCCCATGCCGCGCAGCGGGCGCACGATGCGCCCCATCGGGCGGCGGCGAATTTGCGCGGTGCCGTTGAGAAAGGTGGCGAACTGCTGGCCGACCAGCAGCCCGGTGAGCAGGCGAATCGTCGTGCCGGAGTTGCCGCAGTCGAGCACGGTGGCTGGCTCCTGCAAGCCATCCAGCCCGCGCCCATGGACGATCAGCTCCGTCGGCGTGATCACGTCGATCTGCACGCCCAGCCCGCGCATCACTTCGATCGTGGCGCGACAGTCGCCGCCGTCAAGAAAATTGCGCACGTGCGTCGCGCCTTCGGCAATGCCGCCAAACATCACGGCGCGATGGCTGATCGACTTGTCGCCGGGCACGGAACAGGCGCCGGTGAGGGCGTTGCCGGAAGTGAGCGTAATCTGGGTCATGCTGCATCCTCGTTTTGAACAGCCAAAGGTTGAATCGACGATGGTGTGCGGTTCATGAGAATAAGCGGAACGGGGTCGATCCAGCAAGTTTGCCCTGTGGATGGGCGCTGATGGCAAGGGAACTTGCGCCCGGCGCATGGGTGACCTGCTGGGGAAGTGCTCGCCAAAAGTCGGCAACGCATCCTGTGCATGTGCGCGAGTTGCCAGGGTTGTCGGTCTGTGTCTATACTGTGCGCCCAAAAATTGGGCGGCCAGAAGGTGAATCAGCTTTCAGCCGTTGGTCGCGCAAACGGGTGACAATGACAGCCGTCCACGCGCCCGCACTCTATCAATTTACCATCCACCACCATGTAGGAGACTCGATGCGAAAGTCCATGCTGCTAAGGATCGGAATCGTCGTGCTGTGCCTCGCCCTGGTGACGGCATCGCTCTGGCCGCAGCCCAACCCGGTACAGGCGCAGGCCGGGCCAACTACCGTCCACAATAACGGCTGGAGTTTCATCGACGTGGTGCGCGTTGGGCAGGACGGCTTCACCCAGCTCAACACCGGTCGCGCTGGGCCGGACGGCGCCGCCGTGGTGTCGGGCGTGCGCAACGGCAGCACGGGACTCTTCCACGTGGCTGGCGGCGTTGTCACCGAGGTGGCGACCGACGGCACAGTGCTAAGCGGCGGACTGGGAACGCTGGCCCAGCCCGGCACATCCTTGTCCCAGTATGCCATCCTCCCCGATGGCGACGTAGTGTTCGCAGCGTTCGTGACGGGCGGTTCCTTGAATCCGCAGTTTCGCTACGTCTTCCGCTGGCGCGGCGGCGTCATCACGCTGACGCAGCCCTCGACAGAAACCGACCCTGTCAGCCAGACGCAGGCGTTCGAGCATGACCTCCAGCACGTCACCACGGATGGACGCTGGCTGGCCAACCTGACATCGGGGACTTTTCCGAACACGACTACGGATTACGGCCTGACCGACGGCGCGACCCGCCAATCCATCTTCAGCTTCACCCGTACGTCTGGTGGTTGCGTCTTTGACCAGGTGCTACGGGCCGCCGCCAACGCCGGTAATGTGGTGGCCTCTTACCGGCAAGTACAGACACGCACCGCAGACGGCAGCGCGTGCAGAGAGCCGGTGACCAACGCCTGGTCGGTCAACCTGGCCGGCGGCGCGACCGGAACCATCGTCAGCGGCCAGTCCTTCATCAATGGCAACACCCACACCGGCACGGAGATTTCTGACAACAGCCTCTTTCTGGTGAACGACCAGAACCAGGTGGCGGCCGTGCGGGAGATCCACAACGCGCCCACTACTTTCCGCGTACGTGAGCAACTGGTCATCTTCAGTGGCGGCAGCGAGACGGTCATCCAGGACACCGATGGCCCGGTCGATGGCATCTTCCTGGCCGACTTCGACCAGGAGGGGCGCGTGCTTTACTCCGTTTCCCTGGACGCCAACCCCATTGCCACCGTGCTGCTGAGCGGCCCCAGCCTGGATACCGATCGGGTGGTGGGGCCGGGAGATGTGCTCTTTGGGCAGACAGTCACCGGCATTGGCTGGGTGGCGCGGCCGGCGGCGGTGACGGGTGAAGATCGCGCGTTTGCCTTCAACTATGGATTGGACAATGGCGCCCGCGGCATCGCCCTGGCGACCCAATCCCCGCCGCAGTGGAACAACCCCAACGGCGGTGACTGGAGCGCAGCGGACAACTGGACGCCGGCGGCTGTCCCCAGCGCCGACGACGAAGCGCGCTTCAACCTGTCCGCCGAATACGCCGTGAACCTGGGCACACAGCAGGTGGGCGATGTGACGATCCAGAAGGGCGAGGTCACCTTCCGCAACGGCACGCTCACCCTTCCCAGCGCGGGCAGCCAACTGAGCATCGGCGCACCCACCGCTGGCAATCGGCCGCTCCTGACCATCGCGGGTGCAGACACCGAGGTGACTGCACCTGCCGTCGACGTAGGTTCCGGCGGCCCCGGCGAGCTGCGCATCGAAAGCGCTACCCTGAAAGCCCCAGATGAGTCCGCAGATGCAGTCGGTGCGGTGCTGGGCTTCGCTGCGCCGGCCACCGCCACGGTGACAGCAGGCGGCTTCTGGCTCTGGCCGGAGATGGCGCTGGGACTCACCCACGATGCGCTCTTGCGCGTGGAAGCGGGTGCGGTGGCCGGGTTTGCATCTGAACGCCTCTTTGTGGGAGGAAGCATCCTTGGCCTGGCGCTGAGCAACCGGACCGGACGCGTCATCGTGGACAACACTGCCAACGCCGGCGGCAAACTAGACCTGGGCACGTTGTTGGGGCCGGTTCAGGAATTGGTCATCGGTGAATCCCTGATCGGGCGGCTGGAAGTGACCAACGGCGGCAGCGTCCTCGCCGTCACCACCACCGTCGGCACGCGCGATCACGGTGCGACGACCGACGGCTTTCTCACCGTGGAAGGGACAACCGCCACCCGCACAGCACTTTTCACCTCCGGTGAAGGGGACCGGGGCGGCCTCTTTGTGGCGACGGGGGCCGGGACCGACGCTCAGATCACGGTGAGCGCAGGCGGGGTGATGAGCCTGACCCAGCTCTCCCTGGCCGACGGCGCAAATAGCAACGCGCTGATGTTCGTGGACGGCATGGAAACCGCTGCGGATGGCGACCGCCGTTCGACGGTGGTCGCACCCCTGCCTCCGCCTGCGCCAGGCGCGGACGTCCGCGCTTCCGCGCTGAACCCAGACAACGGCGCCTGCGTCATCGGGCGCGCCGGGCAGGGGACGCTCAACGTCTCCAACGGCGCGTTGGTGCGTTGCCGGCAGCTTGCTGTGGGCTTCGGCTCAGGCAGCCGGGGAGAGATGAATATCGACGGTATCTTCCGCGCCGTCGCCGCGCAGGTGGTGGTGGCGGGACCGCTCCCCGAAGATGGGGCGATGTGCATCGGGCGCGTGCCCTTGTGCGGCGGCTCTGGCAACAATGTACGCGGCGATGTGATGCTGGGCGCGGATGGTCAATTGCAGGCCCGCATCGTGGGCATCGGCAACGGCGGACGGCTGCGCGGCAGCGGCATCCTCATCGCCGCGGACGGGGTGGTGGCGTTCGAGGGCGGCAGCATCGCGCCCGGCATCGTGCAGATCAACCGGATGCAGGGCAGTGGGGACGCGTCCCACCAGGTGGGCACGCTGACCATCCAGGGCAACGTGACTATCAGCGAAACCGGCGTCATCACCTTCCATGTGCTGGGCGGAACGGCGGATTTGCAGGATCGGCTGGTTGTCACCGGCACGCTCACGCTGGGCGGCGACCTGGCGATCAGCTTCGGCAACGGCTACGCGCCGAAACAGGGTGACGAAGTAGCGCTGATCCAGGCGAGCACGGTTAGCAGCACACCGCAGAATGTGGTGATCACCGGGTTGGAGCCGGGCTTCGAGTTCGATCTCACCACGTCCGGCGGCGTGCTGACATTGACCGCACTGACCGATGGCGTTGCCACAACACCTGTACCGGGTACGGCAATCTACCTGCCGCTGGTGACGAGGGCTTATTGATGACAGCAATCTCTGATGTGCTGATTGTCGGCGCCGGGCCGGCTGGTCTGGCGCTGGCAGCGGCGCTCTGTGAGGCCGGACTGCACGTCGAGGGCGCCACGCCCGCTGACCCGACCGCGCCGTGGCCTAATACCTACGGCATTTGGGAAGACGAACTGCCTTCCCCGGAACTGGCTGCCATGTTCGCTCATCGCTGGACGGACTGCGTCGCCTACGCTGCCGGGGAAGTGCATCAACTGGAACGCATTTACGGCCTGCTCGACAATGCGCAGTTTCAGGCGCATTTGTTGGCGAAATGTGCGCGGGGCGGGCTGCGCTGGCATCGGCAGGCGGCGCGCCGCATCGAACATGGCGTGGCGCATTCAAGCGTCACGCTGGATGACGGCGGCGTAATCCGTACGCGGCTTGTCGTCGACGCCAGCGGTCATCAGCCGGTCTTCGTGCGCCGCCCACCTGCTGGCGCCATCGCTTACCAGGCTGCCTACGGCGTGGTGGGAGCTTTCACGCGTCCGCCGGTGCGCACCGGTCGTCTGGTGCTAATGGATTACCGCAGCGATCACCTGACGGAAAGTGAGCGCCGCGACGAGCCGCCGACCTTCCTCTACGCCATGGACTTGGGCGGCGGTCGTTCCTTAGTTGAGGAGACGTCGCTGGCGCACGCGCCGGCGGTTCCCTTCGACCTGCTCAAGGCGCGACTGCACCGCCGTCTGGCGCATCACGGTGTTGCAGTGGCGGCCATTGAGCACGAGGAGTTCTGCCTGTTCCCGATGAACATGCCCGTGCCGCTGCTCGATCAGCCGGTGCTTGGCTACGGCGGCGCGGCGAGCATGGTGCATCCGGCGTCGGGCTACCAGGTGGGGGCGGCGTTGCGCAATGCGCCGGTAGTGGCGGGGGCAGTGGCGCGGGCACTGAACGCACCGGATGCAGCGCCCGCCCGCATCGCCGCGGCGGGGTGGCAGGCGCTGTGGCCGGCAGAAAAGCTGCGCAAACACAATCTGTATCTGTTCGGCTTGCAGACGTTGCTTACCTTCGACGAGGCGCGGCTGCAACGATTCTTTGCCACGTTCTTTCACCTGCCGCGTCAAAACTGGGGCGGCTATCTATCGAACACGCTGTCGCTGGCGGAGGTGATGCAGACGATGGGACGCACCTTTCTCGCGGCGCCGATGGCTGTGCGCGGCGGGCTGATGGCGGCGGCGCTCCGGCATCCGACCATGTTGGGACGTGCGATTTTCGGCGATTCGTAGGGCGGCTTCCGTCCGATGTCAGCGGGCGCGGCGTTACTGGCGCGCCTGCTCTGCGGCCTGTTGAGCGCGATCTTCCTCGGTAAACTCGACGTGAGGGGCGACGCCGGAACGCACCTTGAGCACATGCTGCGAGGTGGAGGCCCAGGCCGCACGCGTGCCTTGTGCGTCCTTGTCGAAGGCCATCGCCGCCGTAGGACGAACGCCGACCGCCATGGCGTCGTTGATGGCGTTCAGGTCGGCGCTCAAGAAGACAAACTGCCAATCCTGCGCTTGCTTCTCGGCGATCATCTTGCCGATCTGATCCCTGCGAAACTCGCGGCTGGCATTCTCCTGGCCGTCCGTGATGATGACCATCACGACATGCGACGGACGCACGGCCTCCGGCATCTGCGCCAGCTTCTGCTCTAGATCGTTGATGCCACGCCCGATCGCATCGAGCAGCGGCGTCAATGCACGCGGGACAAAGGTCGTGCGCGTCAGTTCCGGCACACTAGCCACCTGCACAAAACTTTGCAGCACTTCATAGGGATCCTGCGAGTCAAACTGAACAAGGGTCATCGTAGCGAAACCCGGCGCAGCCTTCTGTTCATTGAGAAAGGCGTTGAAGCCGCCAATCACATCGTCGCGGATTGACTCCATCGACCCGGTGCGATCCAGAATCACGCTAAGATGGGTGTAGTCGTTGCGCATGGATTGCCTCCTTTTCAGGCACAAGTACAGCGATGGCAGCGCATGATTGCGGGGGGCGGGGTGATGTAGGATGAGCGATCCTGCGCATGCCGATCAAGATGGCAGCAAACCATAGGCTGCCATCGCTCACTATACACTAGATCGGTGGAAAGATCACGCTGACCAGCGTAAAGGCCACCAACGTCACCAATGTGGCAAGCGAGAGTGTGTTGACGACGTAGCGCTGGTCTTCTGGTGTGGCATTGCGCATGAAGAGCGGGATGACGAAGGGCGGCGGCAGTACGAACATCGTCATGACGGCAGCCTGGAGCATCCGGTCGCCGGGAAAAATGCGGTTGACGACGAGGGCGTTGAACAGCAGCCCCAACACCACCCAGATCGCCAGCCGCACGCCGACGGAGCGCAGCGATGCGCTCAAGTTGCGCCGCTGCAGGTTGACCTCGTAGCCAATGACGATGCCAATTAAGGGCGTCGTCACGGCGCCGAGCAGCCCCAGCGTGTTGAAGAGGGCGTTGGTCAGCGGCGAGGCTGTCAGCACCGGCATGAGGCCCAGCCGGCTGAAAAGAATGCCCCCAACGATGCTCAGAATCACCGGCGTAGTGAGGAAGCCGCGTACGGTCTGGCGGAAGGAGACGGCGCCGCTGCCCAGCCGCTGCACAAAAGGAACAAGAATAAAGAAGACGAAAACCACCTGCCCCAGATCGATCACGGCGAAATTGAAGACCGCTTCGGCGCCGTACACGGCGCTAAAGATGGCGTAGCCCATCATGCCTGCCTCGAAGCCGGTCAGCAGCGGCGGCAAATAGGCAGAATCCGTACCGGCAGGCTTGTGCAAAAAGCGCCCGACCACCAGCACCAGCGTACACACCGCAAAGACAAGCGCAGCCACCGCCAGATGCCCGGCTTCCAACGTCACCGCGGCAAATGCCAGGAATAGCACCGCTGGCAGCGTCACATTGACAATCAGCTTTTTGATCTCCTGGATCGTCGCTGGCTGGAGAAAGCCGATACGTCGAAACAAAGCGCCGAGCGCAAAGAGTGAGAGCACAGGTAGAACTTTGGAGAACGCGTCGAGATAGAGCATACAAGTCGCTTTCGACTGACGCCCTCGCTGCCCTTCGGTGCGCAGGGCTGTGAACGGAATCGCGGCCTGGGCGCCATTACTGCAACGGCGTCCAGGCCACCTCTCCTAGTGTACCAGAATGCATCGACGCGCTGCGTATCACCCCGGCGTTAGCGTGAGATTCGGGCGTCAGGCAACAATGCGTCAGGCCACACATCGTCACGCTGTGATGAAAACTCCTGCACAGAAATTGCTGAGATCGAGTTATTGCCAACACGCGTGTACACTGATGACGTGTACACTGAAGTTGTTGCATCTTTCGTGCTGGGGACGGGCTTACACCTGCGCGTGCAGCCCACTGTCTTTGATATCTTCCCTAGTGCGTAGCCACAGATAAGATTGAGATAGGGTCGTGATATGACAGAACAGAGTGCGTTGGTTGTCTTTATGCCCTCAGGACGACGCGGCTATTTTGCCGAGGGCACAACGGTGTTGGATGCGGCGCGCGAATTGGGCGTCGGCATCGAGAGCATTTGCAGCGGCCGGCTCACCTGCGGCAAGTGCAAGGTGCGCGTCGAGGAGGGGCACTTTGCCAAGCACGCTATCACTTCGGCGGCAAGTCATCTCACCACAGCGGGCGACGACGAGCGCGAACTGCTGCACGCCATGCATGCCGACGACTGCCGCCTCTCCTGCACGGCGCGAGTCGCAGGCGACGTGTTGATCTACGTGCCCGAAGAGAGCCGCGCCCATAAGCAGATCATCCGCAAGGCGGCCACCGCCCGCGTGATCGACATCGACCCGGCAGTGCGGCAGTTCTATGTGCAAGTCGAGGATGCCGCGCTGGGCGAGCATCGCGGCGACTGGCGGCGGCTGCAGGATGCGCTGGAACAGGAAGCCGGGTTGACCGACCTGGCCATCGACCTGCACGCGCTGCGCAAGCTACAGCCAGCGCTGCGTCAGGCCAAACGTGCGCTGACCGTCCTCGTCTGGAACGACCGCGAGGTGATCGAGATTCGCCCTGGCTACGACGAGGGCATCTACGGCATCGCGGTGGACATCGGCAGCACGACGGTGGCGATGTATCTCTGCGACCTGCGCACGGGTGAGGTGCTGGCGACCGAGTCGGCGATGAACCCGCAGATCAGCTTTGGCGAAGACCTGATGAGCCGCGTCTCCTACGTGATGATGCACGACGACGGCACGGAGAAGATGCATGACGCCATCATCAAGGCGCTCAACAAGCTGGCCGGTCAGGCGGCGCACGCAGCCGGACTGAAGGTGCGCGACATTCACGAGTTAGTTGTCGCCGGCAACACGACCATGATTCACCTGTTTTTGGGCGTCGATCCGCGCGAGTTGGGCGGCACACCCTTTGCGCTTGCCAACCGCGATGCGATGGATATCAAGGCGCGCGACCTCGGGCTGCGGCTGCACCCGGCTGCTAACGTCCACGTGCTACCGTCGGAGGCGGGGCACGTCGGCGCCGACAACGTGGCCGTGCTCGTCGCCGAGGAGCCGCACCGCCAGGATGAGATCGAACTGATCGTCGATGTCGGCACCAATGCCGAGATTGTGCTGGGCAACCGGGAATGGCTGATGAGCGCCTCCAGCCCGACCGGCCCGGCCTTCGAGGGCGCGCAGATCAGCGCGGGGATGCGCGCCGCACCGGGCGCCATCGAACGCGTGCGCATCGACCGCACGACAGGGCGCGCCAACTTCCGCGTCATCGGCGATGAACGCTGGGCGGATGACTGGGACGTGACGGCGCCTTCGGTGGTGGCGGGCAAGCCGGAATATCTGGCCGCTGGCATCTGTGGGTCGGGCATCATCGAGGTAGTCGCAGAACTGTTTCTAGCTGGCATTCTTCAAGCCGACGGACGGTTTAATTCGGCGCACCCGACTGACCGCCTCGTGTGGGAAGGGCGGCGCGGCGCGTACATTCTGGCGACGCCGGATCAGACCACCAACGGCCAGCCGCTCTACGTGACGCAGGACGATGTGCGCAACATTCAGCTCGCTAAGGCCGCGCTCTACGCCGGCGCCAAGATCATGATGAAACGCGCTGGCATTGAACGCGTCGACCGGATTGTACTGGCAGGAGCGTTTGGCAGCTACATCGATCCGTTGTACGCTTTGGTCCTCGGGTTGATCCCGGATTGTGACCCGCAGCGCATCACGGCGGTCGGCAATGCGGCAGGCGACGGCGCGCGGATTGCGCTGCTCAATCGGGCCAAACGCCGCGAGGCGATGGAACTGGCGCACGGGGTGCGCTATGTCGAAACCGCAGTGGCGGCAGATTTCCAGGACGAGTTCGTCGGTGCGATTCACATCCCGCACGCCAGCGACGCCTACCCGCACCTGGCCGACATTTTGCCTGAACCGGCGCCGGTTGCGGAGACCGCCGCCCCGCGCCGGCGGATGCGCGCTCGATAGAGAATGAGAGGCGTTGTCACCGACGCCAAGGGAGGAATGCAACATGGCAATCGATACTGCGCTCGATCCACCGGCTGGATTCGCCGCTGCCAACGCGTATGCCAATCCGCAACCAGAAATCACCTACCCGGAAAGTGATGGCATGCCAATGGCGGACAACACCCGACAATTTCGCTATATTGTGATGATTCAGGGCAGCCTCGACGCGTTGTTCAAAGATGACCCGAATGTCTTCGTCGCTGGCGACCTGCTTTGGTATCCTGTCGAAGGCAACAATCAATTGCGCGTGGCGCCCGATGTGCTCGTAGCGTTTGGCCGCCCCAAGGGGGATCGCGGTTCCTATCTGCAATGGCGTGAGGGCAACGTGGCGCCACAGGTCGTCTTCGAGGTGCTTTCACCTGGCAATACGCTGCTAGAGATGACGCGCAAGCTGCGTTTCTACGAACGGTACGACGTCGAGGAATACTATGTCTACGATCCCGATCGCGGCGAATTGGCCGGCTGGCGGCGCACCGGCGAATCGCTCGAAGAAATCATACAGATCGAGGGGTGGATCAGCCCGCGCCTTGGCGTACGCTTCAACCTCGAGGGCGCCGAGCTTGTCTTGACGCGCCCCGATGGCCGCCGCTTCGAGACTTTTGTCGAACTGACAGCGCGCGCCGAGGCCGAACGCCAGCGCGCTGAGGCCGAACGCCAACGCGCTGAGGCCGAACGCCAGCGCGCTGAACGGCTTGCGGCGCAGCTACGCGTCCTGGGCGTCGATCCTGCTGAACTCTGAAACTGAAACCAAACGATACATAGATTACCGGAGAAGCAATTCATGAGCGAAGAAATCATCCTGTCCGAACTGTCGCTGGAAGACCTCTACGAACTGATGAAGGAAGACCTCTACGACGGCCTCGCCGAGGAGATCGAGGAAGAAGTGCATGAGGCGCTCGGTCGCGGTCAGCAACCCTACGAAGTGCTGACCAACGGGCTGGTCGCTGGCATGGAGATTGTCGGCAACGACTTCCGCGACGGCATCCTCTTCGTGCCTGAAGTGCTGATGGCGGCGAAGGCGATGAAGGCAGGGATGGCGATCCTGCGCCCGCTGCTGGCTGAAACTGGCGCCGAGAAAATCGGCAGCATGGTCATCGGCACCGTCAAAGGCGACATCCACGACATCGGCAAGAATCTGGTGACGATGATGATGGAAGGCGCTGGCTTCGAGGTCTACGACCTGGGCATCAACAACTCGGTGGAGAGCTATCTGGAAGCGATCGAAAAGCACGACGCCGACATCCTTGGCATGAGTGCGCTGCTGACGACGACCATGCCCTACATGAAAGTCGTGATCGACACGCTCAAGGAAAAAGGCATTCGCAAGGATGTCATCGTGCTGGTCGGCGGCGCGCCGCTCAATGAAGCCTTCGCCGAGGCGATCGAGGCGGACGCCTATTGTCGTGATGCAGCGGTGGCGGTTGAAACAGCCAAGAAGTTCATGCAGATTCGCAAGGGCGTGAAGATGTAGGAGGGTAAGTTGCGAGGGACGAAGCCAGGACTGCGGCGTCCCATTTGGCGGCGATGGGGGAGTACGACATGATTTCAACTTTGCCGGTAGAGGCAGCGGCCACAAAGCCGAAACTCGATACGACTCCACGACTGGAAAGCGGCGATCACCTGACGCGCGCCGAGTTCGAGCGCCGCTACGCCATGATGCCTTACAATTACCATCTTAAGCGCCACGTGTACCGTCGCAGCAGCGTGCGCGGGTATTTGATCTGGCGTGCAGACGACACGGCCATCGACTGGTTTGCGCTAGAGAATGGCGAATATATCGCTTTGCCCGTAGACGACGCCAGTGTGATCCGCAGCGGGGTCTTTCCAGGGCTGCGGCTGGCGGCCAGCGAGTTGTTGGCTGGGAACCTGGCGGCTGTGCTGGCGACGCTGCGGCAAGGGCGGCACAGCGAGGATCATGCGGCGTTCATCGCCAGGCTATCGCAGTCTATCCAGGTCGCTGGGAAGCCA
>Ga0209398_1000671_pt1 | contig 20274 bp, 14 predicted proteins | sample AshMeaBigSpring_FD_184125 | JGI IMG/M metagenome (GOLD analysis project Ga0209398, IMG submission 184125) | Groundwater microbial communities from Big Spring, Nevada to study Microbial Dark Matter (Phase II) - Ash Meadows Big Spring (SPAdes)... | ecosystem: Environmental > Aquatic > Deep... | reverse complement strand
TGGCTACCATTATTGGATTTACAGATACAGAAGAAAAAACACTTAAAGCAGTGTATGAGGTTTTAACTGTGCAAAGAGATTTTGGAAATAGAAGCGATAGAAAAAGAGCTCGTTTAAAATATACACTCGATACAATGGGTGTTGAGGCATTTACCAAAGAATTAGAAAAAAGATGTGGATTTGAACTAGAAGCACCAAAACCATTTGAATTTACGGCAAGAAAAGATGAATTTGGTTGGGTAGAAGATTATCAAGGTAATTGGCATTATACTTTGTTTGTTGAAAATGGTAGAGTAACCGATGAAAACAATTACTTACTAAAATCTGCTTTACTGGCAATTGCTGAAACCAATAAAGTAAACTTTAGATTTACGAGTAATCAAAATGTAATTATCAGCGATATTAAAACTGCCGATAAAGATTTAATTGAAGCTATTTTAAACAACTATCAAATTATTGAGAAACAAGCTGCTATTTCTGCTTTACGCATTAATTCTATGGCTTGTGTAGCTTTACCAACTTGTCCTTTGGCGTTGGCAGAAGCTCAACGTTATTTACCTACATTAATTTCTAAACTAGAAATCTTAACTGAAAAACATCAATTACAAAAAGAAGATATTATTATTAGAATGACTGGTTGTCCCAACGGTTGTGGACGATCTTCTGCCTCTGAAATTGGACTAATTGGAACTGCTGCTGGTAAATACAATTTACATGTAGGCGGTGATAGAGAAGGATTTAGATTGAATAGAAAATACAAAGATTCGTTAGATGAACAAGCAATTGTAGCAACCTTAGATGAACTGTTTGGCACTTATTCTAAAGAAAGAAATGAAAGAGAAACATTTGGAGATTTTGCTATTCGAAAAGAATGGGTATAAATAATTTCTCTGCAATGATATAAACCAAAAGAGGCTGCTTTCAACCATGAAACAGCCTCTTTTCTTTTCTATTTAAGAATGCAGTTTGATGTATAATTGGCGTTTATTGTCTTATACTTTTCATCATCCAAAACATTATTTGGTATCTTCTAACTCAAAAATAATTTCGCCAAAGCTTGGTCTTTGCTCAATTTCCATCATCATACATCTATCTCTTAAATTACAAAGTTGATAGAACGTAGAATTAGATTTATCAGATTCATTTACATGTTGCAATAAATCATCTAACAAACAGCCAAAGGCTTTTACTTCTATTTTTTGTAACGCATTTGCAACAATAGTTTCAGAAATATTATACAAACTTGCTGCACCAAAATCGCCAAATAATGGTTCAAAATTTTTGTTGATTAAAATATTGTGAGCATACAAATCGCCATGCATTACTCCATTCTTATGCAACTGAAAAGCAACAGAAGCAATTGGTTGTATAATAGAAAGAATAGCATCTATACTAAATGAATGATGTTTTACAAATACATCTCTTGTACAAGTTTCAAAACTTGGTGGATTGGCTAAATTGGTGAAATCTTTATCCATCAATTCCATTATAAGCCCATCTTTTTCTTCAGGATGATTTATAATTTTACCCAAAATTCTTACTAAATGCTGGTGTTCTCCTGCATGTAAACAGGCAAGCATTTCGTCTTTAGGCAAACCATCACTTGTTACCTCTCCTTTAAAAACTTTCACAGCTACATCTTTCTGAGATTGATCATTTTTTAATGTTGCTTTAGAAATAATTCCAGAAGCACCTTGCCCTAACAATTCTTTCAATTGTAAGTCATCATAATCAATTTCAGAAATACGAGCAACACTTTTTGGAATATAAGAAAATGGATTTCCTGCAAAAGCCAACCAAGCCAAATGTGGCATAGAGTATAACCACTTGGGCAATTCGGTTAGTTGATTGGCCGAAATACGCAACAATTGTAAATTCTTGCATTGCTGCAAACTTGCAGGCAAACTCGTTAAACAATTACCTGCAAGCATTAACTTTTGTAAACGAATGCAATTGCCTATAGAGTTGGGTAACTGTTTAATTTTATTCTGAGTCAAAATCAACCATCTTGTTGAAAGGGGCAAACTATTTTCAGGAATATTTTCAATAAAATTGGCTTTAAAACCAATCATTTCTAGGTTTTCACATCTACTTAAAACTGTAGGAAATTCGGTAAACAGATTATTTGATAAAAACAAGATTCTTAACTTCTTAAACTTATCAAAATCTGCTGGTAAACTACACAAAGCATTATTTGACAAATCTAAAATTTCAAGTGTTTCTGTTAGCGTATAAAGTGCTGCCGGAAATTCAGTAAGTTGTTCTGCTATTTTAATAGAGGTATAACCTTTTAATTTCCCATTGTATAATTGTTCAATTGTTTGCATAATCCATGTAGAGGTAAAATCGGAGAAAAGATACTATGTATTAATCTCTATTTGTAAAATCTAAAAGACCACTTACATTTTTTATTACAATACTTCTTCCTTCGGTTGTAATTAATTCTGCTTCGGCAAAGTCACTCATTACCCTAAAAACGGTTTCATAAGTAGTGCCTGCAAAAGATGCAATATCCTGTCGTGATAATTGCACATTAATTTTACCAAAATCATCGGCACCAAACTTTTTATACAGTTTAATAATAGCATTTGCAACCCTTCCTTTTACATTCATATGAGCAAGGTTACGCATATTTTTTTCTGATTCCATTAATTCATCAGCAAAAAACATCATTAACTGTAAGGCATATGCATGATTTACTTTTAACGACGCTTTAAAAAAATCTAAGTCAATAAAACAAGCAGTAACAGGTTCTAATGCAGTGGCAGACATAGGATATATTTTACTGTTTCCAAGCCCTCTATGTCCAAAAATATCGCCGGTAGTTGCAAAACGTAGAATCAATTCTTTATCATCTCCCCACTTTTTATGCACTTTAACCAATCCATCAAATACAAAATACATTCCTGTAACCTCATCACCTTCAGAAAAAATAATTTCTCCTTTTTTAAAAACAATTGTTTTTCTATTTATATCTATAGCAGGCAACCATTCGGGTAAGCATAATCTGCAAAAAATGCAGCTTTTTAGGTCACAAGCTTGTTTCGCTTTCTTCATATTCAATATTAAAACATGTTACGTATATGTACACAAAAAATAAATGTACAGTATAGAAACAAATAAAACATTATAATTTTTCATTCTATTTTAAGTAATTTTTTATATATGTTATTTTGAAAGACCATAAATGAATAAAATTATAATGATTAGAGGGCTTTTAACTTGTTATTACCCTATTCTAATCAATAAACGAAAACAATTAAATTATTTTTATTAGAATATGATAAATAAATATGTTTATTTTTTTTTAGCGGTTACTTCATTTTTTTTCAAATAATCCCTTAATTTTATGACCGTAATCATATTTTTAGTAAAATAAATTAAGAAATTAGTTTTATTAAATTAAATATAATGATTTATAATTCGATTGCCACTGTCGTTGATTTTCATAGTTCAGATTAATTGATAACATTAAAAAAGAAACACAATGAAAGTTGTAGTAATTGGCAATGGAATGGTTGGATATAAATTTTGCGAAAAATTAATTGCAAAAGCTCCATCAAATCAATTTGAAATTGTAGTTTTTGGGGAAGAAATAAGACCAGCTTACGACAGGGTTCACTTATCTGAATTTTTCGCTGGTAAATCTGCCAACGATTTATCACTTGCATCTAAAGAATGGTACGTAAACAACGGCATTACGCTTCACCTTTCTAATCCCATTCAATCTATCAAAATACAAGATAAAAAAGTAATAGCTCATAATGGTTTAGTTGAAACCTATGATGTGCTCATTCTTGCTACAGGCTCTTCTGCTTTTGTGCCACCAATTCCAGGCGTAGAAAAAAAGGGTGTTTTTATTTATAGAACAATAGAAGATTTAGAAATGATGCAAGCCCATGCCAAAAAAGCAAAAAAAGGTGCGGTAATTGGTGGCGGTTTATTAGGCTTAGAAGCAGCAAAAGCAATGTTAGATTTGGGAATAAGCGATACAACTGTTATTGAATTTGCTCCTCGTTTAATGCCAAGACAAATTGACGATGCTGGCTCTATTGTTTTAAAAAATAAACTAGAACAACTGGGATTAAAAATATGGACAAGCAAAAACACTTCTACAATTATTGGCGACGATTATATAAACGCAATGCAATTTTCTGATGAAAGCACTTTAGATGTGGATATGCTTGTAATTTCTGCCGGCATAAAACCTAGAGACGAAATTGCAAAAGAAGCTGGTTTATCTGTTGGACCAAGAGGTGGAATTGTAGTAGATAATTATTTACAAACATCTCAACCAAATATTTATGCAATTGGTGAATGTGCTTTACATAATGGAATGATTTATGGCCTGGTTGCTCCTGGTTACGAAATGGCTGAAATTGTTGTTAAAAACTTAATAGCTCAACAATTTGAAGTCGAATTTAAAGGTTTTGACATGAGCACCAAACTAAAACTCATTGGTGTAGATGTTGCAAGCTTTGGTGATCCTTTTATTCAAACAGAACTTACAAAAACAATTGTATTTCAAGACCATGTAAAGGGCATTTATAAACGAATTAATGTTAGCAACGATGGTAAAGAATTATTAGGTGGCATTTTAATTGGTGAAGCAGAATCGTACAACATGCTTTTACAAACATGCAAAAACAAAATGCCTTTACCACAAAATCCAGAGGAATTAGTAATTGGCAGCAGAGGTAGTGGAGAATCTGGAAATAATGGAGTAATAAACCTACCAAATGAGGCAATTATTTGTAGTTGCGAAAGCATTACCAAAGCCAATATTTGCGATGCTGTAAGTAACCAAAATTGCGAAACAATTGATGCCATAAAAAAATGTACAAAAGCAGGAACAGGTTGTGGCGGTTGCATTCCAATGGTTAAAGATATTATGCTACATACCTTAAAATCTGAAGGAAAATATATACGCAACAATATTTGCGAACACTTTAATTATACGAGACAAGAACTATTTGATTTGGTAAAAATGAATCAAATAAAATCGTACGACAACGTACTAGAAACTTTTGGAAGTGGTGATGGCTGCGAAATTTGCAAACCACTAGTTTCATCTATTCTTGCTAGTTTATGGAACGAAAATATTCTCACAAAAGGCAACGCAACTGCACAAGATAGCAACGATCGCTTTTTAGCAAACATTCAAAAAGGTGGCTCTTACTCAGTTGTTCCTCGTATTCCAGGCGGAGAAATTACTCCCGATAAATTAATTGTTATTGGTCAGGTTGCAAAAAAATACCAACTCTATACAAAAATTACAGGCGGGCAACGTATCGATTTATTTGGTGCACACTTAAACGATTTACCAAAAATTTGGGAAGAGCTAATTGCAGCAGGTTTCGAAAGTGGTCATGCTTATGGCAAATCTTTACGTACAGTTAAAAGTTGTGTTGGCAGCACTTGGTGCAGATTTGGTTTACATGATAGTGTAAGCTTTGCCATTCAAATAGAAGAGCGTTATAGAGGCTTACGTTCTCCACACAAATTAAAAGGTGGTGTAAGTGGTTGCATACGTGAATGTGCCGAAGCACAAAGCAAAGACTTTGGCGTAATTGCTACCGAAAAAGGATGGAATTTATACGTATGTGGCAATGGTGGCAGCAAACCACAACATGCACAAATTTTAGCAACAGATATTGATAATGACACTTTAATTAAGTATCTCGATCGCTTTCTAATGTTCTACATCAAAACTGCCGATCCACTTACAAGAACTGCTACATGGCTAAATAAAATGGAAGGTGGCATGAGTTATTTAAAAAACGTAGTAGTAAACGATAGCTTAGGTATTGCAGCTAGTTTAGAAGCCGACATGCAATTATTAGTAGATAGTTATAAATGCGAATGGAAAGAAGCTATTGAAAATCCTGAAATCAGAAAAAGGTTTACCCATTTTGTAAATGCTCCAGAGGAAAAAGATCCTTCTATTCAATTTGTTCCCATGAGAGAACAAAAAAAGGTAGCCGATTGGAAGTAATTTTTTTTGGGTAATCAACAGCAGTAATTCTATTCAACTGCAGTTGCGTCGCACACTTCAACTACAACAACAATATTCAACAAAAAACAATCACCACATGAATCATACAGAAACGCAAATACAAATCAACAACAACGAGACTGGAAATATACAGTGGTTTTATGCTTGCAATACAGAAGATGTTCCGAGTAACGGTGGTGTTTGTATAAAATACCAACAACAACAAATTGCACTTTTTAATTTCACAAAACGAGGCGAATGGTATGCTACACAAAACGAATGTCCACACAAAAAACAAATGGCACTAAGCAGAGGAATGATTGGTTCTCAAAACAACGAACCTAAAGTAGCCTGTCCATTTCATAAAAAAACATTTTCTCTAATAACTGGCAACTGCTTAAATGGAGAAGAATGTAGCATTCAAACCTATCCTGTAAAAATTGAAAATAACCAAGTTTTTATTGGTGTAAAATAAATTCATACTATTCATTATTAACTCAAAAACAACCACATGAACTAACAAAAATTCTTTCAACCCTAAACTAAAAAACCCTAACAGAATTGCAGTCTGCTAGGGCAAAAGAAATTCAAGATGGCAAATTAATCACCTTAAAAATCAACCAAAACTAACATGAAAAAGTGTATCAAAAAAATACTCTGCACCATTACAGTAGTTGCAGTAGTAACAAGCACAAAAGCACAAATGACGCTAACAGGGCAAATAAGAACCCGTACAGAAGTTAGAAATGGATTGGGAAATTTAGTAACCGAAGGCTCAAAAACTGCAGCTTTTACCTCTCAAAGATCTCGTATCAATTTTGGATACAAATGGGATAGATTAACCGTAGGAGTTGCAGTACAAGATGTAAGAGTATGGGGACAAGATGCATCTACCATTAGCAACAACGACGGTAGTAGATTGATGCTGCATGAAGCTTGGGCAGATTTAACATTAGCCAATAAAGCAGACACAACAATTAAATTTAAATGGTTCGATTTAATGTCTTTTAAAATCGGCAGACAAGAATTAATATACGATGATGTAAGATTATTAGGCAATTTAGATTGGTTACAACAGGCTAGAAGACATGATATGGCTTTATTAAAAACTGTTCATCATGGCTGGCAAGTAGATTTAGGATTTGCTTACAACCAAAATACCGATGCTTTTGGTGTTACCAATAGCAACTTTGTACCTGGCAATATACCGGCATATGTAAAAAACTCATTGGGTACATTGCTACCGACACCAACAGGCATAGTACCTATTGCAGCAGGTGGCAATGTAGCAAACAATAGCAGCAGAACAGGAACGCCCATTTATAGCAATCCACCAAATACCAATGCAGGTAATCAAGATTACAAATCGTTTACGAGCTTATATATAAGTAAAAAAATAAATCAAACTAAATTTTCAGCATTGTTCTTTGCAGACAATTTTGGAAAATACAAGTTAGATAGTGTAGGAACAGCAACAGCAGGATATATTTATGGAAGACGATTTGTTTCAAGTGGTGCTACAGATTTATTTAATTATAGCGGTGTAAATACAAGATATACTTACGGATTAATGATTAACCATACCATTGGTAATGCATCAGGTTTTGGAAAAATTGGCTTACAGTTGGCTTACTATAACCAAACAGGAAAAGATAGAGATGGCCGTAACTTAAATGCTTTTCATTATACAGCATCGGCAACATATCAAAAAGGTAAAATAAGTGTTACACCAGGTATTGATGTTTTAAGTGGTGATGATGCAAATAACCCATCAGCAACTAATAAAAGATTCGATCCATTGTATGGAACACCACATAAACATTGGGGTTATATGGATTACTTCTACGTAGGTACAGGTTCACCTGCAGGCGGCTTAAGCAATGCTTATTTCAAAGTAAAATATGCTAGTAATATGCTTTCTGTAGGTGTAGATTATCATCATTTTTCATTACACAAAACCATGAAAAAAGCCGATGGCACAAACATTAATAAATCGCTAGGAAGTGAGCTTGATTTTCTACTTAACTACAACATGAACAAATTTACAAATATAGAATTAGGTTATTCTCTCATGTTTGCAAGTAACAGCATGCCATTTGCAAAAGCACAAGCAACAACAGATGCTGTAGCAAATACCTACAAAAAAACAGGCACTTGGTTATATGCCATGATCAAATTTACACCTGATTTCTTATATACTAAACCAGTAGCAATCAAGCAATAATTTCATCAATTACCCAACAAAATAATGTATCATGAAATATAGAATCAACTTACTAAAAATAATATTTATAGCACTTATTTCAATTCAAGCAAATCAAATATTTTGTCAGAAAAAAGTAGTAAAACTGGGCTTTATAGCTCTAACAGATTGTGCACCATTAGTAATGGCAAAAGAACTTGGTTTATTTACAAAATATGGAATAGAAATACAGTTAACGAAAGAAGCTTCTTGGGCTGTAATAAGAGATAAAATTTTAAATGGTGAATTAGATGGGGCTCATTGTTTATACTCTATGCCTTTCTCAGTATATACAGGCGTTGGTGGAAAAGCAGGATCTGAAATGAGAATAGCCATGACCTTAAACAACAATGGTCAAGCCATTACACTTTCGAAAGATTTTTGTGGATTGGTAGGTTTTAAAGAATTAAAAAAAGTAGCGGCAGCCATTAAAAATGTACAAAGCAGAAAAGAAGTAACATTTGCTATGACTTTTCCTGGTGGAACACATGACATGTGGTTAAGAAATTGGCTAGCAGCTGCTGGTGTAAATAGTAAAAGTGTGGGTATAATTACTATTCCTCCTCCACAAATGGTGGCGAATATGAAAGTAGATAATATGGAAGGATTTAGTGTTGGTGAACCATGGAATGGTGTAGCTGCTCAACAAGGAATTGGCTATACACATATTGCTTCACAAGACATTTGGAAAAATCATCCTGAAAAAGCTTTAGTTGTTAATAAAGCCTTTGCAGATACTAGAACAGAGGATTTAAAAAATGTAATGAAAGCAGTTTTAGAAGCTTGTATTTGGCTTGATAATATGGGCAACAGAAATAAAGCCGCTAGCATTCTTACAAAGCCTAATTATGTAAATGCTGCATTACCAGTTATTCAAGCAAGATTGATGGGCAGCAACGATTTAGGTTGCGATTTGGGCGTACAAAAATATAAGGATGATTTTATGTTGTTTCACAACAAAGGCACTACAAATGCCCCTAAAGTTAGCTACGGAATTTGGTTTTTAACCCAATATGTACGCTTTGGCTATATTCCTGCATTACCAGCTAATTATAAAGAAATAGCTTCAAAAATTGTATTAGACGATTTGTATGCAGAAGTCGCAAAAAGCATGGGAATTGCTGTGCCAACAGATGATATGAAACCCTTTAAAACCAATTTAGAATCCATATTATTCGACCCTAATAATCCAAAAACATATTTAGCTGGTTGCACAAAATAGTTGTAACTGAAAAATAATACAAAAACTGTGTTTTTAAGTGTCTAACGTTTTGCTTGCTTTATGAAAAAATCATTTTAAAATATTCAATTATGAAATTATTCTTATCAAAGTACATCTTGCCTATTGTATACTTTATTGCAGGAATGGGCATACTTGCTGCTATTTGGTCTGTAGTTGCACAAAGCACCAATAATGAAGTGCCTTCGCCAATAAACACTTGGGAGGTTTTTAAAGAAGTACTACAAAATCCATTTCAAAACGATGCAGATATTAAAGGTATTGGAACAAAATTATTCAGCTCTTTAGAACGAGTAGGCATTGGTTTTGGGCTTGGTAGTTTAATTGCAATTCCTCTAGGTTTATTGTTAGGTTCTAGCAAAGTAGCTATGAATATTTTCAATCCGATTATTCAAATTTTAAAACCAGTTTCTCCATTAGCATGGTTTCCTCTAGGATTAGCCATTTTCCAAGATAGTCCTAAAGCAAGTGTATTCATGATATTTATTTGTTGCTTATGGCCAACATTAATAAATACATGTTTTGGGGCATCTACCATACCTCAAGATCATAAAAATGTAAGTAAAGCGTTTGGCTTTTCAACTTGGAAATACATTACTAGAATTATGCTTCCTTACAGCTTTCCACATATTTTCACAGGTTTACGTTTATCAGTTGGCATTGCTTGGATGGTGATTGTAGCAGGGGAAATGTTATCTGGCGGAAGTGGTTTAGGAAACTTTGTTTGGGAAGAAGGATTTAATGGTGGTAGCACAGCAAAAATTTTAGTAGCAATTGTAATTATTGGCTTAGTTGGCTTATTCTTAGATAAATTATTTTCTATGCTACAGAAAAAAGTATCGTTTGTAGCGTAAATATCTTTTCAATATTCATCCAAAAAATATTCACTCATGACAACACTCATTAACCCAATACACCAAAATATAGCTGATGCTATTTTAGAACCCGTTTTAAATATTCCCAATGCAATTGAAATAAACAATGTATCTGTTAGCTTCAAAAGTGCAAAGGGCACTTTTACAGCTTTAAAAGAAATTAATTTAACAGTTAAAAAAGGTGAAATTGTTGCATTAATTGGGCACTCTGGTTGCGGAAAATCTACACTAATGGGCTGCATTAGTGGTATGACAAAAGCAACAAGTGGTGAAGTAATAGCGAATGATAAAAAAGTAACAGGACCTGGACCTGATAGAGGCATTGTTTTTCAAAATTATTCTTTATTACCTTGGCTAACTGTGTATAAAAATATTTACGAAGCTGTAGATGCTGCATTAAAACATTTAACCGCATCAGAAAAAAAGACATTAGTTGAAGACAATTTAAAAATGGTAAAACTTTGGGAACATAAAGATAAATTGCCTGGTCAACTTTCTGGTGGCATGAAACAAAGAGTAGCCATTGCAAGGGCTTTTGCTATTAATCCAAGTATTTTGTTGTTAGATGAGCCTTTTGGAGCTTTAGATGCTCTTACAAAAAGTAGTATGCATGTTGAACTTTTAAAACTTTGGAATTTAGATAATAGAGAAAAAACTATTATCATGGTTACACATGACATTGAAGAAGCTATATTTTTAGCTGATAGAGTTGTTGTAATGAATAATGGCCCTGCAGCAACAATCAAAGAAATTGTAGATGTACCATTGCCAAGACCAAGAAATAAAAAAGATATTGTACATGATTCTGTATATATGGACATTCATGACAAACTCCTAAACTTATTAATTGATAAATTTTCAATTGAAGATTAAAAAAGAATTACGATGCTTCATCAAAAAATTTGAAATACTTTAATAAAACTTAAAAAGTATTTCAAAAGATGAACTGATATAGTTAATAAAAAGCGTTGCTTGCCACTAACTTTTAAATATGTCTACTTCTATCAATAAACCATTAGAAAAACTACAGCTATTTAGTGGCAAGGGCATACAAATGCAAACCTTTCACATTACATGGCTTTCTTTTTTCTTTTGCTTTTTTGCATGGTTTGGTATTGCACCATTAATGCCATTGGTAACTGAGCAACTACATTTAACAAAAGCTCAAAAAGGTAATATTGGAATAGCATCGGTTTCTGCCACAATTATTGCTAGGCTTATTGTTGGAAGATTAGTAGATAAATGGGGCCCAAGAAAAACCTATTCTGCTCTAATGCTCATCTCAGCAATACCTGTAATGGCTATTGGTTTAAGTAATAGCTATTTTAGTTTTTTATTATTTCGTTTAGCTATCGGAATTATAGGTGCTTCATTTGTAATAACACAATACCACACTTCTGTAATGTTTGCCCCAAATATTAAGGGAACAGCCAATGCAATTGCAGGAGGTTGGGGAAATACAGGAGGAGGTGCTACTCAAATTATAATGCCATTAATTGCAGCAGGATTTGTTGGCTTAGGTTGGGTATCTACACCAAATAGTTGGCGTTTAGCAATGCTTGTTCCTGGCATTATTTTATTGATTATGTCAGCAGTTTACTTTTACTATACCAAAGATACTCCTGAAGGAAATTTTGAAGACTTACCAAAATCTAACATTACCAAAGAAAACACACTTTTACTAGCAGCAAAAGATTATCGTACTTGGATTTTAACCATTGCCTATGCAGCTTGTTTTGGCGTAGAAATAACCGTAGATAATTATGCAGCTAGCTTCTTTTTCGAAGATTATAAGGCTACGATTATAGTAGCTGGTTTGTTGGCTAGCATTTTTGGCTGGCTAAATATTTTTGCTAGAGCAATTGGTGGAATTATTGCAGACAAAATAGGTGCAAAATTTGGATTTGATGGAAAAGTTTGGCTCTTAGCAATTCTACTAACTATTGAAGGCATTAGCATTATTTATTTTGCACACGCCAATTCATTAATGATGGCTATTTGCTTAATGTTCACTTTTGGTTTATGTTTAAAAATGGCTAACGGTGCTACTTACAGCATCGTTCCATTTATAAATACAAAGGCAATTGGTGGTGTTGCAGGCATTGTTGGGGCAGGTGGAAATATAGGTGCTATGCTTATAGGTTTTTTATTCAAAAGTAATAGTTACAGTAATGCTTTTTTTTATTTAGGATGTATAGTTAGTGTTATAGGATGCAGCATTTTACTTTCAAAATTTTTCTGGAAAACAAATAAACTTCAAAGTAGTAATTCCATTAACCAATAATAGATAAATAAAACATTCATTTTAAAACAATCATTTTTCCATGCAAGAAAGCTTTAAATCAACATGTTGCTATTGTGGCGTAGGCTGTGGCATTGTTGTGCATAAAGACCAACATGGAAAACTAATGGTTGAAGGCGATAAAGAACATCCTGTAAACAAAGGAATGTTGTGTAGTAAAGGAATGAATTTACATTATACAGTAATGGATCAATCAGACCGTTTACTGTTTCCAGAAATGCGTTACAACAAACAACAACCAAGACAACGAGTTAGTTGGCAACAAGCTATTGAACGTACTGCTGCTGTGTTTAAAAGTATCATAAAAAAACATGGCCCAGATGCAGTAGCTATTTATGCATCAGGGCAATGCTTAACCGAAGAATATTATGTACTTAATAAATTAATGAAAGGCTTTATTGGAAGTAACAATATAGATACCAATAGCAGGCTTTGTATGAGTAGTGCAGTGGTGGGTTACAAAATGGCATTGGGAGAAGATAGTGTACCCATTAGTTACGATGATATAGAATTGGCTGATTGCATTTTTGTAACTGGTGCAAATCCAGCTTGGTGTCATCCAATATTATGGAGACGAGTAGAAGCAGCTAGAGCAAAAAACCCCGATTTAAAAATTATTGTAAGCGACCCTAGAAAAACACAAACCTGTTCTTTAGCAAATGTGCACTTACAAATTAATCCTGGAACTGATATTGTATTGCACCATGCAATTGGTAGATGCTTAATTGAAGAAGGTGATATTGATATTGATTTTATTCAAAATCATACTATAGGATTTGAAGAATATGCCCAAATTGTAATGCAAAAAACGATTGAAGAAGCTGCAATTATTTGTGGTGTAGATGCAGCAAGCATTCAATTAGCGGCAAGTTATATTGGTAATGCAAAAGCTTTTATTACTATGTGGACAATGGGTTTAAACCAAAGTGTAATTGGGGTAAACAAAAATTTAAGCTTAATCAACCTGAACTTAATTACAGGACAAATAGGAAAACAAGGAAGTGGCCCATTTTCATTAACTGGTCAGCCAAATGCAATGGGAGGAAGAGAAGTAGGTGGACTCTCGAATTTGTTACCAGCTCATAGAGATTTATCGAAAGAATCTGACAGAAAATTTGTTCAACTTTTTTGGGATAGCAATGAAATAAATGCCAAACCAGGGCTTACTGCTACCGAAATGTTTGATGCGTTAAATAACGAACAATTAAAAGCAATTTGGATAGTTTGTACCAACCCTCTAATTAGTTTACCCGATGTGAGAAAAGCAGAAGCTGGTTTAAAAAAAGCAAAATTTGTTGTAGTACAAGACATCAGTAATAAAATAGAAACTTTACAGTATGCTGATGTTGTTTTTCCTGCAGCAGCTTGGCTTGAAAAGGAAGGAACGATGACAAATTCTGAACGAAGAATAAGTTATATAGCCAAAGGTGTAGAACCACCTGGAGAAGCAAAAGCTGATGCTACTATAGTTTGTGAAGTTGCTAAAGCAATGGGATTTAAAGGATTTAATTATACAAAATTTAGCGAAATTTATAATGAACATTGTGCCCTTACAGAAAATACAAACATTGATATTAGTGGATTGAATTATGAAATTTTACAAGAAAAAAGATCGGTTCAATGGCCATTTAAAAAAAATGAAACAGGGTTAGGAACAAAAAGATTATTTACAGATAAACAGTTTTATACCCCATCTAAAAAAGCCATCATTCATGCTGTAAATGATGCTAATGAATCTGAACAAGTTAACCAAAATTTTCCACTAATTCTTACAACAGGTAGAATAAGAGATCAGTGGCATACACGTAGTAAAACAGGAAAAGTAAATAAACTAAACCAACATATTGCAGAAGCATTTTTAGAAATTCATCCTGAAGATGCTATCGAAAGAAACATTGAAAACGAATCAATTGTAGAAATAATTGGCCGAAGGGGCAATGTACGTGTAAAGGCAAAAATTACAGATACTATTAAACAAGGTGTTGTGTTTTTACCCATGCATTGGGGTAAAATTTTAAATAGCGATTTAAATAGGGCTAACAATATTACCAATAACCTTTTAGACCCTAAAAGCAAAGAACCAGATTTTAAGTTTAGTGCAGTTCAGGTAAAAAAATATATTAAACCCAAACAACAAATCATCATCATTGGTGCAGGTGCAGGTGCTTGTGCATTTATTAAAAACTACAGAAATATAAATGCTATAGACGAGATAACTGTGTTTAATAAAGAGCACTTCAACATGTATAACAGAGTAATGTTGCCAGACTACATTAGCGGTTATCAAGAATGGAAACAACTAATAAAAGTTACAGATTCAGAAGAAGAACTACTAAATTTCACCCTTCATAAAGGCACAAGTATTGTAGCTATTGATAGATCAAAAAAAACTGTAACCGATAGCAGAGGCAACATACATAGGTATGATATTTTATTAATTGCTACAGGAAGTAGAGCTGCTTTATTAAAAGACACACCTCAATTAAATGGTATTTTTACCATGCGTAACAGAGTTGATGCAGACAATTTCAAACAACATATTCATAATAAAAATGGAAAAATTTTAATTATTGGTGGTGGATTATTAGGGATAGAATTAGCAGCATCATTAATGGAAATTGGCAAAAATGTTATTATCATCAACAGAGGTTCTAGACTCATGGATAGACAATTAGATAATATTGGCAGTCAACTCTTATATGAAGAATTAACTAACAAAGGAATAGAAGTTTATTTTAACACAGAAATAGAACGTTTTCTTGGTCATGAACAAATAAACGGCGTACAACTAAAAAGTGGTGTATCACTTTCTTGTGTAGCAGTAGTGATGGCTATTGGTACGGTGCCTAATGTAGAATTGGCAAAATCTGCTGGCTTACTTTGCAATAGAGGCGTTATTGTAAATGAGTATTTACAAACCAACGATGAAAGTATTTACGCTGTTGGCGAAATGGCAGAATTTAAGGGTTCTTTATACGGCATTTCTGCAGCTGCAGAGCAACAAGCAGCAATTGTAGCCAATTACTTAAATGGCGACATATCGAAGTATTATCAAGGTTCTGTTTTAATGAATATTTTAAAAATGCATGGAACAGATTTGGTATCTATTGGTTTATCTGAATGCCCGAACGATCCTGCATATGAAGAAGTTATTTTTATAGATAAAGCAAAACGTTACTACAAAAAATGCATTATTCATAACGACAAACTTGTTGGTGCCATTTTAATTGGTGATAAAAATGAATTTTTAGAATTTAAAGAATTAATTGAAAGTAAAATTGAGCTTAGCGAAAAAAGATTACAACTTTTACGTTCGGGTAAAAAAGCAGAATCAATTATCGGAAAATTAGTTTGTAGTTGTGCTAGTATTGGTGAAGGAAATATTACCAATAAAATTTCCGAGCAATGTAATACGCTAGAAGCTGTTTGTAAAGCAAGTGGGGCAGGTATGGGCTGTGGAAGTTGCAGACCAGAAGTGCAAGCAATACTTGAAAAACAAAAAATAAACGCTGAACTTGCAAGCAGTAAATTATAAAAACAATGTCATTACAAAGCAACCATTTAACTATTCAGTATTTTAAATTCGAAGAAGATTTTATTGAAGATAATATAAGATGTATTCCTATGATTGTTCGCTACAAATTAGATGCATGTGGCATAAAATTAAAGCTAAAAGAATGGAGTAAAATGAATGAATCAGAAAGAATATTACTTGCTGAAAAACCTTGCTCACAAAACAATGAAATTGCAGAATACAAAGAATTTTTAAAACAAACGATTCTGAAAAGAACTGGAGAAAATGCTACAGAAATTTTGGTGGAAGAAAATCCTGCATGGATGATTACAACTGAAATTCCTGAAATTGTTCGAACAAAGTGTACTGAGTTAGGATATGCACTTCGTATTGAACAATGGCAACAACTAAAAGTACTAGAAAGGTTTGTATTGATAAAACTGAGTAGACCTAGCCATGAAAATGCAAACTTTCCAAAAGCAATGCTAGAGTTTAAATTAATTAATAAAATGTAAGAATTAAACGAAGTAGATTATATGAGATATGCATTTCAGTTTAAAATTAATTGTAAAGGGGGAATTATTTCTCCAGGTTTTTTATTGAATGTATTAGATGTTTTAGAAAAGGCTAGTATAGAACATATTCGTTTTGGATTAAGACAACAAATATTAATTGATGCAAGCATAAAACAATACCACAAACTATGTGATTTATTTCAAAACCATCAAATTGATTACGAAATCAATACAGAAAAATATCCAAACATTGTAAGCTCTTATGCTGCTGAAAATATTTTTGTATCTGAAAATTGGTTGAAAGAAGGCGTTTATAAAGATATATTAGATGAAATAGATTACTCTCCTACTCTAAAAATTAACTTTTCTGATAATGACCAATGTTTTACCCCATTTTTTAGTGGTCATATCAATTGGATTGCATCTACCAATCAACATTTTTGGCATTTAAATATTCGATTTCCAAAAACAAATTTTGTATTCCAATGGCCACAATTAATTTATACAAACAATGTGGCAAATATGTGTAAGTGGATAGAAAATAGCATCCTTGAAAACTTAAACAAACCCTCATTTTTTAAAAATGGAGAAAATATTTACAAAGAAATTTCAACCACTAAATCGTATATACAAAAACCTATTGAAATACCTTTAAAACTACCAACATTTAACCTACCTTATTACGAGGGTTTTAATAGTTACGGCAACAAAACATGGTTGGGTATATATAGACGAGATGAGTTATTTGTCATTAAATTTTTAAAAGAAATTGCTCTTACCTGTTTACATACCAAAATTGGTCAGTTGTATACCACACCTTGGAAAAGTTTAATAGTAAAAAATATTGAAAAAAAAGATAGAATTATTTGGGATACCATTTTAGGAAAATACAGAATTAATGTTAGGCATGCAGCTAATGAATTAAACTGGCAAATTGAAGACGACACGGAAGATGGTTTGCATTTGAAAAGATATTTAATAAGAGAATTCGATAAACAAGATGTAAGAACATATGGTTTATGCTTTGCCATTAAAACGAAAGAAAATAGCAACTTATATGGCTCTGTTTTAATAGAACGTAATAAACCTATAAGCCTCAACAAAACAAAACAAACTGATAATTATACCATTTATTACACAGAAAATTTTAACCCAAATAATAAAAATTACATTGTATATCGAGAGAATGTTGCTAAAGAACATATACATGTGTACTTAATTTCTCTCTGTAAATATTTTTATGAAACAATGTATTTAAAAAACGATACAATAGATTCATATGCAGAACAAGTCAATTTTTTAAAAGAAAATTTGCAAAAAAAAGAATTTGTATATCAATGTAAAGATTGCTTAAGTATTTATGATGAACAATTGGGTGATACTGAAAGAAATATTGCACCTGCAACCAGTTTTTCCAATTTACCATCTGAATATTGTTGTGCTACTTGTGAAGCACCGCTAAGTAACTTTCAATCGATACCAAAAGATTTGCTTTTTGCAACAAACATTTAATATAAAACTAACTAGTAATGTCAGATTTAAAATTATAATTTTTAAAATAAGGTGTCCATTCTGTAGGCAAGGTTAAAGCAGTAGTGCTAATACGATCTAACACATATTTCATACTAAATTTTTGTAAATGTCCATGTTTATAATCGTTTAAAATTGTAGCTAAAGCTTTTGAAGAATAAATACCACATAAAGGTTCGATTTCAGATTCATTATTAAATACAATAGCATCTGAATGTGTATGAATTCTAAATTGCTGCGTTAAATAATGTAAAACTGTAACATCGATCGATTGCAAATCGCATGCTAATACAAAAATTGATGACTTTGGATGCAATAAATGAGTTGAAAGTATACCACGTAATGGACCACCAAAATCTAACATTGCCGAATCTTCTACCAACTGATGGCATTTAAAAAGAGTTTGGTAATGTAGATATTGATCTTTATTTACGGATACATAAACGGGAATATTTAAAGCGGCTAATTTATGAGCAGAACTGGAAACCCAAGTACCGTTATTATTTTCTAACAATCCTTTATCGGTTCCCATTCTAATGCTTTTGCCACCACATAAGACAAGGCCAATCATAGAAATAAAATTTAAAACTGAATAAAGGTAAATTAAATTATTATGCAGTTAATCAACAATCAAAATATCATTAGAATTACAGCACTTTGGGCTTTTTCAGAAGCATTTTTAGGTGGTATTTTACATGGTTTCAAAATTCCCTTTTCAGGTTTATTCTTATCGTTCTTTGCTTCTGTGTGTATTACACTTTTAGCAGTTACAACTTCTCAAAAAATTACAATTACAAAAGCAACTTTAGCAGTTATAGCCGTTAAGTTTATGCTCAGTCCTCAAACTCCTCCTATGGCTTATGTGGCAGTTTTAATACAAGGTTTAGTAGGAGAATTATTGTTTATTCTTATCCGAAAAAAACAAATTGCTGCTGCCCTACTAACATTCTTTTCACTTGTGTATTCTGCTATTCAACATTTATTAATATTAACACTTGTATTCGGAAAATCATTTTGGAATGCAATGGACACTTTTCTGAATGGTATTACCAAAAACTTTGTTTCTGGCTTTACTCCTTACGCTATGTACATAATTATTGCCTATTTAAGTTGTTATATAATTGTAGGAATAATCGGTGGAATTTTTAATGCCAAAATGGTAACGAATATTTATACCGAAAAATGGAAACAACAATATACTCAATCTAACTTAGCTACATTATCAATACAACATTTAACTGTAACAAATAAAAAGAAACAAAAACTGAGTATATATGCTTTGGTGGGTATTTTGCTTTGCATACTATTTGTTATATCGTACTTTCCTGCTTATGAAACCATTGTTCAAAAGAACAAGGTATTACGTATAATTATTAGAGGTTCGGCAATACTTTTAACATGGAATTTTATTATAGCTCCACTCTTTATAAAGCTGATGCAAAACTGGGTATCTAAATACCAACATAGGCACAATACCAAGCTGCAACAAATAATTTTACTAATTCCTGAAATGAGAGTTGTTGTACAAAAAAGTTGGCTAGATGCAAAAAACTATTCACCACTTTATAGAATTCAAAAGTTTATTTCAAATATGGTTTTATTAGTTTTATATGCTGATAAATAACAAATTTACCCACTTATATTTTACATTAAAAAAATGGCTACAGTATATATTTTAAGTAGTGAAAAACAAACTGGTAAAACCACTTTTTTAAAAGAATGGAGTAAAGAGAAAGAGAATGTACAAGGAATACTTACACCAATTAATGTAAACGGCAAAAGAGAATTTTACAATATAGCTACGAAAGAATTTTTTCCAATGGAAATAATTAATGAAGAAGAAGAGAGCTTACAAGTTGGTAAATTTAACTTCTCTAAAAATAACTTTGAAAAAGCATCCACTCAAATTAATAATGCTTGCAAGCAAAATCCTAATTTTTTAATAATTGATGAAATTGGTCCGTTAGAAATAATACAACAAAAAGGCTTTTACACAACACTGATACAAGTACTTGCAAACATATCTCACAAAACAATATTAATATTAGTTGCAAGACCAAG
>Ga0209398_1000668_pt1 | contig 20319 bp, 17 predicted proteins | sample AshMeaBigSpring_FD_184125 | JGI IMG/M metagenome (GOLD analysis project Ga0209398, IMG submission 184125) | Groundwater microbial communities from Big Spring, Nevada to study Microbial Dark Matter (Phase II) - Ash Meadows Big Spring (SPAdes)... | ecosystem: Environmental > Aquatic > Deep... | reverse complement strand
CTCATGCCGGGCATCCGGATGTCGGTGAAGACGACGTCGTACTGCTCGTCCTTCAGCTTGCGCAGTGCCTCCTCGCCGTCGCGGGCGTTGATCACCGCGTATCCCTTGCCCGACAGGACGCGATCGAAGCTCCTCGCGACCACCGGATCATCGTCAACAACCAGAACTTTTCTCAGGGTCTTCATGGCAGTCTCCTCGTTCAGGCAACCGCCGCGACTTTGCGCAGTGCCCACCTCTTGCGGGTCGCGGCGCCGTGCGCGGCGTGAATCACTTCGTCCGGGCCGACCGGCTTGGTCAGGTAGTCGCAGGCTCCGAGCTCGACCGCCTCCTTGACGGTCTCGAGGCTCGGGTAGCCCGTGATGATGACGACCTCCGTCTCCGGCCAGCGCTCCTTGATCATGCGCAGGACCGACATGCCGTCCTGGCCCGGCATGCGCAGGTCCAGCAGGATCACGTCGAACGGCTGCCGCTCCATCGCGGCCAGCGCCTCGGCGCCGTTCCACACCGCCACCACCTGGTAGCGCGCGCCCGCCAGCGAGCGCTGGTGGGCAAGCCGCACGACCTCGTCGTCATCCACGACCAGGATTCTTGTCTTGGCGTCCATGTGGCTTCCTCGCGTGTTTCCTGCCTCTCCTGACCCTGTAAGAGCAACATCCGTGCCAGGACGCGGCACGGACGGATTTCCGTCAGGTGGAACAAGGAGTTGCGTCTCACGCACGTGGAATGGGCGCGCCTGGGCGCGGCGCCGCGATTCGGCGGAAGTACATTTTCTTCAGGCGCCCGGTGCCGGCCCCACGGGATACCCGCGGTTTTTCAACGACATCCGGCCTGGACACGGCGCATGTTCTTTTCATGCGCCGGCAAGAAAAGAAAGGCCCCCGGGAGGGGGCCTCGCACCGTGCCCGGGGACGGTCCCCCGTCTAGTTGGGCACGAAATTGAGGTACGGAATCACGAAGTCCTGCGCGGCCTCGATGTCCGTGCGGAACTGGTAATCGTTGCCGTTGCACTTGGGCGCGATGCCGTAGGAGTTCACGGCCATGACGATGCTGGTTTCCGCGCCCGTCGCCGGGTTGATGAAGAACGCCGGTCCGCCGGAATCGCCGGAGCAGGTGCCGCCCGGCCCGCCGCCGCTGCCCGGGTTGTTGGTGAACTTGAAGTTCTGCTCGCCGATCGTGTCGCTGACCGCGAGTCCCGTCACCGACGACGTCGCCGCGTAGCGGACGAAGTCATCGCCGGCGAACGCCGGGATCTTGCCCTGCAGGCCGTAGCCGACCACGCGCGCCTGGCGCGAGCCGATGGCGCCGCGGGACTTGCGCAGGTAGTCGAACTGCCTGAGCGTCGGCAGCGTGCCGTACTGGGCCACGGTGATCGGCTGTTCGAGCAGGATCAGGCCGACGTCGAAGGTGTTCGGGAACAGGGCGTAGTCGTCGTACTGCGGGTGTGGCACCGCCTGGCCGCGCACCCAGGTCGCGTTGAGCCACGCCGTGGTGGACGGGTAGCCCGGCCGTTCGGCGGCGAAGGCCGCGTCGATGTCGGGGGCGTTGCGCACGTAGGTCACGCTGTTCACTTCCCCGGCGCCCTCGGTGCAGTGGCCCGCCGTCAATACGACGTAAGGCGTCAGCAGCGTGCCCGAGCAGCTGAAGAATCCGATGCCGTTCTGCACGAACAGGAGCGCGACCACGTTCGGGTGGTCGTCGCCGTCCGGCGCGCCCCAGGTGATGGCCGTGGCGGGAGCGGCGATGGCCGCGAGCGTCAGCGCGGCCGTGGATGCAAGAAGCTTTCTCATGATTTCTTCTCCGATGTTCCCAAAATCCAGGAGCCCCGAAACTAGCACGATGGTCCGGTCATTGCCATGCCGTGCGCCAAGACGTGTGCCGCTACAGCAGCGGCACCAGCAGCAGCGCCACGATGTTGATGATCTTGATCAGCGGGTTGATCGCCGGACCCGCGGTATCCTTGTAGGGATCGCCCACGGTGTCGCCGGTCACCGCCGCCTTGTGCGTGTCGGAGCCCTTGCCGCCGAAATGGCCTTCCTCAACGTACTTCTTGGCGTTGTCCCAGGCGCCGCCGCCGGTGCACATCGAGATCGCGACGAACAGGCCCGTGACGATCGTGCCGATCAGCACCCCGCCGAGCGCGCGGATGCCCGCACCTTCGCCGAGCAGGAATTCCATGCCGAAGCCGACGATCACCGGGATCAGGATCGGCAGCAGCGACGGCACGATCATCTCGCGGATGGCCGCGCGCGTCAGCATGTCCACAGCCCTGGAGTAATCGGGCCTGCCGGTGCCCTCCATGATGCCCTTGATCTCCTTGAACTGGCGTCGCACCTCGATCACGACCGACGAGGCTGCGCGGCCGACGGCTTCCATCGCCATGGCGCCGAACAGGTACGGCACCAGGCCGCCGATGAACAGGCCGATGATGACCGCGGGGTCCGACAGGCTGAAGTCCTGCAGCTTGCCGGCGATCTCGAGGTTGTGCGTGTAGTCGGCGAACAGCACGAGCGCGGCGAGACCGGCGGAGCCGATCGCATAGCCCTTGGTCACCGCCTTGGTGGTGTTGCCCACGGCGTCGAGCGCATCCGTGATCCTGCGCACTTCCTTCGGCAGCCCGCTCATCTCGGCGATGCCGCCGCCGTTGTCGGTGATCGGGCCATAGGCGTCGAGCGCCACGATCAGCCCGGTCATCGACAGCATCGCGGTCGCGGCGATCGCGATGCCGTACAGGCCGGCGAGCGTGTAGGCGCCCCAGATCGCCGCGCAGATCGCAAGCACTGGCAGCGCGGTGGACTTCATCGAGACCGCCAGGCCCGCGATCACGTTCGTGCCGTGGCCGGTCTTCGACGCCTCCGCCACGTAGCGCACCGGCTTGAACTCGGTCGCCGTGTAGTACTCGGTGATCCAGATCAGCGCCGCCGTGAGGCCGAGGCCGATCAGCGCGCAGAAGTAGAGGGGCATCGCGGACTCGCCGAGCATCGCCTTCGTGATCGGGTAGTAGGCGATCGCGGCGATCACGCCCGAGACGATCACGCCGCGGTACAGCGCGCCCATGATCTTGCCGCCCTCGGAGGTCTTGACGAAGAAGGTGCCGACGATCGAGGCGACGATGGAGACCGCGCCGAGCGCGAGCGGGTAGAGCACCGCCGCCTCGCCGAGGTCCTTCATCATGAGCCCGGCGAGCAGCATGGTCGCGACCACGGTGACCGCATAGGTCTCGAACAGGTCCGCGGCCATGCCCGCGCAGTCGCCGACGTTGTCGCCGACGTTGTCCGCGATCACCGCGGGATTGCGCGGGTCGTCCTCGGGAATGCCGGCCTCGACCTTGCCGACGAGATCGGCCCCGACATCGGCGCCCTTGGTGAAGATGCCGCCGCCGAGCCGCGCGAAGATCGAGATCAGCGACCCGCCGAACGCGAGGCCGATGAGCGCATGCAGCGCGCGGTCGGCGTCGCCGGTGAGGCGCATCATGACCGCGTAGTAGCCGGCGACGCCCAGCAGGCCGAGGCCGACGACCAGCAGGCCGGTGATGGCGCCGCCGCGGAAGGCGACCTGCAGCGCGGGATTCAGGCCGATGCTGGCGGCGTGCGCGGTGCGCACGTTGGCGCGCACCGAGACGTTCATGCCGATGTAGCCGGCCGCGCCCGAGAGGATCGCGCCCAGCGCGAAGCCGACGGCCGTGTACCAGTCGAGCGCGAGGCCGAGCACGACGAACAGCACGACGCCGACGACCGCGATCGTCGTGTACTGGCGGTTCAGGTAGGCGCCGGCGCCCTGCTGGATCGCGGAGGCGATCTCCTGCATGCGCGCGCTGCCCGCGGGCTGGGCGAGGATCCAGCGCACCGAGAACACGCCGTAGAGGATGGCGACCGCGCCGGCCGCGATCGCGAGCCAGAGCGCTGCTTGCATCGACATGAAGTGACTCCCTTGGAAACCCTGAATTATACCTTGAAGTCCGTGGTCAGCCGCCGGCGCACGCGGACGCCCTTGAACTTCGCGTAGCGCGGAATGCCCCTCTCGTAGGGAGGGTAGGCTTCACCGCAGATCAGCGGCTCCAGGTAGCGGCGGCAGGCGGCGGTGATGCCGAAGCCGTCCGCGGTGATGTACTCGCGCGGCACCTTCTTCTCACGGTTCGCGACCTCGCTGATTGCGACCGAGGAGACGTCCCAGCGATAGGGTCTCGAGGACCTGCGCCGGATCACCGGCATCACCGCGTTCTTCCCGGAGACGGCGAGTTCGACGGCAGCGCGGCCGACCGCGTAGGCCTGGTCGGTGTCCACCTTCGAGGCGATGTGCCGCGCCGAGCGCTGCAGGTAGTCCGCGAGCGCCCAGTGGTACTTGTAGCCGTGCGCCTGCTTGATCATCGCGGCGAGCGTTGGCGCGACGCCGCCGAGCTGCACGTGGCCGAAGGCGTCCTTCGTGCCCATGTCGGAGAGGAACTTGCCGTCGGCGTCCTGCGCGCCTTCGGAGGCGACGATGACGCAATAGCCTTCCTGCTCGACCGTCTCCTTCACGCGCGCCAGGAAGCGCTCGCGGTCGAAGGCGATCTCCGGGAACAGGATGACGTGCGGCGGGTCGCCCGCCTTGCGAGCCGCCAGGCCACCGGCGGCCGCGATCCAGCCCGCATGGCGACCCATGACCTCGAGGATGAACACGCGGGTCGAGGTGCGCGCCATCGAGGCGACGTCGAGCGAGGCCTCGAGCGTCGACACCGCCACGTACTTGGCGACGGATCCGAAGCCCGGGCAGCAGTCGGTGACCGGCAGGTCGTTGTCCACGGTCTTCGGGATGCCGATGCAGGTGACGGGGTAGCCGAGCTGCGCGCCGAGCTCGCTGAGCTTCAGCGCCGTGTCCATCGAATCATTGCCGCCGTTGTAGAAGAAGTAGCCGATGTCGTGCGCGCGGAGCACGTCGATCAGGCGCTCGTACTTCGCGCGATCGCGATCGAGGTCCTTGAGCTTGTAGCGCGCGGAGCCGAAGGCGCCAGCCGGCGTGTGCCGCAGCGCGCGGATCGTGGCCGGGCTCTCGCGCCCGACGTCGATGAGGTCCTCGGTCAGGGCGCCGACGATGCCGTCGCGCCCGGCGTAGAGCCTGCCGATGCGGTTGCGGTGCTGGCGGCAGGCGTCGATGACGCCGCAGGCGGAGGCGTTGATCACGGCCGTGACGCCGCCGGACTGCGCGTACAGGGCATTGCGTCGGGCGGGCTTGGCGGTCGTCCGGGTCCTGGCCATCTCGAAGCTCACCTGGCGGGCGGCGCCGCCCCGTGGGGCGCGAAGCATAGCCGATTCGCCCCGGTTTGACGCGCCCCGGCACGGCGGGCAGGATGGGCGCCCCCCGGAGGGCCCCGGCCCGCGGAGTTTGACGGAATGAGGCTGGTATTGCTGGGCGCGCCCGGCTCGGGCAAGGGCACTCAGGCCCAGCGCATGCAGGCCCGCCACGGCGTGCCGCAGGTGTCGACCGGCGACCTGCTGCGCGAGGCGGTCGCGCAGGGAACGCCGCTCGGCCGCGCCGCGAAGGCGGTCATGGATGCGGGCCAGCTCGTCGCCGACGACGTCATGCTCGGCATCATCCGCGAGCGCCTCGCGCGGCCCGATGCCGCGCGCGGTTTCATCCTCGATGGTTTCCCGCGCACCATTACGCAGGCCGATGGCCTCGGGCGGCTGCTGGCCGAACTGCGTGTCGCTCTGGACTCCGTGGTGCTGATGGAAGTCGACGCCGTCGTGCTGCAGCGCCGGCTCACGGGCCGGCGCAGCTGCCGCCGCTGCGGGCGCGTGTTCCACCTCGAGTCGAACCCGCCGAAGCCCGGCGAGCGGTGCACGGCCGGCCGGCCGCACGACCTGTTCCAGCGCCCCGACGACAACGAGCGGACGGTGCGCGAGCGGCTCGCGGTGTACGGCGAGCGCACGCAGCCCCTGATCGACTACTACGAGCGCAAGGGCCTGCTGCGGCGCGTGGATGCCGACGGTACGCTCGATGAGGTCGATGCGCGCATCGAGCGCGCGCTACAGCGCCGCCAGTAGCGGCTCGCCGATCACCTCGCGCCGCCACCCGGACAGCACCGGCAGCTCACGCGCGCCGCGCACGAGGGCCGCGAGTTCGCGCCGCGTGGCGAGCACTTCCGGCTGGATCCCGAGTTCGGACGCGACCGCCTGCAGTGTCTGCTGGAGGTTCCTGAGCTGCCTCACCTGCTGCGGCCCGGGGCGCGCGTCCTGGCCGGCGTCCGCCGCTCCGGCGACGTCGGGCGCATCGTGAAGCACCGCCAGAATCTCGTCCGCCGCCCGCGCGACGGTGCCGCGCGGCACGCTGTCGATGCGCGCCAGCGACTCGTGCGACCGCGGGCGGAGGCGGGCGAGGTCGTAGATGGCGGCGTCCGGCAGGACCCAGCCGCGCGGCAGGTCGCGCTGCATCGCGCGCTCCTCGCGCCAGCGCGCGATCGCCGCGGCCGCGCGCAGCGCCGGCGGGTCCAGGCGCTCGGTGCCCTTCAGGCGCCGCCAGGCCTCCGCGGGCTCCACGCGGTAGAGCGATAGGTCGGAGAGCTGCGCGGACTCGTCGTCCATCCAGCTGCGCCGGCCGGCGGTCTCGAGCCGGCGCTCGAGTTCCGCGGCGAGGGGAGGCAGATAGCGTACGTCGTCCTCGGCGTAGGCGAGCTGTTCCGCGCTGAGTGGCCGCCGGGCCCAGTCGGTGCGCGCGTGGCCCTTGGCGAGCTCGACCCCGAGCAGCTGGCGGACGAGCTCGGCATAGCCGACCTGTGCCGGGAAGCCGAGGAGTGCAGCGGCCTGCTGCGTGTCGAACACCGGGCCGGCCGGCCGGCCGGTGACCGGCAGCAGCGACTCGAGGTCCTGGCGCGCGGCGTGCACGACCTTCAGCCGCGCGGGATCGAGCAGCGGCGGCACGAGCGCGCTCTCGTCGCCGAGCGTCAGCGCGTCGATGAGCGCGATGCCGGCCGCGGTCGCCACCTGCACCAGGCACAGGCGGGGGTAATAGGTCCGCTCGCGCACGAACTCGGTGTCGAGCGACAGCGTCGCGCCCGCCGGCCAGGATTCGACCAGCGCAACCAGCGACTCCGCTGTGGATACCATCGCCGCCACCACCTTATTATGCGGATGCCGCCGGCACGGCCCAAGGCTCCATGACCCAGGTCCTCCGCTCGCTGATCGACATCGCCCTGCTGCGCAGGGATCCCGGCGCGCTGCCGGCGTCCCTGGTGCTGCTCGTGATCACGGCCGCCTGCTACGCCGCCGCCAGCGCGCTGCAGTCCTTCATGCTGCATGGCGGCGACCGGCTGCTCGCCCGCACGGCGCTCGATCTCGGCCTCGCGCTCGCGCTGTTCCGGGTGGTGCTGGCCGCCACGCGCCGCGGCCACCGCTACCGTCAGACCATGATCGCCGTGCTCGGCACGTCGGTGGTCATGACGCCGTTCATCGCGGGCCTGCTGCTGCTGCAGCAGCCGGCGCTCTCGAGCTACGCCGTCAAGTGGCTCGCCTGGGCGGGCTCGGTGGCGGTCATCGTCTGGTACACGCTGGTGGTCGGGCACATCCTGAGGAGCGCGCTCGAGGTCGGCTTCGTCACGAGCATCGCGATCGCGCTCACCTGGCTCGTCGCGGGCGACGCGCTGCTGCGGCGCCTGTTCGCGGCCGGCGCCTGAGGGCCACGGTGCACCTGCACATCATCGGCATCTGCGGCACGTTCATGGGCGGCATCGCCGCGCTCGCGCGCGCCGCCGGCCACCGCGTCACCGGCTGCGACGCCAACGTGTACCCGCCGATGAGCACACAGCTCGAGGCCATGGGCATCGCGCTGATCGAAGGCTACGACCCGGCGCAGCTCGACCCTGCGCCCGACGTGGTGGTGGTCGGCAACGTGATGAGCCGCGGCAACCCGCTGATCGAGAGCCTGCTCGACCGCGGACTGCCGTTCACCTCGGGGCCGCAGTGGCTCGCGGAAAATGTCCTGCGCGGGTGCGAGGTCCTGGCCGTCGCGGGCACGCACGGCAAGACGACCACGTCCTCCATGCTCGCCTGGATCCTCGAGCAGGCCGGGCGCGCGCCGGGCTTCCTGATCGGCGGCATCCCGGCGAACTTCGGTGCGTCCGCGCGCGCGGGCGCGGGTGTCGCCTTCGTGATCGAGGCGGACGAGTACGACACCGCGTTCTTCGACAAGCGCGCCAAGTTCGTCCATTACCGGCCGCGGCACCTGCTGATGACCAACCTCGAGTACGACCACGCCGACATCTACCCGGACCTCGCCTCGATCCAGCGCCAGTTCCATCACCTGTTGCGGACCATTCCGGCCTCCGGCCGCATCACCTGGAATGCCGCCGACGCGGCGCTCGGGCAGGTGCTCGCGATGGGCTGCTGGACGCCGCGCACCGGCTTCGCGCGCGAAGGCGCCCCGGAGGCGGAGTGGACGGTGCGGTTGCTCGCGGACGACGGCTCCGCGTTCGAGGTGCTGCAAGCCGGGGCGCCGGCCTGCGCGGTCCGCTGGCCGCTGATCGGCATGCACAACGTGGAGAACGGGCTCGCCGCGGTCGCCGCCGCCGCCGGCATGGGCGTCGCACCCGCGCGGTCGGCCGCGGCACTCGGCAAATTCCGTGGCGTGCGCCGCCGCCTCGAGTTGCGCGGAGAGGTCGCCGGCATCCGCGTCTACGACGATTTCGCGCATCACCCGACGGCGGTGGCGTCGACGCTCGACGGCCTGCGCCGCCACGCCGGCAACCGCCGCCTGGTCGCGGTGCTCGAGCCGCGTTCCAACACCATGCGCCTCGGCGTGCACCGCGCCGAACTCGCAGGCTCGCTCGCGGGCGCCGACCGCGTGTGGCTCTACCAGCCCGCGGGGCTCGACTGGAACCTGGACGACGTCGCGGCGGCGCTCGGCGCCCGGGCGGAGGTCGCGCGCGAGATCCCGCGCCTGGTCGAGTTGCTCGCCGCGGAGCTCCGCGCGGGCGACGAGGTCGTGATCATGAGCAACGGCGGTTTCGGCGGCCTGCACGACAGGCTGCTGGATGCGCTCCGCGCAAGGGCCGCGTGAACGCCGAGGTCCGCGAGCTGCCGCTGTTCCCGCTGCGGGCGGTGCTGTTTCCCGGCGGGCTGATGCCGCTGCGCATCTTCGAGCCGCGCTACCTGGACATGGTCAGCCACTGCCTGCGCGAGCAGTCGGGCTTCGCGGTCATGCTGATCGGCGAGGGCGAGGAGGCCGGCGGCGCCGTGACGTTCGCCGCCACCGGGACCGAGGCGCGCATCGTCGATTTCGACCGCCTCGAGGATGGCCTGCTCGGCATCCGCTGCATGGGACGCGAGCGCGTGCGCGTGGTCGAGGCCTGGCGCGAAGCGGACGGGCTCCATCGCGGGCGCGTGCTGGACATCGCGGCCGACGCCGTGGTTCCCGTGCCGCCGGAGCAGGCCTGGCTCGGGGACGTCGTGCGCCAACTGCTGTCCGAGGCCGGCGAGGCCCGCGGCGCGCCGCAGGCGCAGGACGCGGCCTGGGTGGGCAACCGGCTTGCGGAAATGCTGCCGCTGTCGCTGGCGGACAAGCAGATGCTGCTCGAGATGACGGACCCGGTCGAGCGCCTGGCCGCGCTCGAGCCCGCGGTCAGCCGCGAGCGCCGCTGACGGCGGGCCGCGGGCGCAGCCAGCCGAGCGCGACGGCGGCGAGCAGCAGCAGCGCGGCCCAGGCCGCGACCAGCCAGCCCGTGTAGCCGTCGAAGCCGCTGACCAGCAAGGACCAGCGCGCGTCCTCCGCGGGCGCCGTGCTCCAGCGCGTCGCTTTCATCACGCAGACCCAGCCCGCGTGCAGGCCGATGCCCGCCGCGATGCCGCCGGTGCGATGCCGCACGAGCGCGAGCAGCAGCCCGACCAGCACGAGCGTGACGAAGGCGTCCACGATCGACGCCGGGTCGGCGAAGCGTGTGAGCGCGGCGCGGAGCAGATCGAACCCGCTGCCCCAGCCGATGTCGTCATCGCCGAGCCGCGCGCGCGCGAAGAAGTGTATGGCAGCGTAGAAGAGGGCGCTGCCCGCGACGGCGGCCGCGAGGCCGGACTCCCGCAGGACGGCGCGGAACACGAGGCCGCGGAAGAAGGTCTCCTCGACGACCGCCACGGCGAGTCCGACGGCCGCGCCCGCGGCGGCGAACCGCAGGAGCGTCGCGGGACCAAAGCCGTCTTCCGGCGCGTAGATGCCGAGCGCGACCATGGCGAAGCTCATCGGCAGCATGGTGGCGAGCCCGATCGCGAATCCGGCGCCGGCCTGGCGCAGGAAGCGCGCCCGCGGCAGGCCGTAGCCCCAGTCCTCGCGCGCCGAAAGCCGCAGCCCGCGCACGGCGAACACGATGCCGCCCACGAGCAGCAGCTGCCACAGTCGGCTCACCACCTTGTGGAAGGGCCAGTCCGGCTGCAGCGCGTGCGCGAGCTGCCAGACCGGGTACGCGACGAGCGCCGCGAGCACGAGCGTGCCGACGACCGCCCCGAGGAACCAGAGCAGGGCGCGCATCAGAGCCGGGCGAAGGCGCGCTCGGCGGCCTCGATGGTCGCCGCGATCTCCGGTTCCCCGTGCGCGGCCGAGATGAAGCCGGCTTCGAACGCGGACGGCGCGAGGTACACGCCGGCCTCCAGCATCGCATGGAAGAAACGGCGGAACAGCGCGGCGTCGCAGGCCATGACCTGCCGATAGCTCGCGACCGGGGCGTCGGCGGTGAAGAAGAGCCCGAACATCCCGCAGACGTGGTTGGTCGTGAATGGCACGCCCGCGCGCCGCGCGGCGGCCTCGAGTCCCTCGACGAGCCGCGTGGTCGCCGTGGCGAGCGCCGCATGGAACCCGGGCCGCGACACGAGCTCGAGTGTCGCGAGGCCCGCCGCCATGGCGACCGGGTTGCCGGACAGCGTGCCCGCCTGGTACACGGGCCCGAGCGGCGCGAGCCGCTCCATGACGTCGCGCCGGCCGCCGAAGGCGCCGACCGGCATGCCGCCGCCCACGATCTTGCCAAGCGTGGTCAGGTCCGGCCGCAGGCCGTAGAGCGCCTGCGCGCCGCCGGCGGCGACCCGGAAGCCCGTCATCACCTCGTCGAAGACGAGCAGCGCCCCGTGGCGCGTGCAGAGCGCGGAGAGCGTCTCGAGGAAGCCGGGCGCCGGCGGCACGCAGTTCATGTTGCCGGCAACCGGCTCGACGATCACGCAGGCGATCTCGCCGCCCATGGCGTCGAAACATGCGCGCGCCTGCCCGGTGTCGTTGTAGGCGAGCGTGACCGTGTGCGCGGCGACGGAAGCCGGGACGCCGGGGGAGGTCGGCACGCCGAGCGTCAGCGCCCCCGAGCCCGCCTTGACCAGGAGCGCATCGGAATGGCCGTGGTAGCAGCCCTCGAACTTGACGATGCGGTCGCGCCCCGTGAAGCCGCGCGCGAGGCGTATCGCGCTCATGGTCGCCTCCGTGCCGGAGCTGACCATGCGCACGAGCTCGATCGACGGCACCAGCTCGTGGATCCTGCGGGCGAGCTCGGTCTCGATCACGGTCGGCGCGCCGAAGGACAGGCCGTCGGCGGCGCGGCTCGTCACCGCGGCGATGACCTCCGGGTGCGCGTGGCCGAGCACCATCGGGCCCCAGGAGCCGACATAGTCGATCAGCCGCCGGCCGTCCTCGGTCTCGACGAATGCGCCGTGCGCGCGGCGGATGAAGGGCGGCTCGCCGCCGACTCCCTTGAATGCGCGCACCGGCGAATTGACGCCGCCGGCGATGTAGCGCGAGGCCTCCGCGAAGTGCGACATGCGCGCGGCCGCCGTCAGTGCCGCCGGACCCGGTATCCGCGCTGCTCGAGCAGCCGCGGCAGGCCGCGCGGCCCGACCAGGTGCAGCGCGCCCACGACCAGCAGCACGTCGTCGCTGCCGCCGAGCATCGCGCTCACCTTGTCCGCCCAGCGCTCGTTGCGCTCGTAGATGAGCTTGTCGTCGAGGCCGGGGTAGTCCTTGAAGTCCTCTTCCAGCAGCCGCGCCAGCGTGCGCGTGTCCCCGTCCTGCCACGCCGCAAGCATGGAGCGCACCTCTGCCTCGATGTCGCCCGCTTCCTCCAGCGTCTGCAGCAGGATCTCGTGCTGCAGCCCGGGTGGCAGGCCGTCGAGGAACCCCAGCTGCTCGTCGAGCGTCTCCAGGCCGCAGCGCTGCTTGCCGTCGCGGTCCACGGCGCCCTCCATCACTTTCTCGACGCCATGCTCGACGTCGAAGCCGTGCTGCTGCAGCGCGAGCAGGGCGACGGTCAGACCCACGAACCACGGCTCGAAGCGCGCGAATGGCGCGAGCTCCACGCCCGCGGCCGCCGCCAGCGCGCGCGCGCGTTCGGCCTGCGGCCCCAGCAGCTCGAACAGCGTGCGGCCGGCGGGATCGACCGCCCGCGCGAGCGTGAGCGCGGTGATCTCCTCCGGCGGGAGGCCGCTCGTGTCGACCTCGAAGCAGACCTGCTCTGCCGCGGTGAAAGCCTCCGCGAGCGGGCCCTCGATCCCGAAGCCGCCCTGCGGCAGCACGTGCACCGACCCGAACAGCCAGACCGTGTTGCCGCGGCCCTCGATCTCCCAGAGCGCCGGGCGCGCCGCGGCCGCTGCGCTCGCGAGCGAGAACGCGGCGAGCGCGAGCGCAAGCGCCGCCCTGCGCACCGCGTCAGTCACCGGAATCCACCCATTCGATTCCCGTCTCCAGCGCGCCGTCGTCCCCGAGCCGCATCCAGCGGTAGGCGGGTGGCCGGGTGTCCACCGCGAACTCGGGCGAATCCTGCGCGAACTGCATGCAGGTCGAGGGCGTTCCCATCAGCCGGACGCGGCCCCGCGCGCGGTCGAGCGGCTGGTGCGTGTGGCCCCAGGCGAGCCCGCGCACGTTGGCGTGCCGCTCCAGCACCGTGAACAGGTCGTCGCAGTTGCCGACCATCAGCTCGTCGAGCCAGGCGCTGCCGTGCGGGACCGGATGGTGGTGCAGGCACACGAGCGCGTGCGCGTCGCGGTGCTGCGCGAGCGCGGCGTCGAGCCGCGCGAGCTCCGTGTCGGCCAGGTGGCCGTGGTCGTGGCCGGGGACCGTGCTGTCGAGCATGACGACCAGCCAGCCGCGCCTGCGCATCGCGAACTCGTGGACGAAGGGCGGCCCCGCGAGCTCGCGCCGCAGGGCCGCTTTCTCGTCGTGGTTGCCGGGCAGGCAATGCACGGGCGCCGAGAACGAGCTGAACATGCGCCGCAGCGCCGCGTAGCCCCCGGCGTCGTCGTGCACCAGGTCGCCGGTCAGCAGGACCGCGTCCGGCCGCGGGTGGCGGCGCCGTGCGTGCGCGAGCGTGCGCTCGAGCGTCGCAGCGGTCGCTACGCCACGGATCTCCATGCCCGGCGCGCCGGGGATGTGCGTGTCCGTGAACTGCAGCAGGCGCACCGGCCCGGTTCAGTAGCGGTAGTGGTCGGGCTTGAACGGCCCGGTCGCCGGCGTCGCCAGGTAGCGCTCCTGCTCGGGCGTCATGACCGTCAGCTTCGCGCCGATGCGCTCCAGGTGCAGCCGCGCGACCTTCTCGTCGAGCAGCTTCGGCAGCACGTGAACCCGGTTGTCGTAGCGGTCGCCGTGCGCGAACAGCTCGATCTGCGCGAGCACCTGGTTGGTGAAGGAGTTCGACATCACGAACGACGGGTGGCCCGAGCCGCAGCCGAGGTTCACCAGCCGGCCCTCGGCCAGCACGATGATGCGCCGGCCATCCGGGAAGATCACGTGGTCCACCTGCGGCTTGATGCTTTCCCAGCGGTACTGCCGGAGCGACGCGATGTCGATCTCGCTGTCGAAGTGGCCGATGTTGCAGACGATGGCCTGGTGCTTCATTCGGCGCATGTGCTCGTGGCTGATCACGTTCACGTTGCCGGTCGCCGTTACGAAGATGTCGGCCTTGTCGCAGGCGTCGTCCATCGTGACCACGCGGTAGCCTTCCATCGCGGCCTGCAGCGCGCAGATCGGGTCGATCTCGGTCACCCACACCGTCGCGCCGAGACCGCGCAACGACTGCGCGCAACCCTTGCCGACGTCGCCGTAGCCGGCGACGAGCGCGACCTTGCCCGCGATCATGACGTCGGTCGCGCGCTTGATGCCGTCCACCAGCGACTCGCGGCAGCCGTAGAGGTTGTCGAACTTCGACTTGGTCACCGAGTCGTTGACGTTGATCGCCGGGAAGGGCAGGCGGCCCTCGCCGGCCATGCGATAGAGTCGCTTGACGCCGGTCGTGGTCTCCTCGGTCACGCCGCGGATCTCGGCGAGGCGCGCCGAGTACCAGCCCGGCTGCGCCTCCAGGCGCTTCCTGATCGAAGCGTAGAGGGCCTGTTCCTCCTCGTTCTGCGGCCTGGCGATCGCCGAGGCGTCTTGCTCGGCGAGCGAGCCCAGCATCAGCAGCAGCGTGGCGTCGCCGCCGTCGTCCAGGATCATGTTCGCGTGCCGGCCGCCGGGCCACTCGAAGATGCGGTGCGCGAATTCCCAGTACTGCTCGAGCGTCTCGCCCTTGTGCGCGAACACCGGGATGCCGCGCGCCGCGATGGCGGCGGCGGCGTGGTCCTGGGTCGAGAAGATGTTGCAGGACGCCCAGCGCACTTCGGCGCCGAGGTCGGCGAGCGTCTCGATCAGCACCGCCGTCTGGATGGTCATGTGCAGGGAGCCCGCGATGCGCGCGCCGGCCAGCGGCTTCGCAGCCGCGAATTCCCGGCGCACGGCCATCAGGCCGGGCATCTCGGTCTCGGCGATCGCGATCTCGCGGCGGCCCCAGTCGGCCAGCGAGACGTCGGCGACCTGGTAATCCTTGAACGTGGGGTTGATCACGGCATTCATGGTCAATTCTCTCCTTTGCGAGCGAGAGCGCCGTTGTCATGCGCGGTCCCCGAGCCTGGGAGGCGGACGCCTCTTGCAACGCTCCTCGGAGACCCGGGGGACTGTCCCCATTTTCGCCTTGCGAAAATGGCGGACCGTCCCCTTTTCACAGCCCAGCTGCCTTCCTCAGATCCTCGGCCCGGTCGGTCCGTTCCCAGCTGAAGGCCGTAAAGGTCGATCGGCGCCGGACCTTGCCGCCATTCGACTCCTCCATCCAATCGTAGTGCATCTCGCCCGGTTCGCGCCCGAAGTGCCCGTAGGCGGCGGTCGCCTGGTACATCGGGTGGATCAGGTCGAGCATCTTCATGATGCCCCAGGGGCGCAGGTCGAAGTGGTCCCGGACCAGTTTTTCGAGACGCGCGTCGCTGACCCGGCCGGTGCCGAAGGTCTGTACCGAAATCGAGGTCGGCCGGGCCACGCCGATCGCGTAGGAGACCTGCACCTCGCAGCGCCGGGCGAGGCCGGCCGCGACCAGGTTCTTGGCGACGTAGCGGGCGGCATAGGCGGCCGAGCGGTCCACTTTCGACGGGTCCTTGCCCGAGAATGCGCCGCCGCCGTGACGGGCCATGCCGCCGTAGCTGTCCACGATGATCTTGCGCCCGGTCAGGCCGCAATCGCCCACCGGCCCGCCGATCACGAAGCGTCCCGTCGGGTTGATGTGGTACCTGGTGCGCCTCGAGAGCCACTTCGCCGGCAGCACCGGCTTGACGATCTCCTCCATGACGCCCTCGCGCAGGTCCTTCTGCCGCACGTCCGGCGAATGCTGGGTCGAGAGCACGACCGCCTCGATGCCGACCGGGCGGTCGTTCTCGTAGGCGAAGGTCAGCTGGCTCTTGGCGTCGGGGCGCAGCCAGGGCAGCGCCGGGCTGCGACCCTTGCGGACCCTGGCCTGGCGCTCGACCAGCTTGTGCGCGTAGTGGATGGGCGCCGGCATCAGCACCGGCGTCTCGTCGGTCGCATAGCCGAACATGAGTCCCTGGTCGCCGGCGCCCTGGTCTTCCGGGTTCGCGCGGTCCACGCCCTGCGCGATGTCCGAGGACTGCTTGCCGATCACGTTGATGACGCCGCAGGTATGGCCGTCGAAGCCGACCGTGGACGAGGTGTAGCCGATCCCGCAGATGACGTTGCGGACCAGCTCCACGAGGTCGACCCAGGCGCTGGTCGTGATCTCGCCCGAGACCACCGCGATGCCGGTCTTCACCATCGTCTCGCACGCGACGCGCGAGCGCGGGTCGCGCGCGATCAGCGCGTCGAGCACCGCGTCCGAAATCTGGTCCGCAACCTTGTCAGGATGGCCTTCCGAGACGGACTCGGAGGTGAACAGGTAGGAGCCGGACATCATGAAATTATACAATAGCCGTTTATTGCCGGAGGAACCGGATGCCCAGCCGCCGCGAGCTCGCCAATGCCATCCGGGCCCTCAGCATGGATGCCGTCCAGCGCGCCAATTCGGGGCACCCGGGCATGCCGATGGGCATGGCGGACATCGCGGAAGTCCTCTGGCGCGGCTTCCTGAAACATGACCCCGGGAACCCCCGATGGGTGGAGCGCGACCGGTTCGTGCTGTCGAACGGCCACGGCTCGATGCTGCTGTACTCGGTGCTGCACCTGACCGGCTACCCGCTCACGCTCGACGAGCTCAGGAATTTCCGCCAGCTGGGCGCGCGCACCGCCGGTCACCCCGAGCACGAGCTCGCCATCGGCGTCGAGACGACCACCGGCCCGCTCGGCCAGGGGCTCGCGAATGCCGTCGGCATGGCGCTCGCCGAGAAGCTGCTGGCCTCTGAATTCAACCGCCCGGGCCACGAGATCGTGGACCACCGGACCTGGGTGTTCGCGGGCGACGGCTGCCTGATGGAGGGCGTCTCGCACGAGGCCTGCTCGCTCGCCGGCACCTGGGGCCTCGGCAAGCTGGTCGTGTTCTACGACGACAACGGCATTTCCATCGACGGCGAGGTCGCGGGCTGGTTCACCGACGACACGCCGAAGCGCTTCGAGGCTTACGGCTGGCAGGTGATCCGAAGCGTCGACGGCCACGATCCGGAGGCGGTCGCGCGCGCGATCCGCAGGGCGAGGCGCGAGAAGTCGAAGCCCACGCTCATCTGCTGCAAGACCATCATCGGGTTCGGCGCCCCGAACAAGCAGGGCAAGGAGGAGTGCCACGGCGCCGCGCTCGGCGCGGACGAAGTCGCGCTCGCACGCCGGACGCTCAACTGGCCGCACGAGCCGTTTGTGGTGCCCGAGGACATCCGCGCCGCCTGGGATGCGCGCGCCTCGGGCCGGCGCGCCGAGGGCCGCTGGCGCCGGCGCTTCAAGGCGTACCAGCAGGCGCACCCGGAGCTCGCGTCGGAGTACCTGCGCCGCATGGCGGGAGAGCTTCCGGCGGGCTTCGAGACGATGATCGCCGAGGGCGCGGCCGGCGCGCAGGCGGCGGCGCAGCCGGTCGCGACCCGCCAGAGCTCCCAGGCCGTGCTGAATGCGATCGGCGCACGCATGCCGGAGCTGCTCGGCGGGTCCGCCGACCTCACCGGCTCGAACAACACCAAGATCAGGTCGGCGGCCGCCTTCTCGCGTGAGCGGCCGGACGGCCGTTACCTCCATTACGGCGTGCGCGAATTCGGCATGGGCGCGATCATGAACGGCATCGCGCTGCACGGCGGCTTGATCCCCTTCGGCGGCACCTTCCTGGTCTTCTCCGACTACGCGCGCAGCGCCCTGCGCATGGCGGCGCTGGTCGAAGCCGGCAGCATCTTCGTGCTCACGCACGACTCGATCGGCCTCGGCGAGGACGGCCCGACGCACCAGCCGGTCGAGCACCTGGGCTCGCTGCGCATGATCCCGCGGCTCGAGGTCTGGCGGCCCTGCGACACGGCCGAGACCTGGGTCGCCTGGGGCGCGGCGATCCGCCGCCGCCATGCGCCCACGGCGCTCGCGCTCACGCGGCAGTCGCTGCCGCAGCAGGCGCGTGATCCGGCGCAGCTCGACGCCATCCGCCGCGGCGGCTACGTGCTCGCCGATTGCGCGGGCACGCCCGAGTGCATCCTCATCGCGACCGGCAGCGAGGTCGGCATCGCCATCGAGGCCGCACGCGAGCTCAGCGGGCGCGGCCGGCGCGTGCGCGTGGTCTCGATGCCCTGCGCGAGCGTATTCGACGCGCAGGACGCCGCATGGCGCAATGCCGTGTTGCCGCCGTCCGTGACGCGGCGCATCGTGGTCGAGGCGGGCACGCCGGACGGCTGGTGGCGCCACGCCGGGCCGCGCGGGCGCGTCATCGGCATGACCACCTTCGGCGCGTCGGGCAAGGGGCCCGACCTGTTCAGGCACTTCGGATTCACTGCTGCCGCCGTCGTCGAGGCGGCGCAGTCGTTGCTGGCAAACGGAGAGTGACGACATGGCGATCAATGTTGGAATCAACGGCTACGGCCGCATCGGCCGCAACATCCTGCGCGCGCTCTACGAGGGCGGGCGCACCGGCGAGATGCGAATCGTCGCCGTCAACGACCTCGGCGACGCGAAGACCAACGCGCACCTGACGCGCCGCGACACTGCGCACGGGCCGTTTCGCGGCACCGTGGCGGTCGACGGCGACTGCATGGTGGTGAATGGCGACCGCATCCGCGTGCTCGCCGAACGCGACCCCGCGAAGCTGCCCTGGGGCCAGCTCGGCGTGGACTTCGTGATCGAGAGCACGGGACTCTTCGCCAGCAAGGAGAAGGCCTCGAAGCACCTCGCCGGCGGAGCGAAGAAGGTCGTGATCTCGGCGCCGGGCGAGGGCGTGGATGCGACCATCGTCTACGGCGTGAACCACCAGACGCTGCGCCGCGACATGACCGTGATCTCGAATGCCTCCTGCACGACGAACTGCCTCGCGCCGCTCGTCAAGCCGCTGCATGATTCGCTCGGCGTCGTCGCCGGCATCATGACGACGATTCACGCCTACACCAACGACCAGGTGCTGACCGACGTCTATCACGCGGACCTGCGCCGCGCGCGCTCTGCGACCATGTCCATGATCCCCACGAAAACCGGCGCGGCAGCCTCGGTTGGCCTCGTGCTGCCCGAGCTCAAGGGCAGGCTCGACGGCTTCTCGGTGCGCGTGCCGACGATCAACGTGTCGTTCGTGGACCTCACGTTCACCGCGAAGCGCGCGACCACGGCGAAGGAGGTCAACGACATCCTGCGCGCCGCCTCGAATGGCGCGCTGAAGGGCATCCTCGATTACACCGAGGAGCCGCTGGTGTCCGTCGATTTCAACCACAACCCGGCCTCGGGCACGGTGGACGCGCAGCTCACCAAGGTGCTGGAAGGCACGCTGGTCAAGGTCTGCGCCTGGTACGACAACGAGTGGGGCTTCTCGAACCGCATGATCGACACGACGCTCGCCTGGGCCCGCGCCCCGTGAGGCGCATGGCCGACCTCGATCTCGCGGGCAAGCGCGTGCTGATCCGCGAGGACCTGAATGTCCCGATCGAGGGCGGCCGGGTCACGAGCGATGCGCGTATCCGCGCCGCGCTGCCGACCATCCGCATGGCGCTCGAGAAGGGCGCCCGCGTGCTCGTGATGTCGCACCTCGGCCGGCCGAAGGAGGGGGCGCGCGACCCGTCGCAGTCGCTCGCGCCGGTCGGCAGGGCGCTGTCGGCCCTGCTGGGCAGGCCCGTGAGGTTCGTCGAGCAATGGCTCGACGGGGTGACGGCCGCGCCCGGCGAGGTCGTGCTGCTCGAGAACGTGCGCTTCAACAAGGGCGAGAAACAGGACGACCCCGCGCTCGCGGGGCGCATGGCGGCGCTCTGCGACGTGTTCGTCATGGACGCCTTCGGCACCGCGCACCGCGCCGAGGCGAGCACCCACGGCGTGGCGCTCGCGGCGCCCGTCGCCTGCGCGGGGCCGCTGCTGGTCGCCGAGCTCGAGGCGCTTGGACGCGCGCTGCATGCCCCGAAGCGCCCGCTCGTCGCCGTGGTCGGGGGCTCCAAGGTTTCGACCAAGCTCGCGGTCCTCGAGAACCTGCTGGAGAAAGTGGACGCGCTCGTCGTCGGCGGCGGCATCGCCAACACTTTTCTCGCGGCCGCGGGGCTGCCGGTCGGCAGGTCGCTGCACGAGCCCGAGATGCTGGACACCGCCAGGCGGCTGCTCGCGCGCGCCGAGGCGCGCGGCGTGAACCTGCCGTTGCCGGCCGACGTCGTGGTCGCGACCGAGCTTTCGGCTGCGGCGAAGGCGAGTGTCAAGCCGGCGGCGGCGGTGCAGGCCGCCGAGATGATCCTCGACATCGGACCGGAGTCCGCCGCGCGCCTGGCCGCGATCGTCGCCGGGGCTGGCACCGTCATCTGGAACGGGCCCGTGGGCGTCTTCGAGCACGATCAGTTCGGCGAGGGCACGAAGGCCCTGACGCTCGCGATCGCGGGGAGCCCGGCGTTCTCGATCGCGGGCGGCGGGGATACACTGGCGGCCATCGGGAAGTACGGGGTGGAAGACC
>Ga0209398_1000667_pt1 | contig 20337 bp, 12 predicted proteins | sample AshMeaBigSpring_FD_184125 | JGI IMG/M metagenome (GOLD analysis project Ga0209398, IMG submission 184125) | Groundwater microbial communities from Big Spring, Nevada to study Microbial Dark Matter (Phase II) - Ash Meadows Big Spring (SPAdes)... | ecosystem: Environmental > Aquatic > Deep... | reverse complement strand
GCTTTTAATCCAAAAAGTAATGCTGAATATATTGCAGTTGCAGATACGTTTAAATCGTTTCCTTTTCGTATTGGTGAATGGTGGATTGAAAGAGTTACCTATCAAAATGCTGTCAACTTTATGATTGATAGTCGTCATTATGTAGGCAACTATACACAAAAATGTACAGGTTCTTATAGTTGGCGAGATGATTCTCATTTTGGTTGGGAATTGCATACGCTGGTACCTCAGTATCTTTCTAATCCTACGGCTTATGAACGAATGCCACATCAAATTAAATACCAAGCACCTACAGATACTAGTTTATGGGGTGCTTTAAAACCTTATGATGAAGATGCACCCGATATTGTGAAGCTGATTCATTGGGGTGCTGATGTTATTGTTTCACAAAAATTAATTCACGAACATTTCAAAGGGCAATTGGCGTATTTTATTTACGCATGGCCATACATCAAACAATGGTTGCCACAACAAAACTACGATGTTGTAAAAGCCTATGCACTTAAAATTTGGCAGCTAGAGCAGGTGGATAAATCGTTTGCATATAATGAAAGTGTTGGTCATAATATGTTGGCTTTAAAAACTAAAATAGGTTCTACAAAAGGTGCATTACCACCAGGTGCTTCTGTTATTCCTAATTTAATGATGTATGAAGTGGCTAAAAGAGATAACATGAATAATGCCGATGTTTATTTTAACGCAGCATACAATCAGGTGAAATGGTTGGTTGATAGTCTTGACTGGAACGATCCTATGACTACAAAAGGACAACGAATGAGTGAGTTTGTTACCATGACAAGCCTTGCCTACATGCTAAAAGAATATCCACAAAGGTCGCCAATAGGTTTAAAGAAAAAGCTGGAACAATGGGCAGATGTTTTAATTCGTCGCTCTAACAATATGTGGGATTTTCGTAAGCTAGACGATCATAACCAATGGTGCCCTACAGGAACTTCACCACAGCACTGGAATGAAACGGGCAATATTGTGGGATTGCCTTCTGCTATATTGTCTATGATTCGGTTTGTAGATAACAAAACAAAAGTGAACCGTCTTTTAGAAATTGCTTATGCTCATCTAGATAATGCTTTTGGCAGAAACCCTTGTGGCAGGCATTGTTCTTACGATGCAGCTAAAGAAATTGAAGGCGTTGAATTAGGATGGTATCACCAACATGCTGGTGGTATTGGTCAACTTTCTGATGCTCGTTTTGTACTTGATGGCTCACCAAAAAATGCTCATTATCCGTATCATCCTGAACGTGGAGATATTGGCTGGACAGAAGGTTGGGTATCGTTTAATGTTTGCTACAACTTGAGTTTAAGCTACATGTCTTGGTTTGATACAGAATGGCAGGCAACCCGTAAAAATGATATGGTTACGCTTCGTTTAAAAGTTCCTTTAAACTTCGATTATACTGCTAAAGAATATGTTTGGGTGAACTTAAAAGAGGGTAGTGGCAAGGTTACCCAACTAAAGCTAACAGAAGAAACCAATAATTCAGCTTGGTTTACTGCTACTATTAAATTGCCATCAAAAAATACGATAGCTTCTTATGGTTTGGGCTATTTTGAAAAAAGTATTGTTATTTCTTCAAAATAAATTTTTCTCTACCAAAAGTGAAAATTGGTTGCCATTGATAAGTAGTTGAGCGTTTTTGTTTCTTGAAACATCGTAATTGATGATAGTAGAAGTTTTTCAAAAAATACGTTCTGAAATAAACAATTTAATAGTATGATAATGAAAAAAATAGGTTTTATTGTTTTGTTTTTAATGGGTGTATTGTTTTCATTATCGCAAGAAAAAAATAACAATATTCTTAGAGAATTCAATCAGCCAAAACTTCAGTGGTGGCAACAGGCTCGTTTTGGTATGTTTATTCATTGGGGGCCCGTTTCATTAACAGGAAAAGAATTGAGTTGGTCACGTGCTGGATACGGAATTTCTAAATATGATTCATTGTATCTACGTTTTAATCCTACAAAGTTTAATGCAGATAAATGGGTGTCTACAGCCAAACAAGCAGGTATGAAATATATGGTGTTAACAGCTAAGCACCATGATGGCTTTTGCTTGTGGAACACCAAAACAACGAATTACAACATTATGCAAACACCTTTTGGTAGAGATGTTTGTAAAGAGTTAGCCAATGCTGCACATAAAGCCAATATGCCTATTTGTTGGTATTTTTCTGTTGCTGATTGGAAGGATAAAGATTGTAGAAATCCTAAAACCAATCATTTATTTGTAGACAGAGTATTGGCACAACTAACAGAGTTGCTGACCAATTATGGCAGAATTCCATTGCTATGGATAGATTATGAAGGAATGCCTTCACCCATACAACCAAAATTGGTTTACGAACTTGCCAATAAGTTACAACCAGGTATCATTATCAATAATCGTTTAGATGTGTTGCATACCGATGAATCGCATAGTTATATTGGCAAATGGGGCGATTATGCAACACCTGAAGGTTTTGTAGCAGGCTATGGTGCTATACCTTGGGAAACCTGTACCAACTTAGGACATCAATGGGCTTGGAAATTTAACGATACGCCCCGTTCTTTAAAAGAAGCAGCAACTACTTTGTTAAGATGTGTTGGTGGCAATGGCAACCTGCTTTTAAATGTTGGTCCCGATAGTTTGGGGCAAATTCCAAGCGATTTCGAGAGCCGACTTCAAGAATTTGGTAATTGGTTAACGCCAATTCAAAAATCTATTTATGCTACCAATGGTGGGCCTTATGCACCAACTAAAAATGTGGTGTCTTCCTATGCTAATAAGTCGGTATTTATACACGTTTTAAATACCAAAACAGATACTATTATTTTGCCACCGTTAAGCATAAAAATTCTTGATGCAAAACTCATGAATGGCGATAGCGTCTCAATTATCCAAAACAAAAATTCAGTACAACTTATTTTCCTTAAACCTCATTTAGATTCTATTTCTACCACTGTTGAACTTACATTACAAAAGCCAGCAGAACTAGTAGGAATAATAAAACCTTTGTCAACTTCAAGTTCTTTAGCGTATGCTAAAAAAGCAACCGCATCTAGTTCTGTTGGTCAGTTTTTACACGATGTGTCGGCAGCATTTGACGATAATCCAAATACCTATTGGTTACTAGGAAGAAATGATAGTGTGAATACCGATGTTTATTTTGGAACATCTGTTCATTATATTCGAAATAGAGATGAAATGAATAAGATTTTCAATACAAGCGGCTGGCTAGAAGTAGATTTGGGTAAATCTCAATTAGTCGGAAGCGTAAAATTGTTAGAACATGTGTTAATGAAGTCTCAAATACTCGATTTTGAAATTCAATACAGAAAAGAGAGAAATTGGGTTACATGGGTCAGAGACACCCAAATGGGTAATTGGCAAAAAACTTTACAGCCGGTAAAAGCTAGATATTTTCGTTTGGTGATAAATAAAAGAGATTACGTATCTGGTATTAGAGAATTTCAATTGTTTCCACCTTTAATATCCAGTAATTATTAAATAAATATGCGTATTTTATGATTCAATTATTCAAAATTCATCAACTTTCTATATTCTTTTGGTTGCATTCCTTTCAACGATTTAAACTGTTTATTAAAATTGGTGAAGTTGTTAAAACCACTTGAGAAACAAATTTCTTTGATACTCATTTTTTTTTCTGAAAGAAGTTTACAGGCAAAACCTATTCTCAATTCAATGATAAAGAGTGAAAAACTTTTTCTTGTTTTGGATTTAAAATATCTGCAAAATGAGTTTGTAGCAAGATTAGCGATTGCAGCCACGTCTTTAAGATAAATTTTATTTTTAAAATGCGTTAAGGCATAGTTATAAATGGCATTTAGTCGTTCATTTTCAGAAGCTTCAAATGCAAAAGAATGGGTAGAAGAAATGTATTTACTATTTGCTGATTTAGAAATAATCGTTAACAGTTCAATTAATAGAAATATTCTTTCCGATCCGTTCGAACGAATTAGTTTGTTTAAAGCAGTTTTTGCTTTGTTTGATACATCTTCAGATACTATAATTCCTTTTTTTGCCTTTTCAAAAAGGCTTCTAATGGTTTGATTTTCTGGTAAATTGAGAAAATCTTTCCCCCAAAAATCTTCACAAAATTGGGTTAATTCTATGAAAGATGGTAATGAGTTTTCGTTTGTATACGCATCGTCAAAACGCCAATAATGGGGAAGTTGAGAACCTAATAAAATTAAGTCAGTTGCTTTAAAACGAATGGTAGTATCACCTGCAAATAAAGTGCCTTCGCCTTTAATTATATGTATTAATTCCACTTCGGGGTGATAATGCCAGTTGTTATGTAAATACGGTTTTGCATCTTCTCTTGCACTAAATGAAATTGAAGGTCCAGACGTTATTTTTAAAAGCTGTGGTCGCATAAAGGGCTTTATTATTTATTTATATAAAAATAACAGTTAAACAAAATTTAAAGTTATCTTATTTCAAAACAGTTTATTTGTGTTAAAATAGTTTAAGTATTGGTTAATTTTTTAGGTTTTTAACTTCATTTGAACACGGTACTTTGTAATGTACTTATCTCATAAATAAATATTTAATTATTTATAAACAACGATTGCTATGTTGCTTGATAAAAAAGTCATTTTTATTTCTGGTGGATCCAAAGGAATTGGATTAGAATGCTCAAAAGCATATGAAAAAGAGGGGGCTTTTCTAGCAATAGCTTCTAAAGATGCTGCTGAGTTTGAAACGATTTCAGATGAAATAGGAAATCATCATTTGCATTTAACTTGCGATATTTCAAATGAAATACAAGTTAAGATAGCTATTGAAAAAACCATAGAAAGCTTTGGTAAAATTGATGTCATTCATAACAATGCAGGCATTGCCTCACCATCTAAAGCACTTCATGATACCTCTAGCGAAGAATGGGATTTGTTAATGAATACTAACATTAAAAGTATATACCTCACAACAAAATATGGGTTTGAGCACTTAAAGCTTTCACAGGGTTGTATTTTAAATACTAGCAGTTTGGTAGCAGAAATTGGACAAGAAATTCATGCAGCTTACTCGGCAACAAAAGGTGCTGTAAATACACTTACAAAGTCTATGGCATTAGACTATGCAAAACATGGCATACGTGTAAATGCTGTTGCACCTGCTGGTGTTTGGACGCCAATGCTAAGACAATGGGCAAATGAACAACCCAATACTTCCGAAATTGAAAAATATCTTGATAAAATTCACCCTTTAGGATATTGCCCTTCTGGCGACGTAATTGCAGATGCTTGTGTTTTTCTTATTTCAGAAAAGGCAAGATTTATTACTGGATGTATTTTACCAGTAAGTGGTGGTGCAGAATTGGGATATAAGTATAGTTTATAAAAAAAGTACGATCATAGAATCGAAGGCTTAAAAAAATAATTATATGGTAAAAAAAATAATAATAGAAGATAGAAGATTTCCGCTTGGCAACGGTGCTGGTAGCGATGCTATTCATAGAGATCCTGTGTATTCTTATGCAGTAACTAAGTTGGTGGATGATAATGGATTGGTGGGTACAGGCTTTGCATTTACAGTGGGCGAAGGCAACGATTTGGTGTGTAAGGCTGCTGCATTTTATGCTGAATCTTTAAAAGGAAAAGACATTGAAGAGGTAATGGCAAATTTTGGGGCTTTTTTTAATAAACTTTCTAATGAGCAACAATTTCGATGGTTAGGCCCACATAAGGGTGTGGTGCATCTAGGGTTAGCATCAGTAACCAACGCTTGCTTTGATTTGTGGGCAAAGAGAAGAGGGGTGCCACTTTGGAAATTATTGATCGATCTTACACCTGAGCAAATTGTAAATACCTTAGATCTGAGTTATTTAGAAGATGAAATGACGCATGAACAAGCTATTACATTAATAAAAACCCAAAAAAGCGGAAAGATTGAACGAAGTAGTATTTTAAGTAAGGGTTATCCTGGTTATGATACGTCTATTGGTTGGTTTAATTATAGTGATGAAAAGGTTAGAGAGAATTGTAAAAAAGCAATAACTGAAGGCTTTACTGCCATGAAATTAAAAGTAGGCTCTAAAGAATTTGAAAGAGATGTACGACGTGCCCACATTGTACGAGAAGTAGCAGGTGATGATGTAAAAGTGATGCTTGATGCCAACCAACAATGGACATTGCCACAGGCATTAGATGTGTGCAAACAACTACAATCGATGAATCCTTTTTGGATAGAAGAACCAACACATCCAGATGATGTAATGGCACATAAAATATTAGCAGAAGCTATTGCACCAACAAAATTGGCTTTAGGTGAGCACGTACCTAATAGAATAATTTTTAAAAATTATCTACAAGCAAAAAGTGCAGGTTTTATTCAAGTAGATGCTGTAAGAGTAGGTGGTGTAAGTGAGTTTATTACCGTAAGCCTACTATGTAAAAAATATGGCATTCCAGTAGTGCCACATGTGGGCGATATGGGACAGTTACACCAGCATCTTGTGCTATTTAATCATATTGCACTTGGTCATGAAGTGTTGTTTTTAGAGCATATTCCTCATTTACAAAAACATTTTTTAAACCCAGTAAAAATTGAAAACGGTGTGTATGTAACGCCACAAATTGAAGGTAGTAGTTGCGATTTAAAAGATTAAGAAGTAGAATAACAACAACCTTTTAATGTACTTATGAAAACAAAACGATGCTGCTTGGCACTTGATTTAAAAGATGACGATTGCTCAATAGCCCAGTATGTACATTGCCATCAACCAAATGTAATATGGCCTGAGATTGTTTCAGGAATTAAAGCCTGTAATATTCTTGAAATGGACATTTACTTAGTCGGTAATCGGTTAATGATGGTGTTGGAAACAAACGAAGATTTCGATTTAGAAAGTGATTTTCAAAAAATGGGTACACTGTCTAGGCAAAAAGAATGGGCAGAATTGATGCTTGCTTTTCAACGAAAAATACCATTTGCCCAATCTCATGAACATTGGGCTTTAATGAAACAGATATTTAGTTTAAATACTTAATTTTTTTAAAACAGCACTTTGTGAAATCAAACACAACAAAACAAACAAGCATTCTTGTTCCCTTATTAATTGTCATGTGTCTTATGTTCTTTTGGAACATGAGTAGAAACATCAATGATATACTAATTCCCCACTTAAAAAGGGCTTGCCAACTTACCGATTTTCAATCATCTTTAGTGCAATCAGCATTTTTTGCTGCATATTTTATCTTGGCTTTGCCTGCAGGGTTTTACATACAAAAAAAAGGATACAAAGCAGGAATGATTGTAGGGTTATCTATTGCAGCAATTGGTGCAGCCTTATTTTATCCAGCAGCACAAGTACTGTATTATCCTTTGTTTTTATTAGCACTGTTTGTGATGGCCTCAGGGTTTACTTTTTTAGAAGTAACAGCAACTCCATATATATCAAAGTTAGGTGATGAAAATGCAGCGTCAAGTAGGTTAAGTTTATCGGCTGCTGTAGGTTCTGTGGGTGCTACAATTGCTCCATACGTTGGTTCATTATTACTATTACACGAAAACGATATTTCACAAACAACAATCGATGCCTTTAATGCCAATCAATTGCAAGCATTTCTAACAAGTGAGGCTAATCTTGTTAAAATGCCCTATTTAGTATTAGCGTTTTTATTTGCAGCAATGGCTTTGTTGTTGGTATTTATAAAATTACCTGTAGTAGCAGACGAAAGAAAATTTGCGTATTCATTTAAAAAAATATTTCATTTTCCTCAAACTATGTTGGGTATAGTAGCTGTGTTTTGTTACGTTGGTGCTGAAGTTGGCATTGTAAGTTTTTTAATACGATATTCTAAATCAATGAATATTGCTGAACTAACTGAACAAAAATCTGCTTTGTTTATCACTGTTTTTATGGCCTTGGTACTTGTTGGTAGATTATCGGGTTCATTTATTCTTAATAAATTTAAGCCTTCTTCAATTTTATTTATATCTGCTTTAGGTGCATTTATTTTGGTACTCGTTGCAATATTTACAAATGGCTATATATCACTATGGTCGTTAGCGATAGTAGGTTTATTTACCTCGGTAGTGTATCCAATAGTGTTTACATTAAGTATCGAGGGCCTCGGAGAATACACCAAAACAGCATCGTCATTGTTAATTATGGGTATAATTGGAGGTGCTATTGTTCCTCCCATAATGGGATTAATTTCTGATACTATAGGAATTAGAAATGCATTTATAGCTCCTTTAATTTGTTATGCATACATCATGTATTTTGGCTTTAAAAGTAATTCGATAAATAAACGAGCGTAGAAATAAATTGAGTCAATATATTTTAATTTGTTTTAATTTTATATCCAAAATAATTTTCTTGTGGTTATTCAGGTTTTATAATTAAATGCCTTTTAAGTATAATTTTTTAGTTTGTTAAATAAAGAATTGCCGTATCCTATAAGATTTAAGATTTGTTTAAATAGCTTTATTGTAAGATTTAAAGACTACTTATTTATTTTTCAGTATTAAAGATTTGTTATGTTTACGTCATAATTTCGAGTACAAAAATTAAAGTCAAACCGTTTAAATGACACTTGATATACCAGAACTTCAAAGAAATATTGCTCTACACAGGAGTGAAGAAGCATTCAAGACTTTGTTTTTGCACTTTTATAAACCATTAACTAATTTTTCTTATTCATTAACTAAATCTGAAGAGGCTGCTGAAGAAATTTATTCCGATGTAATGCTTAAGCTTTGGGATTTAGGCATTGCATTACAAAATATAAATAATTTAAAAAGTTATTTATATAGAGCTATCAAAAATGCTTCATTAAATTATTTAGAAAAATATCACAAGCTTAAATCAATTGATTTAGATAGTATTTCTGTAGAAATATTACCCTTACACGATAGCGAAAGTGAAATTTTAGCTAATGAATTTAATCGTTTTGCAATGATTGCAGTTCAGTCTTTACCCCCTAAATGTCAGATTGTATATAAATTAATTAAAGAAGATGGTTTAAGTTATAAAGACGTATCTGAAATCTTAAATATTTCTGTAAATACCGTAGAAGGTCATATGGTAAACGCATTAAAAAAGCTTCACAAATCGCTTGGAATTTTTTTACAACCTGCACAAAATTAATTTTTAGTACTATTGGTGGAATTGTTCATTTAACCTGTCTATATGTATGGTAGTTATCTTTAGGTAATAATTATCATTACACATGCAGCAGGAAAGATTTTATCAATTACTTAGTAGAAAATTTGCCAATGAAGCTACAATTCATGAATTGGACGAGTTAAATCGTATCATCAATTCTGATTCACAGTGTAAAGCTTTATACGACAATTTGCAACAATCAAAATCTCAAGATGATTTTGTTATTCAATATCGTGCAAATAGGGCTTTCGAATTATTAGAAAAAAAAGCATTTCGCTCTAATGAAAATAATATTAATTATGAGCAAGTAAATTCTTTTGCAGCATATAAGCTAAAGAAAAAGAATTATGTACGAAAAGTTTTCATTTATACAGCAATTGCAGCTTCTATCTTGTTGGTTTGTTATACATTAATCTTTTTTTATCAACCAAAATATACTTCAAAATCTGTTTTGCCACACAGCGAAATTGTTACATTGAAAGGGCAAAAGTCTAAAATTACATTGCCAGATGGAACTCAAGTTTGGTTGAATTCGGATAGTAAAATTTCTTATCCAGAAAAGTTTGAAGGAACATCTCGAGAAGTTCAACTTATTGGGGAAGCTTTTTTCGATGTTGCACATAATAAGAATAAACCCTTTATTATTCATACTAAAGAAATGAATATTAAAGTATTGGGTACTGCATTTAACGTAAAAGCTTATCCACAAGACAATATTTCAGAAGCGGCTCTAATTAGAGGCTCAATTGAAGTTTTTTTTCCGAATAGGCCTAACCAAAACCTTATTCTAAAACCTAATGAAAAATTAGAAGTAAAAAGCACATCTAATAATTTAAACGTTAAAACCACAAACAACACTGAAATACAAAAAACTGCTGTAATTGCAATAAATCCAATTTCATTTACCAAAGCTGATAGCATAATTGTAGAAACAGCATGGAAAAGTGGCAAGCTAGTATTTGATTCTAAACCATTTTTATACTTAGTAGAAGACCTAGAAAGGTGGTATGATGTTACAATCGTTGTAGAAAACGAACCATTAAAGAAGAAGTTGTTTACTGCAAGTTTTAACAATGAAACAATTGAAGATGTTTTACGCTTTTTAAAACTTTCTTATCCATTTAATTATACATATAATAAAGAAACTAAAAAAGTAAAAATTTATTAACCCGAAAAATAAAAGTTATGTAACAAGTTTATTCAAAAAAAAGGGGAAATGTTCCAGCATTCCCCCGAAGAATTAAGTAAACAAAGAGGTCTACAAACCATTCTTATCCTCAACTCTCAATGCCAAAGTATGAAAAAAATCTTACTTCTCGACGTCTTTTCGTCGAAAAGAAAACAAGACAAAATAATTCTTGTTATGAAATTAACGATTGCATCTATTATTCTAGTAGTAAGTCAGGTCTTTGCTAGTGACGTTTCTTCTCAAAAAAAGGTGAGTTTAAAAATTCAAAATGCACCAATAAAAAAAGTATTCAACGAAATTGAAAGAAAAACCAATTACAGGTTTATTTTTAATGATGATATTTTACCATCTGAACAAAGAGTTAATATTGAAGTAGATAATGAATATGTTTCTACAGTCTTAGACAGAGTGCTCGCAAGTACTAATCTAACATATAAAATCCCTTCTGAAACAGTAATAGTAATAGCTGCAAAAACAATTAGTTCTGCCCCTAACTTTTTACCCATTAAAACAATTAGTGGTCGAATTGTAAATGAGCGGGGTGAACCGCTTGAAGGTGCTAGTGTTAAGGTTAAGGGCGTAAGTAAAGGTGCTGTAACCAATAGCAATGGTGAATACAAATTACAAATTGATGAGGCAAAAGATAAAATTTTAGTAGTTTCTTTTGCTGGCTATGCACAACAAGAAATAACAGTATCTAAATTAACATCTACAATAACGCTAGTATCTTTAGTTGAAGATTTACAAGATGTTGTTGTAATTGGATATGGAAATGTACGAAAAAGAGATGTTACGGTAGCTGTAGCAAAAGTAAATGTAGAAGATTTGCAAAAAGCACCAGTAATGTCTTTTGACCAAGCATTGGCAGGAAGAGCTACTGGTATACAGGTTGTATCTCAAGATGGACAGCCTGGTGCACCAGTTAATATAGTAATTAGAGGAAATAACTCTTTAACTCAAGATAATTCTCCCCTATATGTAATTGATGGTTTTCCGATTGAAAATCCGGATAATAATGTAATTAATCCTGCCGAAATAGAATCATTTGAGATATTAAAAGATGCATCTGCAACTGCAATTTATGGTGCAAGAGGTGCTAATGGGGTTATTTTAATTACCACAAAAAAAGGAAAAACTGGCCCTCCAAGAATTGAGTTTCAGGCATTAAGATCTACGCAAAAGGTACTTCAACGTATAGAATTAATGAATCCTTACGAATATGTTCAATATTTATACGAATTAAATCCTACAAACACGCTTGCAACATATTTAAGAAATGTTCCCAATGATCCTGTTTTGATAGATTCTGTTATGAATATTTACAAAAAGTTTAAAGGTGCAGATTTTCAAGATGCAGTTTTTGGTCAGCCAGCACCATTTGTAAATTTCAACCTATCAATGAGAGGTGGTACAGATAAAACAAAGTATAGTTTGTCTGGTAACTACGCAAATCAAGAAGGTGTTGTAGTTAATTCTGGGTACAAAAGGTATCAACTAAAATTTAGTTTAGATCAAACAATTTCAAGTAAGTTAAAAGCAGGAATTAATTCTACGGTTACTTACACTAATCAATATGGTGTTCAACCTGTTGGAAGTGGAACATCAGGATTAGCCGGTGGTACGTCTTATCTAATGGCAAGTGTTTGGGGCTACCGTCCTGTATCTTACACAGGTAACATCGATTCTTTGTTAGATTTACCCAATGATGTAGCTATAGATCCTTCAAATACATCTCAAATTTTTAATCCACTTTATTCTACTAAAAATGAATATCACCAAAATAACCAGCTCAACATTTTTGCAAACAGTTATTTGGAATACCAAATATCTCGTAATTTAAAGTTGAGATTATCTGCAGGTGTAAACCAAACAGGAATTAGAAGAGAAAATTTTTATAATTCTCAAACAAGTAGAGGTAGAATTGCTTCAACAAACCCTAATGGAGTGAATGGTGATTATAGTATTTCTAATTCAACTAACATTACAAATGAAAACACACTTACTTATAATAACACATTTAAGAAAAATCATCGTTTAAATGTGTTAGCTGGGTTTACAAATCAAAGTAATGTTGTTAAAACAAATGCAGGAAGTGCAACCAATGTTCCCAATGAAAGTTTAGGTATGTCTGGCTTAAGTCAAGGGGTTCCTGGAATACCTTTTGTTGGCTCTACTAAAAATACACTTGTTTCTCTACTTTCAAGAGTTGTATATGATTATAAATCTAAATATCTCTTTACTGCCTCTTTAAGGGCAGATGCTTCTTCTAAATTTTCTGATGAAAATAAATGGAGTTACTTCCCTTCATTTTCAGCTGCATGGCGTTTTTCTAAGGAAAAGTTTATGGATAAATTAAGGTTTGTTACAGATGCCAAAATTCGTTATGGTCGTGGTTCAACTGGTAATAACCGTGTTTCAGATTTTGTTACATTCTCTTCTTTAGCAAGTGGTTATACACCAGTGGGCGGAACATTTAATTATATCACAAACTTGGGAACTTTAGGAAATAGAGCTTTAAGATGGGAAACCACAAATGACAATAACTTAGGAATTGATGTAGAACTTTTTAAAGGTAAGTTAAGTTTTACTATTGATGTGTATGAAAAAGTTACATCAGATTTATTATTAAATGCACCACTCCCTGGCTCATCAGGATTTACTTCAGGATTTAAAAATATTGGTAAAGTTTCAAATAGAGGCTTAGAATTTTCAATCAATACAAATAATATAAAACGAAAAAACTTTACTTGGACAACCAATTTTAATATTTCATTTAATCGCAGTAAAGTATTAGAATTAGCCGAAAATCAAGAATTTCAATTTGGCTTTGTAGGGTGGAATGGTAACTACAATAGTTCGCCTTTATATATTGCCAAAAAGGGGCAACAGTTAGGATTAATGTTTGGTTATGTGTCTGATGGAGTGTATCAATATAGCGATTTTGATAAGTCGCCAACAGGTGTGTATACCTTACGTAACGACGTTACAACTAGTTATACAACTAGAACCTCATTACCAACACCGGGTTCAATTAAACTGAAAGATTTGAATGGAGATGGAGTAATTACTGCAGCAGACAGAACCGTTATTGGAAATGGAAATCCTTTACATACGGGTGGTATAACTAATAACTTTACATATAAAAACTTTGAATTAAGTATTTTCTTTCAATGGTCTTACGGTAATGATATATACAATGCAAATCGGTTAGTTTTTGAAAATGGATCACCAAATAGTCCATTAAATATGTTAAACATGTATAAATCATATACTAATCGTTGGAGTCCAACGAATCAAACAAACGATATGCCTCGAGCTAACCCTGGTTTACCTCCAGGAAATTACTATTGGTCTCGTGTAGTTGAAGATGGCTCCTACTTAAGGTTAAAAACGCTCTCTTTAGGTTATAGTCTTTCTCCGAAAACAATCAAAAAATTAAAAAATGCGGTGAATGGTTTAAGAGTTTATATAGCTACTCAAAACTTGTTAACATTTACTAATTATACCGGTTTCGATCCAGAAGTAAATGCAAGACCAACAGCATTAACACCTGGTTTTGATTACTCCGTTTATCCTCGTGCAAATACAGTCACATTCGGTATCAACGCAAATTTTTAAAATAACGAAACTAGTTTAAGCCATGAAAAATTTAAATAAACTCATAGTAAGTATTACTATATTTCTAACTTTTTTTTCTTGTAAAAAGTTTTTAGAAACAAAACCAACAGATTTTATTACACCTGAAAATTATTACAATAATGAACGTGAAGCTACTACTGCACTATTAGGTTTGTATACAGCTTTTAATGACAATGGTAACGGTTTGTATGCTGGTAATGCATTAACAGGTTGGGTTTTACCTACCGACGAAGTTTTTAGAAATACTACTTCTGGTGTTAATTGTTTAACATACGATTTTACTGATGGAACGATTGGTAATTATTGGAATCAGTGCTACAGGTATATTAATAATTGCAATAGTTTCTTAGAAAATATCGATAAACCCGTGATGGATAGCACAAGAAGAGAAGTTCTAAGAGGGGAAGCTTTATTTTTAAGAGCATATATTTATTTTTTATTAACATCTCAGTTTGGAGATGTGCCTCTGAAACTAAATTCTACACAATCAGTTTCTGGAGTAAATATTTCTTTTTCATCATCAAAAGATGTTTATGCACAAGTTTTAAAAGATATGATTCTTGCAGAAGGTAAAGTGTATGACATTGATGCAAGTAAACAACAGCCTGTAAGAGTAAGCAAACAAGTAGTAAGAGGAATTTTAGCAAGGGTAAATTTATACATGGCTGGTTATCCTTTATTAGAAACAGCTAGGTATCAAGATGCAAGGGATTGGGCCAAAAAAGTAGTAGATGCAAATAAAAATGCACTGAATAGCGATTATACACAGCTTTGGATAAATATTGCAAGAGATGCCTATGATTTACGTGAAAATATGTGGGAAGCAGAATTTCAAGCTCCACAACCACCATACTTTAGGGCATCTGGCTGGGGCGGTCAAACTGGTTTAGGTATAGCTTGCCCACAAGCAAATACAGATGTTGGATATGTTTTAGATTGGTACAAAATTGCGTATTCATTATCCGACCGTTATAGAACTGACTCCTCTGATATTCGTTATAATTGGAATATAGCTCCCTTTTTCTATAGAGGAAATTCAGGTACTTGGGAAACTTCAAGAGATTCATTAAACACCACACCTGCTTTAAGAGTACAAAGGGTAATTGATAAAAATCCAGGTAAACTAAGGAGGAAATTTGAAGTGATAAGACCAGCTGTTGGCACAAGCGGTATGAATTTTCCCATCTTGCGTTATGCTGATGTTTTATTGATGTATGCTGAAGCAGAAAATGAATTAAATGGGCCTACTACTACCGCTATTAACTTGTTAAATCTAACCAGAGTTAGAGCAGGTTGTAAAAAATTGTATTCAACTACAGCAACTGAAAGTTATTTTTTAATTACTGATAAGGATAGTTTTAAAAGGGCAATTCAAGATGAACGATCTAGGGAATTGTGTTTTGAATTTGTAAGAAGAAATGATTTGATTAGGTGGGGAATTTATCAGCAAACGATTTTAGCTGAAAGTGCTAAGTTTATTTCAAATAATTATCAAACTGTAATGTCTTCTGTGTTCAATAGGGTTTTGGATAAACACAATTTCTTGCCAATTCCCGTTTCAGAACTTTCTTTAAATAATCTAGCAAAACAAAACCCAGGCTGGTAATCTTTTAAATTAATTTATTATGAATAAAACTATTATGAATGTAATAGGTATTACCCTATTGTTTTCACTTTTGCTTTCATGTACAAAAGATAAAGTTAAAGAACCAAATTTTGATGTTTCAGTAAATTCTCTAACATTTAAAGTAGGAGATACAATTAAGTATAATTTTAATGGCTATGCAGATAATATTAGTCTTTATACTGGTGAAAGTGTTACTGGCATAGCTAATGTTTTAGGGTATAGATATCAATACAAAAACAGAGCGTCTGCAGATGGAAATGCATTTTTACAATTTTCTTCTCTTCTGCAAACTGTTTCCCAGCCCAATACACTGTCTTTGCTAGTTTCAAATGATTTTAGTGGCATTTATGATTCTGCAAATATTTATAAAGCGACATGGCTCGACTTAACAAATCTTGCTACTTTATCCAATGGATCGCTTTCTACGGCAGTTGCATCTGGTTTGATGAGTATTCCAGACACGTTTAAAAACAAGCCAATATTTTTTGCTTTTAGATATAGGGCTGCAGCAGGTAGTCAACAACCACGTTGGACTATAACCAATTTTAATGCTCCCTTTTATGCAAAAGGGACAGATACAGCAAATGCTACAAAAGATACGTTTACTGTAGCAACTCTTAATCCTGCATGGAGAGGAATAAATGTTGCGGGTTCACAAGCTTGGTCTATTTCTACTACACAGTTGCTTATTAGTGGTGGTTCAGGCACAACTGCTGTGGCAAATGAAGATTGGGCTATATCAAGAGATTTTTATCTGAATAGGGTACCTAATGATAAGCCAGCATTCATTTTGAAAACTTATACCGATGGTATGTTAACTAAATACAGCCAAAGACCTTACAGGAAACCAGGACTGTACAAAGTAACTTTTGTGGCTAACAATGCTAGCTGGAAGAATCAAAAAGAAGTGATAAAGGAGTTCGAAATTAATGTTACACCATAAATTTTGAATAAAGTAATTTTTATGAATAAATGTATTTTGTTTGTATGTGCTTTCATGCTATTTGTTATTGTGACAACCGCACAACAGATGCGATCCTTTACGCCAGGTAATTTTGTTGTTATTTCACAAAACATACCAAGTGGTTTTGCACCAGTATTCATCAAAGAATATACACCTACAGGTAACTTAGTACAGGTAGGTAATTTAGGAACTTTATCAGCACCCAATAATCCTTGTTATCTACCTAATCCTAACACAGGTTCTAGTGAATATGGATATTTATCTCGTTCAAGTAATGGTCAATTTATAAGTTTTGCTGCTTTTGGACAACCAAACATGAATGGAAATAGAGTAGGTGTTTTAATAAAATTTAATGGCACAATCAATTCGCAAACCATTTTTAATAATTCCGACAATTCTATTTTTATACCAAAAAGTGCTGTAACCGCCGATGGTAAAGGTATATGGCTTTCTACAAGCCATCTAAGTGGCGATAGTAATTATATATTTTATCAACCAGTAAATGCAGTTAATAATCCTACTCAGCTAATCGAATCGCCAGATAAGGGGCTTGGATTCAGACAATTGAATATTAGTGCTTTTGACAACAGTTTATATATTACACGTGGTAATAGTGCTTTTAATGCTTTTAATGGATTACCTAACACCCTAGTACCACGTACAAATAGGGTTCCTCCAATAAATGTTAAAGCACCATCAGCAGGTGGTCGGGGCTATTGCTTTGTACAACCAATTGCAGGCGGCGGTGAGGTAATGTATGTGGGTGCAGTTGCTACATATTCAGCAAATGGGTCTGTTACAGAAGGCAGTAACATTGTTACATTGGTCGCCACAAATAATAACTTTGCTGTAGGTAATAGTATTTCTGGTCCAGGTATACCAATTGGAGCTGTTATTAAGTCTAATGAAGGTAATACTATAACTATTTCAGTTAATGCTACTGCTTCACAGTCTCTCTTAAGTTATTATACTTCCCCCGCTGCTGGTTTTGGAATTTATAAATTCTATAGATCATCACCCAAAAATTCATGGACTGCTTTAGGAGGTTTTGGTGTTTCTTCAGATAATTATTTAACTGTAACTGCAACACCTAATCCAAATGGTGGCTTTACCCTGTATGCCACAAAATATAATCACAATGGTGGTAGTATTAAGTATACCAATGTAAAAAAAGATGGTATAACCCAAATTGTAAGAATTACTGATACAAGTGTATTTAATGCAACTATGGCTGCTAAAGAAGATTTATTAGTATACATGGCCACAAATAGAGATGTATTTAGAGGTATTGCAATGGCGCCTACTGCAAGCAGTAATCCAGCAATTTTTTATTACAAAGGCGAAGGTTCTGTAGATGCCGTTACAAGTTGGGGAAGTAATTATGATGGTAGTGGTTCTTCACCAGCTAATTTTTCTACTGATAATCAAATTTTCATTCTTACCAATGCTGATGTAGTAGATAAGTTTAATGGTAAAACATGGGCAATTACTGGAGCTAATGCAGCTCTGTACATTGGTGATGGTTACAATAAAGTACAATTTGTTACAGGAAATAAAACTGTTACAATAAATGGAGAAAAAGTATCAGAAAAGCAAGTTAATAATAATTCAAAACTTAATTAACAACACAATCTCTCATCACTCAATCACAAATAAAAATTATGAAAAAAAGCGCTACACGATGGTTGCACATGTTTCTATTTTCACTAATGGCGATACTTTTATGTAATTCGTCATTCGCACAAAATATGCGTCCCTTCACGCCTGGTAATTTTGTTGTTATTCAGCAAAACATTCCATCAGGGCTTACTGCAGTCAACATCAGAGAGTATACACCTGCAGGCAATTTGGTACAAAGTAAAGATCTGAGTACGCTTACATCGCCCAATAATCCGCTCTATTTGTCAGGTTCAGGTACAGGTGAAACTGAGTATGGCTACATCTCACGTTCAGCGAATGGGAAATATGCCAGTTTTGGAGCTATGGGTCAAGCTAGTGCTACTGGCAATAGAGTTAGTGCTTTGTTAAAATATGATGGTACTGTTAATACGACCACTAGGTATACAAGTACCGTTTATTTACCAAAAGGGGTGGTAACTGATGGAACAGGTGTCTGGTCTATATCAAGCGGTTTAAGTGGTACTACTAATAATGTTATATATCAAATGATTAACTCCACAGATACTAGTGCTACACTTCTTAATAATGTTAATGGTGTAGGGTTTAGACAAATAAATGTTAGCGCATTTGACAATAATTTGTACACTTCACGAACTAGTGCTGCACTTACTTATTTTACAGGAACTCCTACAGCAAACGTTTCAAGAAGTTCTAGTTTGCCACCGAACACTGTATCTGGAGCAACGTTTTCATTATCAAGAGGTTACTGCTTTGCACAGCCATTAAGTGGTGGTGGCGAGGTTATGTATGTTGCTGTGAGTGCAACTGTTACTCAATCGTCGGCTGCAAATGGTTTAACAAATGGTAAAGACACTATTAGATTGTCAGCAATTAATAATTCATTTGCAAATGGTAATTTTATATCAGGGCCTGGTATTCCTTCTGGGACAATCATTCTAAGCGGTGCAGGTACGCTCACCCTAACTTTATCTAAAGCGGCTACTTCTTCTCAATCTTCTCAAACATATTTTAGTTCATCAACTTCTGCTGGTGGTATTCTAAAATTCTCTCGAGCTTCTACTGGAAATACTTGGGTAGCAAGAGGAAGTTTTGGTAGTAGTGTAAATAACTATTTATCTGTGACAGCACAGCCTAAACCGGGTGGCGGATTTATTTTATATGCTGTCAAAAACAGTTATGCTGGTAATAGTGTTAACGTATCACCTTCTGCTGACGGGACGGTTCGTATTGTTAAAATAGACGATGCCGCAGCATACGATGCTAATTTTAGTGGTATAGAGACTGAGATTGTATCAGGTAGCTCAGCTAGAGATGTGTTTAGAGGTATTTCTGTATCACCAACTGATACTACAAACAAGGCTGTGTACTATTATAAAGGTAGCGGTAATGTAGATGATGTAAACAGTTGGACCAATAATTACGATGGCACTACAGGTACTTCACCAGCAAACTTTACAGCAGATAACCAAGTGTTTATCTTAAAAAATGCTGCTACTATTAATACTTTCTCTGGAAATTCTTGGGCTGTAAGTGGTAATAAATCAACTATTATTGTGGGTGATGGCTTTAATACTGTAAATTTTATAACTGGTGGTAGATCTGTAACTATCAATGGCACTAATCTTTCTAGTAATAATGTTAATAATAACTCCACATTAAGTGTTTCTGTAGCCTACTATAATGTTGCAGGCTCTGATGTTTCTAATGTAAATAATTGGGGTACCAATACCGATGGTACTGGTTTAAAACCTTTTAATTTTAATGGAGACACTACTACCTATAATATCAACAATACAGGTGCATTTGTGGGTTCTCCTTGGACAATTAGAGGTGCTGCTTCTTCTGTGAAAATTGGTACTGGATCAACATTAACTATCAATCCAAGTGCATCAATAGCAGCAGGTGCAGGGGTAAATGTAGATTTTAATGGTCAATCAGTAACCTTGCAATCATCAATTGCTGGAACTGCAAGTATTGGCAATATTACAGGTACATTAACAGGAGCCACCAATGTTACCATCCAACGTTTTATACCAGGGGGGTCACGTCGTTTTCGTTTTTTAAGTCATCCATTTACATCAGCAAGACCAATTAATATTTTAAGTGGCTTATCCTATACAGGATCAGGAGGAACAAGCAAT
>Ga0209398_1000666_pt1 | contig 20363 bp, 25 predicted proteins | sample AshMeaBigSpring_FD_184125 | JGI IMG/M metagenome (GOLD analysis project Ga0209398, IMG submission 184125) | Groundwater microbial communities from Big Spring, Nevada to study Microbial Dark Matter (Phase II) - Ash Meadows Big Spring (SPAdes)... | ecosystem: Environmental > Aquatic > Deep... | reverse complement strand
AACCCACGTGAGTCGCCCTGCCCCGCTCACCGAATCAATCACTTGCGAAAAGCCGCTACTCCACGTGTGATTGACGTGTGACCGCGTTGCGACCGTCGAAGATCATGCTGCCGCAGGCGAAATCTCACGTGCAATTCGTTTGCCATTGGCAATCTCCGCGACCCGCAAGTCGTACGCCGCCTGGAGATTGAGCCAGGACCGTGCGTCGCCGCCGAAGTAACGAGCCAGCCGCATCGCCGTGTCCGCCGAGACTCCTCTCCGCCCACGCACGACGTCGTTGATCCGGGGCGCAGGGACGTTCAGCGCCTTCGCCAGGGCGTTGGCACTCAGGCCCAGCGGGACCATGAACTCCTCACGGATCACCTCGCCAGGATGAACAGGTCGCATGCCATTCTTGGACATCTTGTTCACCTCAGTGGTAGTCGACAATTTCCACGTCAGTCGGACCATCGTCAGCCCAACGGAAGCAGATCCTGAACTGATCGTTGATCCGGATGCTGTGCTGACCTTTACGGTCACCTCGCAGCGCTTCCAGCCGATTGCCCGGCGGTGATCGCAGGAACTCCAAGGTGTGCGCTGCATCAAGCATCGCGAGTTTGCGCGCCGCGACGATCGCGATCGACGAGAACCGCTTCGATCTGCCGGTCTCGAAGAAGCGCCGCGTTTCCGCGCAACGGAAGCTCTTGATCACGCGGCCATCCTATAACGATTAACGTTAAACATCAAACCTGCCGAACCATGGCTGGCCTGGCCGCGGGAGGCCACGAGCAGGCGCTGCCCAACCTGAAACGACGAAGGGCCCCGAAGGGCCCTTCCAGGTCGTCGAATACAGGTGGAGCGGGTGATGGGAATCGAACCCACGTGACCCGCCCGGCTCCGCTCGCCGGATCAATCAGTTACCGGCGGCCATGTTCTTACGTGTGATTGAGGTGTGATCGTGCGCCGCTCTGACGCTCCCGCGAGAGCCGCACCCCAATAGCGGACACTGTAAGCCTGAGATCGACCCGAAGCCGACCCGTGCCCGTTCACGAGCGGACATTCGACCGGAACGGAGGCCCCAACCGCTCATGCGCGGCGCCCATCTCCCCTGGCGCCGCCCGAACTGCCGGTGTCGTCGAACGCCTCGACTGCCAGGTCGATGAAGCCGCGCACCTTGGGCGTGAGGTAGCGGGCACTCGCAAAGACCGCGTGCACCGGCACGGTAGGCGGCGACCAGCCCGGCAACACCGCGTGCAGTTGCCCGCCCGAAACCTGCGCCGCGGCCACGATCTGCGGCAACTGAGCGATGCCCAGGCCGGCGATGGCGGCATCGCGCACGGCGAAGACGTTGTTGGCCTTCAAGCGCGGCTGCAGCAGCGGGCGCTCCTCATGGCCCCCTTTCGACAGGGTCCAGGTGGCTCGATGGCTGCCACCGGCAAACGCTAGCACGTCGTGCGTGGTCAGGTCGCTCGGGTGCTCGGGCACGCCGCGGCGGGCTACGTAGTCCGGCGACGCAAATAGCCCGTAGGTCAGATCCCCCAGCTTGCGCGCGGCCAGCGTCGAGTCGGCCAACGGCCCGACGCGAATCGCCAGGTCGAAGCCTTCGTGGACGATGTCGACGAGACGGCCGGTGAAGTCGGCTTCTGCGCGCACTTGCGGGTAGCGCTGCAGATAGCGGTCGATCCAGCCGCTGACCGCGATCATTCCGAACTCCACGCCGCAGGTCAGCTTGAGCGTGCCGCGCGGTTCGCCTTGCGCCTTCTGAACGACGCGCTGCGCGTCCTCGACCGATGCCAGGATGCCGACCGCGCGCTCAAAGAACTCGCGCCCGACCTCGGTCAGCGACAGGGCGCGCGTGGTGCGCTCGAGTAGGCGCACGCCCAGTTCGCGCTCGAGCTGGCTGACGACCCGCGACAGATGCGCCTTCTGCGTGTGCAGCGCATCGGCGGCGCGCGTGAAGCTGCCGGTCTGCACGACCTTGACGAACGCCTGGAGCGAAGGCAAGTCCATTGTTAACGCGGCAGGCAACAGACAGTCGCATTGAACAGTATTTATCTCATCTCAGGCAAATTTCACACTCCCGGCCATGGTCGTCAGCCCTCCGGAGCAGGACATGAGCCTCAAGGACCCGAACGTTCGAAACCCCAAGGCCAGGAAGCGCGTGGCCGTCGTCATCGCCAACCCCGCCGTATCCACCACCACCGGCTGGCCGGTGGGCTTCTGGTGGAGCGAGCTGACCCACCCCTATTACGTCTTCAGCGAGGCGAGCTACAAGGTCGAGGTCTTCAGCCCCAGGGGCGGCAAGTGCGAGGCCGACGGCATGAGCGACCCCAACGACGCGAGCGGCTACAGCAAGACCGACCTGATCAGCCAGGGCTTCATCCACACGCCCGAGCTGAAGGCCCTGGTCGAGAACACCCGCGCGGTGTCCGAGATCGACGTCGCCGCGTTTGACGCCATCGTGGTCGCCGGCGGCCAGGCCCCGATGTTCACGTTCGAGCAGGCGACCGAGCTGCACCGCAAGTTCGTGGCGTTCTTCGAGGCCGGCAAGGTCGCCGCCGCGCTTTGCCACGGCGTGGCTATCCTCGCCTATGCCAAGGGCAGCGACGGCGAGTTCATCGCCAAGGGCAGGACCGTGACCGGCTTCGCCGACGTCGAAGAGGACTTCGCCGACAACGCCGTGTGGTCGTACGGCCTGCTGCCGCGCGACAAGCACGTGATGCCCTGGCGGATCGAAGACCGGATGAAGCAGATCGGCGCCAACTTCGTGCAGGCCGGGCTGTGGCGCGGCTTCGCCGTGCGCGACGGCAACCTGATCACCGGTCAGCAGAACTTCTCTGGCGAGGAGACTGCACGGCTGGTGGTCGAAACACTCGGCCGGTAGCGCGCCGTGCTCCGGCGAAGCTCACGAGGTGCCCCTCGATCGGAGCGCGCCCGTCCACATGAAGGAGAACCCGATGACCCTCGCGATTCTCGGCGCCGGAAACGTCGGCATGGCATTGGCGCGCGCGTTCGTTCGCGCGGGCGAAGCGGTGACGCTTGGCGTTCCGGACCCCGCGAAGTACCGTGACGCCGTCGCGACGCTCGGACCCAAGGCGACCGTCGGTCCGACCGAGGCGGCGATCGGGTCGGGACAGACGATCATCCTCGCTGTGCCCTACGGCGCCGCGCAGAGCATCGCGCGCTCGTGGACCGACTGGGGCGGCAGGATCCTCGTCGACGCTACCAATCCGCTCGCGCCGGGCCTGGCTGGACTGAGCGTGGGCACGACGACGTCCGGCGCGGAAGAAATCGCCGCGGCGGCACGGGGCGCGCGCGTCGTGAAGGCATTCAACACCACGGGGGCCGAGAACATGGCCGACAGCCGCTACCCGGGTGCAAGCATCTTCATGCCGGTGTGCGGCGACGAAGCCGAAGCGCGCGCCCGCGTGATCGCGCTGGCGACGTTGATCGGCTTCGACGCGGTCGACTTCGGCGCACTGTCTGCTGCGCGCTACCTGGAGCCCTTCGCGATGGCCTGGATCCACATGGCGATCAGGCTGGGCCACGGCCGGAACTTCGCGTTCGCGCGCCTGACCCGCTGAGGAGCGCCACGATGCACAAGAGCCGGCTCGAGGCCTTCAGCGACGGCGTGCTCGCCATCATCATCACGATCATGGTGCTGGAGCTGAAGGTCCCGCACGGCGAGAGCCTGGACGCGCTGCGACCGCTGCTGCCGGTGTTCCTCAGCTACGTGCTGAGCTTCCTGTACGTGGGCATCTACTGGAACAACCATCACCACATGCTGCACGCGGCGAAGCAGGTCGGGGCAGCGGTGCTGTGGGCCAACCTGCACCTGCTCTTCTGGCTGTCGCTGCTGCCGTTCGTCACCGGCTGGATGGGCGAGAACCACTTCGCGCCGACGCCGACCGCGCTGTACGGCGTCGTGCTACTGATGGCGGCGCTCGCGTACTGGCTGCTGGCGCGCGCCATCGTCGCCACCGAGGGACCGGACGGGCTGCTGGCCCGCGCGATCGGAAAGGACCGCAAGGGCACGGTTTCGGTACTGCTCTATCTGCTCGCTGTTGCGCTTGCCTTCGTCAGTCAGTGGGCGGCGCAAGCGATCTACGTCGTGGTCGCTCTGGCTTGGCTGATCCCGGACCGCAGGATCGAGCGCGTGGTGAAACAGTAGAGAGCACCTCCATTGCCACCGCGTGCTCGTGACGCCCAGTGCGGCGCGCGTCGACGGGCGGGTACGGCCGCGAGCGGCTGGTGTCGGGAGCAAGGGTAGATGACCGCTCCTGGCCTATTGTGTTGAGAAACCCCGTCGGAAGTCATCCGGCTCTCGCGTTCCGACACGACTTCACCGCGCTTTTCGCGATTCGATTTCGTTCTGGCCGGAGTTGGCGTCCGATCAGCGTCTTGATCGCTCGTCTGCGCCTCAAGCGGGCGCAGGAAGGCCGTGATCACTCGGTGGTCCGCAGCCGGTGAGCTTCGCCAGGCGTCGTAAATTCTGTGCGGCAGCTGCGAGAGTGAACTCGTCGAAGGCACCAGTGAGGCCGCGTAACCGCAATCGGTCGAGCCGCAAGATGCGCTTCAAGTGCGCGAACAGCATCTCGACTTTCTTCCGCTGCTGCCTCGATCGTCGATGCTGATCGCTCGCATTGATGCGGCGGACGACATCCCGCGCTGCCGCGTGGATGCTTCGCGCGATCTCGCGGCTTGGAGTATTGGGGCAGCACCGCGCCTTCAGCGGGCAGTCCTTGCACGCGTGTTGGCTCGCTCGATAGATCACGGTACCTGCCTGGGTCACGACGGATACGCGGCGCGTCTTGAACACGCGCCATCGGTTGCGCAGCGGCTGCCCTTGAGGGCGGCGGTATTCGTCGGCCACTTCGTCCCACACGAAGTCGCTGATGGAGAGCGTGCCGTCGGTACGCTGCGTCTTGTCCCAGACCGGAACATGCGGCTCGATGCCCTTTTCATCGACCAGCCACGCCAGCGTCGGGGCATTGCCGTAAGCCATGTCACCGATCAGCCGCTTCGGCTTCAACGCGAAGTCGGCCTCGGCACGGTCGATCATGCGCTTCGTCGACTCAACCTCCTGCAGGCGGTTGGCCGGCGTGGCATCGACACCGACGATGACGCCATGCTCGACGTCGATGAGGTAGTTGGTCGAGTACGCGAAGAAGGCGGGGCCGCCCGGCGCACAGGTCCCGCTGGCCTGCGGATCGGTCAGGGACACGCTCTTTGGCGGTGCCCGCGACTCGTCGAGCGCCGCGAGATACTCACGAACAGCTCGCGTTCGGAGCCCCTGATCGTTCCAGTCGACCGCGGTGGTCCCCGGGACGCTGCGCTGGCCACTGGCGTCAGCCGCGACGACGCTCGCGTCGACCGCAAAGCCTTCTCCCTTCACGAGTCCCGCGTCCATGCAGCGGCGCAGCACTTCGTCGAACAGCCAGCGAAAGGTGCCACTGTCGCGGAAGCGGCCGTGCCTGTTCTTGGAGAACGTCGAGTGCTCCGGAACAGGACGCTCGAGGCCCAGGCGGCAGAACCACCGATAACCGAGTGTTAAGATGCACCTCGTCGCACAGCCTTCGCTCCGACCGGATGCCGAAGCAGTACCCGATGATCAGCATCCGGATCATCAACTCCGGATCGATCGATGGCCGCCCTGTGTGGCTGTAATACGGTGCGAGGTGGCGCCGCAGATCACTCAAGTCGAGGACGCTGTCGACGCGGCGGAGAAGATGGTCGGCGGGAACGTGAGACTCGAGGTTAAAGGCATAGAAGAGTTGCTCTTGCGGCGTGCCCTGCTGTCCCATCATCGCGGCGTAACCTCGTCGCTTGTCGTTCTGTGCCTTCAGACACGATCGAACGATGGTGGTTCGCCGAGTCTTTCAACAAAACAGGCCGTCATCCGCTCTTCGCGAATGGCTGCTTTCGGGACGATGACCGGCCGCGAAAGGGGCCCGTGCAGCCGAAGGCACAGCGGGATCCGGTGGGCGCTGCTTGCGCCGTGCGACTTTTTCGGCTCGGCGGAAAAGTCGCTCAGGCGCGTGGCATCAAGCAGGGTTTCGGGTGTTCCCCAGGCGAGCATGTCTACTTCGCGAGACAGGGGAACACCCGAAACCTTGCCTGACCGCCGTCGCCCGACGCGACGTTCCTCGCCGCCTCAGCCGAAATTGATCTTCGCCTCGAGGTTGGTGCGCGAATCGGCGCTCGCGATCGCTTCCTCGAGCGTGATCTTGCCCTGCTGGTAGAGCTGGTACAGCGCGACGTCGAAGCTCTGCATGCCCTTCTCGCCGCTGCGGATCAGCGCTTCCTTCACGCCGACCACGTCGCCCTTCTTGACCAGCTCCTGCACGTGCGGCGTGTTGAGCAGCACCTCGATCGCCGCGCAGCGCTTGCCGTTCGTGCCCATCACCAGGCGCTGCGACAGGATCGCCTTCAGGTACTGCGACAGGTCGAGGAAGATCTGCGAGTGCTGGTCGCGCGGGAACATGTTGATGATGCGGTCGAGCGTCTCGGCCGCGTTGTTCGCGTGCAGCGTCGCGAGGCACAGGTGGCCGGTGCCGGCGAAGGTGATTGCGTATTCCATCGACTCGCGATCGCGGATCTCGCCGATCAGGATCACGTCGGGCGCGGCGCGCATCGCGCTCCTGAGCGCGCGGTGGAACGACTTGGTGTCGAGGCCCACCTCGCGCTGGTTCACGATCGACTTCTTGTTCGAGTGCAGGAACTCGATCGGGTCCTCGACGGTGAGGATGTGGTCGGACGAGTTCTCGTTGCGGTGGTTGATCATCGCCGCGAGCGACGTCGACTTGCCCGAGCCCGTGGCGCCGACCATCAGCACCAGGCCGCGCTTGATCATGACCAGTTCCTTCATGATCTCGGGCAGCCCCAGCTCGTCGAGCTTGGGGAGCTCGGCGGTGATGTAGCGCAGCACCATCGCGGGGTTGCCGCGCTGGTGGAACACCGCCACGCGGAAGCGCCCGAGGCCCGGCTCGGAGACCGCGAAGTCGATCTCGAGTTCCTGCTGGAAGTAGTCGATCTGCTCCTGGTTCATCAGGCCGTAGGCCGCCTGCTGCACCTGTTCCGGCGTCAGCACCTGGCGGTTGACCGGGATGATCTGTCCCTCGATCTTGATCTTGATCGGGGCGTGCGAGGTGAAGAACAGGTCGGACGCCTTCTTCTCCACCATGAGCTTGAACAGCGGGCGCGTGTTCAGCACGAAGTTGCGCCCCGTGCCCGCACCCGCGGTGGAGTCGCTCAGCACCCGCTCGGTGGCCGGGCTGGAGCTGTCAATGTCGGTGGCGGCCATGGCGGCGTTCCTATTCCTCTTCCTCGACGATCTTCAGCGCGCCCGATTCCTCGAGGTGTGCCTTGTCCGCGCGCTTGCTCTCGAGCTTGATGCGCAGCCGGATCTCGTTCTTCGAGTCGGCGTTGCGGAGCGCTTCCTCGTAGGAGATCACGCCCGCCTCGAACAGCTCGTACAGCGCCTGGTCGAAGGTCTTCATGCCGAGCCGGTTCGACTTCGCCATGATCTCCTTGATGGCGCTCACCTCGCCGCGGAAAATCAGGTCGGCGACCAGCGGCGTGTTGAGCATCACCTCCATCGCCGCGATGCGGCCCTTGCCCGCCTCGCGCGGGACGAGGCGCTGCGAGACCATGGCGCGGATGTTCAGCGACAGGTCCATCAGCAGCTGCTCGCGACGGTCCTCGGGGAAGAAGTTGATGATGCGGTCGAGCGCCTGGTTGGCGCTGTTGGCGTGCAGCGTCGCGAGCACCAGGTGGCCGGTCTCGGCGAACTGGATGCCGTACTCCATGGTGTCGCGGTCGCGGATCTCGCCGATCAGGATCACGTCGGGCGCCTGGCGCAGCGTGTTCTTGAGCGCCATGTGCCAGCTCTCGGTGTCCACGCCCACTTCGCGCTGCGTGACCACGCAGTTCTTGTGGGCGTGCACGTACTCGATCGGGTCCTCGATCGTGATGATGTGGCCGCGGGTCTTCTCGTTGCGGTAGTCGAGCATCGCGGCGAGCGAGGTCGACTTGCCCGAGCCCGTGGCGCCCACCAGGATGCACAGGCCACGCTTCGACAGCACGATCTCCTTGAGGATCGGCGGCAGCTCGAGTTCCTCGATGGTGGGCACCTTCACGTTGATGGTGCGCAGCACCGCGCCGGTGAGGCCCATCTGCACGAACGCGCTCACGCGGAAGCGGCCGATGCCCGGCGGCGCGATCGCGAAGTTGCACTCCTTCGTCGCGTCGAACTCCTTGGTCTGGCGGTCGTTCATGATCGCGCGCACCAGCAGCTGCGCCTGTTCGGGCGTGAGCGGCTGGTTGGTCTGCGGCTTGATCTCGCCGTCCACCTTGATCGCCGGCGGGAAGCCCGCCGTGATGAAAAGGTCCGACCCCTTGCGCTCGACCATGCGGCGCAGGAGGTCCTGCATGAGCTTGATGCCCTGTTCGCGTTCCATGGTTCTCCTTGGCGCCGGTGATCCCGCGGGGTCAGCCGGCGGTCAGAAATCCTCCTTGTTCTGCGCCCGGAAGCGCGCCTCTTCCTTGGTGATCAGGCCCTTTTGCAGCAACTCCTTCAGGCACTGGTCGAGCGTCTGCATGCCGGCCGCCTGGCCGGTCTGGATGGCCGAGTACATCTGGGCGATCTTGCCCTCGCGGATCAGGTTACGGATCGCCGGGGTACCGATCATGATCTCGTGGGCCGCGATGCGGCCGCCGCCGATGCGCTTCAGCAGCGTCTGTGAGATGACCGCGCGCAGCGACTCCGAGAGCATCGCGCGCACCATCTCCTTCTCGGCCGCCGGGAACACGTCCACCACGCGGTCGATGGTCTTGGCGGCGGAGCTGGTGTGCAGCGTGCCGAACACGAGGTGGCCCGTCTCGGCGCCGGTGAGCGCCAGGCGGATCGTCTCGAGGTCGCGCATTTCGCCCACTAGGATCACGTCGGGGTCCTCGCGCAGGGCCGAGCGCAGCGCCTCGCTGAAGCCGAGCGTGTCGCGGTGCACCTCGCGCTGGTTGATGAGGCAGCGCTTCGACTCGTGCACGAACTCGATCGGGTCCTCGATCGTGATGATGTGGTCCGGGCGGTTGTCGTTGATGTAGTTGATCATGGCCGCGAGGGTCGTGGACTTGCCCGACCCGGTGGGCCCGGTGACCAGCACCAGGCCGCGCGGCTGCATGGAGATGTCCTTGAAGATCTTCGGCGCGTTCAGGTCGTCGAGCGACAGCACCACCGACGGGATGTTACGAAACACCGCCGCCGCGCCGCGGTTCTGGTTGAACGCGTTGACGCGGAAGCGCGCCAGCTTCGGGATCTCGAACGAAAAGTCGGTCTCGTAGAACTCTTCGTACGCCTTCCGTTGCTTGTCATTCATGATGTCGTACACCATGCTGTGCACTTCCTTGTGCGTCAGCGGTGGCATGTTGATCCGCTTCATGTCGCCGTCGACGCGGATCATGGGCGGAACGCCCGACGACAGGTGCAGGTCGGAGGCTTTGTTCTTGACGGCGAATGCCAGCAGCTGGGCGATGTCGACGGCCATCGAATGTCCCTCTCGCCCGCTCGCCGGGTCCACGACCGGACGGCTCACGCGGGCGACCGCAGTATAGATCAGGCCCTCGGACCCCAATATGTTAACTGCTCCGCAGTTCTCGCCCGAGAAGTTGGCCGCCGTGCTGGCGCGGATCGAGGCGGCGACCCGCCGGGCCGGGCGCGAGCCGGGCAGCGTCCGCCTGCTCGCGGTGAGCAAGCAGCAGCCCGTGGAAGCGGTCGCGGCCGCAGCGGATGCCGGCCAGCGCGAGTTCGGCGAGAACTACGTCCGCGAGGGTGTCGCCAAGATCGAGGCCCTGCGCGGGCGCCCGCTCACCTGGCACTTCATCGGCCAGCTGCAGGCCAACAAGACGCGCGAGGTGGCCGAGCAGTTCCAGTGGGTGCACACGGTGGACCGCGAGCGCATCGCCTCGCGACTTGACGCGCAGCGCCCGCATTATGCCGGGCCGCTCGACGTGCTGCTGCAGGTGCGCCTCGAGGACGAGCCCGGCAAGGGCGGCGTGGCGCCGGCGGCCCTGCCGCAACTCGCCGAGTTCGTCGCCGGCCTGCCGCGGCTGCGGATGCGCGGACTGATGTGCATCCCGCCGCCGGCGCTCGACGAGGCAGGGCAGCGGCGGCCGTTCGCGCGGCTGCGCGAGCTGCTCGATGAGCTGAACGCGCGCGGCCACCGGCTCGACACGCTTTCGATGGGCATGAGCGCCGACCTCGAGGCCGCCGTGCTCGAGGGCGCAACGATCGTGCGCGTGGGCACCGCCGTGTTCGGCCCGCGCGACTGACCTGGAGGCCTGGGATGCGGATTGCGTTCATCGGCGGCGGACACATGACCACCAGCCTCGTCGGCGGCCTGCGCGCCCACGGCCTCGCGGGCGCCGACATCTGCGTGTCCGACCCGGTGTCGGCGCAACGCGAGCGTCTCGCGATGGACTTCGGCGTGCAGGTCACGCCCAACAACGCCGCGGCCGTGCGCGAGGCCGACGTGGTCGTGCTGGCGGTCAAGCCGCAGGACATGGCCGCGGCGGCGCGGAGCATCGCCGCCGAACTCGCCGCGCGGCGGCGCATCGTCGTATCGATCGCCGCCGGCATCCGCATCGCCAACCTCTCGCAGTGGCTCGGGGACGCGACGCCCGTCGTGCGCACGATGCCGAATCGTCCCGCGCTGATCGGCGCCGGCATCACCGCTGCCTGCGCCGGACCGGGGGTCGGGCACGCCGACCGCGCCGTCGTCGAGCGCGTCCTCTCGACCGCCGGCCCGCTGGTGTGGCTCGACGACGAGTCGCTGCTGGACGTCGTCACGGCCGTCTCCGGCAGCGGTCCGGCGTATTTTTTCCTGCTGGTTGAGGCACTCGAGGATGCGGGCGCATCACTCGGCCTGCCCCGCGACGTCGCCCGGCAACTGGCCTCCCACACCGCACTCGGTTCCGGACGCATGGTGACCGAGTCGCCCGATTCCCCGGCGAGCCTGCGCGAGCAGGTCACGTCCAAGGGCGGCACCACGGCCGCGGCGCTCGCCGTCCTGGAAAGTGCCGGCCTGCGTGATACCTTTGCCGCGGCGATCGCGGCGGCAGCGCGGCGTTCCGCCGAACTCGCCGACCAGTTCGGCGCCCCTTCCGTGCGCAAGTGAGCCCGATGGCAGCCCTCCTTTTCCTCCTCGACGCCCTCCTGACCCTCGTCGTGGTCGCGTTCCTGCTGCGGCTGCTGATGCCCATCGTGCGCGCGGACTTTCGCAATCCCATCGGGCAGGCAGTCCTGAAGTTCACGAACCCCGTGGTGATGCCGCTGCGCAAGCTGCTGCCGCCCGCCGGCAGGATCGATGTCGCGTCGGTGATGGCGCTGCTCGCCGTCCAGTGGGCGAAGACCGCGGTGCTGTGGCTGGTGGCCGGTGCCGGACTCTCCCTGCTGCCGCTGCTGATCGCGGCCCTGCGCGACCTGGCGAGCACGGTGCTGCAGTTCTATTTCGTGGCGGTGCTTCTCTACGCGTTGCTGAGCTGGGTGGCACCCGCGAGCTACAGCCCGGGCGCGCAGCTGCTCGGTCGCCTCTGCGAACCGCTGCTTGCGCCGCTGCGGCGCGTCATCCCGCCGATCGGCGGGCTCGACCTCTCCGCGCTGTTCGTACTGATCGGGCTGCAGGCCCTGCAGATCCTGCTGCGCTGAGTCGACGCACGTGCCGGCCTGCCGCCGCGACGGAGCCGACTTGATCGTCGACGTTCGCGTGCAGCCGCGCGCCTCGCGCAGCGAGCTGGCGGGGCTGCACGGCGAACGGCTGCGCATCCGCCTGCAGGCACCACCGGTGGACGGCAAGGCGAACGCGGCGCTGGTGGAGTTCGTCGCCGACCTGTTCGGCATCCCGCGCGCGCGCGTGACCATCGAGCACGGCCTCTCGGGCCGCGACAAGCGGTTGCGCTTGCGGGGCGCGCCGGCGGTGCCCGCCGCGCTGCAGGCGCTGCTGGCGGACGACTGATCCCGTCGCGGCTGCGCCGTGCGGGCGCGCTTGGACTATAGTGGTAGCCGCCAACCGCCGGGAAACACAGGGGGACACGACGATGCGACCTCGCGCCGCTCGATTTTTCTCTTGGCTCCGCGCCACCTCCCTCATCGCGCTCGTCGCGCTCGCCGGCTGCGGCAGCCCGCAGTCCAGCCAGCCGCGCCCTGCCCCGCCGAGCGAACCCACGCACCAGGTGTTCGGCGACTTCGAAGTGCACTACAACGCCCTGCGCACGGACGAGCTCGCGCCGGAGGTGGCGCGGGCCTACGGCATCGCGCGCAGCGCCCACCGCGTCATGCTGAACGTCTCGCTGCTGCGGCGCGACGCCGACGGTCGCACCACGCCGGTGGACGGCGCGGTGACCGCCACCGCCCGCAACCTGAACGGCCAGTTGAAGGACCTCGCGATGCGGCGCATCACGGAAGGGACGTCCGTGTACTTCATCGGCGAGGTCGGCATCAGCGGCACCGAGATCCTGGTGTTCGACATCGAGGCCGCGCCGACCGGCGCCCCGAGCACGTACACGGTGCAGCTGAAGCGCGAGTTCGTCGCCGGCTGATCGCTCCGGACCTGAAAAAAAAGGCCCCGGAGCGTTTTGCGGTTCGCGCAGATGTGCTATTTTCCCGTGCGCGAATGACTAACCGGGGCCAGCGGCCCGCGATTCATCCATCAGGAGACTTTAATGGCCAAGAAGAGTTCTGCACCGACCAAGTCCGACATCCTTGCGGCGATCTCCAAGGACACCGGGCTGCCGAAGAAGCAGGTCAGTGCCGTGTTCGACTCGCTGAACACCGTGATCAAGAAGAGCCTGAAGAGCAACGGGATCTTCACGCTGCCCGGCCTCGCGAAGATGAAGGTGGTGAAGAAGCCCGCCACCAAGGCGCGCGAGGGCGTCAACCCCTTCACCGGCGAGAAGATGATCTTCAAGGCCAAGCCTGCGAGCAAGAAGGTTCGCGTCATGCCCCTGAAGAACCTCAAGGGCTTCGTGAACTGATCGATCGATTTCCGGCCGGGGCGGCGCCACGCCGCCCCGGTTGCCCCGCCTGACACGGCCTCAGGTCCAGCGCCGTTCGCCCGTCCCGGGCGCTGCGCTCAGGTCCGCCCGGCGACCTCTCCCGACAAGAACCCGAGCACCGCGGCACGCAGGTCGGCAAGCCTGCCGTGGAAGAAGTGTTCCGCGCCTTCGAGCACCGCGAGCTGCGGTGGCGGCGCGTAATCGCCCACCCAGCGGCGCACCTGCGCGACGTCCACCAGTTCGTCATGGTCGCCCTGCACGACGAGCCACGGGCACGCGGGGCGCGGCACCGGCGCCACGATGATCCGACCGACCGGCGGCGCCACGGTCACGAGCGCTCGCGGCGCGAGCGCCTGTGCAGCTTGCAACGCCACGGCCGAGCCGAACGAGAAGCCCGCGAGCCACAACGCCTCGCAGTTCCACCGCCGGCGCGCCCAGGCGCAGGCGGCGAGCGCGTCGTCGAGTTCGCCGGTGCCGCCGTCGTACACGCCGGCACTGCCACCCACGCCCCGGAAATTGAAGCGCACCGTCGGCACGCCGAGTTCCTGCATCGCGCGCGCCAGCGTGTGCACGACCTTGTTCTGCATCGTGCCGCCGTAGAGCGGATGCGGATGGCAGACGACGCCCACGGCCACCGGCACGACGTCCGGCGCCGGGTCCTCGACGCGCGCCTCGAGCGGCCCGGACTGGCCGTCGATCGTGGCGGATTGCGGCACAGGTGGGCGGAACGACGAAGTCACGCGTGGCTCCGTGGGATCGGGCCCGCAGTGTGCCAGAATCGGGTCGCAAACCACCGACGACAGGAGATCAACCGTGCAACTGATGTCCTCGAGCTTCGGCCACCTGACGCGCATCCCGGAGGAGTACGCCTTCGGCGTGCCGGACGCCGCGCAACACCTGCGCCTCGGCCGCAACCGCAATCCCCACCTCTACTGGAGCGGCGTGCCGACGGGCACGAAGTCGCTCGTGCTGCTGTGCGTCGATTCCGACGTGCCCACGCGCGCTGACGACGTGAACCAGGAGGGACGCTGGGTGCCGGCCAGCCTGCCGCGCACCGACTTCTATCACTGGGTGATGGTGGACATCCCGGTCACGGTCCACGAGATCGCGGCGGGCGCGTGCTCGGACGGCATCGTGCCGCGCGGCAAGCAGTCGCCGGCGGGTCCGGCCGGCGCGCGCCAGGGACTGAACGACTACACGTCGTGGTTCGCCGGCGATGCCGACATGTCGGGCCAGTACCTCGGGTACGAGGGCCCCTGCCCGCCCTGGAACGACGAGCTGCTGCACCGCTATCACTTCGTGCTGTACGCAACGGACCTGGCGCGCTGCCCGGTGGGGGGAGCCTTCACCGGCCAGCAGGTGCGTGCCGCGATCGCGGGTCACGTGCTCGCGGAAGCGACGCTGACGGGCACCTACAGCTTGAACCCGGCGGTGCGCTGACTAGCGCAGGTCCACGAGTTCGATCTCGAAGACGAGCGTGGCGTTGCGCGGGATCACGCCTCCGCCAGCGCCCCGCTCACCGTAGGCCAGCTGTGGCGGGATGACGAGGCGCCGCACGCCGCCGAGGCGCATGCCCTCGACGCCCTGGTCCCAGCCGGCGATGACTTGCCGCGCACCGAGCGAGAAGCCGAACACGCGGCCGCGGTCACGCGAGGTGTCGAACTGGCGGCCCTTCGCCTGGGGTTGGGACGGGTCGTAGATCCACCCCGTGTAGTGAACGTTGACGTACGAGCCGGCTGCGGCTGCCGGGCCGCTGCCCACCACGAGGTCGGTGATCTCCATGCGGTCGACGCCCGGCGGCGCCGGCTCGGGCTCGCTGCCGGCGCCACACCCGGCGAGTCCCGACAGGGCCGCCAGGGCGAGCGCCGCAACGTGCAGGAATGTTCGCAAGACAGTCGTCCTCAAGGTGCGGCGTGCAGGTCGGGCGGGCCGAGCACGAACACGACGCCCAGCACCGCGAGGAACACGGCGAGCAGCGTGATCGTCACCAGCACCGGTCCGGCCTGCAGCCGGGTCACGGCCAGGAAGTCGTCGATATCATCGAGCCATTTGAGAAGGCGTTCCATGCGAAGCCCGCCGCGTCTGGATTAAGTCAAGTTGTGCGGCGCAGACACGTCCATATGATAGCGCCGCCGTGACATCACTTGGTGTCGTCGAATGCGCCGCGTGCCTTGTCGGCCCAGTTCTTGTAACTGGAGACGCTGTACAGCGCCTTGGAGATCACCGCCTGGCGGGAAGCCCGCCCGGGCTGCTGCCGGACCCGGTCGAGCCAGCTGGCATAAGCTTCCCAGCCGTCGGATGCGGCACCGAACTTCAGTCGGCGCACGGCAGTGTCCGACAGCCCGTCGGTTGCCGGCGGGCCGCGTCGCGTGGATGTGTCTTTCCGCTCGCTCATGAATGTCATCGGTCGCCTGCGCGCAAAGCTACGGCAGCGCGTCCGGCGCGTCCGGTACTGGGTCACAGATGGGAGCGCTCAGGCGACGACGCGGTAGCAGGGCTGGTAGTCGCCGGCGAGCTTCATGCGCCGCTGCCGGGCGAACGCGCCGAGCAACGCGTCGAGCGGGCGCAGCAGGTCGGGGTCGCCATGGATCTCGAACGGGCCCCGCTCCTCGATCAGGCGGATGCCCTGCTCCTTCACGTTGCCGGCGACGACGCCGGAGAACGCGCGGCGCAGTTCTGCCGCCAGCCGATGCGGCTCCATGCCGCGGCGGATCTCGAGGGACGCCATCGTGGCGTGCGTCGGCTCGAACGGCTGCTGCAGCTCGAGTGGGACGCCGAGCAGCCAATTGAAGTTGTAGGCGTCGCTGTGGCGGCGGCGGAACTCGCGCACCGCATCCATGCCACGCAGCATCTCGCGCGCGACCTCGGGCGGGTCGTCGAGCACGATGCGGTAGCACTGCCGCGCCACCGGCCCGAGCGTTGCGACGAGGAATTCGTCGATCTGGCGGAAGTAGTCCGCGCTGCCCGCAGGGCCGGTGAACACCACGGGGAACGGCTGCTCGACGTTCTGCGGATGCAGCAGGATGCCGAGCAGGTACAGGATCTCCTCGGCAGTGCCCGCGCCGCCCGGGAACACCACGATGCCGTGCCCCGTGCGCACGAATGCCTCGAGGCGTTTCTCGATGTCGGGCAGGATCACCAGCTGGTTGACGATCGCGTTGGGCGGCTCGGCGGCCACGATGCCGGGCTCGGTGAGGCCCACGTAGCGACCGTCGCGGATGCGCTGCTTCGAGTGGCCGATGGTGGCGCCTTTCATCGGCCCCTTCATCGCGCCCGGCCCGCAGCCGGTGCAGACGTTGAGGCCGCGCAGGCCGAACTCGTAGCCCACCTTCTTGGTGTAGTCGTATTCCTCGCGGCTGATCGAGTGGCCGCCCCAGCACACCACCAGGTCGGGGCGCACGCGCGGCTTCAAGAGCCCGGCGTTGCGCAGGATCCGGTACACCGCATTGGTGATGCCGGTCGAATCGCCCAGCGCGACGCTGCCGTGCTCGTAGACCTCGCCGTGGATGTAGAGCACGTCGCGCAGCACCGCGAACAGGTGCTCCTGGATGCCGCGGATCATGCGCCCGTCCACGAACGCGCTGGCGGGGGCGTTGCGCAGGTCGAGCTTGATGCCCCAGGCCTTGCGCTCGATGAAGATCCCGAAGTCGTGGTAGCGCTCGAAGATGACGCGCGCGTCGTCGGTCTCGCCGCCGCTGTTGAGCACCGCGAGCGAGCAGCGGCGGAACAGGTCGTACAGGCCGCCGCGCGACGAATCGAGCAGGCGGTCGACCTCGAGCTGCGAGAGGTTCTCGAGGCTGCCGGTCGGCGTGACCCGCGCGTCGACGAAGTCCTGCTCGTCGGCGGCGGGGACCGACACCTCGACGTGGCGCATCATGGGCGGATCTCGATCGGGATGCCGAGGCGGGTGCGCTGCCAGATGTCGACCATCGCCGAGTTGCTCACCGCGATGCAGCCGTCGGTCCAGTCGCGGGTGGCGTAGTACGCGGGTGGCTTGCGCGGCACGTTCGGCTGGCCGTGGATCATGATCAGGCCACCGGGCGGCAGGCCCTCGGCCTTCGCGCGCGCGCGGTCGGCCTCGTCCGGGTACGAAACCTCGACCGAGAGGAAGAATTCGCTGCGCGGATTGCGGCGCGACAGGTGGTAGACGCCTTCGGGCGTGCGGAAATCGCCCTCGAACTGCTTGTGGCCCTTCGGGCTCAACCCGAGCTTCACCGGGTACTCGGCGATGACCCGGCCGCGGTTCAGCAGGTACAGCCGGCGCTTGCCCTTCTCGACCAGGACGCGGTCGGCCATCCACGGGACCGCGGACGGCAACGACGGCCCGGCGCCCGCGGCGTGCGCATCCGCATCGAGGCTCGAGACGGAACTGAACGCGAGCGTCGCGGTCGCGGGCGGCACGGACGATGGGTGGCTCGAGACGGAATCGAACGCAGGCTGGGCAGGCGTGGCAGGCACCGTCGTGGTCGCCGCCGGCGTTGCCGGCAGGCTCGAGACGGACGTGAAGCCCTGGGCCGTGGCGTGCGCGGCCACGCCGAGCCACAAGGTCGCAACCAGGGCGGAGGTGATGGCGCGGTGGTTCATCGGGCGCCGATTATAGTGTCGGCCGCGCGCCACGAACGGGAACTGCTGCAAAAAACGAGGCGGCCCGCGGGCCGCCTCCGGAGAGCGCGCTGCGCCCGCTCGGGGCGCGCCCGGGTTCAACCGGTGGCCGGCGGGAAGTCCGGCCCGTGCGCGCGGGGAAGGCTTGCGCGGGCAACCGTCTTCAGCCGCACTTCGAGTCGCCACAGTTCAGGCAGGTCATGCAGCCGTCCATCATCACGACCGCCGCGGTGCTGCACTTCGAGCAGAGCTGCGCGCCCTGCGGGTAGTGGCTCTTGGCGAACGCGTCCTGCTGCTTCTGCCGCGCCTCGTACTCGGTGCGCTTCTCCTCGATCAGCTTGCGGCGGTGCTCGTCCATCTCGGGGTCGCGCAGCAGGCCGATCATCTGCAGGTGCTTCTCGATGACGTGGCCGAGCTCGGCGATGATCGACGGCATGAACTTGCCGCCGGCCTGCCAGTAGCCGCCGCGCGGGTCGAACACGGCCTTCAGTTCCTCGACGAGGAACGTGACGTCGCCGCCCTTGCGGAACACCGCCGAGATGATGCGCGTCAGCGCGACGATCCACTGGAAGTGGTCGAGGTTCTTCGAGTTGATGAAGATCTCGAACGGCCGACGCTGCTCGTGCTCGGTGCCCTCGTTCAGCACGATGTCGTTGATGGTCACGTACATGGCGTGGTCCGACACCGGCGTCTTGATCTTGTAGGTCGAGCCCACCAGCATCTCCGGACGCTCGAGCTTCTCGTGCATCCAGATGACCTTGGCGTCGCGGGCCTCGACCAGCGTCTCCTCGCGCTTCGCCTCCGCCTTCTCCTCGGTCTTGTCGCCGGGCTTCACCACCCGGTACTTGACGATCTTCCTGTCGATCTTCTGCGCGCTCATTGCTTCCCTCTCCGCCTCGCCGGGCAACCGCCGCGGCGCGGCCTCAGAACTTGCCGTAATAGCCTTCCTTCAGGGCGTCGAACAGGTTCGCGGCGGTGTGCATCTCGCCGTCGTACTCGATCTGCTCGTCGCCCTTCAGGGTCACCTCGGTGCCGTCGTCCAGCGTGAACACGTAGGTGGTGTTCTTGAGGTCCTCCTCCTTGACCAGCACGCCCTGGAACGCCTCGGGGTTGAAGCGGAAGGTGGTGCACCCCTTCAGGCCCTGCTCATGCGCGTAGAGATAGATGTCCTTGAAGTCGTCGTAGCGATAGTCGGTCGGGACGTTCGCGGTCTTCGAGATCGAGGAATCGACCCACTTCTGCGCGGCCGCCTGGATGTCGACGTGCTCGCGCGGCGTGATGTCGTCGGCGGTCGTGAAGTAGTCGGGCAGCTTGTCGGCGGCGGTGGTGCCGCCCGGCATCGCGCTGCGATTGATGAGCTCGCGGTAGGCCAGCAGCTCGAAGGAGAACACGTCGATGCGCTCCTTGGTCTTGCGGCCCTCGCGGATCACGTTGCGGAAGTAGTGGTGCGCGAACGACGGCTCGATGCCGTTCGACGCATTGTTGGCGAGCGACAGCGAGATCGTGCCGGTGGGCGCGATCGAGCTGTGGTGCGTGAAACGCGCGCCCTTCGCGGCGAGCTTGTCCACGAGTTCCGGCGCCACCTCGGCGACGCGCTGCATGTAGCGGCTGTAGCGCGCGTGCAGCACGCGGCCCGGCAGCTTCTGCCCGGCCCGGATGCCGTCGCGCTTCATCTCCGGGCGCTTGCGCAGCATCTCCGGCGTCACCTCGAACTCCTCGAGCATGATCGGCGCCGGGCCCTTCTCCTCGGCGAGGTCGAGGCCCGCCTCCCAGCCGGCGAGCGCGAGTTCCTTCGACACGCGCTCCGTGAAGGCCACCGCATCGCGCGAGCCGTACTTCATGCGCAGCATGGTGATCGTGGAGCCCAACCCCAGGAACCCCATGCCGTGGCGGCGCTTGCGCATGATCTCGTTGCGCTGCTGCTCGAGCGGCAGGCCGTTCACCTCGACCACGTTGTCGAGCATGCGCGTGAAGACCTTGACGACGCCGCGGTACTCGTCCCAGTCGAAGTGCGCGTTCTCGGTGAACGGGTCGCGCACGAAGCTGGTGAGGTTCACCGAGCCGAGCAGGCACGAGCCGTAGGGCGGCAGCGGCTGCTCGCCGCACGGGTTGGTGGCGCGGATGTTCTCGCACCACCAGTTGTTGTTCATCTCGTTGACGCGGTCGATGAGCACGAAGCCGGGCTCGGCGAAGTCGTAGGTGGAGGACATGATCACGTCCCACATGCGCTTCGCGGGCAGGGTCTTGTAGACCTTGCACAGCACCAGGCCTTCGTCGTTGCGGACGTAGCCGTTCGCGGCCGGCCACTCGCGCCAGACGAACCTGGCCGGGTCGCCGGTGTCGTGCCCCTCGACCTCGGCCTCGGTCACCGGGAAGGCGAGCTTCCACTCCTTGTCCTCGCGCACCGCCTTCATGAACTCGTCGGTCACGAGCAGCGAGAGGTTGAACTGCCTGAGGCGCCCCGCCTCGCGCTTGGCGCGGATGAATTCCATGACGTCGGGGTGGCCGACGTCGAACGTGCCCATCTGCGCGCCGCGGCGGCCGCCGGCAGACGAAACCGTGAAGCACATCTTGTCGTAGATGTCCATGAACGACAGCGGGCCCGACGTGTAGGCGCCGGCGCCCGACACGTACGCGCCGCGCGGGCGCAGCGTCGAGAACTCGTAGCCGATGCCGCAGCCGGCCTTGAGCGTCAGGCCCGCCTCGTGGACCTTGCGCAGGATGTCGTCCATCGA
>Ga0209398_1000665_pt1 | contig 20382 bp, 13 predicted proteins | sample AshMeaBigSpring_FD_184125 | JGI IMG/M metagenome (GOLD analysis project Ga0209398, IMG submission 184125) | Groundwater microbial communities from Big Spring, Nevada to study Microbial Dark Matter (Phase II) - Ash Meadows Big Spring (SPAdes)... | ecosystem: Environmental > Aquatic > Deep... | reverse complement strand
TCCATAACCAATAGCACGTTGATACAAACCTTTAATAGCGAATACAAATCCATCAACAAGTTGTTACCGGTTTATAAAATCGACTTTGCCCGTGCCGATGGTATTCGCATCTATGTAGAACCTACTTACGATCGGTTTGCCTTTGCTATGGACAATAAAAGGGCCGTTTTCGACCAAATTTTTCAGTGGTTTCACTCCTTTACGTGGCTCAATTTTACCGGCAATTTTCGGTTATGGGTATTGGGCTTGTTGAGTGCCTTAGCCTGTGTATCTACCCTATTGGGCATCATTATTTTTATACGCACCAAAAGCAAACCGGTTAAAGGCAATGCCAAGGTAAAAGCGCGGCGCAACCACCGATATACCGCTATTGTTACCGCTTTGTTCACGTTGTTTTTTGCGTTCAGTGGCTCGTATCATGCTTTCAAAAAAATAGATACCAATGCAGAAACCAACAGCGTTTACGAAGCCTCCGTATTTGCCGCCACCGAAGCCAATATCCCTTTTCAGCAATTGCAAGCCTTGGTTAAAAAGCCCATTACCAATATTTCGTTGGTGCACATGCATCCCCACAATTATTGGCAGGTACAAACCGCCAAGGCTACATCACCTGCTGCTGCCAAAACCAAACCATCAAAAGCCAACAAAACGGTGCCGCCGCCATCGGCTATGTATATCAATACCAACAACTTGCAACCACTTGCCAATGGCGAAGTGGTGTATGCCCAATACCTCACTCAGCTTTTTAGCGATGGCGATTCGGCAGCCATTGTAAACACGCAGCCTATCACCGAGTTTAAGGGCGAGTATGGCTTTATCAACAAGCGTTTGCCGGTAATGAAAGTGCAATTGAATACACCCAACCATGCCGCATGGTATGTAGAAACCGGTACGGGACAGTTGGCTACGGTAGTAACCAATGCCGACCGATACGAAGGTTTGAGTTTTTCTTTTTTACACAAACACCACTTTTTAGATACCGCCGGTAAAGAATGGCGCGATTTCAGTACCATGTTTTGGGCTATGGCACAAATAGCAATGGTGGTTATTGGATTGGTGTTGTACTTCAAAACACGAAAGAAAACCAATCCGGCTTAATACCTCCGTTTTTCTTCTTCTTTTTGGGGCTGTCAACTTTGGCAGCCTTTTTTAGCTTCCGTTCCGGCTGCGTTGGGCTCCGCTATCGCTCCGGTACGCACCTTGCAGGATGCGCACCAAGCCCGTTGCATCCGGCAGCCATTCAGCTGAGGAAGTTGAGTGGGCAAGTGTGCCGGTTGCTAGTTGCTGGTTACAAGATTGGCTAATTTCTGCCTCTTTGCCTTAACCCTTACGCCTTATGCCTTTTACCCGCTCTTCGAGATGTTCGCTTGCGGCATCTCGAAGTAAAGATAAAGCAGATGTTGCATCTGCCTACGATATATCACTCTATGCGTGTGTATGACTGCCTATAATCAGAATGAATTTGATTGGTCATTACTACCCATCCATACACTTTAAGCCCTTTGTTTGCTTGACAATAACGAATATTATTCAACAATAAATCGACATATTGTTGTCAATTAAACACATTTACCTATTGGTGCATTGTACAAGTAATAAAATGTGGGCGATATTGATTGTGCATTCGATAAACAAATAACCTATAGTAAAATAGTACATGATGGGATCAGAGATGCCCATTTATCTGTAGTTCGACATGCCCTTCGGAACATGTCGAACAGCGGTCTTTTACTGTACTTCGGGATGCCGTAAACGAACATCCCGAAGTACGAAACCAATGCAGCGTAGGCACAGCCATACGCTGAGTGGAAGCTACGCCAAGTTGGCAAAAATCTATTTTTTCTCAGACAATAATGTTAATAAATAGGCTATTTTATGATTATCTTCCCGATAAATTAAATTATAAAATTTATCTTCATCTAGTGAGTTTATAGAATCGGGTAGTCTTTGATTTCTTACATACTTTACTTTATTAATTTCATATTGAAATTTTACACCTTTATTAATTTTATCATTCTCTATTTTTATAGATGTTAATGTATCAAAACTTTCATTCCCTAATATTGGGTATTTAAAACTAACAAAACAATTACTAGGATCGAGTGTATCGTAATAAATTCTGTACTGTTCAGAAACTTGAAGCCCTCCTAGCGTTGGACTAATTTTTGTATTATAAATTTTATTATTTACTTCATAAACTAGATTATAGTAGCTATAATTTGCTTCAATTATTGCACCTTTAACCCATTTTTTTTGACTTATTATTTTTTTATGTCTATTAATTTCAAATGTAAAAACCCAATAAATAAAAATAATTCCCAGCACTGTAAAAATTATTTTTAAATAATTTGTAGATAAAAAATTAGTACCCATTTTGTTTTTTTATTTCTTCTTTTTTAATATCAGTAATCGTAGAAGCCCGCTCTTCGAGATGTTCGCTTGCGGCATATCGAAGTAAAGATAAAGCAGATGTTGCATCTGCCTACGCTACATATTACTCAATGTCAATAGTCCTTTTCTATTACCATCATAGTCGCAAGCACTGCTATAAACATACTCCTCTGCATTTTCTCTATTGGTTGGTGTCCACAACTACCAATGTAACTAAATAAAAAAGTATCGGTTGGTGAGGACACCAACCGATAGAAAAAAGTTTACTAAAGTCAACTTTAAGTTCAGTTGCACCAACCAAAATCTTGAGTTAAGTGAGGTGGTTCTTCCGTTTGCTTCACTATTTTTTGACTTAACTTAACAAATAGTGGCGTTAACTGCACTTATTCATTTGTTAACGCCACTTGTTACTTAGTTGGCTGAGCATTTGTTTCAGCTAACTGCACTTTTTCTTTAGTTAACTGAATGATTTTTTTAGTTAACTGAGCTTTTTGTTTGCTTAGGTAACTCTTTTAGAGTAGTTGCCGGCTGTTGGCGATTATTTAGGCGCGGTTTTTTGGGAACTTCTACCGCCCTTGCTTTGCGCTGCAAACCTTTTAGCCAATTCCTCAATCAACGATTTTACAGCGGCATCGGTTTTGGCGGCTTTCTTTAAATAATCGTACACACTATCGGCTGTTCTCATACAATCGATGCTTGCCGCATCTATCGTGTCGTCTACTTCTTCTAACAAAGAGGCCAATACCACCCGTACATCCCATAATTGACTAATGAGGTTTACATCTTTGGTAAACTCATCTGCATTTACAATAGCTGCGGGTATGTATTTACCAAAGTTTTGTACCCCTCGTAGGTTCAGCTTTACATACTCCACGCTTTTTTGCCCCATTTTACGTTTGCCTTTTTTCTGATCATCACTTAACGAAATCAAAAAAGGCATTTTCGATTTTGCCGTTACAATGCTTGCTTTGGCTGCTTCCTTATCGGTATCCGATAATACAGCCGAAATTAAATTGGTTGCCATATTGTGTTGAAAATTTACTGATTGCCTACTCTAAAATCCCGTTTTCGGCTTCCCGGTTGGTTGTATACATCATTATTATACGCATCTTTTGATGTGAGGGCCTACAAGGATGAAAGCCACTTGCAAGTGTACCGCATTGGTATCCGGTTAGCACTTCATAAAAACCAACCTCTTGCTTGCGGCAGGGTGTATTACCCCTATAAAAAACCAAACACCTGCGCATGTTGTACAGCACCACAAAGATGTTATTGGATTGGATAGTATGTATAAAAAGAGGGATGGGAAAAACCCCATTTTCGATGGGATTTTTCCCCGATTATCAATTGCTAGAGGTGCAATAATCGATAAAACTGGGGAAGTGCCTTTTTGGCTGTTAATATTGGTGGTAAGCAACGGCACCTACTTTCTACTTTCTGTATGGTTGCCTTCTACCTTTCGCCTTAAGCCTTACTACTATTTTGGACTGAAAATACATCTACTCCAAATTCTTCTTTAATGGCTCTTGGATATAGCACGTTATTCATTTCTTCTTCCATTAGTATGGCAAAGTAAGTAGCAGGACTGTGCCCTAGCCCTAATGCTGCTATTTCTTTTTTGCGCCTATTAATATATTTTTTCCGCTTTTCTGCAAGCATTAAATCGTCTAGTTGCAGTAGCTTAATGAGGTTGGAGGCTTCTTCATCGTTCGAGGCTGCAATGTAGTCGCCACTCATGTAAATAATTCTATCTTCAAAATCTGGAGTAGTTGGGTGTAAAACAGGTTGAAAATCTGCCCACTTTTGGCTTTTTTCTTTGTTCCATTGGTGTTTAACTACAAACCAGTTGTTGTAATGGTCGTTTGCTGTACCTTTTAAATGTGGGTTAAAATGCTCAATATCTTTTGCATCAGTACGGCTAATCAATTCATCGGTATAGGCACAATACCCTTTTTGTTCTTGTAAAAGCAGTTCTGCTATTTTTTTATTGTTAGCGCCATTGTTGGGTTGATACCGTAGCCCATTCGTAAGGATAGAGGATGTAGGGTTTTTATACGCTCTTCTCATTAAAAATTGTATTTGTCGCCCAATGCAGCAAGTTTAGCAATCAATTTTTTCTGGTTTTCGGGTTCTTTCTCCTCAAAAACTTGTTTTTTTAATTCCAGATATTCCTGGTAAGCCTGTTTACCAAAATAGTTGTAATAATCTATTTTAAAATCATTACTCAATATATCGTTGGGGTCATCGCCAATGGGCGATTGACCTCTGCGTACTGCTACTTTTCCGTTTTCATCAAAATATAAAATAAACCTTTCTTCAGGTTCAAAAGCGGCAGCAATAAACGGTGAGTGCGTAGCAACAATAAACTGTGCATCGGGAGCTATTCGCTGATAATGCCCCATTAAATCAACTTGCATATCGGGAAAAAGCGACCGTTCGGGTTCATCTATTAATATCATTGCATTATTGGTATCTATTTCAAACAATGGAAACATAGATAATAGAAGCCCCTTTGTACCTGTACTTAAACCAGAGATAGGAATAACAGTTTCGCTGTTGATGGATTTGATGGGTATAAAATATTCTGTGTTTACTAAATCAACTTCTAAGTTCAGTTTATTAAGTATAGCGTTAAAATATTTGGCAAAAGTTACAAGAGGATTCTCATTTTTTTCAGACCATTTGGCGTATTGTTGGTTTAGCTTGGTTAAATCACCAATTGCTCCTTTATTGATTAATTGTGAGGCAAACTGTGTAAAGCGTTTACGGTAGTCCAATATTTTGTATAGTAGAGATAACCAAATTTCTTGGTTAACTTCTTGCGAAAATTCGTAGATAGAGGTTTTGTCGAAAGAAGTAGTACTAATTTTCTTCTGAGCTACCTGTTCAGATTTAAGGGTGTTAACATCGAGTGGGTTTGAATTTAAAATAGCTATTGCATCTTTTGAAATAAGGTCTGAACTAAAATACAGTAAACGAGCATATTCAGCAAATTGGTCTGTGATTATGCCTCCGTCTTCGGAGTTATCATACGTTTTATTGCCATAGGTAATTTTATTGTATGTAAGGACAATAGGAATGTCATTGTTTATTAATTCTACTTTGCCATCAAAAGCCAATGGAAAACCGCCAAACAAGCTATTTCCATTGGCTATTTCAACACGGTTTAATTCAATTAAACTATCCTTTATCAATTCTAAAATACTTGTTTTGCCGGTTGCACTTTGACCTATCAGGCATATTTTATCGAGTGGTTTACCTGCTTTTGGGTGACCCGCAGGGTAAGTAAAGTTGAAGTGGATATTCTCTAAATGTTTGTGTGAGTCTATATTTAGATTCGTAAGCTTCATATACTAGAGTTGATTTACAATAGGAATGTAAAATGATTGCTTTTTTAATATACGTGCAACAATGTATAATCAAGTGAGCAACATAACAAAAATAGTCATTTAATGGTGGTTTATGGCTTTATAAAATCATGCAGCGATGAGTGCCCCCCGTTTAGTGACAGATGGTTATACATGGCAAGTTTTAAGCTTTCTCCTATCCTATAACTTAAAACTTCCTGCCCAATGCCTTATACCTTTCTGCCTTACACCTCATGCCTTACACCTTCTGCCTTATGCCTTACACCTTCAAAATTGCCTTTGCCCTTTTTTATCGGCAACTTCTTAATATGTTTGCACAACCAATAAAATGAGCTAGTTATGTTAGTACATTCATTAAAAAACAGCCTTTTGATAGGCGCTTTGTTTGCAGTAGTAGCCTGTTCGTCGGAGCCAACCTCCAATAGTACGCAGCAAACTGCTACCGAAATGGAAAACAACGCCCCGGCTTTTAAGCCCGAACAAGTGAACAACAAAAAAGACCCTGTTTGCGGTATGCCCGTTAAGGCAGGCATTAGCGATACGGCACACTACCAAGACAAAGTATTTGGGTTTTGCTCGGCTGAATGTAAAAAAGCGTTTGTAGATAGTAGTAATATTTACATTGGTGCAATGGAGTAAGATTAATTTACGATAAAGTAGTGGCAAAAGTGTGGATGTTAACTAAATAAGTAGCTATTTTTGAATAAAACCAATCCAAAACAATCACTTTATGAAAAAAAAATACCTGATTGCAATGGCGTGTGTACTAGCAGGATCGTTACACGCACAATCATTCAATGAATTACTGACGAGCGGAGGTGCCGACGCTAATGGCAAACCGGCTGGCTTGGCCGATGCCAACAAATACCTGAATGAATATTTGCGTCCGTATGGCGAAGGGCAAATTTACAACCTTACTACCGGGTGGTACCATAGTGCCAAAACCCACCGCAAATTGGGTTTTGATGTGTCTGTAAGTATCCATGCAGCGTTTGTTCCCAAAGAAAAGGAATCCTTTGTATTTAATAATAGCGATTACAGCACGTTAAAATTGGCTGACGGAACAAGGACTTCGGCAAGTTTGCCCACTTTTATGGGCGGTGGTACTAGCATGCAATTGCGAAATACTGCCACCAATAGTACTATTTCTGCACCTCCGGGGATTGCGGCCGGTATTAAAAAAGCAATACCCAACCTAAGTTTGGCTGTTCCACTCCCTGTAGCACAAATTAGCGTGGGCTTGATTAAAAAGACGGATATTAAACTACGTTATTTTCCTACCACAAATATTGGCAACGTGAAAGCAGGGGTATTTGGAGTGGGCGTGCAACACAATATAGGACAGTACATACCCGTATTCGACAAACTACCTTTGGTACATTTGAGCGCATTGGCAGCGTACAACAAATTGACTGCCTCTTACCTACCCGGTGAAACACAAACCACCTATCTTACTACAAGCAATACTTCTTTAGATTATTCAGTAAACACTTTTACGGTACAAGCAATTGGCTCGGTAAAATTGTTGATGTTAGAATTGTATGCCGGTGCAGGATTTTATTCTGGCACATCTAACATTGATTTAAACGGCAAATACGATTTTACTTATGCAGGTAATGCCGGTAAAGCAAGTTTAACCAACCCTATCAGCCTTAATTACAAAGCTAGCGGCCTTACAGCCACTGCAGGTGCAAAGTTTAGCATTGCCTTTTTCAAATTTTATGCTGACTACACTTTTGCGCAATACAAAAACCTCAATTTAGGCGTAGCATTTAGCTTTAGATAACCTACTATCTGCCACATTTTCACCAAAGCCAAGTAATAGAATTGCCACTTCATTTACTTGGCTTTTTCTTTTGATAAACATCAAAAGTTATAATACCATTTTGCATAAACATACTTTTCTTGGTAATTATTGTTGGCATGCATTCTTTCTGTATAAGGCATTATTCCTCCCTCCAAATCAATCCCCATTTTTTTGAAGATTTTAAAGCCTGCTTTTAAGTATATGTTTTTTCGGTTAGATGCATTGCTGTAAAGCGTTGCCAACATAGTATTTTCTGATATACCGGCCGCAATAGCTATTTTCTGAGGTATGGGCTGCCATTGTAGACCCACTGTGTAATTAAACAAATCAAGAATTTTGCCGCCCAATTCATTCACCAAAGTAGTTTTTCCGCCGTCGGCGCTCAACTGCACATTTTTCAGCAATTGTGTACTCATGCCTACATTGTACATCCACATATCGGAGCCGGAAACCTTGCGTACCTCATCGGTTCGGGTATTGTAACTTATCATGCACCTGAACTGATGCAGGATTCCGCCTATTTTTTTCTGCCAACTCATATTGGCCATGTAAAACTGTAACCGATCGTTTACAGCTTGCACATTCATTACCTTGCTGTTACCGGTACGCTGTTGCTGTAAATAACTGATGGCTACAAAAGGCAATTGGGATCCTCCGTTAAACTGTACGGTACCATTAAATCCGGTTGACAGTATGGTGGTAGGCAACGATCCGTTTAAATTGTTGTTGGCCGACTGATAACCCACTATAAAACCTATTTTTCTTTTCCAAACCGAAAAGCGTTCCGTAATATTCAAACTACCATAGTTGTTACGCAAAAAAGGATTTGCCAGGGAGAAATAGGAAGCCCCATTATTTTTTATGTCGACAGAGAATGTATGCGATCCTTTGTGGTGCTGCAATTGTGCATACCAAGCAGTAAAATCGGCAACCTTGTTAATAAAACCGGGCACGGTGGTGGTATTGAGGATGATGATTTTTTCGAACCTTCCCAAATCGTAATCAAATTTGATTTTGAACAAAGAATCTACTTTGGCTGCTGTTAGGTATCCCCCCGAAATATCGTTGGTAAGCACTGACAACGCAATACCGGCGTTGATTTGTAACGATTTCCGAAACAGATTGAGCTGCATATCGGTTCCGGCAACAATATTGTCTTTGGGTGCCAATCCAAATTTAGCCGATGCGGTATCGTCTTTTACTTTACTGAAATACATACTCCATTTTACCCTTTCTTTTTTTCCACTCAACTGCAATTTGCCGGCCATTATCCAACGACGATAAACACCGGGTTGAATAAACTGCGTATCGTTTACAAACGTGGTGGGCTTCATGCCACTACCGGGCACATAAGTGGTTAATAAACCATTGATGCCCTCATTTACCAAATTGCCGGCAATGTATTGTAGGCTACTTTTGCCAATTTTAAGTTTTACAAAACTTCCGCGCACCCTGATACCGGTAACAGCTAATTGGTCTAAACATGGATTAAGATCTCCATAATCAATATCTAACAACTTTGAACGAAAACCAATTTGAAAAAAGTTTCGGGGAATATATCCTTGCAAATTGTCGGAAGTATTAAAAAAACGAATAGGAATATGGACACTTTTACTTAAGTTAATTTGCATATCGGCATTGATGGTGCGGGTAAAGAGTGGCTCTTGACGGAGCGCGCTGCCATTTCCTGATAAAAAAGTGCTTCTGTTATCGGCAGTTATGGTTCCTGTTATGAACGATTGCTCGTTTGAAGAGGTTCTTTCCTTATTGGCAAAACGACTATTGGTTACCCAAAAATTCCATTTGTGCACCATCCATTTACCAGAAGTATTGTTGAACGCAGCTATTTGTACTTCGTGCCTTCCATTACCCAAAGGCATATTGGTTAAATAAGTAATTCTGCTTTGCTGTATGCGTAAGCCTTCGGCAACCAAAAGCTGACCATCTACTTTTAGCACCATTTTATCGGGCATGTTGCCGTTGTAAGCTGCGGCAATAAATAAACCGTCGTTAATATCGGTTACCGAATCTTTTACCGGCGAAAAAACTTGCCAACTTTCGTCTAAAAGCTGTGCAATTGCCGTTTTGTGAGTGCAATAGAGTATCAGTAAAAGCAAATAAATTGCTTTTAAAACAGATTGCTTTTTCATAGCATCCTTATTTAAAAGGTGATTGTTACTTGGATTTGGCCGTAGTAAATATGTAAAGCTCTTTTGCAAAGGATTTTTCACTTTCAGTACCATCTTTCAGTACTGCCTGAATGGTAAAACTGTAGGTGATGCCTTTTTTGAGCTGCGGTGTGGTGAAGGTGGTTGCATCGCTATTTAACTGTTGTTCATTGGCTACTAAATGTCCGTTTTGATATACCCGAAACCCTTTTAAATCGGCCATTTTTGCATACTTCCAATGTAAAGTAACTTTTCCACTATCTTGAGAATAAGGGTAAATAACGGGTTGCGGCACCATGAATGAAGGTGTTTTTATTTCTATTGTATCGCTACAAGTACCCGTTTGATTGAATTTATTTACCGATGCAATGCAAATTTTATAGGCAGCGCCGGTAGTACTGTAAATAGGATATTGAATTTGATTGCCTTTTATCAATTCAGGACGATCGGCCAAATACATTTTTCCGTCGTAGGGATTGGATACATACAATTGATAACCTTTGGTAAGGGTATCGGCGGCGGCTTTTTCTTTCCAACTAATTTGAATCAACTTTTCATTGCCATTTTTTACAAATGCGGCTTGCACGCCTACCGGCTTGGGCGATGCTAGGTAAGGCAAGTAATACAGCAATTTTTCATCGCTACCAACAGTTGTTTCGTCGTTGTAAATAGCCATCACTTTGTATTGCACATAGCTGCCGGCCTGTGCTTGTACTTTTACTTGTGTTTGGCGTTTGGTAGCGGAAATTGCTTGCCCAACTTTTACAAATTGAGCAGGCGGAACAGCTTCATATACTTGAAAAGCTTTTACATACATTTCCTGAGTCAACGGAAAATCCCAATGAATGGTTGTCCAACCATTTACTTCTTGGTCGATAGTGGCTTCCTTTATTTTAGGAGCAGTGTATTGTGTAGGGAACAAAGCCGACTGATACGTAAATAGCTGTTGCGCGCCCTCCATTCCGGTAATGGTAACGGGTACAATGGCATACTGATGCGATAGTTTGATATTGGCCAACACATCTAAATACTGCATAGTACCGTTTTTTGATAGTGGAATGAGGTATTGTTTGTTCAATAAATCCCAACCGGCAGCGTTTTTACGATATATCCGAAAGCCAATCAGGTTATCGGCTTGCATTTGGTGCGCCGTATCTTGCCAAATAATTTGAACTCCATTTTTATCGGAACGAATTTTTGCCGACATGGCTAAAGGAAAACGGAAGGATTGCACTTTTTCGGCCTCTTTTTTCCACATACAAGTGGTTAATGGGTGCGTAAAACTGGGCTCACTACCGGAAAACAAGCCATATTCAATAGCTACTTCGTTGTTGTTGGATGATGCATCTACCCAGGCAAAACCAGTTATCAGCGCAAAATCAAAGTCGTTTACAATGGCCAAGGTTAACGCTTTTAGCTGTCCGGTATCGTTTTGTATACGTGCTGCAAACTGGGTATGCGAGGTGGATTGCAGTTTTTTTGCTGTTAACCATTTGCTTAACTTTTGTTGTAACTCTTGCTGTGCAAAAGCGTTTAATCCGGTTTCGCCTAGTTGATTTTGTATTGCAGGTAGAATGGGTTGCTTATTGAGCGGTAACCAACGGTTGTTTTGCTTTTTGCAAATCCAAAATCCGTTACTTGTGTATTTAGCGTCTTTTAATAACCACAGTAAACGGATGTTTTTTTCATCTTTTCCCTCCGCAAAAAGTTTGATATTGCCTTGTGCTTGTAGAACGTTTGCTGCCAACAACAGCAACCATATTGCAACAGTTTGTTTAACGTTTTTCATGATGAGGTAGGTTTTGGCTTTTAACATTTCTTATACAATTTGCGTGCCATCTTATAAATTAATGCTGACTACACCGGTAGAAACGGTTAAATCTCCATACCAAGGAATATTGGGCAAAGTGATAGATACATCGCCTGTTAACGACACACTTCCGTTATTATACCCCACCGATCCATCGCAGGAAGCACTGCCACCAACGGTAATGGAACCAAAAAATGGTGTTACCGTAATAGACCCATCCCCATCTACGTGCACTGCAAACGAACCTGCAAGTCCTGATGCATTGAATGCTGCATCAATATCGGAACGCATATGCATATTTAAAGTGCCACTGATGCCACTACCCCACAGCATTAAACTAGGTGCGAAAGAAAAATCAGCAGAAGCACGCCCTTTCAAACTTCCGGTTACTGCTAAAATATTATCGAGATTACCGTTGAGCGAAAACGAACCACCAGTTAATTGAATTTTATCGCCAAACATGGAACCCGACATGGCATTGCTGCTTGCCTTGAATACTTTACTGTTGCCTTCCTGACCTAAGAAGAAACTGATGGTAGGATTGGGATTGCCGGTACTCAATAAAAAGCCACTAGACGGAATTTTGAGTGCAGCCCCTACACTACCCGATAAGGTTTGTGAGGGAATTGAATAAGTTACATTACAACCCCCTTGAAAAAATTGATTGTTTTTAAGAATGGCAACCGTACCGGCCAAAGTAATATCTATGTTACCTGCACCAAACGCTACTACGGTAGAACCTGTTACTTCGCACATATTGGCTACGTCTGCTACACCCAATTTTAACCCAGCCAAATAACGTCCTTGCGTTGGATTTCCGGGAGGATCGGGATAGGTGCCGGTAGCCGGATTGGGTGCATTGAGTTGATAATTGTAGCCGAGCATGCCACCAATTTGTGTTAGTTTCAAACCCGTTTGGCCAAGTGGCACATTGGTTTTGGCAGTAATAGCTAAATAAGCAAAACCAAATTCAGGGGTTTGATTGCTGCCAATATCTACCGTACCATCTAAACCAATGCCGGCAAAGTCGCCACTAAACGAACCTGTAAATCGGCTACTACCAAATGTGGCTGAAAAACTCATACTTGCCGGGGCACGATTGAGGCTTCCACTTATTTTACCGATAGTAATTTCACCAGCTTCATTGATTTGAAATTTATCAACAGCTAGCATAGCAGCCGTACCGGTTGCGCTCATTTCTACTTTTGAACTAATTGACAATAACGAAGCAGGCGCAGTAGTATAGCTTCCATTTTCAAGTGTAAACTTAAATGCACTGTACTTTACCTGACCACTACAAGCAAATTTGCTTAAGCTGCCATTTTCTACCTTAAAATCAGCCACTTCAATCTTTGCATCAAACTTGTTGTGTTTGGCTTTTAGACTACCCGAAATAGTAGTAATATCAAAATCGGCATTGAAATTGGCTTGTAAATTAAACTCATCTAACGTCATTGTAAAAGCGGAAATCTGCGATGCATTCACGGTAGCATTACAACCACCTGCTTCCGGAAAATCAAGTCCCAAAGCAATAGAACCGGTTAAGGCTTTCATTTCGCTCACTTCTACCGAACCCGAACCGCTAGTTAGTCTGAAACTTCCATCACTCAGTTTCATTTCACAGCCAAGTGTTAGGCTTTTAAGCGTCACTTTAAACAAGTTGCTTTTATAAGAAGGTTGACCATTAACGTTAAAATTGCCGGTAACATCGCCCTCATTAGACATATTGCCACTGAATGAGGCCAATTTCACTTCGTTTCCATCGCTTTGTTTGCACAATTCTACCAAGATACCATTTAAGCCACTCCAATTGAAAGCACCTGCCCAACTGTTTTCGTTGTTGTAAGTGAAAGTAATATCGCTGTTAGTACCCTTACGCAACATGATGAACTTTTTGCCAAACGACAAATCGCGGTCTTCGGCATTGGCCACATTTACGGTTACAGTACCCGATAAATTACCGGAAGTATTTACCTGAATATGTACGCCTTTCACTTTCATTTTAAAAACCTTCACACCCCTAATTTCTAATTCAGGCACTTCTACTTCGCCATCCCAATCTATTTTCAACGCATCATACGTACCATTTTCGCAATTCTTTTTTACACTTACTTTTACTCCATTGTTAAATGTTGCATTTCTGCTAATAGCCCCCCCATTTAAGGTTGCCGAAAAGGACGCATTATCGTTGCTATAGGTACAAAAACCATCCGCATCGGGCGTAGAGGCGGTAGCATTGGCATTAAAACTAACCGTTACAGGACCTAAAGAAACACCATTGGTAATGGGTTGACAACTGCAATTACATACCGCTAAAACAGCCGTTGCTGTATATTTTACCCCTTCAATACTATAGGTAAGTTTAACCGTTGCGCCTTTTACCGAAGTATCGGATAAAGTAATGGTTGCCGACGGACTATTGCTATTGGCAATACTCACTTTAGGGTGGGTGGAAGTCCATTCGTAGTTACCGCCCACCAAGGGGAATACCGTAGCTGTTACAGTTTTTTGACCACTCGCATCCAAACAAATGGTATCGGGCAATTGTGCCAAAATGCTCACCACTTTTAAATCGGTGGTATTGATACCGCTTTTGTTCACAATTTCGTGCGTACCGGGATTGTTACTATGATATGCACATCCCCCACTGCTACTTCCTGCCGCATTGGTAGTGCCACAGCTATAAGTACTTTCTACCGAACCATCGCTACCGCTACCATATGGGCGACTATAATGCAGGTTGTAATTGATTGTCAATTGTGCAGCAACTTCGCTACCCGGCGATGGCGCATTGGCAACATCTACCCCAATTGTACCAATCCAATTTTTGTTTTCGTTGGGATTGATAAAAAACTCGTTGGGTTCCAAAGTATACGTCACAGGCCCCGTAGTACTAAAACTACCGGTTGCTTGTTCATATCTATCTGTTTGCCGGCTGTAGTTACCTGTAAATTTGGTACTTTGTCCCGTTTGTTTGCTTACATATAATACCGTTTGGGCGGATGAGGTGATTACAAAAGCTGTAAACAACAGCAGTAGCCCTATTTTATAGTTTTTCATATTGATAATTTTTTAAGATTCATGAACTGAAATACCTTATATAAGGAAGCACATTATGGCAATCCAAACATTTTTTTCACCATTTTATCTATCAATAAATCATCCAAATTGTACTTGTTGGCAGGTTGGGGTGGCTGTGGTTTTATTACAATGGTTGCATATTCCGTTATATTGCCCATTTTGGCTATTGCTGCCACTACACCTGCTTGATTGCCCGCCGTTAACAATCCACCTGCACTAATAAAGGCTTTAGCGGGATTAGATACCGTCCAAACAACACGGCTACTGCCCACTGGTTTACCTTGCACATCTTCGGCAAGTGCCGCTAACTGAACCTGCCCACCCGTAAACACTTCTATTTCTTTGGGTAACATGGTTATTTTTGCAACCCCCAACAGGGTATTGCCGCTACTTACAGGCAACGAACCAATTTTATTGTCGAGTGGTGGTGGTGGTGGCGGCGGTGGTGGTGGTAAACTACCTACAGCACCAATAACAGCACCGGCCGATATGCTCATTTTGGCAGCATCTCTGTACCTAAACTTAAATACTTCACTAGGTAAAGGATTGCCCCCGCTAGTAGTTTGCACTGCCGATTTAATTTGCCAAGCGTACTCCTGACTATCAACTAATTGTTCCGCATAATTAGGATATACTAAACTATTGCCCGTAATACCGCTTTGTTTGTATACGGGTATATTGCGAATTGCTTCTTCGGGTGTTTGGCGGGGCAGTACTTTATACAAACTAAATTCGAACTTATCGGACTGACTAAACCATTGAAACTGCGGAAAAGGGGTTAGCACTTCGGGTATTGGCTGTGTAAATACGGCTCCGGGAGCTATCAGTTCCGGATGGTAAGTTTTATTGGTTAAAACGGTTTCGTTAATATCGTCGGCCACTATAGTACCGGCAGCATCTTTTACTACAGCCTTATAGGTATAGTTATCGGGCGGAAAAGCACCGGTGGCAAGTGCCATTTTTTGAAATTCGATTCCTACTTTAGTAATATCGAAGCGAGGAAATTCCTTACCCGATAGTCGCTTTACTGCATTGGCTTCTAAATCGATGGTATTGGTAAACGCTTTACCAATAAGCCCGGCTTTAGCTGAAGAAATGGTTACTTCTACCGTTACTTTGCGCCGAACGGCATCGTTAAACAAGTGTAAGTAAAAAAAGGAAGGTTTTGAGGTGCCTGACGATACATCAACATCGCCCACAGAAATGGTTTCAACCGGTACGGTTTCTAAAATTGCCCTTACCAATCCACCTGGTTTAAACACTTCAAACCCATTATTCAAAGTAGTTGTACTGCCATTAGCAGTTAAGGAAACATGGCGATTACCTTCGGTAGCATTGGCGGCAATTTGCAGCGATACAATACAGGTATAATCGTTTTGTACCGTGATTTTGGTAACCATAATACCCGCACCAAACTGTGCGCTGAGGTTGCCGCTTTTAAAGGCGGTATTGTTGCCAAGCACCACCACATCGAGCGTTTGGCCAATACTGCCCGAGTTAGGTATAATTGACACCAATTGCTGTGCATAACCAAAAACTGTGAGTAGGGAGCATAAGCCACATAGCCATAAGGCAGAAAAAGATTTTTTCATAACCAAGCTTTTAATGTATTAACAATGAAAGAAACCAAAGGACTAAACATGTTGCTTTTGTAGAACGAACGCCTATGTTTCTTTTGTTAAAATTTTAACAAACACTGTGCCAATGCATTTTAAAGCTCGCTGTAAAATACGTGCAGAGACTGTTTATAGCTTCATAATCAGCATATTACAACTGCATACAAATAAAAAGAGGCTATCTCAACAGTATGAGACAACCTCTTTTCGTGGGTAAGGTATGGATGCCGGTATCGGCTTATGCAATTGTTAAAGCCTTAATGTTGTTTTTGAAAAAGCGCATATACACTTACTTATATTTCCTTTAGTTATTACTCCACCACCAACTTTTGCACTTGTGTAGTATGATTGGTAATCAACTGAAGCGAATAAACACCTTTTGGCAAGTGGCCGATGGACAAAACAGCTTTTCCGGATTGTACATCAATCACTGTTTTAGATACTTCTTTACCAATAGTTGACAAGATTACTACCGTGCCTTTGCCGGTAGCCGGTGTAAATTGTACAACCACTTTGTCTTTTGCAGGATTGGGGAAGATGGATACAGGATGCTGGTTGCTGGAATACTGGTTACTGGTTAAAGAAACAGCAACTATTTTGCTATACGTAACACTGCCGTCATTATCTACCACTTTTAAGCGGTAATAATGAATGCCGGCTAGCGTTTGCAAATCCGTATGTTGATATGATTGAGTTTGGCTACTATTGCCCATAGCAGCTACTTGTGATAAGGTATTAAAATGAATACCATCACCACTACGCTCTACCACAAAATGACTGCTATTGGTTTCTGTAGCGGTTTGCCAAGCAAGTTGTACCGTGCTGTTTGTATTGGCTTGTGCGGTAAAGTTTACAAGCGTAACTGGTACGGTGGCATTGGGGTACTTGGCTACATAACTTGTAAAATAACCAACCGTTGTTAAATTGAAATTCCCCCCTGCATACAGATTTCCACCCGCATCGGTAGTAAGGGTTGAGATATACCCATTAAACAAGGAGCTGTTTGCTCCACCCAATTCGCTCCAATTGCTGCCATTCCATTTGGCAACATAATACTTCCCGTTGTCGTTTGAAAAACTGCCCCCTGCATATAGATTGCCACTCAAATCAGTGGTTAAGGTAAAAGCACCGCTATTAAACGAAGTGCTGTTCGTACCACCTAGTTCGCTCCAACTGCGACCGTCCCATTTGGCAACATAATGCTTCCCTTTGGCGTTTATAAGCCATCCCCCTGCATATAAATTGCCATCAGCATCGGTTGCAAGTGTTTTGATAGTACTATTAAAAGTAGAACTGTCTGTCCCACCTAGTTCGCTCCAACTGCTACCATTCCATTTGGCAACATAATTCTTCCCTTTGCCGTTTATTAAATCGCCCGCTGCATACAAATTGCCACTTGCATCAGTGGTAAGGGTTTGGAAACTATAAACATTAAATGCTGAACTGTTCGTACCTCCCAACTCGCTCCAACTGCTCCCATTCCATTTGGCAACATAATACTTCCCATTACCGTTCGTAAAACTGCCCGCTGCATACAAATTACCACTCAAATCAGTGGTTAAGGCTGAGATGACACTATTAAATGTGGATCTATTCTTGCCACCCAATTCACTCCAACTTTTCCCGTTCCATATCGCAACATACTGTTTCCCGTTACTGTTCGTGAACCATCCTGCTGCATAAAGATTACCGCTTTTATCGGTGTTAAGAGTAAAAACTCTATCATTAAACGCGGAGGCATTTGCGCCTCCCAATTCGCTCCAAATGGTTCCATTCCATTTCGCAACATAATCCTTATCGTTGCCGTTCTTGAGCCACCCCGCAGCATATAAATTGCCACCCGCATCGGAGGTAAGGATCCCGAAAGAGTTATTCAAGGTAGAGTTGTTCGTACCACCCAATTCGCTCCAACTGCTACCATTCCATTTGGCAACATATTGCTTACCATCTATATTCCTGAACCCCCCACATGCATAAAGATTGCCAAGCACATCAGTAATAAGTGTTTGAATTCCATAAAAAAAAGCTATAAACGTGGAGTTGTTCGTACCCCCCAGTTCGCTCCAACTACTCCCATTCCATTTCGCAACATAATAATACCCATTGCTATAATTGTTATTCCCCCCTGCATACAGATTGCCGCTTGCATCAGTGACAAGGGTTTGGATACTACCATTAAACGTGGAATTGTTCGTACCTCCCAATTCGCTCCAACTACTCCCATTCCATTTCGCAACATACTCACTCCCATATCTGTTCGTGAAACTGCCCCCCGCATATAGATTACCTATTGTATCTATTATAAGGGTTTGGATACTACCATTAAACGTGGAACTGTTCGTACCTCCCAATTCGCTCCAACTACTCCCATTCCATTTGGCTACATAGTAACTCCCATAGCTGTTCGTGAAACCACCCGCTGCATACAGATTGCCGCTTGCATCGGTGGCTAGGGTATAAATATTATAATTAAATGTAGAGTTGTTTGTACCGCCCAATACACTCCAACTATTCCCATCCCATTTCGCAACATAATACTTCCCTTTGCCATTTCTGAAATATCCTGCTGCATAAAGGTTGCCGCTTTTGTCGATGACTTGACATTTGAAAGCAGCGGTAAACACCCCATCTACATTGGGGTAATCGCCCAAAACACTCCATTGCGCATTCGTGGTACTTGCGTTTAATATACATAGGCTTAATAAAAAAACAACAACCGCCGTTTTGCTTGTTGCTAAAAACGAGAATAATCGATTCATAAAAAAGGGATTCAAGATATTTATATTACAATATTATGGGTTAAGCGGTTATTTTACATAAGCCTTTTGCTATAGATTGCGGCTTATCAACTACAGTATTATAAAAACAACAATTACAAAGTAGGGTTTTGCGGTGTATCGTTTCCGCCATTTTTATCGTCTTTGGCCTCTTTTTTCCCTTTTCTAATGGCCAATAGGTTGGCATAGTATTTTCGGGTTACGTTCAATGCATCTAACACGGTTACAAACTCGCCACCCTTCAATTTGGCATTGAACAATACATAGCCTGTTAAGGTATCGTAGCTATTGTTCAATTGATCGCGACTAGCTTTATTGTCGGTATATACCTTGCCTGTTTCTCCTTGTAGCCTTGTTGAAAAAAGGGTTTTGAAGGCATTGTTATCGGTTTTTAAACGGGTTACATATTTGCCGATGCCCAATAAGGCAACATCGCCACTGTATTTTGCACCTTCTATATCGGCAATCAAATTGTCTATGGTGTTGCTTTCCTTGGCATAGTTCAGCTTGATAATAGCAGCCCCTCCGTAAGTTTTGTATAAGGTATTTAAATTAGCGGCGGCCTTTAATTCGGCTTCTACATTGCTCAATGTGCCTAAAAAAATAGCAGCCCCAAGCGCACTGAGCGAAATATCCCTGGTTTTATCTGCTAACCCCACTTCATCTGTATCCTTATTTTTTGTCACTTTCACCAATCCTTTGTCGTATGCTGCTAAATGGGTGTTTACCTCTTTTAATGCAGCAATTAAGGTGGCATCTTTGATGGTATTGGCGGGTAATAAACCCAATTGATTTATTTGATCTTTGATGTATTGACCAAACTCAACATTGCCCAATGAAGAAACTTTTAGTTCAACGAATTCTAAGCTCATAGTTTATAATTTTTGATGGTGTCACAAATCTATAAGGAAATTGGAAACAAAACATTGCTTAACAAATTTTTTTTATTGATTTTCATTGCCCAACTATTCGAAAGTTACTATCTAGACTTGAGTTGACAGCCTATTTACCGAGCAGAAAGGAGCACAACAATGATAGAACGTCCATTTGCAGAGCGAGAAAGACAGTATCTGATTGTCGGCAGCCCGTTTGCCGAGCAAAAAGGGGCAAAACAATGATAAAATGCCTATTTGCCGGGCAGAAAAGCGATTTCTGATTGTCGGCAGCCCATTTGCCGGGCAAAAAGGGGCAAAACAATGATAAAATGCCTATTTGCCGGGCAGAAAAGCGGTTTCTGATTGTCGGCAGCCCGTTTGCCGGGCAAAAAGGGGCAAACCAATGATAAAATGCCTATTTGCCGAGCAAAAAAGCGGTTTCTGATTGTCGGCAGCCCATTTGCCGGGCAGAAAGCCCCACCCTTTGAG
>Ga0209398_1000664_pt1 | contig 20419 bp, 14 predicted proteins | sample AshMeaBigSpring_FD_184125 | JGI IMG/M metagenome (GOLD analysis project Ga0209398, IMG submission 184125) | Groundwater microbial communities from Big Spring, Nevada to study Microbial Dark Matter (Phase II) - Ash Meadows Big Spring (SPAdes)... | ecosystem: Environmental > Aquatic > Deep... | reverse complement strand
GCTCTTCGAGGAATGGATCCGGCAGCCGGCGCCGACGGTGCAGTGAATGCCGGATAGAGCCACAACCTTCCCGGAAGCTCAGAGCTTCCGGGAAGGTCACAAAGACCACTTCAGTCCGCCCGCGTAAAGGTGTAGACGCTCGCCCCCTCACCCAGCTCGATGACTGGGGCGTCGGCGCTGTCCTCCACAAACTTGTACACGAGACCTTGCAGCGGTGCGTCGAGCTGGATGTAGCCCTCCAGTTCGCCCTGGTCGTCGCGCTTGGGGCGCAACTCGGTCACAAACTCGCCCGCATCGAGCATGAGCTTGCCGTCAGTCAGCGTAAGTTCAATGTCGCCCAGCGCCGCGTGCGTGAAGCGGCCAAGATAGGCCTCGATCGCGTTGGCGTCGACCTGCGCGTCGATCTGCGCCGCCAATTCCTGCACCTGCTTGTCGATCTGCTCCAGGTAGAAATCGATCTGCGGCTGCGTCTCCGCGGGCTGGTCGAAGATCAGTTCCAGGAAGCGCCCGGCCACCGCGTTGTTGAAGAGGTTGGTGGCGCGCCCGTTGGTCAGCACGATGATCCCCAGGTCGCGCCCCGGCAGGAAGGTGAAGCCCGACGTGAAGCCCATCGTGTTGCCGTCGTGGCTGATGACCGGCTGTCCTTTGTACGCGCTGATCAACCAGCCTAACCCGTAGCTGACATCGTTGGAGACAGCGATCTGCGGCTTCCAGGTCTCCTTGAGATTTTCGACGGAGATCACGCGTTGACCGTTAGGCGCCACGCCCTCCTGCAACTCGGTGATCATGTATTTCGCCATGTCTTCCAGCGTCGACCAGTGCGCGCCCGCTGGCGTCACCGGCGCCAGGACGCTCTCCATCGCTAGTGAGATCGGCTGGTAGGAACCGTCGAGCATTTGCGTGTGCGGCGTCGCATAAGCATCACGCGCCTGCACTGCCTCGAACGAAACCGTCGTGTTCTCCATCCCGATCGGGTCGAGCACGCGCGTTTGCAGCGCCTCTGCGTAGGCGCTTTCCAGGTCGGGCGCGTCCGTGACTGCGGTTGCGCCGGCGATGTAGCCGCCGGTTGCCACCATCTGGTTGCTGTATTGGAACGCCTCGCCAAAGTCGGTGAAGAACTCGAAATCGGCCAGCGCCGCCACCGTATCCGCCGCCGCTTGTTCGCTGGCGTTGAAGATCAACTCCAGGTCGCGGCGCGGCACACCCGTACAGGCGCAGACCAGGTTGCGCATCGTGATCGCCTCGCTCAACGCCGGGTCTTCGACGGCAAAGTCGGGATACAATTCCCGCGCTGGTGTGTCCCACGTCATCAGTCCGTCGTCGACGAGCGTGCCCATCAGCAGCGTCGTGAGGCTTTTGCCCGTCGAGCCGATCATGACGTGCGTCGTTGGCGTCATCGGTGCGCCGGTGACGGGGTCGGCCACACCAAAGCCGTTGGCGTAGCGCAGTTCGTTGCCCTCGATGATGCCGACCACCGCGCCGGGGACGCCGAACTGCGCCATCGTATCGGTGATGAAGGCTTCCAACGTTGCCAGCATCGCGTCATCCACCGGCAGCGGTTCGACGCCGCTCAGGTCGGTCTCCTCGACGTTGAGCAGCTTGAAACCGGAGCCGATGATCGCCACCTGGGCATTGCGCCGCTGGAAGGCGGCCAACGCACCGCGCACCAAAATCAGATAGGCGTTCCCTTCCTTGCGCTGCGCCACCGCCTGCACAATGGTGTTGACGTCGCCGGTGTCGTAGTTGGTCACCAGCACCTGCTCGATGCCGCTGCTGGCGGGCGGCGTCACGGTCTCGTCGATGGCGACATCGAAGGCAGGATCGACCACTTGCCAGGCATCGACGGTGGCCTGCGCCAGGTCCTCGCCCGCCACCACGACGATGTACATCTCGATGGCTTGCTCGGGGTCGGCGAAGAGGACATAGCCATCGCCCTCGGTCACCGTCCAGTTGGTGGGGACGGGTGCGGAGAAACGCCCAGCAGGGTCGGTGTAGATTGCGCTGACGCCGGCGGGCAGTGGCACGTCCTCTCCTGGCGCCGGCGGCGTCAACGTAAAACTGCCCTCGACGCCGGACTGGGTGAAGATGCCGCTGAGCGTGCCATCCGCGGCCAGCGCGCCGTCGAAGGTCGCCAGCCCCGGCCCTTCCAACATCTGGAAGACGACGACCGGCAACTCGACACGGATGTCGTGCAGCGGAATGCCCATCGCCCCCTGCTCCGGGATGTCGATCGTGCCGGTGTAGCCGTCGGCGCCTTCGCTCAGGCTGACGGTGATCGCCAACTCCATGCCGGCGACGGCGAGCGTCCCGGTGTAAGCAGCGGCAAGTTGTGGCGGCGCCGACGCTGGCGCGGTTTCACTCACCGGCGCGGCTTCGGGCGGGCGGATCGGTTGACAGGCGGCCGTCGTCAACAAGGCGATGACGAGCAGCCACGGTAGTACGAACTTCTGAAACGTGCCCATAGATTACCCTCCGGGAGACATTACGCAGGATCGCGTCGCTCCGATGCAAAACCCCTGGCCGGCGACGACCAGGGGTAAAGAAGAACTGCGGGATGATGAGATTATGAGATTATGAGATTGGAGATTACGGCTCCTTTGCTCAGGACGCTAAATCTCCAATCTCTACTCTCCAATCTCCAATCGCTCAGCAATAATCTCGGCGATGTCTTTCACCTTGATACCCTGGTCAGCCTGCTTGGTGGCGTCGGTCATCATCGTCAGGCAGAAGGGGCAACCGACGGCGATGGTCTTGGCGCCGGTGGCGGCGGCTTCGTTGTAGCGCGTCACATTGACCGGCGCGTCGCCGTGCTCCTCCTCTTTCCACATCTGTGCACCGCCAGCGCCGCAGCAGAAAGATTGCGCGCCGTGGCGCGGCATCTCGATCAGGAAGGCGTTGGTTTCCAGCAGCAACTGGCGCGGCTCCTCGATGATGCCGTTTTGTCGGCCCAGGTAGCACGGGTCGTGGAAGGTGATCATGTCCACCTCTTTGCTGCGCGCCACGCTGATCTGCTTGGCGGCAGTCAGCTCGGAGAGCAACTGCGTGTGGTGGATCACTTCGTAGACGCCGCCGTATTGGCTGTACTCCTTGCCGAGCGTGTGGAGGCAATGCGGACAGGTGGTCACGATGCGCCGCTTTTTGTCGCCCATCACTTCGTTGAGCGTCTCGATGTTGCCCTGCGCCAGCTCGAAGAAGAGCGCCTCGTTGCCGGAGCGCCGCGCCGAGTCGCCGGTGCAGCGTTCCATCTCGCCCAGCACGGCGAAGTTGACGCCCGCCGCGTTGAGCACCTTCGCCAGCGCGCGCGCCGTGTCTTGTGCGCGCGGGTCATAGGAGGGCGCACAGCCGACCCACCACAGCACGTCGAAATCGGGGTTCTCGTCGATCGTCGGCACTTCCAGCCCGGCGGCCCACTTCATGCGGTCGCGCGCGCTGATGTTCCACGGGTTGCCGTTGCGCTCCATGCCGCGATAAGCCTGTTTGAGTTCGGTCGGGAAGGCGTTCTCCATCAGCATTTGGTGGCGGCGGATGTACATGATGTCGAACATCGGCTCGTTGCCGACCGGACAGATGTCCACGCACGCGCCGCAGGCCGTACACGCCCACACCGCCGACTCGGAGATGGCAAAATCGATCAGCGAGAACTCGGATTCCTTGCCGGCGGCTAGGTCGCCAAGATGCTCGTTGAGGAAGTAGCGCTTGTTGACCTCCAGCGCTGAGGGTGAAAGCTGCTTGCCGGTGGTGTAGGCCGGGCAGACATCCTGGCAGCGGTTGCACATGATGCATGAATAGGCGTCGACCAGGTGCGTCCACGGCAGTTGCTCGATCTTTTTGACGCCGAACTCCTGCTGGCTCTCGTCCTCGAAGTTGATCGGCTCCAGCGCACCCAGTGAAGTGCGCTTCGGCTTGGTGAGGAAGTTGACGCCCGACATGATCAGGTGGAAGTGCTTGGTGTAGGGGAAGTAGGGCAGGAAGGCCAGGATCAAGCCGACCGCCAGCCAGAAGCCGAGGTGCTCGCCAACTGTGCGCGACCACTCCGGCCAGCCCAGCCAGAGTTGACTGAGCGCTGTGCTGAAGGGCTGCCACGCGTCGGCGCCTTCGAGCGAGAGCTTGAAGCTATTGCCGACCCAGCGGAAGCCGACGTGGAAGAGGATGAAAAAGGCCACAATGAAGGAGTCGCGGCGGATGCCGCCCTGCTTGACGCGTTCGATCAGCTTGACGTTTTCCCGGTAACTCAGCGCCTTGTCGTTGAAGACGAAGCGGCGCAGGATGAAGTAGATCACGCCGATCAGCACGCTCATCGTCGCCAGGTCAGCCAGGAAGCGGTAGACATCGCCGATGAGGTTGTGACCCAAAAAGGTGACGGGGAACAGCGCCTCGATAATGTCGCCAAAGTTGACCAGAAAATAGAAGACAAAGCCGACGGAGATCATGATGTGGAAGAGGCTGCTCCACGGGCGCGTTTTCCAGATCGGGCGCGTCGTGATCCAACTTGACGCGGCGTACCAGAGCCGCGACATCATCGCTTTGAGGCTTGGCTTCCCGCCCGCGCCGCGCATCACGACTTTGTAGACTTTGTAGAAACCGACGCCGGCAAAATATAAAGAGGCGCCGACCGCCACAATGAAAAGAATTTTTTCGACCAGGGTTAACATAAAAGCCCTTTCTGTGGATAGATGAAGGGGAAACGCGGATTTGTCTCACTTATAGTGTTGAGTCGTTTCGATGCCGTTGCCGCCTGGTTGGCAAGCGTAAGCAGCGTTCCAATCATACGCAGACGCAAGGATTGGGGCAAATGGATTCGTGCCCCTTTTTTGGGGGTGCGTATGTCACAAGTTATCTGATCTGATGACAAACGACACATGTTGCAACAGCTGTGCAGTGCGATAATCTGGGTGTTTGCTGAAAATTCGTACCTGTAAGGAGTTCGACGCAATGAAGCGAATTTTGCTGACGACGCTGCTGCTCAGTGTCGGTATGCTTGTGAGCATGGGCGTTACCTCGTCGTCCGTGCAAGCGGCGCCGCCCACCCAAAGCATGGAGCCGGTCGCCATCTACTTCTTCTGGGGCGATGGCTGCCCGCACTGCGCCGCCGCCAAGCCCTTTCTTGCCGAGTTGGAGCAGAAGTACCCCAGCGTCACGGTACGTCCATACGAAGTCTGGCATGATGAAGCCAATCAAAATCTATTCATCCAGATGGCCGCGAAATATGGGTTCGAACCGACGGCGGTGCCCACAATCTTCATCGGCGACAGGTATTGGGTCGGTTACGCTGAGGACCCCTACGCACGCGAGATCGAAGATGCCGCAAAGGCTTGCGTGCTGGGCGGCTGTCCCGACGCTGGCGCCGGCGTGATCGAACCGCTACCGACACCCATCGCCGCCAGCCAGCCGGCCGCTGACCCACTGGTGGCCGTCGCCAATGCCGCCGATGCCGCTGCACCCATCCAGAACGCGGCTGCGTCTAGCGTGATCAGCGTGCCTTTCATCGGCGCGGTCGATCTCGGCGCGCAGTCTTTACTCTTGAGCACGGCGCTCATCGCCTTCGTGGATGGCGTCAACCCCTGCTCGCTGTGGGTGCTCTCGGTGCTGCTGGCGCTGACCATCCACACCGGCTCGCGGCGCAAGGTCTTCATCATCGGCGCCGTCTTCCTGACGGTGACATCGCTGGTCTACGCGCTCTTCATCGCCGGTCTGTTCACGATGTTCACCGTGCTCGACTGGGTGCCGTGGATTCAGGTCGCGGTGGCGCTGGTGGCGCTCTTCTTTGCGCTCATCAACATCAAGGATTACTTCTGGTACAAGGAAGGCATCTCGCTGACGATTGCCGACGATCAGAAACCCGGTCTCTACCGGAACATGCGCCGCGTCTTGCAAGCCGGCGACTCGATGCCGGCGTTAATCGGCGCGGCCATCATCATGTCGGCGGGGGCGTCTCTGGTCGAATTCTCCTGCACGGCTGGCTTCCCGATGTTGTGGAGCAATCTGCTGGCAGCGCAGGGCGTCACGACTGTGACCTTCATCCTGCTGCTGATCCTGTACATGCTCATCTACCAGCTTGACGAGATCATCATCTTCACCGGCGCAGTGGTCGGGCTGCGCGCCAGCAAGTTGGAGGAAAAACAGGGACGCATCCTCAAGCTGATCAGCGGGATGTTGATGCTGGTGCTGGCGATCATCATGCTGGTCAACCCTTCACTGATGAGCAGCCTGAGCGCCACGCTCTGGGTCTTCATGATCGCCTTTGGCGCGGCGCTGCTGGTGCTGCTGGTGCATCGCAAGCTGCTGCCGGCGTTGGGCATCTACATCGGCACCGAACTGCGCCCGGCCAACAAGAAACACCCGCGCAAGTCGCAGCACGGCAAGGCCGCACGCTAACCCCGCATCGAGTATACATTCACCAACTTCCAGGAAGCCTTGGCGTTTCCTGGAAGTTTTCCGCCCCTCCCTATTTCCTACCCCTGCGTCGAAAGCGTCATAAACACATCTTCCATCGTGGCGGCGCCGGGCGTCAGTTTCGACACTTGGACAGCGCGCTGCGCCAGCGCGCGGCGCAGCACATCGCCGCCAACATCGGTCGGCGTCACCACGCGCAGGTGATCGCCAGCCAACGCCGCGCGCAGGACGAACGGCTGCGCTTCCAGCCAGTCGAGCGCATCGAGCATCGGGTCGGCGTGAACTTCCCATACCTGGCCGGGCAGCGCCTGCTTGAGCCGATCCGGCGCGTCGAGCGCCAGCAGCTTGCCCGCACGCATGACACCTACCGTCGTGCAGTACTCGGCCTCGTCCATGTAGTGTGTCGAGACCATGATCGTGATGCCCCGCGCCGCCAGATCGTAGATGATGTCCCAGAAGGCGCGGCGCGCCACCGGATCGACGCCGCTGGTTGGCTCGTCGAGAAAGAGCAACCCCGGCTTGTGGATGATGGCGGTTGCCAGCGCCAGCCGCTGCCGCCAGCCGGTGGAGAGGCTATGGACGCGTTGATCGCGCACCGCGCTCAACCCCAGGCTCTCCAGCATCTCGCGCACGCGCGCCGGCTCCTTGACGCCGTAGACGCCGGCGTAGAAGGTCAGATTTTCCAGCGTCGTCAGTTCGCCGTAGAGCGCGAACTTCTGCGACATGTAGCCGGTGCGCGCCCGCACGTCGTCGGGCTGCGCGGTCACGTCCAGCCCCAACACCTCGGCGCGGCCTTCACTCGGATGCAGCAGCCCCAGCAACATGCGGATCGTCGTCGTCTTGCCCGACCCGTTGGGGCCGAGATAGCCGAGCACCTGGCCGGCCTCTACGTCGAGGTTGAGATGATCGACCGCCACGAAGTCGCCAAAGCGCCGCGTGAGGTTTTCAGTGTGGATGACGATCGGCGCGGCGCTCATGCGGTAGCCTCCGCCAGTTCGATGAAGACATCCTCCAACTGCGGGTCGATGATGTGCAGGCTCTCCACCACACCGCCCGCCGCGCGGATGGCGTCACCCAGGCGCGCAATCACGGCGTCGGCCTGACCGGGCGCCACGCGTAGGTGAAAGCGGTTGCCGAAGCGCTCCGCCGTCTCGACGCCAGGATCGTGGCGCGCCACTTCGACGATCAGCTTCTCCGGTGCGCCGGCCAATTCGAGGATGCGGCCATCGAGACGGCGGCGCAATGTGGCGGGCGGCCCCTCGCTGATGATGCGTCCGTCGCGCATAAAGCCGATGCGCGTGCAGCGCAGCGCCTCGTCCATGTACGGCGTACTGACGAGGACGGCCAGGTCGCCGCGCCGCAGCAGCGGCAAGATCAGCCGCCAGAAATCCTGGCGCGTCACCGGGTCGACGCCGGTGGTCGGCTCGTCGAGGAGCAGGATGCGCGGGGCGTTGATCAGCGCCGCTGCCAGCCCCAACTTCTGTTTCATACCGCCCGAAAGCTGGCCGGCGCGCCGGTCGCGGAAGGGCGCCAGCCCGACGAACTCCAAAATTTCCTGGCTGCGCGGCGCCCACTGTCCTGCTTTTAGCCCGCGCACCTCGGCAAAGAAGCGTAGATTCTCCAACACGGTCAATTCCTCGTAGAGGGAGAAGCGCTGCGCCAGGTAGCCGATCTGTTCACGTGCGCGCTCGACCTGGCGCCGGATGTCGCAGCCGCCCAGCTGGGCGTCGCCGTCGTCCAGTTGCAGCGCGCCGCAGAGCAGCCGCATCACCGTTGTCTTGCCGGCGCCATCCGGCCCGACCAGCCCGTAGATTTCGCCCGCGGCCACGCGCAAGCTCACGCCGGCGACGGCGCGCGTCTCGCCAAAGGATTTGTGCAGGTCGTAGGCGTCGATCAGATAGTCAGGCATAGAGTGTGTTACAGGGATTAAGCGATTAGGAGATTGAAAGATTGGGGGACTGTGTGATTCGGTGGCGGTGCAGGGAATGATCTCGCCCGACAAAATCTCTCAATCTCCTAATCGCTTAATCTCCCAATCTCCAATCTCTACTCTCCAAAGTTCACGTCCGCTGGCATCCCCGGCTTGAGCTTGCCGCCGCTGGGCGCCAGGTCGAGATCGATGGCGAAGACGGTTGTCTTGCGGCTGTCGGTCGTCTGCACATTGCGCGGGGTGAACTCGGCGCGGTCGGCGATATGGCGCACGGTGCCGGTGAAGACCTCCGTCGGAAACGAATCGACGGTGACGGAATAGATGCCACCCAGCGCAATCTGGCCGTAGCGATCCTCGGGCACGTAGACAGTCAATGTTAGCCGGTCGAGGTCGGCCACGGTGATCAGCGGCGCACCGGGGGTGGCGAATTCCCCCGGCTCGACCGAGCGGTAGAGCACCACGCCGGCGATCGGCGTGTGGATGCGCTCGTGCGACGAGCCGCGCGTGCTGGCGTTGGGCTGCACCGAAACAACGGTCTGATCGACGGCAACCTTATCCCCCTCGGCGACGTAGATTTCCTCGACAATGCCGCCGTACTCCGAGGAAAGGCGCACCTCAGTCGCCTCGATGGTGCCGGAGACGACCAGCGCACCATCCTTGTTCAGGGCAGGCCAGACGAGATAGTAGCCGGCCAGCCCGAATAGCAACAGTAGGCCAAAAATAGGAACGATGCGGCGCGGATCAGGATGCATAGCTCAGGTCTCCCACTAATCCAGACTCTTGCGGAAGCGGCGGACGGCTGCGCTCATCACGATGAACGCAAAGATGCTCAGCGCCACGACTTCCGGCCACACCGCCGGCAGCCCGACGCCCTTGAGCACGATGCCGCGCACGATGATTAGGAAGTAGCGCAGCGGAATTGCATAGCTCACGACTTGCAGCCACACTGGCATCGCCGCCAGTGGGAAGAAAAAGCCGGAGAGAAAGATCGAAGGCAGCAGCGTGAACATCGTCGTCAGCATCGCCTCTTGCTGTGTGTTGGCGATGGTGGAGATCAGCAGCCCGATCCCCAGCGTTGTCACCAGAAAGAGCGCCGTCAACGTGAGCAGCAGCACCAGGTCGCCGTTGATCGGTACGTCGAAGAGTACGACGCCGATGGTCAGCACCTCGATGGTGTTGAGGAAGGCGATCAGCACATAGGGCGTCAGCTTGCCGACGATCAACTCCCACGAGCGCAGCGGCGTGACGATGAGCTGTTCGATGGTGCCGCGCTCGCGCTCACGCACGATCGAGGTGGCGGTGAGCATCGTCGTCAGGTACTGCAAGATGATGCCGATCATCGCCGGCACCATGTAGTAGGAGCTGACCAGCCCAGGGTTGAACCAGACCATCGTGCGCACGTCGATCGGCTGCGCCGTCGCCACGGTCTGCCCGCGCGCCGCCAGCCGTTCGACCATGATCGCCGTCGCCTGTGACTGGCCGATGAGTTGCGCCGCCGCCAGTGCTGTGCTCGCCACCGTGGGGTCGGAGCCATCGAGCACAAAGGCGACCTGCGTGTTGCGCCCGCCCGCCAGCGTGCGCCCATAGCCCGGCGGGATGATGAGCCCGGCGCGCGCGGCGTTGCGGTCGATCAGGTCGCGCAACTCCTCCTCCGAGCCGACGGGCGGTGCAATCGTGAAGTAATCGGCCACGCGATAGGCGTCGATCAACTGGCGCGAGGCGGGCGTCCGATCCTGGTCGAGCACGACGAGCGCGATGTTGCGCACGTCGTTCGTCGCCGCGTAGCCGAGCAGGAACATCATCACCACCGGCATGATGAAGGTCATCGCCAGCGTGCGCGGGTCGCGGATGATCTGGATGAACTCTTTGCGAATGAGACTGCTCAGACGATTCCACATCGGCGGCTATGCCTCAGGAATAGAACGCGGATCGCGCGGATTTGTCGGATGGTAGGGGATCACTGTCGAGCCTCCCTGACGGGCGGGGTTCTGCCAACACCCCTTGCCCCTCACAACTCGCCGCCTCCTCCGCCAACACGCCGTGCAGGTAAATGTCGATGAAGGCGTCCAATCCGTCGCCGCCCATCATGGCGCGCACGGCGGGCGGCATCAGCACTTCGGTGACGTAGTAGGAAAAGAAAAAGCCCAGAAAGGAACGCGCCAGCACTGGCAGCGACAGTGGGCGCAGACCATCCGCGCGGGCGCGCACCACATCGAGCAGCGGCTCTAGCTCCGGGGCGATGCGTGCGTAGAGCGCCGGAATGTGGACGCCGTTGAATTCGACCAACTCGATAAACATGATGTGCAGCAGGTCTTTACGCTGGCTCAACTCGCCGACGAGCCGCTGCGCCGCATCGCGCACAAAGGCCGCGGCCGTGTCACCTTCCGCCGCACGCAGCATGGGTACGACAGCGCGATACGGGTGGCGGTCGAAGAGCACGGCCACCCAGATTTCTTCCTTGCTGGCGAAGTGGTTGTAGACGCCGCCCATCGTGATGCCGGCGCGTTCCACGATTTGGCGCATCGACGTGCCGTGATAGCCCTGCTCCATGAACAGTGCATACGCCGCGTCGAGAATGCGGGCTTGGGTCTGTTCTCCCTTGCGCAACGGTTCTGCGTGCATCGGTCACCCATCCATAAGAAAGCGAACGTTCGCTATGATTTTTGATCGAAATGAGTAATTTGTCACTGGTCGGGTGGACAGGATTGGCGCAATCATGGTGTAGATATTGGGGAGGGAGACGCAACTGCCCTGAGCTTAACGATAGCTGGGGACGTCAGAGATTACGCTTAATAGCTCACGCCTTGCTCGAAGACCGCCTGCTCGTCCTGGGTGTGGCGGCAAGTGAGATAGAGCCGCAGCAGGCGCAACTCATCGTAGGGGACAAGCCCGCCGAATTCCTCGAAGATTGGGCCAAGCAGTGAGCCAGCGCTGCCCAGCCGGCGCAGCACGCCGCGGCGCAGTTCCGGCTCAAGCGTTGACTCCGCCAGCAGCTGCGCCGGGTCGAGCACGTGGCCGGCCTGGTGATAGCGTTCCAGGTTTTGGACCACGGTGTCGCGCTTGACGCCGTAGGTCGCCTGCAACTCGGCAAAGGTGCGACCATCCTCAAAGGTTTCGCCCACCTCCTCGAAGCGGCGCTTGACCGACGATGGCAGTTCACGCCGGGTGCGCTGGCCCGGCTCAATGCCCTCTTCCTGGCAATAGGTGCGTACACATTCCAAGAATTTGTCGCCAAACTGTCGCAGCTTGTTCTCGCCAACGCCGTAGACGGCGCGCAACTCCTGGCTGTTTTGCGGCAGGCGCGTCGCCAGTTCGATCAGCGTGCGGTCGCCAAAGATGATGTAAGCGGGAATGTGCAACTCGTCGGCAAGCGCGCGGCGCAGAATGCGCAGGCGCGCGAATAACTGCGCATCGTAGCCGCCCACACTTTCGGCTTTGGCTTTCTCTCCAGCGCCGGCTTTGGCCGCACGGGCGCCGGTGATGATCGCGGCGGGCACGGCGACGCTCTGCTCCTTGCGCAGGACGGCCCAGCCTGCATCGGTCAGGTTCAGGCCGCCGTGCTCCAGGTTCTGTTCGATCAACCCTTGCAGCACGAACTCCTGCGCCAACTGGCGCCACATCGCCGCCGTGTGCTCCTTGCCGACACCGTGCGTGGAAAGCTGGTCGTGGCGCCGCGCCACAATCTCACGGCGGTGAGAGCCGCGCAGCACATCGACCACGTAGCTGGCGCCGAAGCGTTCGCCCGTGCGCCGGACGGCGGACAGGAACTTCTGCGCCTCAAGGGTGACATCGGCGGTCGGGGCGTCGTCGCTGCCAGCCAGACAGTTATCGCAAGCATGGCAGTAAGCGTCGTGCATCGTTTCGCCGAAGTAGGCCAGCAGCGGTGCGCGGCGGCACGCACGCGTGCGCGCAAAGCGATCCATCGCCTGCAAGCGCGCCACACGCCCTGGTCGCTCGTTGGCGGCGCCCTCTTCGATGTGGAAATAGTGCGTGCTCAAGTCCTGCGCGTGATAGAGCAACAGACAGTACGCGGGTAGCTCATCGCGCCCGGCGCGCCCGATCTGCTGGTAGTAGTGCTCGATGCTGCCGGGCATGGTGAAGTGGACGACAAAGCGCACATCCGGCTTGTTGATGCCCATGCCAAAGGCAATCGTCGCCACGGCGACGCAGCCGTCTTCGGTGAGGAAGCGGCGCTGATTGGCAGCGCGTACCTCGTTTTCCAGCCCTGCGTGATAGGCGACGACCGCTACGCCCTCCATTTCCAGCCGGCTGACCACCTCGTCGACCTGCTTGCGCGTGTTGCAGTAAACGATGCCCGACTCTTCCTTGTGCTCGGCCAAAAAGTGCAGCATCTGGCGCACGCCGTCCCCGCGCGGGCGCACGCTCAGGTGCAGGTTGGGGCGGTCGAAGCTGGCGACAAAGGTCTGGCTGTCGCCGAAGTGCAGCATCTGCTCGATGTCCTGCTGCACGCGCGGGGTGGCGGTGGCAGTGACGGCCAGACAGACCGCCTGTGGGAAGTGACGCCGCGCACCGAGGATCTGCCGGTACTCCGGGCGAAAATCGTGCCCCCACTCCGAAATGCAGTGCGCCTCATCGATGGCGAGGCAGGCGGGCTGGCAGCTTTCGAGCATCACCAGCGTCTCCGGGCGCAGCAGGGTCTCCGGCGCCAGGTAGACAAGTTTGACCGCGCCGCTGCGGATGCGCGCGGTGGTGGCGGCGTAGGTGCGATAGTCGAGCGTGCTGTTGAGAAACGCGGCGGGGATGCCAAGCTGACGCAGTTGCTCGACCTGATCTTGCATCAGCGCGATCAGCGGCGACACGACGACGGTGAGTCCGTCGAAGATCAACGCCGGCAGTTGGTAGCAGATCGACTTGCCGCTGCCCGTTGGCATGATCGCCAGCGTGTCCTGCCCGGCGAGCACACTGGCAATAATCTGCGCCTGCAGCGGGCGGAAGTCGTCGTAGCCGAAAACTTCTTCCAACAGCCCCCGTGCATGGTCGAGATCGACCACCGGTGCAATGACATGTTCTGGTGCGCCGGCGGGCGCGTCTTCGGCAACTGCATCCAGCCAGCCGGAAAGCTGGGCGTAGCAATGCAATTCTTCTTCCGGGTGATTCGCCGGTCGCCAGGGGCGCGCCAGCGAGACGCGCACAAGCGCGCCAGCCGGGATTTCGGTTGGCGGATCCTGGAAGCCGACAAAGGCCAGGGTAAGGTCGCCGTCCTCTGCCGGGTAGACGTAGCGGATGCGATAGCTGGTCTCGACGCGGCGCAGTGGGCGATCCGGGCGCCAGAAGGTGGTGCTAAAGCCTGGCAGCCCGCTCGATGCGGCGACAAAGAGGGCGCCGCTACCCGTGCGTTGGAGCTTGCCATCGAAGAGCTGATTCACGGCGCCAGTGACAGGCGGCATGTGCTGCTCGACAAAGCGCGCCAGGTTGGACATGGTCCTGACGCGGCGGCTGCTCTGCACAATGAAGTCTTCCGTGTGCGGCGGCTCGATCTGGGCGGCGGGTGCAGCGTCGATCTCCCACACCTCGCCGACGGCGTAGTGCATCCCGCCGCCGTTGTGAGCCTCCACGTGCGCATCGATCAGCCGCACGCTGCGCCCTTCGTCCAACGTGATGGCGCCTACGCACGCGCCGCCGCCCATTCTGGTTTTCGCAACAATCAGGACTTTCATAAGACTCCCCTCGGAGGGTGAGCAAAAGCACGCTTCCGGTTGCTGCGTATCATGCAACACGCAGCGTGAAGTGCGCATCAGCGGAATGGCCGATCTGATTATGCCTTTGTGTCCAGTAATAAGTGTTCCACTTTTAGCCCCAAGTCGGCCGCTAGCCGCGCCGCCACCAACGACCGATGACACGCTGCCGGCGCCGTCTCCACGCACAGCAAGGCGACGACGTGCGCGTCTTCACCCAGGTCGGCGGCGAATTGGCGGCTGTCGAACGCGGCCAGACACTCACGGCGGTAGCCCTCGGCAAACGCGGGGGAAAGCGCTTCGCGCTGGCGTTTGGTGACCCCTTCCGCGGCGTCAATGTGGTATTGCGCTTCACGCAGCGCGGTGCTCGGCGCCAGATCGAGGCGATGCACGTAGCGGATGCCCAGCGTCGCCAGCCGCGCTTCGAGCCGAGCGCGATTGGCGAAGGCGTACTCGCTGCCACGCACCCCGCGCCGCCGGCGAATGTCGCAAAGTATATCGACGCCGGCGCGCTGCAACGCTGTGAAGAAGCTCTCCGCATCGAAGCCGTAGACACCAATCGTGACGATCTTATTCATCGCTGCCTTCTTCAGCCGTGCTGTAGCGCTTGCGCGACGCAAAACTTTCTTGCCCGAAGAGGCTTAACTGTCCGTCGGTCAGGCGCTGGATCGCCGCAGCGTGGGTGATCAACGTATCGTGCTCGTCGATGTGGACGACGGGCATGCCCTGCGCGACCAACGTCTCGCCAATAAGCTTGGTGCGGTGGCACTGCTCCGGCTTGCCTTCGCTGCACATCAGCACGACGCGTAACTGCTGGCGATGCGCCGCCTGCACGCGTGCGATCCCGCGCTGAAAAAATTCCTTCTCGCGCACCTTGTCGTAGTCGACGCGGCCATCGACGTAACAGGCAGGGTCGTCGGGGCGCCCACCCAGGCTGTCGCCGATGTAGACGTAGCGGATGCCGTGCGCAGCCAGCGCCTTGCTTAGCGCGTCTTTGGAGAACTCCGGCTTGAAGCGCGAGTAGGGCGCCGAACGCACGTCGAGTAGATAGGCGATGGCGTTGGCCTCCAATACGGCGATGAAGTGGTCGAGGTCACGATCGCCGTAGCCGATGGTATAGATGGGTGGAGCAGTCTCAGTCGTCATATTCGGGTTATCGTGAAGCGATGAAGGACGGGGACGATGATGATTTGCGGTGTGACAATCGCTGCGCCCCTCGCAACTCGCCCCTCCCATTATCGGCCACGTTGCGTCCTGTTCCAATATGGTATAATCCGCCGCAGCAACTCACCAACTTACCCGCACCCGCCAATTCACGGAGGAACCGACGATGGCCTTTCCGATTCCCAGCATGATTTTGAAGCAGTTGTACACCTTTGGCAGCCTCAAGAACACCCCCGACGGCGTGAAGTTCTCGCTCAAGAACCGTTTGAGCGACGCCACGATCTCTGGCTTACAGCAGGTGAAATTCAACGACGTGGCCGTGCCGCGCGACGCCATTACGATAGTGCTCGACAACGGGACGGTGCTGACGCCCGACCAACTGGCGGCGTCGCCCATCGACTTTCCGCTGCGCCGTCAGCTCGATGTCGTCTGCAAGATTCCGCCGCTGGAACTAGGCAAGCACAAGATCGAGGTCAAGTTCGAGGCCGCGCCTTTTGGGGTGCTGACGCTCAAGGTGGACGGCTCGATTGCCAAAGAGGAGGAGCGCCGCATCCATATCCCGCGTGACGCCGCCGACGACTACAGCGACGCCGCCATCAAAGCGCGCCAGCAATTCATCGAGCAGTACACCGGCGTCAAGCTCCAGCACATCGGCGTCTACTCCTTCGACCCGCATATCCTCAAGGGCAACATCGAGAACTTCACCGGCGTCGCGCAGATTCCGCTCGGCTTTGCCGGCCCGCTGACGATCCACGGCGAGCACGCCCAGGGCGAGTTCATTGTGCCGATGGCGACGACGGAAGGCACGCTGGTGGCGTCGTACAATCGTGGCATGAAGGTGCTCAACCTGTCGGGCGGCGTCAAATGCACCGTAATCGGCGACTCGATGCAGCGCGCGCCGGTCTTCGTTTTTGACAGCGCAGCCGAGGCGCGTGACTTCGTGAAGTGGGTGCAAGAGAATCTGCCCAAGATCGCCGAGGAAGCCGAAGCCACCTCCAGCGTCGCCAAGCTCCAGTACATCGACCCGTATCTGGCCAGCAAGTTTGCCTATCTCCGTTTCAACTATTCGACCGGCGACGCCGCCGGCCAGAACATGGTCGGGCGCGCCACTTTCGCCGCCTGTTCGTGGATTCTCGACACTTATCCGAACATCCGCCACTTCTACCTGGAGTCGAACCTGGCGACCGACAAGAAGGCGTCGCAGGTCAACATCATGCACACGCGCGGCAAGCGCGTCGTGGCGGAGGCGGTCATCAAGCGCAACGTGCTGATCGAGCAGATGCGCGTCGAGCCGGAAAGTCTCTTCTATCACAGCAACGTCTCCAACGTGGGGGCGATTCTCTCCGGCGCCAACAACAACGGCGCCCACTCCGCCAACGGCATCACGGCGATGTTCATCGCCACCGGCCAGGATGTCGCCAACGTCGCTGAGTCGTCCGCCGGCATCATCTATACGGAGATGACGCCGGAGAAAGACCTCTACATCTCGATCACGATCCCGTCACTGATTGTGGCGACCTACGGCGGCGGCACTGGGCTGGCGACGCAGCGCGAGTGTCTGGAACTGCTCGGCTGCTGGGGGCGTGGCAAGGTCAACCGCCTGGCGGAGATCATCGCCGGCGTTGTGCTGGCCGGCGAGATTTCGCTGGCGTCGGCGATCTCGTCGTCGGATTGGGTTTCCAGCCACGAGAAGTATGGCCGCAATCGTTAGCCGCACGCCGCCGGGGCGCTACCGTCACTTCAAGGGGCGCGAGTACGAGGTGCTTGGCGTCGCCCTGCACAGCGAACGCGCGGAGGAGCTGGTCGTCTATCGCCCGCTCTACGGCAGCTATCGGCTGATGGTGCGCCCGGCGGCGATGTTTCACGAAGTGGTGGAGCGCGAGGGCGTCCGCACGCCGCGCTTTGTCTATCTGGGGGCAACCACGATGAACAAGCTCACGCCGTCACAGTGGCGCGCCGCGCGCGACTACCTGCTCCAGCAAGCCCGTCCGCTGGAGACAGCGCGCTACCGCTATCACTTCGAGGGAGGGGCTGCGGGGGAAGTGTTGGCCGCGCTGGCCGCCTTCCAGAATGATGACGGCGGCTTCGGACACGCGCTGGAGCCAGACCTGCGCACACCGGCGTCGTCGGCATTGGCAACGAGTGTGGCCTTCCAGGTGTTGGAAGAAGTGAACGCACCGGCAGATCATCCGCTTGTGCTGGGTGGGCTGGCCTACTTGCTAGCCTCCTACGATTCAGCAGCAGAGCGTTGGCCGATCATCCCACCAGCGGCTGAAGCTGCCCAGCGCGCGTTCTGGTGGGCAGCGGACGGGCTGGAGGATCGCTTCGGTCACTTTGCATTCAACCCGCGCGCCGAGTTGCTGGGCGTGCTGTGGCGCTATGCCGGCTCCATCCGCGTGCCCTGGCTGGAACAACTCACCACAACCATTGTGGCGGAACTCGAGCAGCGCACGACGCCATTGAGTGACAATGAACTGCTCTGTGCACTGCGGCTGGCAGCAACCCCGCAACTGCCCGACGCCCTGCGGACGCGGCTGGATGTACATCTGCGCCAGGCAGCGACAGCCGCTGTCGTTACGACGCCGGAACGCTGGGGCGACTATGTGCTGCGTCCGCTGGAAGTGGCGCCAACGCCAGCGTCGCCCTACGCGGCGCTGTTCCCGGAGGCGATCCAGGTGAATCTGGACTATCTGATCGCTACGCAAGGTTCTGACGGCGCCTGGACGCCCACCTGGTCATGGGCGCCGCTGGACGCCGCCGCCTGGGCCAAAGCAGAGCGCGAATGGAGGGGCGTGTTGACGCTCGCCGCCCAGCGTGAACTGGACGCGTGGGGGCGCGTAGCGCGGTGAGAAGAGAGGAGGAGAAGAGAAACGATCTCTCAAAAGCTCCAATCTCTCAATTGCTTAATCTCTCAATCCCTCTCTTGGAGACTTTCATGCGTGACTTACTGCCGATCATCGACCGCTGGCGCGGGGAACAGAAGCGCGTGGCGCTGGCGACGGTCGTGCGCATCTACGGCTCGGCGCCGCTGCCGTTGGGAACGAAGATGGCGGTCTCGTCCGCGGGCGAGATGGCCGGTGCGGTGAGCGGCGGCTGCGTCGAGGGCGCAGTCGTGCAGGAGGCGCTGGCCTGTCTCGTCGCCGGTCAGCCGAAGCTGCTCACCTATGGCATCGCCGATGAACTGGCGCAGAGCGTCGGGCTGGCGTGCGGGGGCACGATCGAGGTGTTCGTGACGCCAGTCACTGCGGACGCGTCGCCTTATCTGCACTTCGAGCAGGCTGTGCGCGCCGGGCGGCTGGCCGCGCTGGCGACGGTGTTGACGGGGCCGACGGTAGGCGCCCAGTTCCTGCTTTTGCCCGACGGCGAACGTATCGGTACGCTCGGTGATCCAGGTCTTGACGCCGCCGTGAGTGAGCGTGCGCCCGCACTGTTCGCGACGCTGCAATCCAAACGACTGACGGTGGCGACCGCCGCTGAGCCGGTCGATCTTTTCATCGACGTGCCGCCGCCGCCGCCGCGCCTCTGGATCGTCGGCGCCGTACACATCGCCGCCGCACTGGTGACTTTCGCCAACGTCTTGGGCTTCCGCACAATCGTGATCGACCCGCGCACGGCCTTCGCTACGCCGGCGCGCTTTAGCCACGCCGACGAACTGATCGTGCGCTGGCCGCAAGATGTGTTGACCGCCGCCCATCTTGATGCCGCGGCGTGCGTCGTCGTGTTGACACATGACGCAAAGATCGACAACCCGGCGCTGGTCGCGGCGCTGCACAGCCGGGCGCGCTACATCGGCGCGCTTGGCTCGCGCAAGACGCACGCTGCACGCATTGCCGCGCTGCGCGAACTGGGGCTGGACGACGCCCACCTTGCTCGCATCCGCGCACCCATCGGCCTCGACATCGGCGCGCGCCGGCCGGAGGAGATCGCGCTGGCGATCATGGCGGAGATCGTGGCGGCGGTGAATCGGCAAGCGGCGACGGCGAAACCTCACAAGTCACAAGTGATGATTCACAATACATAATCCATTTCATCGTTCAGGGAGGGTTCATGGACACACAGGCCATTCTCGACAAACAGCGCGCTTATCTTTGGCCCAACCACATTCTCTACTACACCGACCCGCTGCCGCTCTCGCACGGCGACGGTCTCTATGTGTGGGACACGGACGGCAACCAATATCTTGACTTCTTTGGCGGCATCCTCACGACCAGCGTCGGGCATAACAACCCACACGTTATCGAGCGCGTGCGTGCCCAGGTGGGCAAGCTCATCCATTCCTCCACACTCTACCCAAACGAAAATCACGTGACGCTGGCCGAGGAGCTGGCCGCACGCACGCCGGGCCGCCTGCAGATGAGCTACTTCACCAATTCCGGGAGTGAGGCAAACGAGACCGCCATCGTCGCCGCGCAGACCTACACCGACAATCGTGAGATCGTGGCGCTGCGCCACGCCTACAGCGGGCGCACCGCGCTGACGATGAGCGTCACCGCGCATTCGACCTGGAAAGTCGGCAAGAGCTTCAGCCCGGATATCAAACACGCCATCAATCCTTACTGCTACCGCTGCCCGCTCAAGCTGACTTACCCGTCGTGCGGCGTCGCCTGTGCGCAGGACATCGAGGATGTGATCCGCACCACCACGTCCGGGCGCATTGCTGCGTTCATGGCCGAACCGATCCAGGGCGTCGGCGGCTTCATCACCCCGCCCGACGAGTATTTCCAGCTTGCGCTGGAGATCGCCCGGCATTACGGCGGCGTCTTCATCTGCGACGAGGTGCAGACTGGCTTTGGCCGCACCGGCACACACTGGTTCGGGATTGCGCACTGGGGCGTCGAGCCGGAGATCATGACGATGGCAAAGGGCATCGCCAATGGGATGCCGCTTGCTAACACGATCACCGTGCCGGAGGTGGCGCAGGCGATGGTCGGCAAGGGGCTGACGATCAGCACCTTTGGCGGCAACCCCGTCTCGACGGCGGCGGCGCTGGGCACGCTGGAAGCGATGGAGGAGGCCGGCGGCCCGGAGCGCTTCGCCGGGCTGGGGGCGCAGCTGCGCGGCGGTCTCGACCGGCTTGGGGAGAAGTACCCGCTGATCGGGGACGTGCGCGGCAAGGGGCTGATGCAGGGCATCGAGATGGTGACCGACCGCCAGAGCAAAGCGCCGGCGCCCAAAGCCGTAGCGCAGCTCTTCGAGGAGACGCGGGCGCGCGGCCTGCTCATCGGCAAGGGCGGTC